>LKMJ01004771.1_pt1 | contig 12775 bp, 11 predicted proteins | sample 643391 | NCBI WGS metagenome assembly LKMJ01 (sample SAMN04112250, study PRJNA286221) | soda lake metagenome | biome: soda lake; feature: Kulunda Steppe; material: water; isolation source: sample PL-Br10 brine of Picturesque Lake | place: Russia: Kulunda steppe | collected 2010-07
TAGGCAAAGTCAGCGCTGCATGCAGCTGCTGTCGGTTGCACTCACACTGGACGGTGGACTGGACTGGACTGGACTGGACTGGACTGGACTGGACTGGATGGCGCTGCCACGCCTGCTGCCCCCCAAGGGCTAGAGGGGTCTTTTCCCTGGCGTACATATTACAAGGGTGCTGGGAGCAAACAAGGTATTACTGCAAGCTCGTCTTTGACGTGCTCAAGTACAGCTATAGCTGAACTGACAACAGGATCAAATACTCCACCAACTGACTCAACCAACCTCCGGGTCACAATGCAGCATAAATCTGGCACTGCACTAATCTGGCGTGACAGACTGCCAACTTAAAAGAAGGCCAAAGATATTGGGACAACAAGCGCAACTTTGTTGAACAAACATATCTGTCCTGCTTGCAGCCATTCAAGCCCTACCCATAAAATGGGGAGGACAAAGTTTTCAGAGCAAGAGCTGACCTGGGCTCTAACTTTGGCTGGTTATCACCGTGGCACGCTGAGAGTATGCTGCAGACCAAGTAGCATCATGGCAGCTGAACAACCAAGGGTTTACAAGGGGGTTTACCAGAATTGAAGCCTTCAGTCAAGAAGTGCAACTGCTATCCTGCTCCAAAAAGCAATATGTGCATGAAGGAAAAAAAGATAGCTTCTTAGATAAGTTTTTGGTGTTCTGGCTCAGAAAAGCAGACACATTGTGGGAACCTGTGGAGGAAACAGAGATGCATAAGTCCTGCGGAGCATGCACGGAATTCAGGCTATCACAATCAGGTCGTGCCTCCACCCAAAGACCTGAATTCTGAATTAGTTGGTCTCCTTTCTTACAAAAAACAACGCACCTCGAAGGTTCATAGACAAAAATACCAAAACATTTAAAAGACGCACATGCGAGCCTTACCCGACCATATTCTCAAAGCACTAAAAGCATGGGCTCTGGTGACCAAGGATAGAACATCATCCGATGCAAGCTATGCCTCTCCATTTAAAGGTATGGAGCAAAAGAAAAAGAGATATGGTTTTTGGATCTCACTTCAATCCTTTAGCTACAAAGTTCACAGGCTTCTCGGTATGCCACTTTCTCTGTGATGATGGTGTCGTGCTTAACATGGTGCGCCATGCAATCCAATCATTTCACTGAAAGTGCCACTGCTATCTTCATGATCCTCGCAAATTGGCATGGCCTTCGTGCAAATGCTTACATAAAAATCCTAAGAGAACGTCCAGAGCAATGTACTTTTTAAGGCACTATTTCTCAGGCATCAGTGACCTGCCGACAAAAATTCTGGATTAGAAACAATGCAAGCGCTCCAGCAACTCAATGGGACCTCGAAATGATTGTTATATGGAATAAAGAAGCAATGGGATTATCCACACCGTGCCAATTGAGTGGCACTTCCACTTGAACCAGCCTTGCCCCACTGCAAAACATTAAGGCAAACTAGAAGCTCATATGAGCAAGCATCACAGACTTGGAGATGCTTATGACTCAGGTTACAAAAACAATTATTGGAAGACCTTACGTCAGTGAATCTTACAACTAGTAATTCGTCTTGGAATAATACAGGAATGGTGTATCATGGAAAAAGAATTTTGTAAATTCAGGACGGGCACTCTTTACACTCATATACTGGCCAACCTCTATGGCACAGCCACCTGTTCATTGTGCCTGTTGTATCATCAGCCAAATCCATATGCTTTCTGGCTGTCAGAATGCTTGATTAAAAACATGGTGACATAACATTGCTTACGGGCTTATCATCAAAACCTTGAGCAAAGGTGAATTCTGAGGGAACCTCATATTCAAAGATATTGGAAGTGAAGCCTAGATGGCTCAGCAATGTCTGGCTTTGCCGGCACATGTAGCCAACAGAACTTTACTCCAATGGCTTCCACTAAACCTTTCAGCAAGTGAACTTTGATCTTGTTCTAGGTGTAAGGCCATATTTATACTGCCAGCTGGTAAGCAGAATGGCCATCAAACTAACATTCAGGCTTGATAATTTTTGCGCTGGGAAGTACACCTCGTTGAAGTCAAAATATGTGGTGACATGCAACCAGAGCGACAACTAGCAAGAGCAACAAACGACATAGTAGATTGAAAGGCACACGCATTTACACAACAATGCCACAAAGTAAGCTTATACACTATCCAAATTGGAGTGATGAGAACTATCTATAAATGTCATATGGGATTACTTATCCAGGGGTAGCACCCCTTAGTGAGCTTGACAAAAACCGGTGTAAAGCCAAAAAACATATGAGAAGACATACCTAAAACTCTATCAATTCAATACAAAACAAAAAAGAGTAGAAGGTTGAAAAAGCGCAGAAAGAGCACATGGCTCTTTTCAGAACCTTCTTGCCCCCCACTAATAACCCTCTTCCTAGTTTGATGGTGAGGCTTTGCCTGGTGCTTGCATCAAAAGTAAACTTCTTCCTTAATTCAGGCAGACAGGGGTATCCCAGTTCAACGAGTAAGCGCAGTTTTCTTTTCTTTTTCTTCAATGCCAGGTTTCTGAAAAGTAGAATGAGATTTTCTCTATGATTGAGCAAATTGGGTTGCTCAAGGTCACTGACTTCCCAAGCATATCCACATAATTTTGAATACTGCAGTACTTGAAAGAGAAGAAAAACGGTTGAACACCCCCCGCATCAATTAAGGAAAGGACTTGAAAGATAGGAGGGGACTCACAGTACTTTGGCTTTAAATGTCCTTTTTCCCTGAATTGGTGGAAGAATTGCTCCACTGCCTGCGCCTCAACACAATATTTTTTGCCAGAAGGGACTCCGATACATGGTTGCATGTATTTAATTGAAATTATTTTCTCAGGGTGTCATCAAACAATTGTCTCGGGTATGATCACCGAATGCCATAATGTTCACTGCAGGCTCATCATGAAAGCCATCAGCAAAGGCTCTCTGGCAGGCTGTTTGGTCCATTTGGATGCCGGAAGTACTAACCGCTTGGCCCAACAAAACCTTCAAATTCCTTAGCATTATAATTATAGGACACTTCCCAGCTGTTTTTCATGCTCGTTCATTTGCCAGAGATAGACTCTCCTCTAGTTGCCAAATTTGTCACTCCCTTACCTACTAAAAATTCAAATCGCCAACCACTCCTCATTTGCACCAGGTGTCACGCCCAAGACAACCCAGTGGAGATGTACACGGAGCTCACGAGCTCAATGTCAGTAACAGGGAAACACACCTCGTTTAGTACTGTGAAGATGCACGGCCTGGACATCAATAGGAGGCCTCTTGAAAACAACATGAGATTCTTTGCAAGCGCTTGTAGGTTAAAGAAGCCATCCTTCATACCATCCTTCTTGGTGTGGGGAGTTCTATCTATATCTCTCGTACTTTAAATCAATTTTAAAGGGCTTGGCCTTGAGGCACAAACATAAGACTGCTCTTAATTTACATGCTCACTCTGTGCTTTATGTACACAAACTGACTACAACCAGACACACTCTAAAAAAACCAGTTGCTCTCAAGGTCTTGATTTGGAGCAGGGGGCGGCTTGCCATCCTCCAGATCCTCACTAGTTCTTTTTTTCCCTGGTGGAGGAGACTCACAGCTCCTCGGGCCAATGTGTCTCCTTTTCCTTTATTGATGTAGGGAGTGGTTTCACTACCTATGTAGTTTTTCTTGAAATTGATAATCAGTTCGCCAAGCAGATGGCTGGCAGCGTGCAGCAAGGGAAGGTCAACCAAACAAGACCAAAGAAGCGCAGTGATGTACTACCTCTGCCTAGTAAGCAGATTATCATATTGGGATAAGTGGGATCTACTTATGAAGATTTCAGGGACAGATCATATGGAGGCTCCTCTGGGAAAGTAAGATTTGGATCTCAAAATATTTATGCATAGGTTTAAGCACAATCACTCTCTTCAGTTTGCAACTAAGATTTTTCAGGCTTCATTTAAGCATGACAAAGAGCATAGCTACAGAGCTAGTGCAGATTTGTCTCAAAAGTCTCCTTATCAAAGCTGGTTTTTGTGAATCCACGCTGTCTGTAAGAAATTCTTACTAAGAATTATGACCCTCCAAATGGTACGGTGACGGTATGGTACGGTTAGAGTCGTAAAAACATGGCCAGGAGAAACAGAAGGTGGCAAAATGACCAGTACGGTGGCACCGTCTGCCAGCTTGGCCTTGCCAGCGTGCTTGCAAGGGCTTGCAGCTTCAATGTAGGGCCCCCTCATTGAATTGCTTCAAATATATTATGTGAAGGACATCCTGATGCAAAACGAGCACGCGCCCATACGGCAGGCTTTGGTGGGGCCTAGTCCCCCCCAAATTTGTAGCCTGACAGGCCCCCCTTGAGGGCTCTCCCCACATCAGGCCTCGGCATAGGCCTGCCCACACACTCACAAGCAAGAATTATGGAGACAACAGCAGGGTGAAGTAAGGGTGAAACAGGAAGGGAGCATGACGCGCAAATGCGCAGGTAATTACCCTTGTAAGGCCACTCCTGCCATCCAGGGGCATCCCTTGGCTCCTGCATCTTGGCATGGCACCATGGAGAGGCCACTGGTGCTTGTGCTGTGCATGGTGCCTCCTGTCCTTAGGGCACAGCATACTGTCTACTGTGTTCTCACAACCCTGCTTATTCCACTCTATCTATCTTTGGATCTGTATGCTTATAAACTTGTTAGTACCAGACGCGCTCTTGAGAAAACTTTTGCTACGAATCGCAAATCATCATCAAGACCAGGAATAGGGTACTGCTCATCATTCCCCTGATTCCCACTGACTTCTACTATCTTCTTTGGTGTTGGAGGTCATACGGGGCTAAGCCCTAGGTGACTCTTTCTCCTAATTTGATGTAAGGAGTGCTCCACAGCCTACGCAGTTTTTCATTTTTTTATTTTTCTTTCTTTGGATGGTGGAGGATCGTTTGGTGCTTGCACTGAGTAAATGCCTTCTCCCTGAAGATGTAGTCTTTCAATCCTTTCTCCTTTCTAAATGGCTCCATAAAAGCACATACTTTGGGTCAAGAAACATCACTTTCTCCCTAGGCCCTGAGAGGCCTCAGCTTTGGAGCCCTGCCTAGACAAGGCAAGCAATACACAACAGGTAATACAAGAGGGAAGGTGTTGTGCATGACTTTTAAAAGTACATCGTTGTACATCTGATTCCAAGCAGATTCAAACAACTGCACCACCACAAACAATGCTCCACCATGTGCAGTCCACAAATAGCAAAACAATCTCATGGCATCGAGCTTAAAGTTTTTGACCTGCCCTTTCAAAGTTTGTAATCTCTGCTGCAATATCGAACAAAAATTCAAATATTTTCTTTTGTTTGAATGCGTGATTCCAGGTATGACCATGACCATGTAACTACCTTTCTTTAGCACGAAAGTTGCTCACTTGTACATGGCGGCGACCTTATGCCACAGGCCTGCCTTGTCCCTCGAACCTTGGAATAAAGCTGTGTTGCCAATGATAATGCCGGCAAACTTCGCCCGGGACAAGGCTACACAAGCCCGACGCTTGTCCAAAAAAAAGGAGCTGAGGTCAGGTTTGGTCTTTACAAGAGACAGCACGGTGGCCTCTGCTTCACTGCCTTGCACAGCATCCACAGACAGCACCTGCAACATAACGGAGAAAGAGAGGTATGCACCTTATCATGGCTATCCCAATATTCTGGAGACAAAGTAAGTTCATTAGATAATTTCAAGTTTGTGTCTTTGCATAAATCCAACTAAAAACCATTTGTGACAACTGGTCAGTGAGGGTGCAGTGGTCAGGACATGTGAAAAAGGGGCAATGACTTTGATAGCTTCTTTAGGAACCATGGAAAGCTTGTGTAAATCAACAGTGTAATTCAACAGTGCATCTGACAAAGACAGCCACGCAAATTGCAAACAAACCTTATCAGCTGAACCCCTGAGGCTGCACATTGAAACCTTGGTCTTATGCCCCATGCCAAGCCTGCCAAACTTGTCAAGTTTCCCACATTTGAACAATGATTGGTCTGGTTGGTGGGTCCCAGTTTAATGTCTTGCTGGCAGAACCACGGTCCTCCCAAAAGGACTGACTGTTTAAAAGGCATGCATACCTGGATAGCATTTTCTGAAATATCTGGACGTAAAGACAAATGCTTAGATAGCTTTTCCTCCATCTGGTACTTCTGCAGTGGCAATGGCGCTCAAGCACAGACAGTACAAGACAGAGTTTCAGCCTCTCCGTGTTTGCTGGCAGGGGCTGGCTCAATTTATAGGGTTCAGTGCAGGATGAGGCAACATTTTTGGTATTGTGAATTGAAAAGTTGATAAGGAAGTCTGAAGAGAAAACATTTATGCTGGACAAAGGTATCTAAGAAGGACCATCTTGCCACCATTGATGCACAATATAGCATCATTCAGCTGACCTGTTGGTTGTATGGCGAAATCAGGAAAACGCGTGGCTGGTAGACAAGCTGCAAATGCAGAGAGGAAGAAAGAGGTATCTGAGAGAGCCCGAAGTACTTCAGGAAATTATTGAGAGTGTCGAGACACAAAATAAACATGAAAAGCAACCATTTTGTATGCATCAGAGTGCAAAACAGTGCATGGCTATTTCTTTTTCAAATAGATACAGTGTCTAATTCAATCAATGGGGAAATGACAATTTACATCCACTTGCCTGCTCAATCTTAAGCTTGTCATAGATGGAAAGACCTTCAACCACTGCTCTGTAATACAAACATGAAGAGGGGACACTAGACCTTGGCAGGGAGTGTAATTTGCAACAAAGTTTCCTGCTTTGAGGGAGCAAGTGCTTTTTAAAAAAGAGGGCAGGGCGTTGCTGGTGTGCAGTCCATTGGGCAATTCCTCTCCTGAGCATATATGGCCTCATATACAGCTTATCAAGAAAGAAAGGGAACACCACATAGACAGTGGATCACTCCCAACATCAATAAAGCAAACAGCTTATTGACAATATTTTCCAGTTCCCACCAAACCGGCCCTCTCACTCACTGCTCGGCCTCTACTTTGTTGAAGAAACCGCCACGTTGATGCTTCTCCTCGGTACCATTTGAATCCACCCATAGCAATGTCTGTTCAGTGTCAGCCGAGCAGGATGTACTATTGAGTTGCGATTAGTTGCAAACAGTATCATGATGATGGTCCATCATTCGTCTTTTTGCATAAAAGCATTGCAGCATGTGCTTCAAATAACTAACAATACAGGAGTGGGTGCAGTGCAAACTATGTTTTGTCTCTTCAAGTTATCAGTGACACGTAATTGCACAGGCAGGAAATAATTTTAGGATAAAACCGCTCATCACATTCCTCTAACCCAGGCCAGGCAGCACTGGCCAGGTAACTTAAATTGGCTGTGTTGCAGCACTTAGGCACTTTGGCACCTGGTGACCTGCATGGCTATGTGACAACTTTTGCCTTTTCAATATGCGAGGTCCAACTTGGCACCATGTACCTTGCATGACTTTAGCACCTCATACCTTGCATCTCATCCTTTTTTCCACACTCAGCACCTTTGCCGCAGTCTTCAGCCCGCCATCGTAGAACACATGCGAGACTACCTTACATATCTGTGTTGAAGAAGGCATACAAAGCCATACAAATACAGTTCACAGCTGTTTTTCTGTGTGGATAATAAGCAACAAGAAACACCAAATTATACTGACACACCATTTGCATGTGCTTGAAACAATGTATGAAAGCATCAACAGATGCATAATGCAGTTGCAGATACTGTATGTAACTAACTGAAGCTCAAGCAATTGAAAACCAAATCACTTGTTAATGCTCAATCCTATAAATGGCACAAGATGCATGCATTGGAAATGCAGATTGGGGATGCATTAATATAGGCAATGACATGACTATTCGGGAACATTTTACTTGTAATAACAGATACACAAATATATAGTACACAAGTTAACCTGTGACGCCATTCGAAATTGCTCAGTGAGCATGGGCACTTTGACTCCACAATCCACCATGCGCTGCATAAGTGATCTGCAAGCAGGACAAGAAGTACTTTTCATTGCACCTGGAACGTCAATTTGATCTGTAAAGTAATTAAACAATTTCAGCATGTGACCGGAGGTCTTACCCACCATTTTCATTTTGCAGCAATGGTAATGATAATGAGTGAGTTGGCTTTAAAGGGGGTATAACTAAGCCATTTAAAAAAGATCTGTCTCCACAAACTTAATTTGAGACTGTACTGCTGCATCTTTTTGAAACTTTCAAAGACCTTGGCGAGGCCTGGGCTAAGAAACGACAGGTTACTGGAGCTGGAGGAAGCCAAACAACTGGAATTTTTTGCAGTACAATCACACCGGTAAGGAAGCCACCAAACGCATAACACATTGTGACGCCTTTTTGATGGTTTACGATGGTAATATTTGTTTCCTGTCTTACAAGCTTTTACACAATTCAGGTAGGTTTGGAGCACAATATGAATTCTCCAAACATTAGGTAGATTGGCACAAGATTTGGCTAATCCACTGTGTATGTATACTGTTTTTCAGCAACCCTAAATATAGGGTTACAACTGCCAATGAGTTCCAGGTTAGGAATAGAACAAGTTTCCAAGAAAATTTTTCTTTAGCATAGTGGAATTCATTGGGTATTAATTAAAACATGTTAGTTATGATACTGAGCTTTCAGAACCATAAAACCCATTTCATTGATCGTACTATAAGCAAATAATGAACGTAAAGCTGGTTGATTAAGCACTAAAAGAACCTAAAATAAGACTTATAATGGAAAATAAAATGCGAGAATAAAAAACAGAAGTTTGAAATTATTGAACCCTTATGCACACTGCCAGCTATCTGGTTGGCATTGTGTTTGCCATGGCATGGTTCTAAGACTCACCCTAGCTGCCTGAACAAGGTGGCCGGGGAGTTGCTACTCAATGCAATGCGTATGTAAAATCATGTGAATTCAGCGGTTGGCAAATTCTGGTAGTTTGTTGCCATCATCCTAAAAACGTTTTCCAATTCTAGGCTACTGGGGCGACATTCCTATTTTTGCAGCAATTTGTACAATCCACATCATATCCTTTTCCTTAATTGATGTAGGGAGTGGTTTCACTGCCTACTTAGTTTTTTTTGTCCTTTTTCACCACAAGGAGCAAGTGCATTGAAAGAACACTGGCAGAAGAACATTTTTAGAACACTGTCGATGTCAACAATGTTCCTAGAAATGTTATTTGGGCAACAATTGGCCTAAATGTTTGGACAAGGCAAGCTTGTACTTCAGGCCAAGCAGTAATTACCGGGAGTGGTGAAGGAGGTCATTGTCATCAATGGCAGAAAAGCAGGGGAGCTGCGAAGCACGTAAAATTGCAATCTGGCTTTTTAATCAAAAAATCCATCATGCATAGGCATCAGCTATCTATGAGCTTTTTACTGCCTTCAAGGCATCCTAGTTGCCCTTCATGCAAATGAAAGGCGACAAGAAGCACAATTTGTGACACAGAACAAATAACACAATTTATTGACAGGGTGGCTCCTGACACACCTGCTTGTGGTCACCCAGGAGCACCAGATTGTTGGGGTACAGTGCTAAGAGCTGAGGCACAGCATACTCTGGAACGCATGCGCCCTCGTCCACTATCACTGTGTCTACCTTTAGGTTGAACTGCAAGGTAGATGAAGTAAACAAACAGGCACAGGAATTATTTCTTACAAAGAGGCGGAGGGACCAAAGAGCCAAGACCAGTAAGCTAGAGAGGGAAGATTAGAGTTATTTTTAAGGGCTTTTGATATTATGCAATCAAGGTCAAATGCGTAGCCAAGCCACTCAGCCAACCTCCTGGCCCTAATGTAGCATCCATCCAGCAAAACACTAATCTGGTGTGACACGGTCATCAATGAAAGAGCAATGAGTAAGACAGATTGAGTCCTCGCATCAACGATTTGTGCTTGTACTTGCATCATAATACATCAAAAAGATAAATCTGACTCAATTCAACAAATCTGCATACCTCTGCATCTATAAGCTCTGAATCCATGCGAGCAGCAGCATCAATCGTGCACAGGAAAGCCTGTGTGCTGCTCAAGATCTTTTGCATGACAACTTTAGTGACGGCGGGCATGATCTTGTATCTCAGAACTTGCTGCATTGCATCCAAACTCTTTGGCAGAGTCTGTGATATGAAGAACTGCAGTTGGAACAAGCACACATGACCTAATGGCTTTGACACCCTTGGGGTGATGCTTTGCTGATAGAGCTTCAGTATGCAGCTCCTAAAACTGCAACCCAGGGCTGCATGCATTGCTTTATTGGATATGCAGCTAAGGTATTCGTGCATGCATCCTTGAAACTGAAGCAGCAAGCAGCATTTATTAAATGGATCTTATGAAGCAATGCAAATTCATTATGCCTGGACGGTCCATTGGAATATAATCATACCAAGACTGCAGCAGTACAAGCTATTCACCAAAACAGAACCAGGATAGCCCAACACATTATTTTCAATTGTATCAAAATGGGTAAAGATGGATAAAGCCATGCTAAGAGAATATTTGTAAGCATATGCCATAACTATCACTTGGCAGAGAAAGATGCTTCAGAATGGAAAATGGCAGGCCTTGCTCGGTGAATCTGTCCTGCACATTTACGCTGATATAGATACTAAGTGTCAATACCAGGGGGTTTGGTATGCGGCGTCCATTCATGGTGACTTCTGGCCGGCGGCGCAGTCCATCTTTCACAATGGCCCATGCATGGTCTTGCCTGGTACAGCAACAACGGGATAAAGTGCACTTAAATTGAAGTCTCACTGTACCATTGTTTGATTTCCTTTGAGCCACTGCAAATTTCTTGAACGTGGTTTCTTATTTTAAGTTGCATTATACTTAACCTGTAGGACAAGTCTGATATATACCAAGGCAGAGGCAAGCCTAAGAGACAGAGGCAAGTCTAATATATAACAAGGCAGAGGCAAGCCTAAGAGACAGAGGCAAGTCTAATATGTAGCAAGGCAGAGGAAAGTATAAGAGGCAGAAGTAAGTCTCCTGCATAGCAAGCTGATAACTCACCACAGCTGCAGATTTTTTGACATTTGACGAGGAGGTTCAAGGCGCCTCGACATGAAGCTGTAGATACCCAGGGTCAGGCAATGCATAATGGCTTTTGAAGATAGCTTAAAAAGGTTTGAAGATAGGTTGTGATGGTAGTACAGGCATGAGACAGGCTCAGGACTTGGAACAAGGCACCTATACACCTTTGCTTCAGAAACCACATGTGTGTTAAAATACGTGTGGCACGAAACAATAGGACACACCTTTGCCGCACAATTTGACACAAACACCATAGTTAAGGCAGCCAAGCAACTTACATGATCATGCCATCTGAGGCTGCTTTGCTAACCAGCTGCTCTGTCTTTCTGACGCTGTCCCAGATGCTTTTCCACCAGACCTGCAGCATTTGATGCAGTCGCATTGTAAATGCAATAAAGTCATGTGCAAAATAAAAGATACATACCGCTCATCCTCAAAATTGATATCAAGATCTGTCACCACGCGCACTTTTACACGACTCACCATTTCTGGGTGCTTTGCAAGTCTCTGCTGTAAGGTGTGCTGCTTTGCCAGGGTACCAAGTCGCTGCTCACTCCCAAATACGAGGATGCCACCACGAAGGCGGGCTAGCTGTCATTATACAGAAGCACACATAAATGAAAAATGTGATGATCAGGGCAAATGCATACTTCAAACAATTGCAGGGGGTGTCTGGAGTTCAGGTGCTGGAGGTCATTTGGACATGTATACCCGTGATTTTCAGGATGCTGGGCACGTTGTTGGAAGTAAACTCATATACTATCGTTTTGTGTCGCAGAAATTTAAGGCAAAAGCTGTCAAGTACGGGTTGATAGTTTGGCAGGAAAACTGTGGAATTTTGACTTTTTGATCTCACTCAGAGCACCAAATTGTGTTCTATCGTCAATATAGATGCACTGCAATCCGCATCTCTCACGCCTTCTTCAAGTTAGGTTTGCACAATGATGCATGTTTTGCTGCACTATGGCCACCATGGGGCTCCTAGAGCCTTACTTGCATGCAAGATACATAAAGCTGCTGCCATTTTCCGGTTCTCCTGCCTCTGATCCAGGGACCATTTTGGGGACCATTTTGGCCAACTGCTTTCCAACAACATATCACTTTAAAGGACAGGTTATGTTTTAAAAATGGATTAAGGTGCAGGCATTGGTATCCAGAAAATTTGGGAAGAATAATCCTACCAAAATGGCCTGGAGACATTTCCCTGCATGTCCTGCATGCCTTGACATTTATCAACAAAGATGAGCCACATGTATTATAGACATATAAGTGTGTTGATCCATATCTTTTTGGGCACTTGTATGCACTCACTTTCTCAGCGACAGCATCAATAGCTTGGTTACGCGTGGCTGTAACAAGGACCTGCTTCAAATGCGCAAGAAGCTGGTGAGAGCGCAATTTTGTTGATGAGAAAGATTAAATTACAAGCCCAAAGCAAGCAGGAGAAATTGATACTATTTTTTAACAAGGGACTCAGGGTAAATTCCCATAAAGGCCATAGTAAAGAGAGGAGGCTCAAGGGAAAGGTCCCGGCAAGGAGGCAGGCCCAGAAGAAGGCAGAAGAGGCAGGAAACGCAAGCTACAGAGACTGCACAGCAACAACAGCAACAACAGCAACAGCAACAGCAACAGCAACAACAACAACAACAACAACAACAACAACAACAACAACAACAACAACAACAACAACAACAACAGCAGCAGCAGCAGCAGCAGCAGCAGCAGCAACAACAATAACA
>LKMJ01004772.1_pt1 | contig 12773 bp, 12 predicted proteins | sample 643391 | NCBI WGS metagenome assembly LKMJ01 (sample SAMN04112250, study PRJNA286221) | soda lake metagenome | biome: soda lake; feature: Kulunda Steppe; material: water; isolation source: sample PL-Br10 brine of Picturesque Lake | place: Russia: Kulunda steppe | collected 2010-07
ATCCTCGGTGATCACGAGAAGCCGATCGTCGTCGGCAGCGAGCCGATCGACGACCTGGCGTCCCATCATCCCACAGCCGAGTACCAGCCAGAAACACATATATCGCGATTTTTAATCGAGGGAGGTAAAACCTACCGGCTTCGGTCAGGAGAGGACGGTGTCTGCCGCGCCGAGTGCTTCGTCTGCGACCGGGCCGAAGCCAGGCAGCAAGACGGCGGTCATCACTGCTGCGACGATGATCGTCGCATACAGCGCGGTCGGCTGGGTGAGTGCCTCTCGGTCGACGACCGGCGTTTCGACCCAGACAGCTTTGACCAGCCGCAGGTAGTAGTACAGCGAGAGCGCGCTGTTGAGTACCAGTGCGGCGGCGACGACGAGCATTGCGTTGGTCCCGACGCTGAGTGCCCCGGTAAACAAGAAGTACTTGCTCCAGAAGCCGCCCAGCGGCGGCACGCCAGCGAGGCTGAACATGAACACACCCAGCGCGAAACAGGCGATCGGTGCCTGTGTTGCCAGTCCGTTGTAGTCGTCGAACGTTCGGCCGACACCCCAGTACTCTGCGAGGGCGACAAAGAGGAACGCACCCGTGTTCATGAAGCCATAGACCAGCAGGTGCATCATCGCCGCCCCCATCACGAGCTCGCCACCGTCGACCGTCAGTCCAGCCAGCCCGATCAGCACGTAGCCGGCGTGGCCGATCGAAGAGTACGCGAGCATGCGTTTGACGTTATCCTGCGTTGCGGCCGCGAAGTTCCCGACGGTCATCGTGACGACCGCGAGGACGACGAAGATCCAGGTCCACTCGATGCCGATGACGGTCGTCGTCACGTCGAGTGGGAACGCAGTCGCAAAGACGCGGAAGGCGATCACGAAGCCGGCAGCCTTCGAGGCCGAGGAGAGAAACGCCGAGATCGGCGCTGGCGCACCCTCGTAGGCCTCAGGTGCCCAGAAGTGGAACGGAACGCTCGCGGTCTTGAACGCGAATCCGCCAATGAGCATCAGGATACCGAGTCCGAGCAGGCCGCCGTACTCGCCGCCCTCTCCGTCTGCGAGCGCACCGACCTCGGTAGCGATCGCGTCGAGTTGCATACTCCCAGTCGCGCCGTAGACCAGCGAGATGCCGTAAACGAAAATCGCCGAGGAGAGTGCGCCGATCAGGAAGTACTTCAACCCGGCTTCGACGCTGCCACGGTTGTTCTTGAGGATCGAGACGAGCGCGTACGACGGCAGGCTGGCAAGCTCTAACGCGATGAAGATGGTGACGAGACTGTTCGCAACAGCCATCGTCGACATCCCGGTCGCCGCCAGCAGGATTAGTGAGTAGTACTCGGCCTGATAGGGATGGTCGTGAAGATAATCGTAGCTTGCGACCACGATGAGTGCGGTCACAACGGCGACGATTATCATGAAAAACAGCGCCATCTGGTCGACGACCAGCTGGCCGCCGAACAGTTCGATGATGCCGCGGCCCTCGAAGCCAGGTTGTCCGACGCCGGCAGCGAGGAACCAGACGGCAACAGCGAGTGAGAGCAGCGAGCCAACTGCGGCCGTCCCCGCAAGCAGTCCTCGATCGATCGCTCGTGGCGAGATGCTATCGATCAGGAACAACACCAATGCCGTCCCGAGCAAGATGAGTGCGGGTGCGAGTGCGGTCCACTCTGGGAGTTGGAGAATCGCCATTACTGTGCACCTCCTTGCTCGATAACTGGATCAACGGCATCCGTAATCATGTCGAATATCAGCTCCGGGGCGACGCCGAGGGCAATAATCAGCCCGAGCAACACGAACATCGGGGCGACGTCGTGAAGCGGCGCTCGACTCACCTCGTACTCTGTTTCGAGCCGGTATGGCCCGAACACGGTTCGTTGCAGGGCAAACAGCAGGTAGCCGGCGACGATGACGATCCCGAACATCGCCATCGCCGTCAGCAACGGTGCATACTGGAAGTCGGCACCGAACGAGCCAAAGAAGATGAAATACTCCGCGGCAAAGCCGCTCATCAGCGGCAGTCCCATGTAGCCAAAGGAGCCAGCGATCAGGATTCCGACGGCGATCGGCATCCGATCGGCCAGCCCGGACATGTCGGTGACGACTCTGGTGTGGGTGGCGTTGTAGATGACGCCGACAGCCATGAACATCAGCCCGGAGATCAGCCCGTGTGAGACCATCTGGAAGGTCGCACCGCCGACACCGAACTGGGTGTATGCAACCAGTCCGAGGATGACATACCCCATCGACGACACCGACGAGTAGGCGACGATCCGTTTCAGATCGGTCTGGGCCAGTGCGAGCATCGCCCCGTAGATCACGCTGATCACCGCGATCGCCGCGATCGGCACGGCAAAGGCGTCGACCTGTTCGGGGAACATCGTGAAGTTGAACCGCAACAGGGCGTAGGTCCCCATCTTGAGGAGGACGCCAGCCAGCAGAACCGATGCCGGCGTCGGTGCCTCGACGTGGGCGTCTGGCAGCCACGTGTGGAAGGGGACGATTGGCACCTTCACTGCAAAGCCGATAAAGAGCGCGACGAAGACGACCGACGCAAGGGTCGTCCCGCCGACGCCAGCGATGTTGTCTGGACTGCCCTCGGCCATTGCCGTCGCAACCTCGGGGAGCCCAAAGCTCGTCACGGCATCACCGAGGCCGAAGACGAGCATAATAAACGCCCCGAACATCAGCAACGACGCGACGTTCGTATAGACGAAGAACTTGATCGCCGCGTACTTTCGACGTGGGCCACCCCAGATGCTGATCAGCAGGTACATCGGGATCAGGACCGCTTCCCAGAAGATGAACCAGACGAAGAAATCGAGCGCCACGAAGACGCCGATCAGATTCGCCTCGATAAACAGGACGAGTCCGTAGAACTGGGACTCGCGTTCATCGATCGGCGTCCACGAACTGACGATCGCAAGCGTCGTCAGCAGCGTCGTCAGGACCACAAGCGGCAGGCTGATGCCGTCGATCCCGACGAACCACGTAATGGCGTACTCGCCGAATTGAATCCACTCAAACTGGGATTCGAAGGCGAGATCGCCATCGAGCAAGGCGTTTCCGCTGCCATCGAAGGCGGCAAACAGCCAGAGGCTGATCGCCGCGGGAACGAGGCTGATCGCAAAGGCCAGTTTGCCGGCGATACGGTTCGGCGCGAACAAGGTCGCAAACGCGCCGATAAACGTCACTGCGAGCAGTAGTTCGATCATCATAGGAACCAGCCTCCGAGTGCGCCAAGCACCAGCAGTAAGATGATAAAGCCGGTGACGATCAGCGCCGCATAGTTGGTCACGAGCCCGGTCTGAAGCCGTTTCATCCGCTCACTGCCAAAGAGGCTCACGGTCGAGACACCGTTTACCGACCCATCGATCGCCGTCTGGTCGAACCGATCGGCAGCGCGAGCCAGCGGCAGGGTGACGCGTTCGGCGAGCCAGACCTGGTACTCGTCCTGATAGTAGTTCGCCTCGGCAGCCTCGCCGAGGGTACCCAGTCGGTCTTTGTGGGCGACCGGCTCTGGCACGTTGTAGAGCTTCCACGCCAGCCCGGCTCCCGAGAACGCAAGCAGCAACGAGAGGCCGGCAGCGATCAGGACGGTCGTCGACTCCGTGCCGATGAAGCCGGTCGCGTAGACCTCACCGAGCATCTCGGTGTAGGCCACGTAGGTCGCCCCCTCGACACCGCCTTCGAGCCACGACTGGAGGAAAGTGATGTCGACGTTCGCGAGCTTTGCGATCGGCGCGAGGTTGATCGCGCCAGCGACCGTCGCGAGGACGCCAAGCGTGATCAGTGGGAGCTTGATCGACCAGCCGACAGGATGTGGGTCTCTGGCGGCGTCCGATCGGGGCTCGCCGTGGAAGGTCAAAAAGACCATCCGGAAGGTGTAGAAGCCAGTGAAAAAGACCGCGAGCATCCCCATCGCGTAGGCCGCGAGGATGATCGGCTCCTCGACGCCGACGATCAGCGCGTCGTAGAGAATCTCGTCTTTCGACCAGAAGCCCGAGAAGGGGATGATCCCCGCGAGTGCGAGCGCACCGGCGAGGAACGTGTAGTAGGTGACTGGGGCCTTCTCTTTGAGCCCGCCCATCTTCCACATGTCCTGTTCGTGGTGCATGAGGACGATGACGGCTCCGGCTCCGAGGAACAGCAACGCCTTGAAAAAGGCGTGGTTCATCAGGTGGAAGACGCCAGCGACGTAGCCGCCAACGCCCAGCCCGAGCATCATGTAGCCGTACTGGCTGATCGTCGAGTACGCCAGCACCTGCTTGATGTCGTCTTTGACGACGCCCATCGTCGCCGCAAACAGGGCGGTGAAGCCGCCGACGAAGGCGATGATCGCAAGCGCCGTCGGGCTGAGTGCGTAGTAGCCGAACATCCGGGCGACAAGATAGACACCAGCCGCAACCATCGTCGCCGCGTGGATCAGCGCCGACACCGTCGTCGGCCCTTCCATCGCGTCTGGCAGCCACGTGTGCAGTGGGAACTGCGCCGATTTCCCGAGCACGCCACCCAACACGAGCAAGCCGGTGATCGTCACCCACGTCTCAGCACCGAAGCCAAACAGCGTCACGCCATCAGCGATCGCCGTCTCGGCGGCGGTGACGAACGAGTCGTCGCCGGCAAACTGCAGCGTGCCGAACGTCGCAGCGATCGCGACGACGCCGATCAGGAAGAAGTAGTCACCGAAGCGGGTGACCAGAAACGCCTTCTTTGCGGCCGACGGCGCACTCCGCGTGCGGAACCAGAAGCCGATCAGCAGGAACGAACACAGCCCGACCAGTTCGAAGAACATGAACGCCATCAGCAGGTTGTCCGCGTAGACAAAGGCGAGCATGCTGAACGTAAACAGGCCGAGGCCGGCGTAGTATCGCGGCAGGCCGGTCTCGCCCTCGTCGTTCATGTAGCCGAGGCTGAAGATGTGGACGAGGAAGGCCACGAGCGAAACGATCACGAGCATCAACGCCGCGAGCGGATCGATCAGGATGCCGAACGTAAAGGAGACTCCCTCCGTTCCGGTCGCACTGGCTGCATCGCCGACAGCCCACTCGTAGAGTGTCGTGTGATAAAAGCCGTCGTCACTGCTGATGACGGCCGCGACCATGCCAACTGAGAGCACCAGCGAGCCACCGGTCGCGACGATTCCCGGAATCGCCCCCTTCTTTGGCAGATAGTTGCCGAAGGCGAGCGCAACGACGAAGGCGACGAGCGGAAAGAGCGCGATCGCTGGCGCGAAACTGAACAGTCCCTCCATCTTACCACCTCATTGTCGTCGGTACCGTGACGTCGATCTCTCCGAAGTTGCGATACAACACGAGGATGATGCCGAGTCCGACGGCGACCTCTGCGGCGGCAAGCGCCATCACGAACAGCGTAAACACCTGCCCAGTCAGGTTGCCGTGATAGAACGCGAAGGCGATCAGGTTGAGCGCCGCCGCGTTCAACATGAGCTCGACCGACATCAGGAACAACAGCGCGTTCCGGCGGGTCAAGATGCCAAAGAGGCCGATACAGAACACCGCCATCGACAGCAACACGTAGTACTCGATCGGGACCGTCATCGGGACGCACCTCCGTCCGTCTCGTCGATCGCCTCGCCACCGTCAGTTGCTGTGCCTGCAGTGAACGAGTCGGTGTCGCTACCGACATCAGTGTCAGACCCCGCAAGCGCAGAGACAGCTTCGCCCGATTCCTCGCGCTTTGCGAGGACGATCGAGGCGTCGAGGGCAGCATCGAGGACGACGGCGATCAGCAGAAACGAGATCAGAAACGGCTCGGTTCCGGGCACGCCGTCGCTGGCTTGCAGCGTCGTAAAGTCGAACATCGCATAGCCGAGTGCGGCCGTAATCGAGATGCCCTCGGGGTAGCCACTCATCTCAGTAAAGCCGGTGTTCAGGACGATCAACGCCATCACCCCAAACAGGCCAACGGCGAGCACTCCCGGCGCCAGCGTCCGATCGAGTTTGAGTTCCGGGCCAGTCGTCATGTCTGTACCACCTCGTCGTCTGCGGTTGGCTCCTCGCGTTGGGTCAGCATGACGGCGAACGTGATCAAGACGAGCACCCCGCCGACGTAGACGAGAATCTGCATCATGGCGACGAACTCGGCCGCCAACATCACGTAGTATACCGCCACGCTGATCAGCGTCACGCCCAGCATCAGCGCCGAGTGCCACGGATCACGCAGCAACACGACCCCGAGTGAACTCGAAAGCGTGACGAACGCAAACAGCGCGAACGCGATCAGATCGTATGTCATTGTTGTCCTGTCTCGTATTCCGGGACGAGCAACCCGCTCACTGGTAATCGACCTCTCCCTCACCGTCGCCGATCCACGCGCCCCGATCGGGTTCACGGGACTGCAACGGATCGATATCTTTGTACCACGGGACGGCTTTCAGCTGCTCTTTGTTGTAGACGAGGTCGTGTTTGGTGTCGCCGGTGAACTCGAAGTTCTGTGTGAGCAAAATGGCATCAACCGGACAGACCTCCTCACAGAGCCGGCAGTAAATACACTGGCCGATGTGGAGGTTGTACTGCTCGCCGTTTCGTTTGTCGTCCATCACGATCTGGATCGTATCGTTCGGACAGACTTTCTCACACTGTCGACACCAGATACACCGCTCCTGGCTGAACTTATGGACGCCACGAAAGCGCGGTGAGACGTCCGGTGCAGCCTCTGGATACTCGACGGTAAACGTCGAGCCGTCCAGTGCGTGTTTCATCGTCGTCGCCATCGATTTGAGTAGTCCGATCATACGAGTACACCTACGATTACTGCGGTTAGCACGAGATTCGCAAACGAAAGGACGAGCAGTCCTTTCCAGCCAATCTCGATCAGTTGGTCGATCCGAACCCGTGGCACCGCCGATCGGAGCCACTGGGTCAGGAAGAACACCGCCCAGATTTTGATGATGAACCAGAACAGTCCCAGCTCACTTGGGCCGGGGCCTGCTGGCCCACCGAGGAAGATCGTCGCGATGATCGCCCCGCCGAGGAAGATATGCAGGAACTCCCCAAGGTAGATCAACACGAAGTAGACCGAGGAGTACTCGGTCTGGAAGCCGGCGACGAGTTCGGTCGGTGCCTCCGGCGTATCGAACGGGTTGCGCCCTACTTCGGCGAAGTTCGCCAGTAAGAACAGGACGAACGCGAAGGGGTTCAAAATTGCAAACCATGCGGGGATCGTGATCACGCCAAGATTGACGAGCGTCTGGTTCTGGACGGCGACGATCTCGCTCATCTGCAACGAGCCAGCGAAGATCACGACCGACATCCCGGTCACGACCAGCGGAATCTCGTAGGCGATGTTCTGGGCAACTGCGCGCAGTCCGCCGAGCATGGAGTACTTGTTCGCTGAGGCATAGCCCGCCATCGCCATCCCGATACTCGCGATGCCCGCGACCGCAAAGACGTAGGCCAACCCGACCTCGGGGTCAGCAAGGTGAATGCCCGATCCCATCGGAATCACGGCAAAGCCAAGCAGCGCCGACGAGGCGATCACGAGCGGCGCGAGATCGTACGCCGGCCGATCGGCTCCCTCAGGAATAATGAGCTCTTTCGAGAGGAGTCGAACCGAGTCGGGGATGATGATCCCGATCCCACCGGGACCGATCTGGTTGACGGCGATCCGGTCGGTGAAGGCGGCGGTGATCTTTCGTTTCGCCCACGGACCGGCGACGCCCGTCATCGCAAGCATCAGGTTGCCGACGAGGAACGCAGCCAGAAACGTCGCGATGAGTTCCCCACCGACGCCGAGCCCGCCGAGGCCGGTTAGCTCACCGATCCGCTCGGGGAGCAACACGGTCTCCTGAAGGGGGACCAGCGGAATCGTCCAGCCCATACTAGCGGTCCACCTCCCCGAGGACGATATCTAAGCTGCCAAGCGAGGCGATCAGGTCCGGGATGTACTCTCCCTCGACCATCTCCGGCAGCGCCGAGAGGTTGTGGAAACACGGACTTCGGATCTTGAACCGGCCGGGTGTGTCCGTCCCGTCCGATCGGATATAGATGCCGAGTTCGCCTTTGGCGGCCTCGACGGCGCGGTACACTTCAGTGTCGGCATCTGGTTTGAGTGTCCGCGGCACGTTGGCCTGAACCGTCCGTTCGTCTTCGGGCCACTCCTCTAGGAGGTCCAGACACTGCTCGATGATTTTGGCACTCTCTTCGACCTCCTGCATGCGAACGAGCACGCGGCTGTAGTTGTCACAGCCGTCCATCGTGACGACATCCCACTCTAAGTTCTCGTAGTAGCCGTATGGGTCATCACGACGCAGGTCGTAATCGACGCCCGACCCGCGGGCGACGGGGCCGGTACAGCCGTAGTCTTTGGCAACTTCAGGTTCGAGAATGCCGGTGTCGATACACCGAACCTGGAAAATCTCGTTGGTGGTCACCATATCGTTGTACTCGTCGACTTTCGCCGGCAACTCGTCTAAGAAGTCTCGCGTTTTCTCGAAGAACTCCTCGCGAGGCTCCGGCAGGTCCCAGGCGACTCCACCAAGTCGGAAATAATTAAACATCAGCCGCTGGCCGGTGAGATCCTCCAGAATGTCCTGGACGACCTCTCGATCGCGGAACGCATACTGGAAGACGGCGGTAAAGTCGCCGTAGACATCGAGACAGAAGGTGCCGAGCGCGAGCATGTGCGAGGCGATCCGACAGAGTTCTGCGCCCATCGTCCGGATGATCTGGGCGTACTCTGGCACCTCGATATCCGCCAGATCCTCTGCGGCCCGCGCATAGGCCCACTCGTTGAGCAAGCCCGCGGAGACGTAGTCCCACCGATCGGGGTAGGGCATGATCTGGTGACGGTAGGTTCCTTGCTGGCACATCTGCTCTTCACAGCGATGGAGGTAGCCGATATCGGGGTCGACATCGACGACGCTCTCGCCGTCTAACACCGTTTTGACGTGGAGCACGCCGTGTGTCGCTGGATGGTGCGGACCGATGTTCAGAAACATCGTATCTGAGGCGTCGTCGTGGTGGTCGGGCTGGATCGGGTTGGCGTGCTCCGAGAGGGTGACGATCTGTGGTTTCTCCTGATCGTACCCCTCCGACAGTGGATGTCCCTGCCACGTTTCAGGCAGGAGGATCCGGCGTGGGTCTGGATGACCCTCGTAGTCGATCCCAACGAGGTCGAACGCCTCGCGTTCGTGCCAGTCTGCTGTCCGGAAGATCGGTTCGGCTGTCTGGCTGACGGGATCGTCGACCCGCGTCGGGACGACGATCGAGACCTCCTGTGCCGGATCGGCGTACTTTTTCAGGTGGTAGATCGACTCGTACCGATCGGCGTACTGCTGGGCGGTCAGACACGAGAGATGGTCGAAGCCAGCCTCGCGTTTGAGGTCGCCGAGTACGCTCTGGACGTCGTCGGGTCGGATGACGAAGCCGGGTGCGTTCTTGTGGTCGTCACGGTGGAGTACCCGATCGCCCAGCAGTGTTTCGAGTTCGTCTGGGGCTGGTTCGCCGGCGTCCGCGTCGAGTTCAGTTCCCGTACTCATGGTGAATCAGCCCAGTTGTACCGCATGACGAGGTCGTCTTCGTCGATCTCGCTTGCGAGCTTCTGGACGAGTTCGTCCCGTTCGAGATCGCCGAACTCCTCTAGTTCGTACGGTTTGACCACCACGGGGGAGGTCTCGCCGTGTTGAATCCGTTCCTGAAGTTTCAAGACGCCGTAGACGAGTGCCTCCGGCCGTGGCGGACAGCCGGGAACGTGGATATCGATCGGGATGATCTCCTCTGCGCCTTTGACCACGTTGTACCCTTCCTGGAACGGGCCACCGGAGATCGTACACGACCCCATGCCGATGACGAACTTGGGTTCGGGCATCTGGTCGTAGACGCGTTTCATCCGCGGGCCGAACTTCGAGACGATCGTTCCGGGAACGATCATCACGTCGGCCTGTCGTGGCGAGGCTCGGGGGACGCCGGCCCCGAACCGATCGAGGTCGTGCTTGATCGCGTACGTGTGGATCATCTCGATACTGCAGCAGGCGATCCCGAACTGCAGCATGAACATGGAGTTGCCACGAACCCAGTTCATGAACGTGTCGAACTTCGTGAGGATAAACGGCGACGCACCGAACGCCTCACGCAGTTTCGAATTGAAGCGATCGTCGACGCCAGCGCCCATCCGCGCGTCGCGGGTGTCGGTCGACGGGGCGGTACTCTCGTATATTTCTTGTCGTGGGTTGTCGCTACTCATTGTCGGTTCGCTCCGGAGTCGATCTGCTGTGATGTCCGAGCCCACTGTACAGCACCGTTACGCCACGCCCACGCGAGTCCGACGAACAGAATTCCGACGAACAACAACATCGGCCCGATCGCGTGGAGGAAGCTGATCTCCTCGGCTGCGAGTGCGTCCCGGTAGACGACCGCCCACGGGAACAACAGGACGGTCTCGATGTCGAAGACGACAAACAACAGCGCAACCATGTAGTATTGAATATTAAACCGGATGCGCGTCCCGCCAGTCGGCACTTCCCCACTCTCGTAGGTGGCGCGTTTACTTGTTTCGGGAACACTCGGGCGCAGCAGGTACGATACCGTCATCATTCCGATCGGTATCAACAACCCGACGAGCGCTAGCGCCCCGATGGCGATCCAATCATTCATCTGCTGACGGTGAGAACTTCAGACCCCACGCACATAAGGGTTGATTGTTCGGTATGAGCCCCCAAACCGGTAAGACGACGCTTTCAGCACCCTTCGTGTGTAAGGAATAATCACACACGTCTATATCAGCGGCGATTGACGAGTGGGTCGGCTGGTAGTCACGGGTTACCGGCGAGATGGACTCCCAGTGCAGACATGCTGTATCGTAACGTAGCTAATCGTCTCCATCCGAAAGTGCCACACAGTCCACCAGAAACGACTATCCGATAGTGCTGAAAACAATTTCGGCTAGAACGCACTATTTTGTAGTAGACAGGAACTGCGTTGTTCCCTCGTCGTGCAACTCCTTCGAAACGGTGCCGACACCCTCTCGGAGCTCCTCGTGGTAGGCGACGAGCCGATCGCGGACCGTCTCGTGTTGACGGGCGAGAATCTGGGCTGCAGAGAGCGCCGCATTGAACGACTTGCCCGCGTCGACGGCGACGATCGGAGCCCCCGTCGGCATCCCGATGACGCTGTCGACTGACTTTTCCTGGACGGGCACGCCAATAACCGGCAGCGGGTAGGCGATCGACGCGGTCATGTTTGGCAGGTCGGCCGACTTCCCGCCAGCCCCGGCGATGATGACCTCGATCCCGCGGTCTTCGGCCGTCTCGGCGTAGGCCGTCATCAGATCCGGCGTGCGATGGGCGGAGGTGACGTACGTCTCGAACGTGAACCGTTCCTCGGGCGGGTTCTCGTAGTCGGTTTGCTCGGCAAAGCCGAGTTCGTCGACGAAGGCGTCATAGGCCCCCCGACGGCGGCCGCCGGTCGACATCACGTCGAGATCCGAATCACTGCCCATGACGATCCCTACGTCCGGCGTCTCCTCGTCCGGTCGGTCTTGGTTGGCTTCACGGTGCAGTCGATCGATCAGGGTGGAGATGGTGTCGCTCATTGTCGGTGTCTCGTCGGATTATGCCCCGTCGTGGGTGAACGTTACGGTCGATTCGAGCTCGCGTCCGATCGCCAGCAGGTCGTCTGTCGACTCGTCGTGGGCGCTCAGCGTCACGTGGCCCATCTTCCGCAGGGGTCGTGTCTCTCGTTTGCCATACCAGTGGAGGTTCGCGGTGGGCGTGTCGAGAATCCGATCGAGGCCGTGTAGCGTCGCCTCTCGTGGCTCGTCGACATCACCGAGGAGGTTCACCGACACCGTCGGCGAACGGAGCCCACTGGCCCCGAGTGGCCACCCCAACACCGCCCGGACGTGCTGTTCGAACTGGGAGGTTTCGGCCCCCTCGATCGTCCAGTGGCCCGAGTTGTGCGGGCGAGGGGCGATCTCGTTGAGTAACACAGTCCCATCACCCGTCTCAAACAGCTCGATCCCGTAGACGCCACGCCCCTCCATCACGTCTAAGACGTCCGCCGCGACCTCGCGAGCACGATCGGTGACGTCGTCGCTCGATCCTGCGGGCACGATCGTCTCCCGCAGAATCTCGTCTTCGTGGACGTTCTCGCCGATCGGGAAGGGTGCGATCTCGTCGTCACCCTTCGCTGCGATGACTGAAATCTCGCGTTCGAAGTCGACGAAGGCCTCGACCATCGCGGGACCGGCAACCGATTCGAGCGCCTCGGCGGCGTCGGATTTCGACTCGACGGGAACGTTCCCGCGGCCGTCGTAGCCGCCGGTCCGGGCTTTCACCATTACCGGTGCGCCGTAGTCGTCGATCGCCTCGCGGATGTCGTCGGCGTCGTCGACCTCGCGAAACGGCGGCACGGGAACCCCCGCGGCTTCGAGCTCGCGTTTCTGGACGAGCTTGTCGTGGATCGTTTCCAAGGTGGCGGGCTTCGGATGAACCGGCGTCCCCGTCTCCTCGCTTACCCGGTCGAGCACCGTCTGATCGGCGAGTTCGATCTCGAAGGTCAACACATCTGCTCGTTCGGCTAACTCGCGAATGCCCGCCTCGTCGTCGAACTCAGCGACGATCTGATCGCGGGCCCCGACTGCCGCCGGGCAGTCCGGCGTCGGATCGAGCACGACGAGTTCGACCCCAAGCGGTGTGGCCGCCTCGGCGAGCATCCGCCCGAGCTGTCCCCCGCCGACGACGCCGATCGTCGGTCCTGGCGTCCGTAGCGTTGTCATTAGCTCTCCGTTCCCCGCGTCCGCTGTTAAACCAATCGCTCCGCGAT
>LKMJ01004773.1_pt1 | contig 12772 bp, 11 predicted proteins | sample 643391 | NCBI WGS metagenome assembly LKMJ01 (sample SAMN04112250, study PRJNA286221) | soda lake metagenome | biome: soda lake; feature: Kulunda Steppe; material: water; isolation source: sample PL-Br10 brine of Picturesque Lake | place: Russia: Kulunda steppe | collected 2010-07
ACCATGTCCCGGGAACAGCAACGCCGGCGGTTGCAGGAAATTGATCAGCACCGGCGGGAGTTGACCGAGGGCATTGAAATTGAAACGGTCTGGGAGTTGGCCGCCGCCGAGTCCGACCAGTTTTTCAGCCCTCTTTTTCTGGCCCAGCTAAGCTTTGGCGGCGAAGTCGATGATGACCAGGTGGCGGCCTTTCTGCGGGCGGTTTTTGTGGACCGTCTCTATTTCAAGTACAAGGATGGCCAGATCATGGTCCATCCCGCCGAGGTGGTGGAGCAGTTGCAGGCTCGCCAGGAGCGGGAAAGGCAGCGCGAGGCCCTGCTGGCCGACGGTGCCCGTCGCCTGCAGGCCCTCTTTGCCGCCACCGCGAGTCAGGTGGAGCCGCCCGCCGCCATTGCCCATAACAGCGGGCCGGTGGATGTCGATGCCGTTGCCTGGCCGGAGCGCCAGCGTTGCCTTGCGCTGCTTCGGGACTACTACCTTTTTGCCAATGACGCCGAAGAAAGCGACCTGGCCCGGGAACTGCTCAAACGCTCCAAGTTGACCCGACCCCATGATATCTATCATCTCTTGGTGGGGGCTGGTATTTGGCACCCCGATGAAAATGTTCCCCTGCTGAAGGCCGAAGTAGCGGTGGAATTCAGCGACGAGGAACTGGCGGCGGCGGAGGCGATCAGCGAAGCCGATGCCGACACCCTGCTGGCCCGGGGACGTGAGGATCTGCGTGATTTGCCGGTGTTGACCATAGACGGCAAATCCACCCGCGATCTTGACGACGCCCTGCACCTGGAACGACAGGGGGAAAATTTCGTGGTGGGGATCCACATCGCCGACGTGGCCCACTATGTTAAACCCGGATCGGTCCTGTTCAAGACGGCCTTGGAGAGGGTGACCTCGCTGTATTTTCCCGAAGGGCAGGTGCCCATGCTGCCGCCGCGGCTCTCCGAGGATCTCTGCAGCCTGGTGGCCGGTCGGGATCGCCCGGCCATGAGTTTTCTGGTGACCCTGACCCCCGAGGGCGACATCGTCTCCTCCAGGATCGTGGCCAGTGTGATCCGGGTGGCCCGCCGGCTTGATTACGAGCAGGTGGAACAGCTGCTGTCCACCGATCGGGACCTGCAGGATCTCCTGGCCCTGAGCCAAAACCTGCGCCGCCGGCGTCTGGAGGCCGGCGCCATGCTGCTGCCCATCCCCGATGTCAATATCAGCATCGATCAGGAGGGCAACCCGGAAGTCAGCCTGGAGGATGTCGATATTCCCGCCAGGTTGCTGGTCTCGGAAATGATGGTCCTGGCCAATATGATGGCGGCCGAGTATGTGGCCCAGCAGCAGGTCTCAGGGCTGTTCCGCAGCCAGGCCGAGCCCCATCAGCGGCTGGTACACGGTTATGACCAGGATATATTCACCATCTGGCGCCAGCGCAAGCAGCTCAAGCCCGGCCACCTGCTGACTCGCCCTGAGCGGCACAGCGGAGTGGGGGCGGCCAGCTACACCACCATCACCTCGCCCATCCGCCGCCTGTTGGACCTGGCCATGCAGCACCAGGTGCACGGGCTCAAGGCCAGAAAGGGAGCGATTTTCGCCGAGAAGGACATGCTGGATTTCGTGGCCGCCATCAACACCACCCAGGGGCGGCTCAACCAGGTAAAGCGTGATCGTCAGCGGTACTGGCTGCTGAAGTACCTGCAAAGCCGGGTCGGCCAGCGGGTGGATGTCCTGGTGGTAACCCGCGGACCCCGGCGGGTAACGGTGGTGCTCACCGATTGCCTGCTGGAAGCTGACCTGCCCCCGGGCCGGGGGTTAAGCATTGAGCCCGGCGACGTGGTATCGGTCAAGATCTCCCGGGTCGAACCGTTGGACGGCATTTTGCGCCTGGAGTGGTAAAAAATCAGAGTAAACGAACAGCCGCACCCCACCTTCAGGCGATCAGCCCGGCTTACGTACGCGCGGGGTACGCAAGCCGGGCTGATCGCCGCAAGATGCGGCACTGCTGGACGTTTTTTAATCGTAGATTATGCAGTTCCACCGAGACAGTATCTCTTCGGTCTGTTCATCGAGCCGATGGGCCACTTCATGGATTTGGAACCGCTGTCGGCACTGCCGGCATTCCATCTGCACCCGGCCGCAGGAACGCAGGAGTGCCAGAGCAGACTCGCAGTCGGGGCAGGACATGGTGGTAGCAATGCTGGTGGCCATTATTTCTCCTGTTCGCTCAGCAGAGATTGGCGGGTGAAGATGGCCTGCAGCCGGTGGCCCTTAGCGGCCAGGGCCTCGGCTCCGCCCTCCTGGCGGTCGACAATGGTTGCCACCAGGCCGACCCGGTAGCCCTGAGCCTCTACCCGATCGATTACCTTGAGCAGAGTACCACCGGTGGTAACCACATCCTCCACTAGTGCCACCACCGCTTTCTCGGGCAGATTGCTCTGGCCTTCCAGGTACGCCTCGGTGCCGTGCTGCTTGGATTCCTTGCGGACGATGAAGGCCGGTATCGGCGCCTTCTCCAGGAAGCTAACCACCGAAACCGCAGTAACGATGGGATCCGCCCCTAGGGTCATTCCCCCCACGGCCTGGATTTTCTCCGGACTGTTTTTGACCATTTCAAACAGCAGCTTGCCGCAGAGATAACCGCCTTCGGCATCCAGGGTGGTTTGCTTGCCGTCGATGTAAAAGTCTGACTCCTTGCCCGAGGAGAGTTTAAAGGTTCCCTGGCGATAGGATTTTTCCAGGAGGATCTGTTGCAGGCGCTGACGGTCATTCATGCTGATATATTCCTTTTTCTGTGATTAGCGCTGGGTTCTGGGCCGGCAAAATACAGTAAAAACCGTCCGGTCGGCAAGGTGTAAAAATGCCCGGTACGTCGGGTTGCCAAGCAGCCTTTGCGCGTAGCGGTTATCGGCTTGCCGGGCAGTCGGGCCAGGTGGTTTGCCTGATGTCTGGTCCCGGTTTAGGGGCGGCCACAAAATCAGCCAGTTCCACCAGGAAATGATTGAGAGTCTGGAGAGCGTCGAATTTCAGGGCGTTGTTGACCTCGTCCAGATCACCACCGGGCATGTTGTTCTGCAGGGCCTGGATCAGGGCCAGCACCACGGCGCGGTCAAACTGTTTGTCCACATTGTTGCAAAGCACTTTCAGGGCGGTTTCCACCGGCATGGCGTCGCGATATGGTCGCTTGGAAGTAAGGGCGTCGAAGACATCGGCCACGGCGATGATCCGGCCGAACAGGGAGATCTCCGGCCCAGCCAGACCCAAGGGATAACCGGTACCGTCCAGTCGTTCATGGTGCTGGATGGCGCCCTGGATAATGTGATTGGCCAGATGGATGGGCTGCAGGATCTTGTCGGTGAACACGGGGTGCTGTTGAATATGGCAAAATTCTTCGGTGGTCAGTTTACCCGGTTTGCCCAGGATTGATTCGGGGACCCCGATCTTGCCCAGGTCATGCATATAGGCAGCGATTTCCAGATCGTTGACATCCTTGCTGGCAAGGGAAAGCTGCTGGCCGATGCTCATCGCGTATTTGGCCACCCGGAAGGAATGACCGTGGGTGTACTCGTCCTTGGCGTCGATGGCGGCGGCCAGGGCCTTGACCGTGTTCAGGTAGAGATCCTGGAGACTGTCGTACAGGCGCAGGGTTTCAAAGGTCGGGGAGATGATGTTTTCGATGATGCCAACTAATTTCTTTTCGTAGGCGTTGAAGGGGCGCTGATCCGGGGAACGGAGAAAGTACATCTGGCCGCTGATTTTGTTGTCCTTCTCCCGGATCGGTGAATACAACAGGGAGGTGCCGTCATTGAGGGTGCAGATGACGGTGTGGCCGGTCTCCTTATGGCGGCGCAGGCAGTCGTATCCCCGGATAGCCATTTCGTTTTCAGGGTTGATATTGATCCTGATCCTGATCTCAGCGTCCCACCGGCCCCGGGTATGGAAAAAGGCCCGTTCGGCCTTGATGGCGTTGGATATTTCCTGGAGTATGATCCGGTAACACTTCTCGAGCTCTTCCACCCCGATGATTTTACGGGACACCTTGCTGAGGAAGCTGAGCTGTCCGGCCAGATCCAGCATTTCCTCGCTGGTTTCACGCAATTCCTCGTCCCGCTGGAGCTGGCTGTTCATGGCGGCCAGGCAGTAGGAGATATGAGGCTCGGCGGTCTGCAGGGCTTGTTGGTCGGCGGCGCTGCAAGTGAGGCCGCCGATGTCGTGCTGATATTTAAAGGAATAATAACGGCTGATCAAGCCGTTGTCCTGGCCTTTTGTGAGCAGCACCTGACCGTCGCTGTCCAGCACCTTGACCTGAAGATTCAGGGTTTCGCTGAGGTATTGGAGGGAAAGGTCGAGAAACTCCGTATCGAACAGGTAGTCATTGATGGAACTCATGACTGCGGTATCTCCTGGGAAAAGAAACTGTTGACGGTCTTGCTCAGTTCTTCCCGGCAGATGGGTTTATTGAGAAGCCCGTCGCCGCCGACGGCTTTGGCCTGACTGATGTTTTCCTCGCTGCCCAGGGAAGTAAAAAAGATTACCGGAATGGCGGCGGTTCGCTGGTCGGCCTTCAGCTGCCGGGTTGCTTGGATGCCGTCGAGTACCGGCATCTCGATATCCATGATGATCATGTCCGGCCCGGTTGCAATGGCGGTCTCCACCCCTTTTTGCCCGTTTTCCACCGCCGTCGCCTGGTAGCCCAGTTGCCGGACCAGTTGACTGACAATGCGACGGATCATGGCGGAGTCATCGACGATTAAAATGGTTTTATTGTTTATCAAGACAATGTTCCCGGATCATTAATAATGATGTGGTTAAAACAATATAACCTTATTTGTCAGGTGGTTGCAAAAAAAACTCCACGGCGCTGGCGGTTGGTTGCTAAAATCCGTCAGATGTTCTCCGGGCTGGTGACCACAAAGTGTTACAGCTTGGGCAGGTAATGAACCAGGTTTGCCCGGTCGTCGATAATCGGCTCTATTTCGCCGCCGCCGGCGGCCATTACCACCATCACTCCGGGGCCGTGGCCGGCCAGGACACAGTCGGAATGAACAACCACCCCAATCACCATGCCGCCGCTGCGGTATACCCGGCCATAGGCGGCATCGGCGTCGGTGATGGCGACGAAGTCCCCCAGTCGAAGGTTGTCGAGCTGGAACTTTTCCACCGTGGGTCGGTCAAAAAGCTGAATATCATAGTCGCCGCTGTGGCTGTGGGGGGACCCCAGGCCGGAGCCCATGATGGCCGCCGGTACCAGGTGAGTCACCGGCACCTGCAGTTTGCCGTTTTCTGCCGGTTTGACCGGCAGGGCCGCCAGCAGGTCCGGATCCAGGTTGATGATTTTAAGATCCGGCCAATCGGTCAGTTTAAGCCCGCAACCAAAGGCCTTGATCTGGATCTTGTCGCCGATCACCAGTTTTTCCAGAACCTCGGGGGGAAAATCAAGCAGGACATGCTCGATGCCGCCGTGTTTGCCGGTGACCCGCCCTTTCTCTCCCTTGGCATCGCCGGTGACCACGGTGGCCTGGTTGCCGGCGCAGGAGTAAAGGTTGAGGGCCCGGTTGGGACCGGGTTGGCCCTGGAATTTGGTAAAGTTGCTGATGGAGACCCCAGGTTCCACGTGATCGGCAAACAGTCCGCAGGCGGGGTCGCCGATGCGCAGATTATAGGTGATGCCGCCGACCCCGGGGTAGACGTCGGAATGGCCGTCGGGACTGATCCGGTAAGGGTTGACGCCGCCCAAGGGCGAGGTGATTTCGCCGATCACCGATTGACAGACCAGTTGCTCCCGGTTGGTTTTCAGCATTGCGGTACTCCTTGGTAAACGTTGATTTTACGTGTTTAATTATGAAATTCAGACGTTGAAGCGAAAGTTGACGCAATCGCCGTCCTGGATAGTGTAGTCCTTGCCTTCCAGGCGCATCAGACCTTTTTCCCTGGCTTTGCTTTCGCTGCCGCAGTCGATGAGATGCTGCCAGGAAATAACTTCGGCCCGGATAAAACCCCGTTCAAAGTCGGTATGGATCACCCCGGCGGCCTGGGGGGCCTTGCTGCCCCGGACCACGGTCCAGGCCCGGGTTTCCTTTTCGCCTACGGTGAAAAAGGTGATCAACCCCAGCAGTTCATAGCCGGTGCGGATCAATCGGTTGAGTCCGGGTTCGCTCTGGCCCAGATCTTCCAGGAAGTCGGTGCGTTCGGCTTCATCCAGGTGGCTCAGTTCCTCTTCAATGGCCCCGGAGATCATGACCAGGGAGGCCTGTTCCTCGGCGGCGGCCTGTTTGAGTTCCTCCACCCAGGGGTTGCCGCTGTTGATCTCCGCCTCGGCGACGTTGGCCACGTAGAGCACCGGTTTGGCGCTGAGCAGAAACAACTCCCGCAGCAATTCCCGGCCGGTGTCGTCAAGTTCCATGGTGCGGGCCGGCAGTCCCTGGTCCAGGTGCTTTTCCATGGCCTCCAGAAAGGCCAGCTGTTCCCTGGCCCCTTTCTGGCCGGACTTGGCCTGGGGCCGGGTTTTGTCAAGACGCTTGCGTACACTTTCCAAATCGGCGAGAATCAATTCGGTGTTGATGATATCCCGGTCCCGCAGCGGGTCGATGGACTCTCCCACATGGACGATGTTGTCGTCGACGAAACAGCGGATCACGTGGGCGATGGCATCCACCTGGCGGATATGGCCCAAAAACTGGTTGCCCAGACCCTCGCCCCGGCTGGCGCCACTGACCAGTCCGGCGATATCGACGAATTCCATCCTGGCGTTGACCTTGTTTTTGGTGTTGACCATGGCCGCCAGTTTGTCCAGCCGCTGGTCGGGTACCGGAACCATGCCCACGTTGGGTTCAATGGTGCAGAAGGGGTAATTGGCCGATTCGATGCCGGCCCTGGTCAGGGCGTTAAAAATGGTGGACTTGCCCACATTGGGCAGGCCGACAATGCCGCAACGAAATCCCATGATTTTGTTATCCTTGAGAGTAGAATTTGTGTATTTGTTGAACCGGGTGGCTGAGCCAAAAATTCCACGGTTTGCTTTGATGATAAGTCCGGCAGTGGCTTGGGCCCCTGCCGATGCTTGAAATCTGAGAACGAAAATCTCTCTTTATAATGGTTTCTCAAGTAATGGGCAAGGTAAACGTGCCGCAGCGGCAGTCAGAGGGACTTGTTGGATTTAATTAAAATGAAAGAAAACAATAAAATAACCCGCCTTGGCGAGATGCTGGGAGGGCTGGCGTCGACCAGGGACTGGCGCTCGCGCCTGGCCCAGCACGAGGTGTTTCTCGCCTGGCCCGAGGTGGTGGGTGAGGAGATCGCCGCCGTCTGTCGTCCGGAGGTGATCAGGGATTCGGTGTTGTGGGTACGGGTGACGGATCCGGTCTGGGGACAGCAGCTGCAGTTTGAGAAAACGGCCCTGCTGGAGGCGGTCAACAATTATCTGCAAACCGAGCGCAAGGTTACCGGCCTGCGTTTCCGTTTCGATCCCTCCCTGGCCCGAGAACTGGACCGGGAACAACCGCCGGAATTTAAACCAAAACCACCCCCAAAAACCCCTGATCCGGCCCGGGAAGCGGAATTTGCCGCCATGGTCGCCGATATCGACGACCCCCAGGCCCGGGCCAATCTGCTGCGGCTCTGGCGCAAATCCCACCGCTGATTGCGGCTTTTGCGCAGCATGCCCGGGGATTACCGGAATTTGCTGCCGGTTAAATCATGCTTTGTTGTTGGTGTCACCCCCTGGGGTATGTTCGGGGGACGCTACTAAATGGGGGGCTGGTCGAGATCGTTGAAAATGTATTGCAGCAGGGCGATAATGGCGATGGCGGCGGTTTCCCCCCGCAAGATCCGGGGGCCTAAGCCGATGGGCAGAAAACCGGCCTTTTGGGCGGCTTCCACTTCTTCCCCGCTGAACCCGCCTTCCGGGCCGATCAGGACCAGAATCGAGCCCGGCAGGATGAGTTTGTCGACCATGGCGCTCAGAGGCGGAGCGTTGGGTTGTTCCCAGCAAATCAGGCACAGATCGAACTCGGAAGCCGCCGCTAGCAACTCGCTGAAGGTTTGGGGTGGGCGGCAGGTCGGGGGCCAGGGCTGGTTGCACTGCTTGCAGGACTCCAGGATGATCCGCTGCCAGCGATCGATCTTTGCCGCCGCCGGGGCCGGGGTTTTGGTGTGCTGGGAAGTGAAGGGAAGCAGGGAGCGCACCCCCAGCTCCGTGCATTTTTGAACCACCAGGTCCATTTTTTTACCCTTGAGCATGGCTTGCCCCAGGTGGATGGCAAGCCCCTTCGGCGGGGTGTCGCTGGCCGCCGTCAGGGTCAGTTTCACCAGGCCGGGTTCGATGGTATCGATGCGAGCCTGGTAAACCATCCCGAGACCGTCAAAAAGTTCCACCCCCTGGCCGGGGCCCAGGCGCAGCACCCGGTGCAGGTGATGGGCGTCGGTTCCCGTCAGCGTAGCCTGGCTTTCATGGATGTTTCGGGGGTCGATAAAAAAACGTCTCATGGCTGCCGTTCTTTGGCTTTTCTAAAAAGAAAGGCTACCCATTCATCCTGGTGCGGCTGCTCAATGGTGATCATGCCAAGTTCCTGAAAGCGCCGGCCGATCTCGGCCTCCTGGTCGCCGGCTAGGATACCGGCCAGGATCAGGTGGCCGCCGGGGTTTACCAGGCGCACCAGATCGGCAGCCATTGCCAGCAGTACATCGGCGGTTATGTTGGCCAGCACCGCCGGGAAGGGGGTATCAATTTCATTTAAGGGGGTAAGGTCGGCCTGGATGATGTCGTTCAGCTGGTTTCTCCGGCTGTTGTCCCGGGTGGCTTCCACGGCCATGGGGTCGTTGTCGGTGGCAACGACCCTTTTTGCGCCCCACAGGGCCGCTGCCATGGCCAGAATGCCGGTGCCGCAGCCGACGTCCAGAATGGAGTCGGGGGATGCGGGCTTGGCAAACAGGGGTTTTAGCAGCTGCAGGGCCAGCCGGGTGCTGGCGTGATGGCCGGTGCCAAAGGCCTGTCCCGGGTCCATTTCGATGACCTGCTCGCCGGGACTCGAAGTGTATGATTCCCAGGAGGGCTTGATTATCAGCCCCGGAGTCACGGCAAAGGGGGTAAACTCTTTTTTCCAGGTCGCGTTCCAGTCCTCTTCGGCGATCACTTCGGTTCTGGGCGCGGGTATCGACAAGGTCTGATCCTGCCGCCGGAGGTGTTCAAGAAAATCGTTGATGGTTTGCAGGTGGTCGTCGAGGCTGTCGTCGGGTTCCAGGTAGACGCTGATTTCCTCCTGGGAGACGTCCTGTTCAAAACCGGTATATCCATGCTCGACTCCACCGGAACTGCAGGAGGCCAACAGGGCGGCAACGGCGTCGGCCTGGTCGGCGGGACACTGTACGGTGAGCTTAAGCCAGGTGCGGGGGGTGTTCGACATTGGTAAATGGCCTGCGGTCAAGGGGAAGTTTTCGGCAGCCGTGCTGCTGTGTCGGCGATAAAAAACGAGTTTACCGGAAGGGCCGCTTTATGACAACATCAAACCATGCGGTCCCGAGGTGTGGTGTGAAGATCTGCCTTATGGTGCTTGCCCTTTGCGAACAGGTTTTTTCCTGGTAATTTGGCCATTATGAAAACAGAAAACCTTCAACAGCTGCTGTCCGATGTCGCTTCCGGTCGCTGTCCCGTGGACCGGGCGATGACCGCCCTCAAACACTGGCCCGGGGAAAGGCTGGGGTGTGCTCATCTGGACCATCAGCGGCGTTTGCGAACCGGGATTCCCGAAGTTGTTTTCGGGGAAGGAAAGAGCGTCGAGCAGATTACCCTGATCATGCAAAGGCTGCTGGCCGGGGGAGAAGCGACTCTGGCCACCAGGGTGGATGCCGAGAAGGCAGCGGCGGTGGTGGCCGCCCTGCCCGAGTTGACCTATCATCCGGCGGCCAGGATGCTGACCGCCAACCTGCCGGACACCAGCGCGCTTGACGGCCGGAGAACGATTCTAGTGTTGTCCGCCGGGACCTCCGATGAGCCGGTGGCCGAGGAAGCCGCCGTTACCGCCGCCGCCCTGGGTAACAGGGTGAATCGACTTTTTGATGTCGGAGTTGCGGGGATCCATCGTCTTCTGGGGCAACGTCAAGCCCTGGAGGAGGCGGCGGTCCTGATCGTGGTGGCCGGCATGGAAGGGGCCCTGCCCAGTGTAGTGGGCGGGTTGGTGGACAAGCCGGTGATTGCCGTGCCCACCAGTGTGGGATACGGGGCCGGGTTCGGCGGTATAGCCGCCCTGCTGGGCATGCTCAACAGTTGCGCCCCAGGGGTAACGGTGGTCAACATCGACAACGGCTTTGGTGCGGCCTGCGCCGCCGGCGCCATAACGGGTTTGGTTGATCGTAATTAAAGGATGTTGTTGGTGGCGGTAGTAGTTTTTGTATATTTGGCCTCAAAAGTCGTTGACAAGGCGGGGGTGTCCGGCTATGTTGGCGGCCTTTCCGGGTCACCCCGGAGGCCTTGGCCGGCGGGGGATGAGCCGGCGGCCGGTTTCGCAGCGAGTTAAAAAAAGGTTTGACACCAAGGGCGGAACTGGTTATAAAGCATACTTCTCGAGCGGGTTGCCCGCCGGGATGAGCGATCTTTGAAAACTGAGCAGAGAATTAAGTGATGGGCCCTAAAACCTGTTTTGGTTGTAGTCGGCAAGCCGTTGCAACCGGGATGGGATTTTTATTTTTAAAAGTAAGTGCACCACCTTTATAGGTGAGCACCTTACGATAGAGATCAAACTGGAGAGTTTGATCCTGGCTCAGATTGAACGCTGGCGGCGTGCTTAACACATGCAAGTCGAACGAGAAAGGGGCTTCGGCCCTGAGTAGAGTGGCGCACGGGTGAGTAACGCGTAAGTAACCTGCCCTTCTATCTGGGATAACAGCTCGAAAGGGCTGCTAATACCGGATACTCTTACTGGTCGCGAGGCTGGTAAGGAAAGGTGACCTCTGATTTAAGTTACCGTAGAGGGAGGGGCTTGCGTACCATTAGCTAGTTGGTGGGGTAAAGGCCTACCAAGGCGACGATGGTTAGCGGGTTTGAGAGGATGATCCGCCACACTGGAACTGAAACACGGACCAGACTCCTACGGGAGGCAGCAGTGAGGAATATTGCGCAATGGGGGCAACCCTGACGCAGCGACGCCGCGTGAGTGAAGAAGGCCTTCGGGTTGTAAAGCTCTGTCGGAAGGGAAGAACGGGCATGCGGTTAATACCCGCGTGTTTTGACGGTACCTTCAAAGGAAGCACCGGCTAACTCCGTGCCAGCAGCCGCGGTAATACGGAGGGTGCTAGCGTTAATCGGAATCACTGGGCGTAAAGGGCGCGTAGGCGGCCCTGCAAGTCAGATGTGAAAGCCCACGGCTCAACCGTGGATGTGCATCTGAAACTGCAAGGCTTGAGTACCGGAGGGGAAGATGGAATTCCCGGTGTAGAGGTGAAATTCGTAGATATCGGGAGGAATACCGGTGGCGAAGGCGATCTTCTGGACGGATACTGACGCTGAGGCGCGAAAGCGTGGGTAGCAAACAGGATTAGATACCCTGGTAGTCCACAGCTGTAAACGATGTGCACTAGATGTAGGGGGGAATTGACCCCCTCTGTGTCGCAGCTAACGCATTAAGTGCACCGCCTGGGGAGTACGGCCGCAAGGTTAAAACTCAAAGGAATTGACGGGGGCCCGCACAAGCGGTGGAGTATGTGGTTTAATTCGACGCAACGCGCAGAACCTTACCTGGGCTTGACATCCCGGAGATTTCTGGGAAACCAGAGAGTGCCTTCGCAAGAAGGAATCCGGTGACAGGTGCTGCATGGCTGTCGTCAGCTCGTGTCGTGAGATGTTGGGTTAAGTCCCGCAACGAGCGCAACCCTCGCCTTTAGTTGCCATCATTAAGTTGGGCACTCTAGAGGGACCGCCGGTGTCAAACCGGAGGAAGGTGGGGATGACGTCAAGTCCTCATGGCCTTTATGTCCAGGGCTACACACGTACTACAATGGCCGGTACAGAGGGCAGCGACTTAGCGATGAGGAGCCAATCTCAAAAAGCCGGTCTCAGTCCGAATTGGAGTCTGCAACTCGACTCCATGAAGTTGGAATCGCTAGTAATCGCGGATCAGCATGCCGCGGTGAATACGTTCCCGGGCCTTGTACACACCGCCCGTCACACCACGAAAGTCGGTTGTTCCAGAAGCGGTTGAGCTAACCTTTTAGGAGGCAGGCTGCCAAGGAATGATCGGTAATTGGGGTGAAGTCGTAACAAGGTAGCCCTAGGGGAACCTGGGGCTGGATCACCTCCTTTTAAAGGAAGATCGGGTAAAACCCGACGGGGTCAATCCTGTCACTTTTTCTACTCTGCTCAGTTTTGAGAGATCGCTGTCGTAATCGCAGGTTTAGGTTACGGAATGTTCTTTGGAGATCGTAGGTAAACGGGAAATTTCGGCAGCAGCCGTCGGTTTCTGGTCTGCCCGTAACTCTTCAGCAGTGGTGCAGGATCGTTGTTTCGGTCCGGCCTGCTGTAGCTGACTGTGCGGGCCGGGCCGAGGCAATGAAGGTGTGTCGCTGCTGAAGCCTTACAAAGGGCCTATAGCTCAGTTCTGGTTAGAGCGCACGCCTGATAAGCGTGAGGTCACTGGTTCAAGTCCAGTTAGGCCCACCACGGAAATCAGGTTGGTCGATCAGTAACCCCGGTGGCCGTTCAGCAGTGCCGCAGTTTGCGGCAAGCGGGACGGCGAAGCGTACATCAGTACGTGAGCCGGCCCGATCGCCGCAAGATGCGGTGCTGCTGAACGGGCACCGA
>LKMJ01004774.1_pt1 | contig 12771 bp, 8 predicted proteins | sample 643391 | NCBI WGS metagenome assembly LKMJ01 (sample SAMN04112250, study PRJNA286221) | soda lake metagenome | biome: soda lake; feature: Kulunda Steppe; material: water; isolation source: sample PL-Br10 brine of Picturesque Lake | place: Russia: Kulunda steppe | collected 2010-07
TAAACTGATTTCTTTAGATTCTGCTGCCAGCCTGATAAAAAAATATTTTGTCCGGGTTAATGCTTTCAATACCGGACTGCTGGAAGAGGATCTTTCCGCAGTTATCAGCGACAAGCTCACCGGCATAATGCTGCCCAAAATTGAAGAGGCAGCTGACCTGCAAAAAGCTGACCATCTGCTCAAAGAACTTGAGGAAAAAAACGGGATAGCAGCCGACAGCCTGGGGATAATTCTTCTCTTTGAATCAGCCCGGGGAATACTTGATGCCCCAGGAATTATATCAGCCTCAGACAGGGTCCTGGCAGCTGCTCTGGGAGGAGAGGACCTCAGCCTGGATCTCAATTCTGTCCGCACCCGGGAGGGCCAGGAGCTCTTCTACAGCCGTTCCCGGCTGGTGCTGGCAGCCAGTGCTGCAAAAACTCCTGCTTTAGATACTGTTTTTACCGATTTCAGGGACAGTGAAGGCCTGGAGCAGGACACCAGAACAGCTCGGAAACTGGGTTTTGCCGGAAAACTGGCCATTCATCCCGATCAGTTGGAAATAATTAATCAGATCTTCACCCCGGAAAAGGAGGAAATTGAATTTGCCCGCCAGGTGGTTGAGGCCCAGCGGCAGGCTGAACAGCAAGGTCGGGCTGTTTATGAGGTAAATGGAAAGATGATAGACCCTCCGGTGGTGGAAAGAGCTCGGAAGCTCCTGAAAAATGTTGAAGAGATGGAAGATTACTGAAGCTACCACAGCAAAGCAAGGTTCTGGCAGAAAAAGTGAAAATGAAATAATTATTTTTAGAATCAGGGGAAAGATTATAATTTACATAGATACAGGAGGTGTGTTAATTGGCAAGAATTCTGGAGGATGTCGGCAAAAGGTTTCTGGCCGAAGCCGGGATAATGGTGCCGGAATCAGTTACCATTGAAAGTGTTTCCGAACTGGATGAAGCTCTGGATCAGCTGGAAGGAGATGTGGTGTTGAAGGCGCTGGTTCCGGTGGGTAAACGCGGCAAAGCCGGGGCTATTAAATTTCCGGTCGATAGAGAGGAAGCCTGTTCTCAGGCAGAGAAGATCTTTGCCATGGAAGTAAGGGAATTCCCGGTGGAAAAAATACTGGTAGAAGAAAAAGTCGCCATTAATGAGGAGTATTATATATCTGCGGCCTATGATAAGAAGGCCCAGCTGCCGGTAGTGGTTGCCAGTACCGCCGGCGGCATTGAGGTGGAAAGCATGAGCAGGCAACATCCCGACCAGATCAAGAAATACCATGTGGATCCCTTTATCGGACTGCCGGATTATAAGGCTCGGGAACTCTGGGCTGAACTGGGTATATCCGGCGGACTTTTAAGAAAACTGGGACAGCTAACTTCGCGGGTTTATCACGTATTTGATAAATATGACTGCACCACCCTGGAAATAAATCCCCTGGTGGTTGACGAAGAGGAAGAGCTTCTACCTGCAGATTGTGTTATGGCCACCGATGACCTGGCAATTTTCAGGCAGCCGGAGCTGGAGGAGTTTGTCCAGGTTGGCAGTGAGAGGCTCTGGCGCCCCCTGACCGAGCTGGAGAAAGAGATTGTCGAGGTCAATGAAGCCGACCCCTACCGGGGCACAGCTCGCTACATTGAGCTGGAGGGCGGCGAGATAGGTTTTATGTGCGGCGGTGGAGGCGGCAGTCTGGTCATGTTTGATTCCCTGATGAGGCTGGGAGAGAGGCCGGCCAATTACACTGAATTTGGCGGCAACCCCAGCGCTGATAAGGTTTACGGTCTGGCCAGGGGCATAATCTCCAAGCCGGGAGTCCGGGGCCTGCTGGTCTGTTGTAATATCACCAACAATACCCAGGTAGATAAGGTAGCCGAAGGCGTTGTTCGGGCACTTAAAGAGCTGGATAAGGATCCGCAAGAATTCCCGATTGTAGTTCGTTATGCGGGAGTTAATGATGAGCGGGGCCAGGAGATTTTTGAAAGTGCAGGTATTGAATATCACGGGGAAGATATTACCATGCCGGAAGCAGCCCGGATGATGGTGGAGAAAATTCGGGATAAGAACTCAGCCGGGAGGTCATAACAATGGGAATACTTATAGATGAAAATACCAAAGTTTTGATTCAGGGTATCACCGGGCGAGAAGCCCGGATGGTCACCAAACATATGTTGGATTATGGTACCGAGGTTAAAGCCGGAGTTACTCCCGGCCGCGGTGGTCAGGATGTTGAAGGAGTTCCGGTTTATGATACTGTCAGGGCTGCCCTTAAGGAGCAGGAGATTAATCTGTCTCTGATTTATGTGCCGCCGGCCTTTGTGCTGGATGCGGTTCAGGAGTCGCTGGATAACGGCATCAAGCTGCTGGTGGTTATTACCGAGAATATTCCCCAAAAGGATGTAGTCAAATGTTTGAGGCTGGCCCGGGATAAGGATGCCCGGATTATTGGGCCCAATACTGTAGGGCTCATTAATCCCGGAGCCGGGGTCAAGCTGGGAGCCATCGGTGGCGATGATCCCGACCGCTGCTTTGTTCCCGGAACTATTGGTGTTATCTCCCGGAGCGGCGGTATGACAGCTGAAACCTCCTGGATGGCCAAAAGAGCGGGACGGGGTGTTTCCATCTCTATCGGGATTGGGGGGGATCCTATGATTGGCTCCACTCCCAGGGATTTGCTTAAGCTTTTTGCCCGGGATGACGACACCGAAGCGGTGATTATGTTCTCCGAGCCGGGCACTCACTTCGAGATTGAGGTTGCCGAATATCTGGAAGCAGGCAATTTCAACAAGCCCCTGATTGTTTATGTGGCTGGTAAGTTCACCGAAGATATGCCCGCCGGCACGGTATTTGGCCATGCCGGAGCCATCATTGAGGGCGAGGGCAGCAAACCCAGCGCCAAGATGGAAAGACTCCGGCAAGCCGGGGCAAAGGTCGTTGAGAATTACGATGAAATCATAGATTATATCAAAGAAATTTAGTAATAATATTCCCTGTTAATACCTTGACATTTGCAGGGGGATGTTATATTATAATTTGTGTATTAAAGGATTTAGCGCCTGTAGCTCAGCCCGGATAGAGCAACGGACTTCTAATCCGTAGGTCGCAGGTTCGAATCCTGCCGGGCGCACCATCTTACCTTACCGAAATAACAATTATGTCGGGCCTCTTTCCTTCCCCAGGATGGAGGCTTTTTTCTTGTTTTTCTGATATTTAATCTGATATTTAAAATGTATTTCATAAAAAAATGTATTTAAAAAAATAAGGAGTAATATATTATGAATGAAAGTAAAGATATTAGGGAAATAGTGAAAAAGGGATATGAATAAGGTGATTTTGATAAAAAAATCGCCAGGGGGGATAAAGATTTGGAACAAATAAAAATTAAAATTAAACTGAAATGAGGTTAATATGCAGTTATTACAGGAAACTTAACATATTGAGAATATACCTGATGCTAGAAGAGAACCCCAGTATTGTGTGGGATTATACAATTAGCAGCTGTCACCTGTGATATAATTAAAGGTAAACCGCCATGCCCCTCTGGGGCACAACAATACATGAAAATATCAGAGCATATTTTCAAGATAAGCATAGCGATATAATTGTTTCTCCTGAATATTTTCCTGAATAAATACCTAAATTGATAGGAGGTTAAATTTAATGAAGTTAAGCAAGAGTAAGAATTCTTTTGTCAGACAAAGTATTTTCCTGCTGCTGGTATTTTCTCTAGTGCTGAGTTTTACCGGTCAGGGGCTGGCAATTGAGGTGGGGGAAACTCCCCAGGATGTGGATGACGTTTTTATCTACAATCCTGCCGGGGTAAAGGTTGAAAGCTGGGTGGAAGAACTTGAGATACCCTGGCAGTTAATTTTCCTACCTGAGAGTAATCGGGCTCTGGTTACCGAGCGGCCGGGCCGTATCAGGTTAATTGACAATGACAGCCTGGCTGAAGCAAACTATGCCGAGCTGGATGTGGCCCATATTGGCGAAGGCGGCCTCATGGGACTGGCTCATCATCCTGAATTTCCGGCAAAGCCCTATATTTATACCATGTATACCTATCAGCATGAGGATGGCAATTATTATAACCGGGTTTCTCGTTTGACCGATCGGGGCAGTTACGCTGACAGCGAAGAGGTTATTCTGGATAACATACCGGCAGCCCGGATTCACAATGGCGGGCGAATCAGATTTGGTCCGGATAACAGGCTCTACATCACCACTGGAGATGCCGGTCAGCCCGAGCTGGCTCAGGAACTTGATAATCTGGCTGGTAAAATCTTGCGGATTAACCATGATGGGTCGGTGCCTGCAGAAAACCCCTATCAGGACTCACCGATCTACAGTCTGGGCCACCGCAATCCTCAGGGTCTGGCCTGGAATTCTGCAGATGATTTATTTATCAGTGATCACGGTCCCTCGGGAGAAAGCGGCCTGCAGGCCAAGGATATGATCAAGCTGATTGAACCAGGAGGGAATTATGGCTGGCCGAATAGAATTGGTTATTTTGGGGATGGTGAATATCATGATCCCCTGATAATGTGGCCTGATGCTGCTGTACCGCCTTCGGGAGCAGTTTTTCTGGATGATGTACTTTATGTTGCCACCCTGAGAAGCAGAGCTCTGCTGAGGATTTCCTTTGCAGCAGAAGGAAGGTTCCAGTATCAGGCAGTTGAGATAGAGCGCTGGTTTGCCCAGGATTATTATTCCGGCAGATATGGTCGTCTTCGGGACATAAATTTAGGACCTGATGGCAACCTCTATCTTCTGACCAGTAATCGTGACGGCCGGGGCAGCCCTCTACCTGGAGATGATAAAATTTACCGGCTGGAAATTGAGAGATAGCCCTGCTGGAAATACAAATTTAATCTATAGGAAATATATAAGGAAATATATATTCAAAGCCAAATTTAAGCTATTGGAGATAAAGGATTAACTATTAGATATATAAGATTAAGTTATTGAAAATAAAAGATTTAGCTAAAATATATTAAGGCTAAACTGTCTGGAAATATATCTTTATGCTGGCATACAATACCGCAGTTATTCAGAAGAAAAATTTGCTGCTAACACTTGACAAATAAAGCTTTGCAGGTTATAATCAAATACGCAAAGAAACAAAAAAATGAAATATATTAAGAAAATAGCTTGCAGCTTTCAAACTCGAGAATTTCCTGCAAGATGTCTTATGTGGTGGATGTAGCTCAGTTGGTTAGAGCGCAGGATTGTGGATCCTGAGGCCGAGGGTTCGAAACCCTTCATCCACCCCATTTTTTATTGATCTGATTTTTTTGATTTGATTTCAAGAATTAATCCTCTTAAAGCAAACAGATGGAATAATCTGCTGCTCTCAGGGGATTTTTGTTTAATTAGTCTTTTATATGTCTTTATATGTCTTATTTCATATTAATCTTATACAAGAATTCTTATATAAATTTGTTGCTATCCTTACATTTACAAATTCAGTCCAGCAAATTGCAAGGTGTTACTTTTCTGGATTTTTAAGGATAATTTAAGAGTGGAGCGGCTGGACTTGAAAAAACTTAAAAAATAATTTAAGAGCGGCTCGGCTTAAACATACTGTTTAATTTGGGTACAGTTAAATTCATTGCTATGATGGCAAAGGTGGTTCCTTCGGTAAATTCATAAACTCCAGGTGTTTGCCAGCCCCACCAGCGCATGGCCATGATAATCAGCCCGATACCGATTCCAAAAATAATCTGACCTCGGGGATACCTGGGTGAGGTCATCGGATCGGTGGCCATGAAGAAAGAACCTAAAATCAGGCTGCCGGCAAAGAAATGAAACAGGGGATTCTGACCGGAGATCAGCGAAAGAACCAGCACAGTTGCCAGAATGCTGGCAGGGATTCTCCAGCGGGCATATTTTTTATAGATAAGATAGGCGGCTCCCAGCAGCAGAAACAGGGCGGATATTTCCCCGATTGTTCCAGGAATTCTTCCCAGGAAGAGATCCAGAATCGCAGTTGTTTCTCCTGTTTCCCGAAAAATCTCCAGAGGGGTTGCGGCGGTTGCCATATCAACAGGGCTGCGCCAGGGCAGAATAGAATCCGGGAAGATAAAGAGATAGAAAAGTCGGCCAAAGATAGCGGGGTTAAAGAGGTTTTTACCCAATCCGCCAAAGAGCTGCTTGCCGACAATTATACCGAAGGCTGCTGAAATTCCCAGAGCATAAAGGGGTGTGGAAATTGAAACAGCCAGGGATAGCAGCAGACCTGTAATAGCAGCACTGCCGTCTTTAACTGTAATTTTTTGACCGGTAATCTTTTGATAGAGGGCTTCAGCTACAACAGCAGAGGTCACTCCGGTTATGATAAGTAATAAAGCCTGCAGACGATAGGCATAAACTGCATATATAGCCGCCGGAGTTAAAGCCATCAGCATACCGTACATCATTTTCATAAAAGTTACCTCCCAGTTTTTTCTGTATTCTTTTGGCTCTATTTACATTTGACTCTATTTCCTGCATATTATCATAACATATAATATCATAAAAACTGATAATTGTTAACTAATCTTCTCGGTTTTTTCAGGTTTTAAATGTTCAGCGAAAAAATTGCCAGCAATTTCAGCAGGGAAAAGAGCATCAATCTTGAATTATTTATATGCAGCATATAAAGCTGCAGCAAAAATAGCCTAAGCTAAAATTACCTAAAGCTAAGATTAGCTAACATTGAACTCTAATTAAAACTTCAGCAAAAATTAAACTGTCGGAAATATCACCTGCTTTTCAAACATTTTAACCGGGGAGGAAGTCTATGAAAGTTTTTATAAATGACACTGAAATTGAAGTTTTTCAGGGGGCTAAACTGGAAAATGCCCTGCGGCGTTATTCTAAGAAGGTCTACAGGGAGGTGGTTAAAGGAGACAAGATAGTTAGAGACAAGTATGGAAATCAACAGTTATTGAAGGGCAGTTTACAGCCGGAATCTGCTTTCTGGGTTGAGGAGGCAGATTAGTTTCAGTATTAAAGTTTTTATGATTTATTTATGATTTATTAAGGGAACTTACTATTAAGGGAATTAATTATTAAGAGCACTAAATTATTAAGAGAACTAAGAGAGAACTAAAAGAGTACTAAAAAATTTTTATGAACTGAAAAATCAATCTGGAAAAATCAATTCATAAAGATAAAAGTACATTTAAAAGAACAGGAGAAAAAACAATCTGAAAAACATAAGCAAACCTCAAAATTTATATAAACCTGGTTTTTGTTTTTAATAACAGACCTGGAAAAAACTCAAATAAAACAATATAATTAAAGGGGGATGAGAAATTGTTAAATAGAAAAGTAAAACTTGCTGGTCTTTTTCTGATTGCCGCTTTATTCATTACTTCTGTAAGCCTCGGAGCTGCTGAAGTTGAGGAAGAAGTTGTTTTCCTTCACACCAATGATGAGCACGGGGTAATTGAAAACTTCGACAGGATTGCCTGGTACCGCCAGCAGGCAGAAGAAGAATATGACACTGTATTTTTGGTCAGCGGCGGAGATGCTTTCAGCGGAAATCCGGTAGTTGATGAATATGTCATTGATGATGAGAACCTTAGAGGCAAGCCAATGGTCGGACTCATGAACCTGGCCGGTTATAATGCCATGGTAATTGGTAATCACGAATTTGATTATGGTCAGGATATTCTTCAGGACAGGATGGAACAGGCGGAATTTCCTATGGTACTGGCAAATTTTGATGCTGAAGATGCTCCCTATCTGGAACAGCCCGAGCCTTATGCCATTCTGGAAACAGACAAAGGTTTTCCGGTAGCCTTTCTGGGGCTGGTTCAGGTAACTGAAGCCGGCATTCCCTCCACCCATCCTGGTAACCTTGACGGGATAGAGTTTTTTGATCCGGTGGATACAGCTCTGGAGTATGAGTTTCTCCGGGACGAGGCCAGCATTTTTGTCGGTCTGACCCACATGGGTCACAGCTGGGATAGGGATCTGGCTGAAGCGATGGGCTCGCTGGACCTCATAATTGGCGGTCATTCCCATTCTGTGGTAGAGAATCCTCCTCTGGTTAACGATGTGCTGGTTGCCCAGGCTGGTGCCGATACCAATTATCTTGGTAAAATTGTGGTTGAACTCGGTTCCGACGGCCAGGTTCTCTCCCGCCGAGGAGAACTGATTGCCATTGATGACATTGCCGAAGCTGATCCCGAGGTTACCGCTGAGATAGATTATTATGAAGGACAGGTTGATGAAATCTTCTCCCGGGAACTGGCTCATCTGGATGAAAGCCTTTCCGGAGACATGGCTCTCGGAAGCCTGATGACCGATGCCGCTCTGACAGAGCTGGATGCAGATTTTGCCGTGCAGAATGCCGGTGGTATCCGGGTCAGCCAGCTGGAGCCCGAAATCACTGTGGGATCAGTATTTGAGCTGGAGCCCTTCGGTAATGAACTTGTAATCTATCAGATGAATGCCGATGATATCCGCTCTCTGCTGCAGTTTTCCTATGAAAGACGCAGCACGGTTGACCTCTATGTGGGAGGTCTGCATTATGAAGTGGCGGTTAATGAGATAGGACTGGTTGATCATATCAATCTCTATTATCCCGATGGCACACCTCTGGATGAGGATGAAGTTTATGAGATGGTATTGAGCAGCTATGTAGCTGACACCTATGAATATACCGCTCGAGATGAGGGTTATAACACCTACCGCCGTCACAATGACACCATTATTGATTTTGTTGAAAGAATCTCTGAAGAAGAACTGGCTCGGTATAATGATGAGGATCGGATTTCCACTACCTCGGTACCTGGCGGTGAAGGCACCGAAATTGGCCGCACCGAAGTTGGGCTTTCCACCGAAGGCATGGATAGAGGCTCAGTCTCGGCCGGCAACCTGAAAGCTGATGCTGTCAGACATGTTCTTGACATAGATTTTGGCACCTATCCTACTGACCAGTTAAATTCCGGGGTAGATCTCGATTCCGGACCTGTCTATCAGGAAGCTCTGGAATTTGCCCTCTACGGCAGTTTTGCCTATGATAACAATGTGACTGTTGCCACCGTTACCGGTGAAAATCTGGAGAAGATGTTCCACAATCAGAATCAATGGTATGGTGGTCCGGCAACCCAGGTTTCCGGTATGACCTATGAAGTTGTTATGGAGGATGGCGATCCTGTTGAAACCCGTATCTATGTTGCTGGCGAGAGAATTGACCCCGAGGACGAATACACTGTTGGTTTTAACAGCTATGTCTACCAGTTCTACAGTGAAGGGGTCGATGTAGTTGATTCCTACACCACCGACCGCACCGAACTGGAAATTCTGCTGGACTATGTTGAAGAGGTAGAAGAGTTTGGCGAAGAACTGGCTGAGGACAGAATCACCATAATAGAATAAATATAGAATAATTTTGCCGGAAGACTTTTTAAAAAGCAAAACCGGTAAAATAGAATGACAAGGAAGTAAACAGACAGCGGCTGATGCTGTCAGGTCAATCTGCCGCTGTCTGTTTTGTTTATCTATTTTGATGAAATTAAACCCCGGGCAAATTTCCTGTTTTTATTTCTCAAACTTTATTCTGTGATAACCAATGTCAGAGAAAAAGCCTGGCATACTGGCATAATTTAGTTGGGATAGCGGGCTCTCCGGCCTCCAATCAATTTAGGCCTTGTTCGGGCCATGGTTAGATGAGCATCACCAATTTTTTTGATCTCTGATCTGACCGGTACAGCAACCGGCTGGAGATGCATTCCAATAAAGGTGTCACCGATATCGATACCGGCCTGGGCTTTAATGCTTTCAACAACCGAGGGGTTTTTCATATTTTTATAGGCGGTGCCAGCCATTGCTCCCCCTGCCCCGGGATGGGGTATAACCGTAACCGGGCTCAAATTATAGCGCTGCCGGCATTCTTCAGGAATGGTTAGGGCTCGGTTGATATGCTCGCAGCCCTGGAAAGCTGGATAAATTTTTTGCTGCTGAAGTTTTTCACTGATTACCGGATACAGAGCCCGGGCAATTTCGCTGCTGGACGCCTTGCCAATTTTTTTACCCTGGATTTCACTGGTGCTGCAGCCGATGACTAGAATCTCACCGGGTTTTAATTTTGCTACCTCCAGAAGATCAGTTAAAGCCCGGTCCAGATTCTGGCGGGCCTGCTCTAAATCTGTCATCTGGCTCACCTCCCTGTTTTTAGCATACCTTCTATTTTTAGCATACCTTAATTTCTGTGATTTTTCCAGTAAAATTGTCACATTAGTTTGGCTGTCTCATTATTTTGTGATATTATTTAACACAACGAGATTAAAAATTATATAGATCAAGAGCAGTTGGGATAATGGAGTAAAAATATCGGCAACAGGAAAGGTTAAAAGATATGCTACCTTTAAGAGACAATATTCCCCGCAGAACAAAACCTCTGATGACAGGTCTTATAATAGCAATTAATGTTATTATTTATATAAATCAGGCCCGGATGGGCCGGCCTGAGCTATATGAATTCATCTATCAGTTCGGACTGATTCCTCAGGATTTTGTCTCTCAACCTCTGGATAATTTATTTACTCCTATTTCCTCCATGTTTTTGCATGGGGGTCTGGGTCATCTCCTGGGAAATATGTGGATGCTGGCTCTTTTCGGGGATAATGTTGAGGACCGGATGGGAAAGCTTAAATTCCTTGTTTTTTACCTGTTAAGTGGTCTGGCAGCAGGCTTGATCCATCTGGCCTTTAACAGGCTTTCTCCGGTGCCTACCATTGGAGCTTCCGGTGCTGTGGCCGGGGTGATGGCAGCCTATGTTTTTCTCTTTCCTCTGGCCAAGGTACTTACTGTCATTCCCATCTTTATCTTCCCCTACCTCATTACCCTGCCAGCCCTGATATTTATCGGGATCTGGTTTCTAACTCAGGTTTATTATGGAACAATGGCTCTGGCCTTTGGAAATTCCTTTGGTGGTATTGCCTGGTGGGCCCATATCGGGGGTTTTGTTTTTGGGGCTTTGCTTTACCGCAAATTTTTAAAAAAGGAACTCCGGTATTATTAACTAAATTGAAGCTGATTAAAGTGTCCTGATTGTTGTTTTTTCTTGGTTTATCTTCTGTACTTATTCTGTATGATTTCTATTGTTGTTTTATTTTAGCTGTTTGACAAAAGCTATTGAATTTCATCTTAGTTCTATATCTATCGTACTAATTTACCAGAAGGGAGTAGAGAGTTTTATGGTTAAAAGCAGAGAAATTAAGGAATTTAAAAGGATTCTGGTCGCCAATCGGGGAGAGGTGGCCATTAGGGTTATTCGGGCCTGCCGGGAACTGGGAATCAGATCGGTGGCAATTTATCATGATGCTGATAAGACAGCTTTATTTCGCACCAAAGCCGATGAAGCCTATGAAATCGGCCGGGGAAAGACGCCCCTGAAATCCTATCTGGCCAAAGATGAGATTATCGAATTGGCCCTGAAAAAGGGCGTTGATGCCATCCATCCCGGTTATGGTTTTCTTTCGGAAAATGCCGAATTTGCCCGTCAGTGCAAGGAGGCCGGCCTGACCTTTATTGGACCTGACCCCGATATGCTTGCCCGGTACGGGGATAAGATCCACTGTAAGGATCTGGCCCGGGATCTGGAAATTCCGGTTATCCCGGGATCTAAGGGCTCGGTTGCCAATCCTGGAGAGATCCGGGAATTTGTTGACCGCCAGGGTTATCCCGTTATTATTAAGGCTTCAGCAGGTGGTGGGGGCCGGGGCATGCGGGTGGTGGAGAATGAGAAGGAGCTGGATAAGGCTCTTTCCGAAGCCCGGGAAGAAGCTGACAGGGCCTTCTCCCAGGGAGATCTCTTTCTGGAGAAATATCTGGCTGAGCCCCGTCATGTTGAAGTTCAGATTCTGGCTGACAGCTACGATAACTTTGTCCATCTCTACGAAAGGGACTGTTCGATTCAGCGCCGCCATCAAAAGCTGATTGAATACACCCCGGCCTTTGCGGTATCCCGGAATGTCAGAGAAAAACTCCATCGAGATGCCCTGAAACTTCTCAGAGGCGGGGGCTATCAAAGCGCCGGCACGGTAGAGTTTCTTATCGATGAAGAGGAAAATTATTATTTTATTGAAGTCAATCCCCGCCTGCAGGTCGAACATACGGTGACAGAAATGGTAACCGGGGTGGATATTGTTCAGGCCCAGATTAAAATTGCTGCCGGTTATGAGCTGGCTTCATCTGAAATAGCTATTCCGGATCAGGAAAGTATCAACCAGAATGGCTTTTCCATTCAATCCCGGGTAACCACTGAAGACCCCAGGGAAAATTTCCGTCCTGATGCCGGCAGGATAGATCTCTACCGAACCGGATCTGGCAATGGAATCAGGCTGGACGGCAGCAATGGTTTTACCGGAGCAGAAATCACCCCCTATTTTGACAGCCTGATTGTTAAGGTCATCTCCTGGTCCCGGACCTTTCAGGATGCCGCCAGCAAGGCGGTCCGTTCCCTGGAGGAGATGAAAATCAGGGGAGTTGCCACCAACCGGGATTTTCTGATCAACGTTTTGAATCATCCTGAGTTTCTTGCAGGCCAGGCAACTACTGGTTTCTTAAGGAAAAATCCTTCGCTGATGCTGGATGTGGGGGAATTTGATCTGGAAGCCGGGATATTGAATTATCTCGGTGATATTATCGTCAACAAAACCCGCGGCAACAAGCCCGATTTTGACCTGCCCCGGGTACCTGAAACCGAAGATGGTCATCCTGAAGGCAGCAGGGATCTCTTTCAGGAACTGGGGGTCGAGGCTTTCTGTGACTGGATTAGAGAACATCAGCCCCTGCTGCTCA
>LKMJ01004740.1_pt1 | contig 12770 bp, 14 predicted proteins | sample 643391 | NCBI WGS metagenome assembly LKMJ01 (sample SAMN04112250, study PRJNA286221) | soda lake metagenome | biome: soda lake; feature: Kulunda Steppe; material: water; isolation source: sample PL-Br10 brine of Picturesque Lake | place: Russia: Kulunda steppe | collected 2010-07
CACACACACACAGATGCTCGCATGCACACACGCACACAACCACACACACGCACACACATGGAAAAGTTCATACCTTGATGTCTTCAGTTGACCATTTGCTAAAATCAGTGCTTGGCCTCTACAAGTGGGCCAGAGGGCAATTCCAAGTTTCAAGCCAGGTCTTTTTGACGAGCCCGCGTTACCAACAAGGAGAACTGTAATGAACCGAGCATCCTCTGCATGCTTCTAGCTCGCTGCGCTGGTGCGCACTGACTTACAGTCATAGGCTCCCCGTAGTTGTCCAGCTGGGGCTGCTCAAAAATTTTGGGCTGAGAAAACTGTGTTCCAGCTCTCTGAGCCTCTGCCGTGACAGCAGGTCGCTTAATGGTGAACTCATGCCCATACTCTGATCCCTCAAAGGGCCGTTTGTGCGAGCTGTTGTACTGAGACATATCGTCTCAGCACACACGAACACTTTGATATTTTATTCTTATCTTTGATAGTCTAGCATTAGATGGCAATGTATGTTTGCTCGTAGATCACTCAAGTAATAGGGATGGAACGCAGGGCTGTACAGTTGTTTAGGTAAGATGTGTATATTGCTTGTATGAATTGAACATGTGCATGCGTACGTGATTGCGTGCTCACGCGCGTGTGCACTCAAACGCACATGCGTGTGTGCAAGTGTGTGTGTGCGCACTTGCTGTGTCTGTGTGTGCTTGTTTATGTTCTTTTGTATGTTGTTGCCTGTGTAGGGTGTGTTGTGTGTTTGTTGTGAGTGGGCACACATGCACTTAGCACTCAGATGCTAAATTGCCCCTTCCAGTCTGGGAACTCAAAAGCTTCAGAAGCAATGATGATGGTCAAGCAAATTTTGCAAGCAAGTGCCTTTTCCCTTCTGTGCATGCATTTGGCATGTTATAATATCTGCACCGAGACATGAGAGTTTGACCTGTTGAAGTGCGCTGGCATGGACACTTGTATGCACAGAGAGCTGCTTCGTGAGGCGAGGTCCATGCCAACTGAGAACAGGACTACCTTTATTCGGCAGCAGGTGAGGTGTTGCATGGCCCTGGCAGCTTGAATATGCAAGCCACAATGACAGGCCGGTATGTTACCCCCAGGTCCGCCACAGCTTCCGACAAAACAAAGCGTTGGCAGGTGGAGAGCAAGAAGCTGCAATACAGCTGGCAGAGGTGCAGCTAGAAAATGTTCAGAGACAAAGGCAGCATTTAAATGAACTCAAACGGTTGGGCTACCTAAAGTCATGATGGGTAAAACATAAATACAACCCGGACATTTACCAAGCTGCTGCAAACGATGCACTGTGGTTCAAAGGTGCAAGGCTTTGCATTTTAAAAAGGCACATTTTAGTTGATGCTAGAAAAAGCATTCTGAATGGGAAAGGTGTCGCAGAAATGAGGTAAGGAGAAAAGAGAGTAACAGTGCGCCCATGTTGATTGATGTCAGGCTTTAAAAAGGACGGGATTTCAAGGGTGAAGGTTGTCATTAGGGGATCTTCTAGGGCAAGAGCTATACAATGCGGCTTGCTGCGCTGTACTCAATGCTTCAATGTAGAGACAGCTGTACTTTTTGCAGCACCTTATTGCTGGATCTTGAGAGGGAGGAAGCTTCTAGCTGGAACTGAATATTTGGCTGATGCTGCTGCCTTTCATTGAAGAGTGCAGTACAGCTGTGCATTGATCAGGTTTTGATAAGCGCACATGCTAGTATCTTACCGCCAATGACTCAACCTCCTCATGCAGTCAGACTCTCTGAACTTGAGCTTTGTCATAGAGCTTCAGAATCTAACTTCTACTGCCTACATGGTCTTGCCTTTCTATTTTTGCTTTTCACTGGCTTCCTGTCTGCTTATGAACAATGTTAGCCTGCCATTCAAATGTTTGGGGATGAAAGTGGTGCTGGTATAGCGAAAAGGTTTTACACAAAAACATCTATGCCAAACCCAAAGGGAGCGTGGGACTGGCAGCTATAGCTGCTGCAGTTACACACGATCATAGTCATATTGCCACAGACAGCCTAATTCACTCCATCAAATTCAAGTTTACAAGTTAAAGTTTGACCTTCAGCCAAAGACAGCCTAATTCACTCCATCAAATCAGGAAACAGCCGTTGTACACAGACAAGGACCGTCACCATTTCCAAGGAGAAATCCTCGAAATTCTATTTCAAACCATCTGAACTCTCAATCCTTCCTTTATGAAGTGAAATCTCACACCGGAATTGCTGGTAGTGAATGTGCAGATGCCCTCGACAAATAGCTAGCCTGCCACGGAGATAGTTTCCCAGCTGAAATTACCACCCACAATGTAGGCCCTGGTGGCAATCCCTTCTTTGTTATTAGCTGGCTAGCTCTTGAAGAAGTTGATCATCAGGGATCTGACACTGAAGTTCCTCAACACAGCACCAGACTGACTTGAAGTAAGAGTAAACTTCCTTCAAAATCTCCAACTTGAAGTCTCTCTCTAGTCCAACATTTGCACTAACCATAGACTGGGTTATGTCAACTTAAAACAGAGTACTACTCCATTACCACTGCCAGTGCTACTCGCTCTAGCAGAGCAGCAGGGCCAGCAGCAAGAGAGGTTCTGAATCAGTCCGTGTTTGGTGTTCCAGCCCCCCTTGTATGCCTTCGTTCCTCCTATCACATCATGATGTGTTTCAACATAGCAATTGCCCCCTCAAGAAAAAGAAAAGAAAAGACAACGCTAACAAAGTAACCCCTGTGTCCGTGAATTAAGGAAGACAAGATTACAAGCTCCGGATAGTCGAGCAGGCGGCGGGGCACCTACGATGGAAAGTCGATTATCCACCCTCGCAACCTGTGGGCTCGGGGTTCGAACCTCACTGGAGGCCACAACCGGCTAAGCTGCCCTCGTTCGGCGGATACAGCCTTGAAACCTTACAAGATTACAAGATAAGGGTCAACCGCCAGCCAGGTCGTCAGGCTGATTGGTTTGTTGCTGGTCTTCGCCAACCAAAAAATAGTCCATAAGGTCCGAAATGAAATGGCAGAGTCTATTAATTAAGGAAGAAGTTTACATCTGGTGCAAGCACCAGGCACACCTCCACCATCAAACTAGGAAGAAGGTCATTAGTGGGGGTCGGGAGGGTTCTGAAAAGAGGCATTCATTCTGCATGCAGCAGACTCTAAGCCTGACATTTTCCCCATGTGTAGAAATTGGTGCTACAAAATAACATCTTCCAGTTTTCAGTTTTGCTATTCACCAAAACATCCGGCTTCCAGACACTACCTTTCATCTGATTTGAGCACATTTAGTTTTGGTTTGGGGTTGCAGGCCTTTTAGGCTTCAGCTCAGCTGCCCTCGTTCGGCGGGGCGGGTACAGCTATGTAACCTAACCTACAAAACAATTGCCATTCTTACAAAACTTTCCATATGCAGCCTTGCAGTCGCACTGTTTTGACTGATGGCTTATTTTCAACCTGGCGAGTATGTGTCAGACTCCCAGTCATTTACGTCTTAATGCAAATGAGTCTACAAGTTTTTTCATTTAGGTTGCCACTTCAAACCATTGCCGAGTTCGCGTCCACAAGGTCAGGTCCAAGATGCAAGGACATGGACAGCACGGAGCGAACGATGCTTGAAAGTTCCAGCATTTGATCACATCATTCACAATATCAATAATAGAACACATAATACAGCTAAGGGCGCTACAACACACTCAAGATGTGATTTACAACAAGCCTTACGATGCTTTCGCTGATGCCTTTGCCAAAAACATGGTCCCTACCAGGACAGCTCCCAGTACCACCCAACCACCGACGTCATACCAGAAATCTGTTGGATTAGGAGGTGCTTTTGCTGCTGCTGCACCACCTGTCATTTCTCCCACTAGCTGGGCTTGGATGTGGGCCTGGATTTCATCATAGTACTCTGGTGCCTGCGTGGGTGTTGTGAGCTCTAGCTTTGAAAACGTATGCAAGCTGTTGTTTGTGAGGATTGCCGTAGAGGGCCCCCCACTGATCTTCAAAGAGCACGGGATGGAGAAAAGAAAGGATGAAAAAAATGTGTTTGTCTGTTGCATTGAGCAACTAGTGGGTGCGTACGCTGTCAATGCCTGTCTGGCCGGCAGCCAATCAACAGCTGCTGCATCACTCAATTCCTCGAGACCCGGCAGGCCTCTTTCTTCTCCTCCATGGCCATTGGCATGCAGACACTTGCTGGAAGAAACCTTGCTTACCTTCTCGCACATCTCGATGGCCTTCTTGTAAGTCTCGTTGCTGGGGTCTTGGGCTGAGCACTTTTTGAAACACATGGCTGCGCGGGAGAAGAGCTCCTGGGCGCTGGGTTTATCGTCTTGCAGGAAACCCTGTACGCGGTATCGGGGGACAGGCAGGGTGACCATCGACATGCATCACGACGCCCAGGATAACCGGATCCATTTATGACCCTCTCCAACTCACCATAGACGTAAAAGCGTTTCCGAGACACCATTCCGCATCTGCACGATTGGGATCGATCTCCAGGGCTTGTTGGAGCTTGGCAACTGCCTGCATGAGGAATTGGCATCAGAAACATTTCAGAACTAGTAGCTGCTACGTTCTGAAGCATAAGGGCTGCACACCAGCTAGGGCACTGAGATGTCCTCCCCAACGCTCACCTGCTTGATCATGTCTGTGGACTCTCTGCCTGATTTGTAGTGCGCCAGCTCTAACAAGGCCCCCCCCCATCTTACTAAAGCCTGCACAGCAATAACAGGGTGATGCCAATAACGATGAGAAACGAGCCAGTGCAGCCTGTGCTTGACGCCCATGCCTTATGGAGGCAAATGAACACAGCTGGGAAGTGCATGCAGAACAAAACACAACAGCCTGCACGCATCAGTGCACCTGGGCATTCTTCTTGTCGCTCTCAAAATCACGCTGCGCCTGCAGCCTGGCAGCTTCAAAGAAGTTCTCCCTGAGCAAGCAAAGCGTAGTTCATGGTGGATGAGGCTCAATGATGAGGCAGCCTCTGGGCCAAGGGACCCTAGCTGCCACAACTCCAGCCACAGTGAGGGCTTTCCAGTAGCAACTTTTCAGATAAATTTCCCCAAACACCTGCCTGTCTGCATCATCCCCAAACATGATGGCAGCTGTGTCTGCCCTGTGCCTCTCCTTGGGAAAGGCTTGCTAATGCCACAAGATGACTTCTTCAATTTAACTTACACAACTTTACGTCAAGTGCTCGAAAAACTCTAGCATGCTGACCGGCTTCCTCTTCCGTTGTTCATTGTTCACTTCAAAATAATAGTTTTACGCAATCATGTAGCTAAGTATGAATGCGTAGCCAAGCGGAGGAATCCTCTCCTCTCTGCCCTGAGAGAAATCTCCCGGATGTAACCCTCAGCCAAGACTCCAGCACTCCAAGGCAGACCTTGAAGATCTTATCATGTGAGGATCTTGTATTCACAAAGAATTGTATGTGCATCTGGCAGTCGCCCAAATCGATCTTAAATCCATCTGTGCGTGCTCAATTCTGCAGCACGCTGTGTAAGCACTTCCACTTTCGAATTTTTAATGAGTTGGGGTTTTTGCAGGGAATGTCAACGGTCTTCGGCCTACTGCGCAAAAATTTGGTGGCCTCAGCAAACTTTTGGGCCACCTTGATGCAGGTGGGGAGTTAGACACGTTTGCGCACCTGTGCACACCCTGTAAAGACCTCCTTCTGCTTTTCTTATTAAAGTGTAAAAATAATGGCCTGAATTGACAGTCCTGTGCTATTTACAGACATTGTGTGCATACAGGAACACAAGCTTCGGAAACCCGAGCAAGACTTGGCCATCGCTGAAGGATGGTGGGTTTTTTCTCCCTTGGTTTGCCCAGCTTTACATGCCTATCTCTTGACTGAGCATGTCCTGCCCAATTGTTCTACAAACAGGGAATCCTTCTTTGCTTGTACCCGCGGGAGCCAGGGATACTCAGGTATAGCCTCAAACTCAGCTCATGCTTCAGTGCAGCATCATGTGTCAAGTTTATGCTGGAAATTGCATGCAAGCGCACACTTTCACCATTGCGCATGGACACACTGGTGTACACTCACATGTTCACACACACACACACACACACACACACACACACACACGCACGCACGCACGCACGCACGCATAAATACATGTGTATACGCACACACTTACACACATGCGCGCACATGCTTGCCCACCATTACCAGGCGTGGCAACCTTCTGCAAGGCAGACAAGGCAATGCCTGTTGCTGCAGAGGAAGGCCTGTGTGGCATTCTTCCCCTTCAGCCAGGTAGAGACGAGCAGAGATAACCAGCAATCAAAAACGCGCGGTGCCTATCAATCCAGATGGGACTCACTTTTTCCTCCATGTTTCCACTCCATGCTTTTCACTCTAAACAACTCAACACGCTGTTCAAAAACACATTTAGTGCTGATGAATGGCAAGTAAGAGAGGGACGGGGGAAGCCGGATGCCTATCTGTTTGGCCACCCACACAAGGGCTTCAAAACATTTTTGACTGCCATGCTTGCTTCCCCGAGGCTATGATGTGCATGCTGCCCACAAGTGCGGAACTTGAACTCAGGGGCCACATCACGATGCAGGCATGCTCTCTCTTCCCGTTAGCGTGTTGTTCCCTCAACGCACGCTACCAGCTCCCTGCTCCACATTGAGTGTGGAAGCTTTGAATCAGTGGACCTCTAGGGATCCTCTGTAAGGTGTGCTTGTCTACGTGGCCACAATTGTCAACCCCCCTTCGCTGTACAAGGGCATTCTGAATCTACCGCCCTGTGTGAGACAGCCAAAGAGCATGGGGGAACTGGTGCTTGGACTGCCCGCCCTGCAGCTGAGCGGCCGCAAGCTTTGAAGGACTCGTTGTGGGCTGGCAGCAGCTACACGGTGGATGACTTGATGGCCATAGACAGGGAGGGGCGCGTCATCATCACCGACCACAGTAAGCATGCGCGGGGTGCTCGTAGTATCCAGCAAGCTTGCGTCCATGTGTATTCAATGTTTATGGTAACGTGTGTGGGGAGATTCTTGTGTGAGTGTGACTGAGTGTTCCAAGGCCAGGGCTTCCTCAATCTTGACCACAGTATGCTCATGCTCATGCATGGCAAGCAAGTGTGGGAGGGAAGGCAAATGCTTGAACTGGTTTGGTAGGGACAACAAGCAGAAGCCGGGCGTTGAGTGCATTTCCCTTTCCTTGAGCCAGGCTTTCTTTTCTCTTTTCATACCTCTCCTGACTTTGCACAACAACAGTGACAAGATTGTCCAGGCCCTGAATCACAATTTCAACGTCCAGGCTGATGACCAGAGGGCTAAGAAGTGAGCTGTCTGCACTCTGCCTTATGGTGGATATGTGTATGCGTGTGCGATCATCATGTGGGCAGGCAGCGCCAAAGCTGACAAGCCATCACTGCCGCCTATGCACTGCGGGTATGAGGACCCATCACCTGCAATCCTGCTCGTTGTTGTCCTCGCCAAACCAGGCTCTTTTGTCCTGTTCAATGTTTACGGCGTCGCAATCAGCGGAGAGGATCCCAACCACGAGCGCAGGACTCTGAAGATGGCCATTTTCAAGGTACTGACTCGCTTGTGCCAATCTCAAGGTACTCGCTCGCTATGGCACATGCCATGTGACGGCACATGGCAGCCACGGACAGGACTTACTTGCATATTCGCGTTGACCAATGAGTCCTTACTGTCCAAGTACCTGTTGGGCACTCCCTCTGCTTGCCCTCAGGGATCCTGCCATCATACTGGTGCCGTGTAAGAGATTGTGAAGCCTGTGTGGAAAGTTGGTTGGGGCCCACTGGCGACTTGCTCCCACGTATTTGATCTGAGGAAACCCTCATCAGCACCAGTGCAACATAAGAATGCCTGAGCTCTTAGGTTGACTGCTGGGTTTGCTACTGGCTCCCAGCCTCTTTGCAGGTATGAGTTTAGTTTCTTTGTTGCTGCTTGAATTGAAAAAGTGGTCTTGGGGGTCTTGCATCAATCTCTTTGCAGGGGTATGAGTCCATTCTACTTGGCAGCCGCGCTGAGCTGGGTGAGGGTTAGTTAAAATGCAAACCTAGCACCCTTCCTGTTTGAGGCGGACAGCATATATATAACTTTTTTGTCTGATAAATTTGGACCACTGGCGGTGCGCAGCCACTGATGCCCTCGTGTGCAGTGAATAACCACCGCTGGTACTGCTTGCGGTGCAGCCACTGCTCTCCTACCTGACAGAGCCGGCTCTCCCTCACAGTGCCTCTAATCTTCCCTCACAGTGCCTCTTCCCCTCCCTCACAGTGCCTGCTTACAAGGCTCCTCCCTAACGATGCCTTTGCTTACCTCTGCACGCGATTGGTTGATCGCAGACTCTGGAGGCTCGTGCCATGGCGTACCTGCAGCAGGGGCGGCGTGTCCTTGTAGTGGGGGATTTGAACATCAGCCCCCGCCCGCTGGACACTTGCCAAGACTTGGTTGACGTGGATGAGTGGTGAGTCGGGGTGATTACTGTAGACTGCACAGGCTCCAGTGCAGGAGGAGTCTTCATGCATGGCTGCTGCGCGTGATGGGGCGGCACAGTGCGCCCCTTTTTATGTGCCTCAAATGCTGATGCTGCTCCTTATGCACAGACTGACTTAGGGCCATCACTGCACAGAACAGATCTGCTGCTGCTGCCTCTGGTGCAAATGTGCTGCAGAGCCCCTTGTTTTGTACTATGTAGCCTGTTCAAGCCATATGTCAGAACCATATTGTGCGCGCCACTTGTTGCAACCTTGACCCCTGCGCAGCCGTAATGCTGTGTGTTGATGCTGCCACTGCTGCCGCTGCACTGTGCAGGCAACCTTGGGCAGTTTGCAGGCTACATAAGCCTGCATGATCGCAGGCTACATAAGCAGGATGATGTGATTGATGCGCGTATGGCATGCATCCCATCTCTGCTGGTGCTGTAACTGCTGCTGCTGCTGATGATGATGATGATGATGATGATGATGATGATGCACACACACACACACAGGATGAGCAGCCGGCCGCGCCAGTGGCTGTTCAAACTCAGCCATGACGGCCCCTCTGGGGGTGGGCCCTTTGTCGACACATTCCGCATGTTCCACCCCCACAGGTGATGGGCAGCATGGGCACGTATGTGCAATCCTTCCAAGCTCACACTCTTTAGGGGCCCCTGCTTTGCGCAGCTGCACCCGCTGCCTCAACTGCGCGTTGCGTGCCTGGCTCCCAACCAGGCCCAGTAGGCCTGGAGGCTGTTCTATTTTCCTGCATTGTGTGGAACTTGAAGGGAGCCCAAGGGGCCTGTGCAGCCACCTGTGCAGCCACAAAGGCAGCCTTTTGGAATTTATCTGTGTTTGGCCACCAAGAGCCCCGCGTACGCCCATCAGCTGTCACCTATGCATGTGACCACTGAGAGCCACGTGTGCGCCCATTGCTTATTAACTGCATGTGAGCACCAAGAGTTGCGCGTACGTATGCCCATCGGCTGTCACCTATGCATGTGGGCACCAAGAGCCGCGCGTGAGCCCATCAGTTGTCATCAATACATGTGAGCACCAAGAGCCGCGTGTACGCCCATCGGCTGTCACCAATACATGTGACCACTGACTTGCACGCCTCCCGGTCTGCTAGGGGAGACTGGCTCTCCCGCTCCCGACGTTGCACCCCAAACTTGGGCCTTTGCTGGCTCAGTCCTTCTGAGGTGCACCTGTGTGGGAAGGAGCACTCATCAGCACAGACCCTCCTCCTCAGTGAGGGGCCCTCACCGTCTGCCCTTTGCTCACCCAGCTCCCTCCCTGCAAGCAGACAAAGTGGTAGGCTGGGCTGGTTTTGCACACGCGTGCACACGTGTGTGTCCCTCCCTCACGCTGCCCCCCACCCCCACTCATTGCAAGATGAATACAGGGCTTCCGCCTTCACCTGCTGGTCCACCGCCACCGGCGCACGCGCACTCAACTACGGCACCCGTCTGGATCTGCTCCTGGCCGCTGGCCCCTGCCTTGCGGGCACTGCCGCGTGGGCGTCATCCCCTTCCGCCCCAACCCCCGCCGCCGCTGCCGCCACTACCTCTGCAGCCGCCACCCCCGCCAGCCAAACAGCCGCAGCAATTGCAGCCAGCACTGCCGCCACAGATGCCGGCGCTGCTGCCGCTGCCGCCTCTACAGCCACAGGAGCAGCAGCGTCCGGGGCCCCGGGAGGGCCTGGGTGTGCCCCCACACCGGCACATGCCCCCACTACCACCACAGCCGCCACTCCCACTGCCTCTGCAGCCATATCCGCCGCCGCCACCACATCCATAAAAGCAGCAGCGCCAGTGGCCCCGCAAGGATCTGGGTGCGACCCCACCCCGGTACATGCCTTGCAGCCCCTGCTCACCCCGGCAGGCGTGCAGGCCACCGCGCAGCCCCTCTCGTGCTGCTACGGTGCGCTGCAAGGGCGCGCTGTGCACGGGCTCCCTCCCAGCCATGCTACAGGCGGGGTGGGGTTGGGCAGGAACCCACAGCAGGAGCATGAGGAGATGGGGGAGGCTGGGCAGTGGGGGAGCGCAGGCGCAGGCGAGGCATCCGCGGGCAAGGGGAGGGGCAGAAGGGAGGTTAAAGGGGGCCTGGCTGGAAGTGGGCTTGGAGAGGGGGGGGGCAAGCCAGTGAGCAATGCAGAGGGCGTTTTACAAGGGGTGGAGGGGGTAGGGAGTGGGGTGGCCATGGAAGGCGGGGCCTGGATGGAGGCGGAGGAAGGTATCGAGGGGGAGGGGGAGGCGCAGGCTGCAGGCGCGCGTGTGCCGCGCGTGGCGGAGGGGCCACCAGTGGTACGGGGGCAGGCAGCACTCCAGGCGGTGTCGGACTGGGTCATCAGCGCGGTGCGTGTGGGCGTGTGCTTGGGCGCGCATGGCTGAGCGTGTTTGTGGACAGAGCGCGCTGTGTGCGCATGTTCATGTACGTGTGACGTTGCATGCACGTGCGTCCTTGCATGCGCTCGTCCGGGTCGGCAAGGTGCTGGCCTGGTCCCTCTCCATCTTTTGTGTTTGTGCGCACTGTGCGTGCATGTGACCTGCAACGCATGTTTAAGCGTGGCCTTGGACTCTGTAGTCCGTGAGCAAGTGTGCAACTTCAACTTAGAGTGCACGCAATAATTTAGTTCTGGGTTGTGCAACAAAGCTGCCCATCAGGTCAACCTTGCGCGTGTGCTCCATGGTGGAGTACACCACGCCAGCCGCTGTGGACTGCGAGCCTTGTTCACGCCAGCCGCTGTTGTCTCGCACCATGGAGTGCAAGCGCGAAGTCCGCCTTTTCGCGATGCAAGCACAGGTTGAGCTGCAAGCAATGTTGCCTGGCTGGCTTGCACCTGGATCATGGTGCGTTTGCACGTGATGCTGCAAGCAATGAGGGTCTGCTGCAAGCAATGAGGGTCATGCTGCAAGCAATGAGGGTCTGCTGCAAGCAATAAGGGTCTGCTGCAAGCAATGAGGGTCTGCTGCAAGCAATGAGGGTCTGCTGCAAGCAATGAGGGTCTGTTGCAAGCAATAAGGGTCATGCTGCAAGCAATGAGGGTCATGCTGCAAGCAATGAGGGTCTGCTGGTTTGCGCCAGGGCCATGGTGCATGCACACCACTGGGTGCAGCTGCACCGCATTTCTGCCCGTTCGCTCCAGGCCTATCCGCCATGACCAAGCATGCTGCTGCGCAGACCTGCTTCAGCGGCAATGTGCATATTTCCAGCTGGCATGATTGACCATGCCAGAAAGCAGGGGAAGAAATGTACACCCGCACACGTGTCCACACTTGGCTTCCCTGTTCAGCAAAGAAAACCATCATCATAGGATTAAAGCCCACCGGGGTATGCTGCAGCACTATCATGAGCAGAATGCACGGCCAGTTATCAGGAACCCTGAACCTGCGAGCCTGCTGAGGTCAGGACTTCTCCATCGCAGCTTGAGGCTGCCATGGAGTGTGGGAGCACTTGTCAAGCTGTGCAAAACAAGACATGGTGGTGGTGGCACAGCCCTTTGGATCCCACACATCAAAACTAAGTTGCGCTGCCTACTGCACAGACACCGACCGCAATGCTCATGCGCATGTTATGCAGTGACGCCTTGTGGGGGTACGTAGAGCCATTTGGATGCGTGAAGCCTTTGTGTTGGCATGCCGTCACGTGATGGTCCACGTCTGCCCACTTTCAACAGTGCTAAGAACATGACGCCATGCATATGCCCACCTTGCAGCCCTGACATGCATGCCCACCTTGCAGCCCTGACAGGCGTCTGTAATAGAAGCTGCACTGTGAGGCCTAGGCCTCTGTACTATACTCCCCTCTGGACGCAGCCTCAGGCATAAAGTCACTGCGTATTAACATTCTTATGGCCAAAGAAGGCTACAAGGCAAGGTTGTGACAGGACAGTGCATACTTGCAGGGGCATGCATCGTAGTGGTATCACACTCCAGCAAAGCCTGCGGTCAAAGTTGCAACCACCTCACCCTGAGCATGACACACCCTGAACCCACCCTGACAATGCCACTCTCCACCCCTCCTTTGCCCACCTTGCTGCCCGCCCCTGCTACCTGCCCCATAACCTGCACGCCTCCTTTCCACCCACCACCCATCTACCTGTCCCATGTCTTTCCTCACACCCATCACACCCAGAATTATGCTGATTCACCACCTGTTCAGAACTTGTGTGTTCTTCTGTCATGCACTGCTCTCCCCCCTCACTCACCTCCTCCCCCCAATGTCTGCTCCCCCCTTTTGCCTCTGCCTCCCCAGCACTCGCCTCCTGCCCTTGGTTGTGCTCCCCCTCCACACTCACCTCC
>LKMJ01004775.1_pt1 | contig 12770 bp, 12 predicted proteins | sample 643391 | NCBI WGS metagenome assembly LKMJ01 (sample SAMN04112250, study PRJNA286221) | soda lake metagenome | biome: soda lake; feature: Kulunda Steppe; material: water; isolation source: sample PL-Br10 brine of Picturesque Lake | place: Russia: Kulunda steppe | collected 2010-07
GGCGGGTGTGTACCCGATACCGGACTCCGCGCTGTTCGCCCATCGAGCCACGTCGAGAGACTCTCCTCGCGGTCATCGTCGGCCTCGTCGGGTTCGGGCGGATTCGCGGCCACCTGTCCAGTAATCGGACAGGTTGGCACGACACAGAGCGCCTGTGTCCGCTCGCGTCGGAGGTCTGTCTCCGGCTCCGGTGTCGTCTCTGATAGCGAGGCAAGCGCCGTCGCGAGTGCGAGTGGCTCGCCTGTCATCCGCGCGGCGGCCTCGTCAGCCGTGAACTCGCGGGTGTGTGAGAGCGTTCGCGTCGCCCAGTTGGCAACTTTTGGGAACACGAGAAACAGGGGGGAGACGACGACGTAGACGACGATTGACAGCGGCAGAAACCACCGGAGTGCGAGACGCTCGTACAGTGAGAGATTATCCAGTCCGCTGAACGCACGAGGAACGAGTCTGACCGTGTGATAGGCACGCTCGGCCGTCTCGAGCACCAGCGTCGTGATAGTCATGAGCGTCACGTCCCGGTTCACGATGTGTGCGAGTTCGTGTGCGAGCACCGCCTCGAGTTCGTCGGTGTCGAGTTCGGAGAGCAGTCCGGTCGTGACGACGACTGTCGCGTTCCTGAACCGGCCGACGGTGTAACAACTCGGCGTGTCGGCGTCGACTATCTGTGTCGACGGGGTGGGAATGTCGACGGTCATCGAGAGCCGTCGGACGATTCTGTCGACCTCGTGGTCGGTGTCACGTCCGTTCGGTGACGTGCCCGATAACACTCGGCGATAGCCGTAGTACAACTGCCCTGCGAGGAAGAGGCCGACCACAGTACCGTAGGTTACTGGCGAAACTGGCATCCGGAGCAGGTCCGCGAGCAGTGACGGCTCTCCGAGAAACACCGCCGTAACGACCGTTGGAACGAGAACACCGAATCCCCACAGCAACGCGAGAACGAACAGCGCGTTGAGACCGATAAGTATCCCTAGAACGGCAAGCATTCGCGCGTGGAGGGCCATTAGCGTCGTATTCCTGAGCTGGCAATAAAACTATTTTGTTCGATTTCCGGCGTCGGAATACGGTTGTCTGAATGGTGGACTGGAAACCGAGTTTTACTGTCGGTTGCGCACGACGAGCGTTCCCAGTACGACGGCGAGTGCACCTGCGACGATACCGAAGCCGGCGCCGTCGTCGTCAGCGTCGGCCGTGTCGTCTGGCTGACTGTCGTCACCGGGGTCAGCGGGCTCGGTGTCGTCAGTGTCCTCGGGTGTCGGGGTCGCGTCGTCGTCAGGCGTCGGTGTCAGGTCATCAGTCTCGCCGGCCTCGACGAGGTCGATATCGTGTATCTCGGTCAGGTCATCGACGGTCGGAGCGGTGACAATCCAGACCCGGTCATCAGTCTGCTCGATAGCGACTGCTGTATCCCACTGGCCGGTGTCTGCAACATAGACGTTTTCGAAGTCGTCATGCTGCTGTGCTCCTCGATACTCTGCAAGCTCGGTGTAGCCGTCTGCAAACATCTCTGCGTCCGCTTCCGTCTCCCAGGCTACCTTCCAGACAGAGCCAAGGTCACCGTCGTCTGTTCTGTACGCGAACAGATTGTCGTTGGTCCACCCGGCCGCTGGTTCGACATCGTAGTTGAGTTCTCCACCAGCGGTCGGCTGGATAAACTGCTGTACATCGATTATCTGGATCATCTCCGTCTCGTAGGTGGGTGCAACGAGCATCGAGACGAGCCCGTGTTGTCCGATTTTCTGTTTCTCCTGGCCCTCTACCGAGATGCGTTCCCAGTCACCAGCACTCTCGTCGGGGACAGTGATGTTCGTCCGCTCGAACTCACCGTAGCGTTCCGGGTAGATTGTCTCGACAGTCGACGCTGGCATGTTCTCGTACAGCTCGTTCACTCCTTCCCAGCCGTCCTCCTGTTGGATTTCAGCGACCAGGGGGGCAACGTACGGTGCGAACTGGTCGATGGCTAGCGCCCAGTTTGGTGGCTCCTCGCCTCCCTCTCCAGTATCGATATCCCGAACACACTCGTCGGACCAGCTCTCACTCTCACAGTTCTCCTCGTACATACTGTCGACGTGAGTCGCTCCACCCTCGATGACCGCAGTTTCCGCGGTGTTTCCATCCTCAGTCGCAGCAGTTCGCACGGCCGTCAGGTTGAAATGCTGGTCCTGGAGCGCGTGTACGAGTTCGTGTGCAAGCGTGACCTGGTCGATAGTGAACTCTTCAGGGTCCTCCACGATGAATGCCATATAATCGTCCGCCGGACTGTAGAACGCCAGTGCCCCTGCTGCTCGACTCTCTGCCTCCAGGTCGAGTGCATCCTGTTCCTGACCGGCGATAAACTGTGTCGCTAACTGTGCGTTTCTGAACTGCCGGTACTCCTCGCTGGTGTCGTTAAACGACGCTTCGAGCTCCTCCTGGTACTCATCAGTTGTCGTGAAATCGACAGGTGGGACGTCTTCGAAAGGCAGACAGCGCAGCACTTCGACCCTGGCAGCAGTCCGGACGACGAGCTCCTCCAGCTCATCCTCTGAGAGCGGGTTTTCGAGCTCCCCGTCCACGTCCAGGGGCTCGTTGTACCAGTACCCATCTACCCACCCTATCGTCTCACTCGTTCCGCCATCTGGGTCGTCGAAATCATCTGGCGGCTCTGCTGCACACTCGTCGACGTGGTCACCAGCGATTGCAGCCCCCTCCATTGTACCGCTCAACTGACTGGCAGCTGACCCTTCACCCTCGGCAGGACTCGCGGCCCCCGGCATGGCAACTGCCGTGAGAGCGACGAGCGCGACTGCGAGAACGAGAATCCGTGTCCGTCGTTGCATTATGTACATACCCAGTATTCGATAGTAATAAGCTGTGTCATCTGTTGCATATCTGGAAACTGCGCTGTGGCGTCCAGCCCGGCTTACTCGATTCTCGACAGCCACGCGCGCGGTTCGTCTAGCTCCGTGTCGGTCGGGAGCATCTCCGGGGACTCCCAGACCCGGCTGGCCGTCTCGATGTCTCGGAGGTCGACGACACCCTCGAAAAACCCCTTCCCGCGCTCGTACTGGCGACGTTTGACGCTCAACCCGAGATACCGGCGGATGAGCCGCTCGACTGGCCCCCGACCCTGTCGGCGCTGTTCGAGCTTTCGACGCATGTCGTCGTACTCCTCGTCGAAGGCCCGGTCCATGATGAGCTCGGCGTACCCCTCGACCGAGGTCATCGTGGTGTCGAGTTCGCCGAGCGTCGCCCGGTCGATGTCTCCGCTGGAGAGCTTGCTGACTGCCTCCTGCATGCTGGTTTCGAGATGGTCCGGGAGCCACGGGGCGGCCCCGAACTCCGCAGCGTGAGTGATTTCGTGGAACGCAATCCACCGGCGGAACCGGTCGTAAGGCACCCCGAGCACGTCAGAGACGTGCTGGATGTTCGGGCGGACGAAATACAGCGCGTGTGTGTCTCTGTCGGCGAGCAACAGCGGGTCGTACTGGCCCAGCACGTGGTTCGACAGGAAGCTCAGTGCGAACGCCATCGAACCGGTGTTGGCGATTCGTGCCAGTCCCGGTGCCGTCTGGACCTGCTGTTCGAGCGGGGCCATGACGCGCTGAAACGTGGCGACGTTGGCGTCGAGCCAGTGGTGTCTGTTCTGTATTTCGACGCGTTCGGGCAGGTCGAACTCGATTTTCGTCACATCGCGGACCCGGTCTCGTGCGTCTCTGGCGTCGTCGGCGTAGGCCTGCTGCTCGGCCGGGGAGACATCGAGGTCGCCCGCATCGGTCGAGGCCTTGGCTGCCTCCGTAACGGCATCCCAGTCTATCGGCCCGTCACCGCTTGCGCCTGTGACGGCCCGGACGCTCCGATATATACCCATACTGGACCGTCGTCGTTGACGAATAAAGACCTTCTCCCTGGTACTATCTCGGCCTTCCCGGCGTCTGTTCTCACTCGTGGCGAACATTTTTATCCGAACCACGAGGAGCCTCAACAGATTCGATGCAAGCGACGCCACCTGTCTTCGACGGTCACAACGACTGCCTGCTTCGACTGCCGGACGACGACCCAGAGTCGTTCCTCACCGGCCGGGAGTCGGGGCATCTGGATTTCCCACGCGCGCGAGACGGAAACTTCGCAGGAGGGCTGTTCGCGCTGTTCGTGAGTCCATCGCCGGATACGACACCCCGCGAACAGCGCTGGGTGCAGACTGAAGACGGTTCCCGTCTCGACCCGCCCCCGCAGCTCCGACCCAGCTACGCACAGGAGGTGATCGAGCGTCTGCTGAGTCGGCTGGAGACTGCTCTGGAGGCGAGCGGTGGCCGGGTGGAGCTCGCCGAGTCGGTCCCGGAACTCAGGAACTGTCTGGACGACGGAACGCTCGCCACAGTGCTTCACTTCGAGGGGGCGGAACCCATCGAACCGGACCTCTCGAATCTCGAATCGTACTACGACCGCGGGCTCCGCTCGCTGGGACTCGTCTGGAGCCGCCCCAACCAGTTCGGCTACGGCGTTCCGTTCGAGTTCCCTGCCTCGCCAGACACGGGACCCGGACTGACCGAGGAAGGGAGCGCACTCGTCAACCAGTGCAACGACCTCGGAATCGTCGTCGACCTCGCCCACCTCAACGAGCGAGGGTTCTGGGACGTGGCCGACATCTCGACGGACCCGCTTGTCGTCTCTCACGCGGGTGTTCACGACATCTGTCCGTCGACGCGCAACCTCACGGGCGAGCAACTCGATGCAGTCGCCGAGTCGGGCGGTCTCGTCGGCATCACGTTCGCTGTGAACGCGATTCGACCCGACGGAGAGCGCGACACGGACACGTCGGTCGAGACGCTGGTCGACCACTTCGAGTACGTCGCCGACTGCATCGGTATCGACCACGTCGCTGTCGGCTCTGACTTCGACGGGGCGGAGATTCCTGACCCGGTCGGTGACGTTGCTGGACTTCCCGAAGTGTTCGAAGAGCTTGCCGAACGCGGGTTCGATGCAGCGGACCGTCGGAAGGTCGCGTCGGAAAACTGGTTGCGGGTCCTCGATGAAACGTGGCGATGAACTCCGCTGGCTGTTCGGGGAGCTACTCAGTCGTCTCCTGGGGCGACTAGCTGTACGGCTCTCTGGGATGGATTACTTGACTCCGCTGATTCCGCTGTCACCTCGAAACCCGACGAGCTAAACGAAATTGTGAGTTCACCCACTGCGAGCTGATACTGCTCGCAGTGGTGACCGTCTGGGTCGATGCGCATCGTCGACTCGACGATACCGGCGTCCCGTAGGTCGTCGAGACGGCGGTACGCGGTCGCTTTTGACACGTCTGCTCTTTCGATGAGCTCCCTTCCCGTTCGGGCGTCGTCACCGATTGTCGACAGGATTCGTTGCGTGTACTCGTCGCCGAGGAGGTCGAGGAGCGACTCGGCGTCACAGTCCTGCTGGAGTTCGTTGCCGGTGGCGTCCCCATCCGACGATTTCGATGGGCTCGCCGACAGTCGTGAACTTGCCATATCGACCTCATTTACTCCTTCCCTCGTGGAACATCATGCTAGCTATCTTTCCTGCTGTTTCAGACAATAGCTAGCTATACAGAACCTTCGAGTGGACACCGGACACGGTTTCGGCTGGCTGCCCGACAGCTAACTCTGGACAGATACTCTCCGGGGTCTGTTTCTGGCGGAGAAACAGCGACGGGGCGTTATTTATTTCCCCGTCTTCGTCACAGATGGCGGCGGTTTCCGCCGCCCGAACCCGTCCCCTGACGGAGTGCCAGCAACGCTGGCTTGCCGTGCGATACCGGGGGAGCCTGCCCCGGTCTTCCTGGTATCGCATGCGTTCTGCTTTGGTTCGGCATTTCTTGCCACCGTTTTTTGAAGTTTCACGGAGTGAATCGGTGCTGCGTGGGCAGAGACTGCTTCTTCTCTATCCCCACTTCTGTATAGCTAGGCCTCACCACTAAGGGGGGGTACGTCCAAGGTTTGGGTAGCCGACGGACCAATGGTGAGCAGGTCACATACGGACGAGCCACTGGCTGCCCAAGACAATTCAGACAATGATGGAGAACGGTAACGCACAACTCGACGCTCTCCCGGCTGACTGCATCCCAGCGCCCGTTTGTCAGTTCACGCTCGAAAACGGGACCGCAGTCGTCAGCGGAACCAACTACCTGTTCGACGACCAGCTGCTGACCGCCGCCCGAGGCGAGCCACTCTCGACGGTGCTCCGGCAGTTCGAGACCGAGGCCGGATGGGAGACCATCCAGTCCGCGCTTGAAGACGGCGAGCAGTTCACGCTCAGCTCGCCCGCGCGTGACGGCAGCTATCTCGTCAACGTGACACAACCGGACGAGTCCGGTGACGGGTATCTGTTGTTCACCGATACTGCGGAGATATCCAACGAAGCAGTCGACGAGGGGGAGACAGACGCCACGGACACTGGACTTGCAGTCGACCACGTCGCCAGCGTCGTCAGTCACGACCTTCGCAACCCTCTCGACGTGGCGAGGGCAAGACTCGACGCAGCCCGCGAGTTCGACGAGGACGAACATTTCGTCCATGTCGAGAAAGCCCACGACCGCATGGAGCGAATCATTCAGGACGTGCTGACGCTGGCGAGAGGCGAGGACGTCGTCGATCCGGACGAGACTGTCGACCTCGGCGCCGTCGCAAAGCAGGCCTGGGAGACCGTCGAAACGAACGGCGCGACGCTGACGGTCGAAGATGACCTGCCGACGACGCTCGCTGACCCCGACCGAATCAGTCGACTGTTCGAGAACCTCTTTCGCAATGCAGTCGAGCACGGCAGTTCCGGGGACGGAACCGTACAGGTCACTGTCGGTCGACTCGTTGACGGTTCGACAGACGGGTTCTACCTCGCAGACAACGGCCCCGGAATTCCCGAAGACCGTCAGGCTCACGTTTTCGAACCGGGACACTCTTCCGACGACCACGGGACCGGTCTGGGTCTGGCAATCGTCGACCGGATTGCCGACCTTCACGGCTGGGATGTTGCTGTCACCGATGCGGCTTCGGGGGGTGCACGGTTCGAGCTGCGCGGAACCGATTCGAACTGACTGATTAGTACTGTTCGAACGATGGAGACAGCTATATGACACTGCCTGTAGAGGTCTGACGTATGGATGAGCCATCGGTCCACGCTCCAGTCGGCATTCTGACTGTCGAGTACGATGGAACGGTCCGTGAGTGTAACGACGCTGCCCGTGAACTGCTCGACTGTCGTCCCTCCGAGGCAGTCGAGGCGGACATCGTGACGGTGTTTCCCGACTCTATCGAGGCGACTGTTCCGAGCGCGTTCGATACGCCACTCGAACGAGAGCGCTCCGTCGAGGAGTACTACCCGTCTCTCGACCGGTGGCTCGCAGTAACGCTCATCCCTGTCGATGGGATGGTCGCAGTGTATCTCCGTGACGTGACCGACAGGTACCGGGAACAGCGACGGACCGAACGGCTTCGCGATGACCTCGACCGTCTCACGATACTCAACGAGCTCATCTCGGATATCCTCGCGGACCTCGTGGACGCGGCGAGCAGAGCGGAGATAGCTGACACCATCTGTCGTCGCCTCGGGGAGAACGATATCTACGAGTTCGCGTGGGTCGGCGAGCGAGAGCTCGGCGGCGATGACCTCATCGTCCGCGCAGCGGCGGGTCGAACCGGACGGACGCTCGATAAAATCGAAGCGTGTCTGGACGACGTGACTGTTCCCGAAGAGCGTGCTATCGAGTCGGGACGGTCGGTGGCAGTCCAGCCAATCGGGGACGACGAGGATGTCGCCGAGCCCATTCGCCGGGCCGCTTTCGCCGACGGACTCCAGTCGTTGCTCGCCATCCCGCTCACGTACGGGTCCAGCGTCTACGGCGTCGTCGGTGTCTACACTGCCGAACAGGACGCGTTCTCCGAACGGGAACGGTCTTCCTTCGAGACGGTCGGTGAGATGGCTGGCTTTGCTATCAACGCGACACGTCACCGTAACCTCCTGCTGTCGGACACAGTCGTCGAACTCGATCTGCAGGTTACCGACCCTGCAGCCCCGCTTGTCTCCGCCGCCAGCCGGACGGGGAGTCCACTCTCACTCGACGGGCTGATTCCACAGGGTGAGGAGCTGCTCTGTTACGTCGTGACCCAGGAGGAGACGTCGACTGTCGCGACCGAACTCGGGGCCGGCGACGGAGTTCGAGAGGTTCGTGGAATCGGGGAGTACGACGACGGCGGCGTTCTGGAGGTGCACCTCGGTCCGCGGACGCCGCTTGGTCTGCTCGCGGCCAGCGGTGTCACCGTCCGCTCGGCGTGGTTTACGAACGGACGGGGGGAAATCGCCATCGAGTGTTCCCCCGACGAGGACGTCCGACGGATTGTCGATGCGCTCTCACGGGAGTTCGATGTCGATGTGCTCGCCAAGCGTGAGCGTGAACGCGACGTGACCACTGCCCGGGAGTTCCGTGACGAGCTCCGAGACAAGCTGACCGAGAAACAGGAGAACGCTCTCAGGACGGCGTTCTTTGCGGAGTACTTCCAGTCGCCGCGAGGAAGCAACGCGGAGGAAGTTGCCCAGGCGCTCGACATCACTGGGCCGACGCTGTTACACCACCTCCGAGCAGGCCAGCGAAAACTCCTCGAAGAGTTCTTCGACGTGACTGACAGTTCCTGAGACGGGCGCGGCCGGTTTGATTACTCTTCGAAGCTGTCGAGAACCGTTCCCAGGTCGATTTCCACACGTTCGTGTGTGGCTTCGTAGACCTTGTGGTGGTGGCCGTTCTCGGTGTCTATCTGCTGTCGAACCGTCACGAGCCCGACGTCCGCGAGACGGTTGAGTCGCCTGAACGCGGTCGTCTTGGACACGGATGTCCGCTCTGCGACCTCGGTCCCGCTCCGAGGCTGGTCAATCACTGCCCGAAGCACCGTTCTGGTGTACTCATCACCCAGCAGGTCCAGCAGGACCGCCGTCGACACCTCACTGGCGTCGCCGCGCTCTTCGTCGGTCGCTGCCACCGTCTTCCGGTTTCGGGGACGGTTCTGCAACATACTTATTCTATTATCTCCCCACCTTCTATCCAGTGTTGCTAACTATGAAGAGACAGAGTCTCGGAACAATCTAGTAATAAAGATACCAGCCACAACAGCGTTCGATTCCCTTCATGAAACAGGGTGTCCTCGTTCAAATGCCAGCCATTATGTATGCTGGCACCAAATCGACGTGCTAGACTATACAGCCATGGAGGAGACGACCGCGGGCAGTCCGCTTGCTCTCATTGTCGACGACGAGAAGGAAGTAGCGGACGCATACGCGCTCAGACTCCGTGGACTGTGTGACGTTCAGACGGCGTACGATGGAGAGACGGCTCTGACTGTCATCGACGAGCAAGATATCGACGTGGTGTTGCTGGACCGCCACATGCCCGGGATGTCCGGCGACGATGTCCTCGACGAACTCGACGAACGCGGGTTCGAAGGGAAGATCATCATGGTGACGGCCATCGACCCCGGGTTCGACGTGCTCGACATGCCGTTCGACGATTACCTGTGTAAACCAATCGACCGCGAGGACGTTCGCGCCGCGGTCGAACAGCAGTGTGAGATTCTCGGCTACGAACTCCTCGGCGAGTACTTCGGTATGGAGTCCAAACGGCGGGTCATCACGGCTGAACTCCCGCGTGAGGAGCGTGCTAACCACGACGAGTATCAGCAAATTGACGCCCAGTGCGAAGCACTCGAACGGCGGATTCGACGACTGCTCGGTGACGTGACTGACACGTTCGACAGCTTCGAAGCTATCGGCCGTGAAGGGCGATAGCGAGCTAGCTCACGTCGACTGTTTCCCCCTCCTCGGTGACAGAGGCGTCTGCAGCCCCCTTGCGGCGGAAGATGGTGAACGCTGCAGCTGCGATGAGTGCAATACCTACGATAAGTTTCTTCTTTGATACCATACTTACTACTACAACTCCTTCGGATATAAACACGTAGTTCACGTTTCTCGGCGTGAAACGTTCCGGTTAGCAATTCGGCCTCCGTCCCTGGGTGCCGATACGAACTTGTTCAACAGCCTCGACGGATGTCGACTATTTCGGCGTTCTCGACGGCCTGGGCTGCAAGCGAGTCGATGTCCGCCGGCTCTGCTTCTCGAACAGCGTCTAGCGGTGGCCTGGTGGCCGGGTTGTCGGGGGCCAGCCGATTGCAGCCTGCGTCGATGGTCGAGTCATCGTACGTTCCAATCGCTCGTGCCCGGTCTGTTATCTCGCTTTTGTCCAGGGTGACCAGGGGACGGTGGACCGGACGGTCGATGACTGCGTCGGTGACGGCGAGCGCTGCACTCGTCTGACTCGACTTCTGTCCGATGGATTCGCCGGTGGTCACACCGACTGCGTCGGTCTCTTCGGCCACGCGGTCGGCAACCCGGAGCAGAAACCGCCTCGTGAGGAGCATCCGGTATTGCTCGGGGCCGTCGACAATCGCGTCCAGCCCCTCGCTGCCGGGGACGACCCACATCGCGAGGTCTTCTGGTGTGTACGCTGTGAGGCGCTGGACGGTCTCTTCGGCGCGCGCTCGGTGGTCGACACCACCGAATCGGCCGAGGTCGATGTACACCGGAACGATGGGACTGCCACGTTTCATCACCTTCCAGGCCGCGACCGGCGAGTCGATGCCGCCACTCACGAGCGCGACCAGTGGCTCTTGCGCTCCGAGGGGAAGACCACCTGGTCCGGGACGCTGTTCGAGATAGACGAACGCGCGCTCCTGTCGACACTCGACGCCGAACGTGATGTCGGGATTTTCCAGGTCGACGACCGGCTCGACACCGCTCTCTGCTGCGACTTCGTACACCGCCTCACCGCCCTCACGCTCGATGTCCGTACTTGAAAATGGGTGGGCGCTCTCCTGCCCCGCGCGCCGTGCACGCACCGCGAACGTCCCTTCATCGTACACATCTTCTGCAGTCTCTGCCAACACCTCACAGATGGCCGAAAGCGTCGGCTCGACCTCCCGAACTGGACTCACGGATGTGACGCCGAACACGCGTGCCGCAGTGTTCGTCACCTCGTCGAGCTGCGCTGGTTCGGTGTGGACGTACAGCCGCGTATATCTGTGCTCGACAACGGCGTCGAGACCACGCTCGGCGAGCATCGCTTCGAGATTCGTCCGAACTCGCCCCTCCATGCGCCGTTGGACCGACCGACTCTTGACGCCGACCTCGCCGCTGAATCGGACGAGAACGGTGTCGGCTCCGGGAGGGTGCATAGCTGTGAGAAACGCGGCGACCCTTATACCGGCATTGAATCGCTCGCTGCCTTCGGCCGGTCAGAACGTGGAGAGTTCGCCGTCGATGACTCGCTGGGTCAACTCGGTGACGTTTGCGAGTTCGTCGTCGACAGCGACTTGGATATCGTCGTGGATGTCCTCGAGCGTGACATCGTCGGCCGTCACGACTTTCGCGTCGGCGACGTGGGGCTGGTCGATTGGTCGCCCAATCTGTGAGAGCAGGCGGATTTGGACCTGGCGAATGCCGTCGACGTCCTCGGCGACGGACTCGGCGATTTCGGTGCTGAGTAAGTTGTAAATCTTCCCGATGTGGTTGATGGGGTTCTTCCCGCTCGTCGCTTCCATGCTCATCGGTCGGTTCGGCGTGATGAGTCCGTTCGCGCGGTTTCCGCGACCGACGGAGCCGTCGTCACCTTGCTCCGCGCTCAGCCCAGTCGTCGTCAGGTAGATTGACCCCTCTTCGTAGTCGTCTGCGGTGTTGACGTGGACCGTCACGTTGCGGTCGGTGTACGTTGTCGATAGCTCTGTCACGTACTGTTCGACGCCCTCGACGGCGTCGCGGTACTCCTCGAGGCCCCCGATATGTTCGTCGACCATCGCGACAGCGACGGTCACGTCGATGTGGTCGTCCTCGCGCTTGCCCATGACCTTGATGTCCTGTCCAACCTCGGGATTGTCGGCGGCGTACTCGGTGTTGAGCTGGTGTTCCGTGTTGTAGACAATCTGTTCGGTTTCGGTCAGCGGCGCATGACCGACGCCGTAGCTCGTGTCGTTCGCCATCGGGACGGAATGGCCCTCCTCGTCGAACACTTCCTGCAAGTCACCACTCCCTTCTCCGAGCTTGACGTCAACGATGATGTCCGAGCCGACATCGAGATGCGGGAACTGCTCGTCGAGGTACTCACGGGCGGTCCGGAGCGCAATCGTCTCCGCCGGAATCCGCTCTCCGTCGTACTTCTTTGTCGCGCGGCCGACGATAAGGAGGTATATCGGTTCCAGCATCTCGCCGCCGCCGAAAGCGGGTGCGGCCGTCCCAGCGACGAGCTGTGTCTCGTCAGTGTTGAAATGTAGCGGTTTACCGAACCGGTCAAGATACGTCTGCGCGAGCGCACGCGAGACTTCTTCTGCGACGCCGTCACAGATGGAGTCTGGATGGCCGAGCCCTTTTCGCTCGACTATCTCGACGTGCTGGTCCTCGACTGCGAGCCCTTCTGCGTCCTCGACTCGTATATTCCGCTCTGTCATTGCCCGGGTTTCGCAACCAGTGGCTCTATAACTTACGGAAACGCTAAGGCTCGCCGTAATGCACCATAGTAATATCCACAAATTGCCTTTTCGCGCTCGTTATCGGCCGTTATCGGACTCCTGTTGGTCGAGTAGCAGGTCGAGATAAGAGGTGCGAATCTGCTCATTCGGGTCGAGACCGAGCTGTTCGAGCACGCCGGCGGCCTGCTCGCGGGCAGCGGCGACCGACCGGTTCTCGTCCGTCTCGTCGGCCGACTCCGCTTCGACCTCGAGTTCGACTTCGACGAA
>LKMJ01004776.1_pt1 | contig 12769 bp, 13 predicted proteins | sample 643391 | NCBI WGS metagenome assembly LKMJ01 (sample SAMN04112250, study PRJNA286221) | soda lake metagenome | biome: soda lake; feature: Kulunda Steppe; material: water; isolation source: sample PL-Br10 brine of Picturesque Lake | place: Russia: Kulunda steppe | collected 2010-07
TCCGCTACGTCGTCTTCGTCTGCGATCGCGTCTTCATCGTCGACTCCGTTATCGTTCAGTTCGTCATCCTCGTCCGCCTCCGTCTCGATCTCACTGTCGTCAGTCTCCTGATCTACAGCGGTTGTGGGCGCTGCCCCCGCACCTATCGCCCCGCCGGAGCTAATCATCATCAGCACAGTGAGCACTACGAGTATCTGTTTGCGTACGTTCATGTTTTAGCCATGTTGGCATCCCCGAATCAAAGCGTGTGGCGCATAAACAGCACCTACCATTACGCGTAGAAACGGCATACTACCCGAAAACCGGCGCGTCACGGCGCGATACACCCACTGGAAAACCACGATTGCTGATCGGTTCGACGCCGAGTCCAGTACGAAACGCCTACTGGGGACGGTCGGGTAGTTTCGACGCCGTTGGTTCGTGACCCGACAGACAGACCAGATTCTCTCGCCCGAGCCGGAGTTTCGTCACCACTCCATCCTCCTCGAGATCCGCCAGCAGTCGACTCACCTTGGCTTTCGACCAGTCGACCGCATCGACGATCTCCGACTGTTTCATCCGCCCACCGTTTTCATTGATAAGTTGGCGGACTCTCTCCCGATCGGTCAGAAACTCCGTCTGCTCGGCCGTGGTGGCTGTCGCCGACAGTGACCGCGGCTGGTCGAGCCGGTTTCGAAGCGCGAGAATGCCCGCGAGTACTGCCAGTGCGGCGATTCCACCCAGTGCGGCGAGGTGGGGGCCCCACTGCAGCTGCAACGGGACGATCGCCTGCGCTGTCGAGAGGCCTGTGGCTCCGCTGGATACGAACCCCGTCGCTACCCAGTGAGTCATGTGTGGTTGATGGTATCGTGAGCTGGCTGTCCTGCTGTGCTGTCGGTCCCGCTGTGTACACTCGTTCTCATAATATCCTATTGGTACGCGGCTTCGCGTCTCTCACACCGATTGGAACGTCCGATCGCCGGTGGCGCCAATGGCTTGCGGTCGGGAGGCCAGTCGCGCCAGCTATAGTGCGCTCATCGGCTCGCCGGTGAATTCGACACTGGTATGAATAAACTCGGCCGGACGTTCGTGCGTCTTCGATCGAATTGTATCGGGTTTACGCCGTAATGTATCGTTCTGAGAACAGTCTGTGTGACGAACAGACCGCTTTTTATTGTGGCTCACCCGCGTTGCTCGCTCACCAGCCCCCGAAAACGCCCGTCAACCGCCGATCGCTTTCCGGTTGCCGACCACGCGCGCAGTGTATAACTGCGTCTGCAAAAGTGTTGATTCAGCGTGTAGGAAGTGATTACTCGATCGTCCAGAGCGTGCGGTATTCGGACAGAAAGAGACGGTCGCGGCCAGTATCGACAACAAAATCCAGCGACGAGCTGGAGGTTACTGTCCATTGCAACGCCCCGGTTTCGATTTCGATGGCGGCACCATAGGATCCCGAGGTAGCGAGAATACCATCATCGAGTAGCTGAATCCCGCCGATCGAGACCGGAAGCCCGAGCTGCCAGCGTTCTGTCCCGTCAGTTACGTCGATAAGACGGAGGGTCGATCCAGCTGTGAGAGCGACAAGGCGATCGGTCACGCCCGTTATTGTCGGTTTCTCGTCACCGTTTGGAACCGAGAGTTGCCACTGTGTTGCCCCGTCAGTGCGATCGAGTCCGAAGACGGCCTCGCCAGTGAGTGCGACGAGACCGGCCGATGTCTCGATGACGCCACTGAGTTCGGAATCGGTGAGCTGGTCGTGTTGCCAGCGTTCGGTCCCAGTGTGACCGTCGATTGCCGCCAGGCGATGCTGTTCGTCCTCGAACGTTGTGACGAAGACCAGGTCGCCAGCGGTTCGTGGCCAGCTACTGCTCGATCGTGTATACTGGGTGTCACCGGTAGAAGCATCACACGCAGTGACGACGTGCGTGTCGCCGCAGTCGGTCGTGGTGTTGTGGTGTCGGAGGACGAGCGTCCCATCGACGAGTTCGCCGGTTGCTGTTGTCCGGTCGGGCATCGGCAACAGCTCGTCGCCAAACGTGATGTCGTTTGTCCACCGTTCATCGCCGTCGTGGCCGTAGCTTTCCACGCGTACCGTCAGATCGTACAGTCCCGTTCCATCGGTCCGTTCTTCGTATGCGTACCGACTGCGAGCGAAATAGACGGCGTCTCGGTCCACACCGATAATTGATTGGAATTCTGGAAACGACTCCGTTTCCCACTGCTGGACTCCATTCGTAGAAAGCGACTGCAGATGACGATTGGTTGGTCCGCCCCTCGGAACACTGTTTGTCCCTGCTAACACGTAGAGCCCGTCACCCCATCGCCACAGCGGGTCGGTTTCGACCGGTGCGATCCGTGCACCAAGGGTTGTCTGCCACCGCTGACTGCCGTTGTCGTCGTATGCAGTAACGGCACCGTTGTACGCCGGTTCGTTCGCTCGACCAAACAGCCCAACTTTGGTGATGTCCGTCGGCGACGATGCGGTCGCGACGAAGACTCCATCACCCTGTGCGTCGACGGCTCTGATTTGGTGTTCGTACTCGTCCCACCGTTCCAGCCCGAACCGTCCGGTCACTGCCGGTTCCTCGGCGTCATCCTCCGTCCCTCTGGTTTGGACGACGTAGCCGCCACTCACGCCACCGCCGACAAACCCCGCGATCGCCGCCAGCACCGACCGTCTCCGGACCATCCAGTGAGATACGGACAGTACCGGCTGCTCACGACTTAATTTTACCGGAAAAACACGGGTTCACACCCTCTCGATTCGAAACTGGTCGTCTCCGCCCAGTACTATACGCCGGGGACGCCGACAGCTTCGAATCCGGTGACACCGAGGATCGCCAGCACGTACAGGACGGCGAGGACCGAGATCCACGCGACGATCGTGATCGCAGCGGCGTCGACCCAGCCACCGGGGTACCGGGCGTTGATGACGGCGAGATACGCGACGAAGACGAGCAGGGGTCCAAGCAGTGGGACCCAACCGAAAAAGAAGCCGACGACTGCCCAGACGATCGCCCCGATGAGTGCGGTAATGATCGCGTACGTGTAGTCCTCGGCGTCGACGATGACCTTGGCGCCGAGATAGATTCCCAGCGCACCGATGAGCAGGCTCACGGCGAACACGATGATGCTTTCGATCATATGGAGAAGCGACGCCGCCAGTGTGGTTAGTTATCGCTTACCTACATGACTCGCCTGCCACGTAATCAATCGTGAAGTGATACTCACCGCGAACAGCCGTTTCGGCTATCCTACTGATCGGCTCACGACTGTTCGGCAATCGTCGTGGGTTCGGTCCCAGGAGCGACCTCGTCTTCTGGCATGTCGGCTGCAAGCGACGCCAGTCCAGACGAGAGGCTCATCCGCGGCTCGAAGCCGAGCTCCCGTCGAGCGTTCGTGAGGTCTGCACCGCTGTGTCTGATGTCCCCGGGCCGTTGCTCCGTGTGGACGATCGGTGACGAAGAGTCCGTGACCTCGCGGATCGTCCGTGCCAACTCCAGAATCGAGGTTCGATCGCCAGTGCCGACGTTGTAGGCCGTCCCGACGGTGTCGATCGTCGCCGCAGCCAGATTTGCCCGGACGACATCGTCTACGTGGACGAAATCCCGCGTCTGCTCGCCGTCACCGGCGACCGTGATCGGCTCGTCCGCACGGGCCTGCTCGAAAAACGTCGATATCACGCCGCTGTAGGGGCCTCGCTGGCGTGGTCCGTAGACGTTGAAATACCGTAGCGCAACGGTGGGGAGGTCGTACAGCTCTGCATAGAGGCGTGCGTACTGATCGGCAGCGAGCTTCTGGACGCCGTAGGGTGAGGTCGGCTCGGTGGGCGCCCGTTCCGAGACCGGTAACTCTGCTGGATGGCCGTAGATTGCCGCACTCGATGCGAGGACGACGCGTGCCCCTTCCAGTCTAGCCTGTTCGAGAACGCGGACAGTTCCATCGAGGTTGGTGTCGTTGGTCTGATACGGTGCATCGACCGTCTGTGAGACGCTGACGATCGCCGCCTGGTGGAAGATGATGTCGACACCGCGAGCGGCCCGTTGCAGCGCGACCGGGCTACAGATGTCTCCCTCGATTACCGAGACACCCTCGGGGACGTGGGCTCGGCTCCCCGTCGAAAACGTATCGAGAACACGAACGTCAGCGATCGGGGCGAGCGTTTCGGCGATATGGCTTCCAATAAAGCCTGCGCCGCCAGTTATCAGGACCGTCCTGTCACGAAGCGATTCGATCGCGTCTGACTCCATTGTCGACGGTGACGCGAGTCGTGGTGTTTAGTATCTCATCGCTATTGCACTCGCAAGGGTGCGTAGCCGACCGCTACGAGACGGGCCGATTGCCGACGTAGTGGCGAAGGGAACCTATATGCGCCCGCCTCGACAACTCCCGGCTATGAGCGTCGATCTCGTCGTACGGAACTGTACTATCGTTACGCCTGCCGGACGAACCCCCGGCGCTGGCGTCGCCGTCGAGGATGGCCAAATCGTCGCTGTCAGCCGAGCCGATCGACTCCCCGAGGCCGACCGCGTCTTCGACGCCGAGGGAGCCGTACTGGTTCCGGGAATCATCGACTGTCACATCCACAACCGCGAGCCCGGACTCGAGTATAAAGAAGACTGGGAGTCGGCCACGCGTGCGGCCGCAGCGGGTGGCGTGACGACCGTTATTGGCATGCCCAACACCGACCCGGTTATCGATCGGCCCGAGCATCTCCAGCTCAAGTTCGATCGCGGTGAGGCAGCTGCCCACGTCGATTTCCAGAGCTACGTCGTGGTAACCTCCGAGAACCTGGACCGGATTCCGGCACTTGATGAGGCCGGCGCAGTCGGCTACAAAATCTTTCTCGGCTCGACGGTCGGTGACGTACCGCCGCCGAACGACGGCGAGATTCTGGAGGCGATGGAACGGATTCGCGAGACCGGCAAACGGCTCGGCTTCCACGAGGAAAACGGCGAGATTATCGACTACTACACCGAGCAGTTCAAAGCCGCCGGTCGAAACGAGCCGATCGACCACTCTCACTCTCGTCCGGTGATCGCCGAACAGGAGGCCGTCGAGCGGATGATCACCTTTGCCGAGGAGACTGGCGTGAAGATCCACATGTATCACGTCTCCTCGGGCTCGGCCGCAGCAGCCGTCGCCGATGGCAAGACTCGCGGCGTCGATGTCACCGCCGAGACGACACCGCACTATCTCTGGTTTACCGAGGACGTCATGCGCGAGAAAGGGAATCCAGCCCGGATTCAGCCCCCGATTCGGAACGCCGAGGAGCGCGAACAGCTCTGGGAGATCGGCATCGACGGCGGGGCGATCGACTGTTTCGCGACGGACCACGCACCCCACACCCCCGAAGAAAAGAAAGTCGACGACCCCTTCGGAAACACGTGGGAGGCAATCTCGGGCTTTGTCGGTCTCGAAACCGAGGTGCCAGCGATGTTGACGTTCGTCGATCAGGGTCGGTTCACGCTCGAAGAGTGGGTCCGCCGCCACTCCATGCGCCCCGCACAGATCTGGGGGATGTATCCACAGAAAGGCTCGCTGATGGTCGGTACCGACGCCGACTTCACGATCGTCGACCCCGATCGGGAGTGGACACTCGACGATGCACGCACACTCCACTCGAAAAACTGCGTCACTCCGTTCGAGGGTGAGTCGTTCGTCGGCAAACCGATCGCGACCGTCGTCCGCGGCGAGGTCGTCTTCGAAGACGGCGAGGTCGTCGGCGAGTCGGGATACGGCACGCGTGTCGACGTAGACAGCTCCTGACACTGGGTGCGCGACCAATCATCGTGCTATTACGCGCGTGTATAGTTTTCTGACAGCTCTCGTGACCGATGGGTAGCGTCTCCTTACTGATTCGCTGACGGCGTCTAGCCACGATCGGCGACTGGTGAAACAGCGTTTAGTATCGAATTCGAACTGGAGAGACTCTCTATAGCGGTTCTCTGGCAGTGTATATATACTCCGCTTGGTGCGGTCGGTTTGCGTGTCCCACGTCGGGCGATGAGTCGATCGTCGCTGTGTGGGAGCCCCCTCAACTGGGGGATGATACCAGATGACAGAAGATACGAATTCGATATCACGACGGAACGTACTCGCGGGGCTTGGCACGATCGGTGTCGGTGGTGCGCTCGTGGGTGCAGGGACGAGTGCGTTTTTCAGTGACGAGGAGAGCTTCGATGGAAACACGTTGACTACTGGTGAGTTGGACCTCCGAATCGACTGGCAGCAGTTGTACTACGGGATGCCCGAAGATCACTACAAGGCTCCCTACGGGTCGGCGGGTCGCCCGTTCGTCAACGCACACCCCGACCACGACGAAACGGGAGAGCAGTCTCTCGACAGTGACGAGTTCGACTCCGTCCCTGACGATGGAGTCGTCAGATACACCGACGAGGATGCGAACATCCAGGAGTATCTGACCTGTGAGACGCTGGAGAACTTCGAGGTGCCGGACGATTTCCAGAACGATAACAAAGATTTCGACCCCGAGTCGTTGATCGACCTCGACGACGTAAAACCAGGAGACTGTGGGGAGATCACGTTCAGTCTTCACCTGTGTGACAACCCGGGATACATCTGGATGTTCGGCGAACTGGCCGAGTACGTCGACGATCCACTTGCCGAGGCGATCAAGACAAAAGTGTGGTACGATCTCGACTGTGACAACGTCTTTGAGGAAGAGACAGATCACCTCATTTTCGAGTGGGGGTCACTCGCTGACGTGCTCTCACTGCTGTCCGATGGCGTCCAGCTCGATCCGAGTGTCTACGACGGAGAGACAGAGCCCGGCGAGAGCGACGGGGAGTGTGTAAAAGTTGGGAAAGTCGACGTAGACGACGGAGACATCGACGAAGTCGATGGTGGCAGTCTGGTCGGCGACAACGAGTTCGTCCTCGACGAGGAGGCGAACGCGCCACCGTGGTCCGCCGATGGTGACTACCTCGCGCGCGATTCGACGATCGAAATCGAGTTCACTGATTTCAAAAACGGCGACGAGCCAGTCGCGTTCACTGCGGCGGTCACTGACGGGGACTACGGCCTCTGTCGGATCCGTGTAAACGGCGGGACGGACACAGAAACGTTCTACGATCTCGGCGACGGTGACGACGCCTGCGTGATGGAGACCAAAGAGCTCGAAACGTCGCTCGAAAACCCCGGGGGACAGCGGGCCGGGATCAGCAACATCGAGTTCTTCGTCTGCGAAGACGGCGAGGAACCACCGGATGAGCCGTGTTTCCCCGAAAAGGAAACGTTCTGTATCGGGTTCAAGTGGTGTCTCCCAAGCGACATCGACACCGACGCGATCGACGGCATCGACGACATCAACGATCTTCAGGCCCAGTCGATCGACTTCGACCTCGGCTTCTACACCGAGCAGTGTCGGCACAACGAGGAGCCGGATCCGGACTGGCCCTGATCTGCCGATCAACGATCGGCCATAAACCGTTACAACAATTCTTATCGGTGAGCGTCTTCCTGATCTGTACCGCCCGACGCCCGATTGGAACACGTGAAATCCACCCACGACTACCGTCGTGGACTTCCTCTCTGATTTGATATCGGCCGGAACGCTGGTGAGCACCGACTTGGTGTATACTGTCGACAACCAGTCGATAGCGCTGTCTGACTTCCGTTCGGACGAACACCGACAATTTCTCCGATAGTATGTGACGCCCGATACCGCCTCAGTCGATCGTCACCGGTGGACTCTCTCGGACAGCGACCGTTCCGTCGATGCTGTCACCGCCGGTCGAGACCGTGTACGTCTGCTCACCAGCACTGAGCGCATCGGCGTCGAACGTGACAGTCGTTCGTTCGGTGGCCCCTCCCTCGATCGTCAGTTCCTCCTCGGCGACGAGACCGTCGATCTCGACGGTGAGCGTGACCGTTTCGTTCTCTCTGAACTGGTTTGTCACGATCGCCGTGATTTCGAGGTCGTCGTCGGTGGTTCGATCGGTGGTATTTCCGTCAGTACTGTTTCCGTCAGTGGTGCTCTGATCAGTACTGTTTCCGCCAGTGGTGCTCTGATCGGTGGTATTTCCGTCAGTACTGTTTCCACCAGTGGTGCTCTGATCAGTACTGTTTCCGCCAGTGGTGCTCTCGATACCGATCGGGCCATTGTCCTCAACGTCGAGTTCGAGTCCCCACTCGCTCGCTGTTCCGGCGTGATTGTCTGCGATCGTCTCCCGATCGGAAACGGACGCAGTCGTTGGTGCAAACGAGACGCCACTGACGAACAGTCCTGCGAGCAACAGTACAGCCGCGAGTCGGACGATGGCTTCGTTCATCGATCGTCACCTCCACGGTTGGTCTCACTGGCAGGGTTCGTCGAGGGCTCCCCGGTCTCTGGGTCACTCTCGCCCGTCGAACTGATCTCGGCGAGCAACTGCCGGCTACCGGCGGCGACGAGGGCGAGTCCGGGAAGAATCACGAGCACGGCCAGCCCGAGTGTCGATCGGGCGAACAACAACAGATAGCCCACGAGCGGGATGTGCTGGTGGAGCGTTCCCTGTACGTACTCCACTGGGACGAGTCCCTCATCGGGCTGGTCGTTTGCATCACCCTGTAACTGGAGGTATCGATCGCCGTCCTCCTCGATGATGTCGACGACGCGGTGGGTAACGTAGCCCTCCTGGCCGCCGCTGCCATCGGTTACGGTGACGACATCCCCAGTCTCAATTGCTGTCTCAGGGACGTCTCGGGTTACCACGACATCGCCGGAGTCGATCGTCGGAGTCATGCTGTCGGAGGTGACGATGTAGGCGTCGTCGCCACCGGCGAGCTCCGGCACTGCAACGACTGCGATAACGCCGATCGCCACCGCAAAGACGAGGCCGCCACCGACGTATCCAGCTACTTTCAGATAGCGATTCATCTGTCCACCTCCATGCTCGGCGGGGTGCCGTCGCTACCGAGACGCATCCGCCGATCGTATCGTGCGTGGACGAGGGCGGATACGGTGAACAACACCGTTATCACCAGTGCACCGACGAGTGGCGGGATGGCCGAAAACGGCGTGACTCCAAGCCACAGCCCGGAGACAAACCCCGCACAGAGAATCCCCAGTCCGGCGTAGTACGTACTCCACGGGATGTCCTCGTGTGGGACGACATCGATATAGACATCGAGTTTGGCGGCAGCGTCAGTGAGCGCGACCGTCCCCTCGCGATCGTCGAACGAGACGATATCCGCATCGTCCAGCTTTGGCAGGTGAGACTGGCGCAGTGCGGTATAGACGCGCATCCGCTGGTCGTACGTCACCGCTTCCGTCGAAACACCGTTCTCCCATGCAGCAACTTGCGTGACGAGCTTGCGGAGTTCGATTCTGCCCGAGGTTTGTTTGAGACAGTGGATAACGTACCGACGACGGCGACAGCTCAACATCTCGAAGGCAACGTCCTGTGACAGCCGTGGCTTCGACTCGACGCCTACATGCTGCTCACTTGTCGCCATACGATCGATCGCCCCCACGATCACGAGCGCAGTGGTGGTTGACTGTACCAGTGGTTCTGACGCGACAGGTCGAACCAGTTGAACGCGATCGGTATGCCATCTCACCGGTCGCCCCCGCATGCAAACGGGTTCGCGTTGTGACTACTCGATCGATCCGTGTTGATCCCCTCATCGTTCGCCCAATCCTGTAACTGAAGATTAGTTATGGACAAAGTAGAACATCACCAATACTGACTGGATTCGGTTTGTGGGGCCTTACCACTCTCTCGGCGATGATTATTCTCAATAAATCGGTACATACGAGCTGAACAATACGTCTGTCAGCACGACAGTTGTGGACCGATCGGATTCGGCCCCGCTGTTTTTCAACTCCTGAAAATAGTACTAAATTTATATCTTGGTACTGATTGTGAGCCGAGATAGAACCGGCCAATGACAGACCAACACACCGCAGACCGACTCAGAGATGTGTATCTCTCCGTCACCGACGGTGATACCGACCCAGTCGTCGAACCACAACTCGAAGACTCTAGTACGCGAGAGCTCAGCGACGACCAGACAGCAGAGCCTGTCGGCCCAGCAGAACATCACGGCCTCGACGACGCGATCGCCGAACCCGATCCTGACTAGACTACGCGCATCATCTGTGAGTCGAACCGACACCCGCCAACCGGGTCGACGCACACGATCGGGGGTGGAACGCCACTGCAGCGCTCGTGGATGAGGTCGTGACGAACCAATTTTCATTCTATATCAGAACATTTAATATATAATGTATTCACACCCACATAGGGAAATAACAGACAATGGCTCAACACACCACTGGAACGACAGCAGCCGCTGGACAGAACACAATGGTTGCAGTCCTCGCTCACATCATTGGACTGCTTTTTGGCATTCTGGGTGCAGCAGTGATCTACCTGATCGCAAGCGACGAGTTCGCGAAACGAAATGCAGCGAACGCGCTGAACTGGCAGTTGTTTTTGATTGTCGCCACGTTCGGACTCATATTCTTGGCGATTATTGCATCATTCATCGCCGAGATACTCGCGTTGTTGTTAGTGATCCCAATCTTCCTTCTGGCGTTGGCAGACCCAATCTTCTGTATCATCGCGGCAGTCAAAGCCTCCGGTGGTAACGCGTGGTCGTACCCGCTCGCACCGGATCTCCTCTGATCGGTCACCACTGACGCCGATCGGGCGCCGCCGTCGCTGCCATAGATTGATTCTCCACTTGTATCGGAATTTTTAACTCAGCAACTGCCAAAAGCTATGTGAGGAACCAACTTCGACATGTCTCAGCGCAATACTGGACCGACAGCGAACACTGGACGTGAACAGAATACGACGGTCGGCGTCCTCGCTCATGTCATCGCACTGCTTTCCGGTGTACTCGGTGCAGCAGTGGTTTACCTGATCGCAAGTGACGAGTTCGGCAAACGAAACGCGGCGAACGCATTGAACTGGCAGCTGTTCTTGCTCGCTGCTTGGATCGGGCTCATCATACTCATGATACTTGCGCTCGGGATCATCGGCGAGCTTGCATTTGTGTTGGCGATTCCACTGGTGCTGTTGTCCATCCTTGACCCCATCTTTTGTATCATCGCGGCAGTCAAAGCCTCCGATGGCAACGCGTGGACGTACCCGCTCGCACCGAATCTCCTCTGATCGGCGGGACGTTCGGACGCGAACGGCTAGTCGAGATCAGCACCGATCGCGCCCTCGATCGAGTCGAAGCCATCCCGATCGAGCAACGCGGCCAGACCGCGGTTGATTCGGCCGGCAGTCCCGGGACCGCCGTAGACGAAGCCGGTATAGAGTTCGACGAGTGATGCACCGGCACGGATCTTTTCGTAGGCGCGTTCGGCGGAATCGACGCCACCAACGCCGACGATCGGGAGCTCGCCGTCGGTGTACTCGGCGATCGACCGGATGACGGCTGTCGATCGGTCGGCGATCGGAGCCCCGCTCAGCCCACCCCACTCCTCCTGGCGTGGGGAGTCGAGTCCCTCACGCGTTGTCGAGGTGTTCGTTGCGACGATGCCATCGAGGTCGAACGCTTGGACGATATCGACCAGTTCGAACACCGACTCTTCGGGAGAGTCGGGGCCGATCTTGACGAGAATCGGAACGTCGGCGTCGTTTTCGGCCTCGATCGTCTCGAAGATCGCCCGGAGATGCTCGGGTGAGCCCTCGTCAAACTCCTCGGGGGTGTTCGGGCAGGAGACGTTCACGACGACGTAGTCAGCAAACGGCGAGAGCCGATCGAAAACGCGGCGGTAGTCCTCGATCGCTTCGGCTTCGGTCGAGGAGTTCATTTTCCCGATGTTGACGCCCAGCGGGATGTCGGGCGTCCCGTCCTGTCTGAGTCGGTCCTTGACTCGTTCCATCCCCTGCCCATTAAATCCCATCCGGTTGACCATCGCCTCGTCTTCGCGGAGGCGAAACAGCCGTGGCCGATCGTTGCCCGGCTGTGGATACGGCGTGACGGTCCCGATCTCGACGAAGCCAAAGCCGAGCGCGTCGAGGGCGTGGGTCACTTCGGCGTTTTTGTCGAAGCCAGCAGCCACACCGACGGGATTTGGAAACGTCGTCCCGAACCGATCGACTTCGAGAGCTGGGTCCTCGTACTGGTAGGCATACGAGAGTGCTGCTCGTGTCGGCCACGTCGACTGGGCCCCGCGAAGTGTCCGCTTGCCGAGGTCGTGGGCGGTTTCGGCAGGGAGTTTGAACGCAAGGGGCCGAAGTCGCGAGTACAGCGTCATTGGGAATCGATCGGGCCGGACGATACCTAAACCCCTCGAAGACGGTGTCTCGGGAGGTTCCCAGTCTGTCTACTCGGGTCGCGACTCGATCGCCTCGGCTGCGGGGCCAAACTCCTGTTCGAGCAGGTCGGGAACGTCCGCTGGCACCACATCCGAGTACCACTCGTTGCGGGGTTGGATCGCGATTGCCGTCCCTGCCTCGCTACAGAGGCCGAGACAGGACGTTTCGGTTACGGCGATCGGTGACCAGAAGGCATCCCGATCGCGAAGCCACGACTTGACGGCTGTGAGGACCGCATCCGCGTCGGCGTCGGCACAGCAGGCGTACTCGCTGTCGCGGCTGTTCGTACAGACGAGAATCTGTGCGCCGAGTCGATCGCATTGGTGGGCCGTTCGTCGGTTCATCTGGTCGGCCTCCTCGTGGCGGTTTCGGTCGAATCGGCGGCGGTCGGGCTGGGGGATGTACGACGACTGAGCCAATTGAACGTCGAGGCAAGGAGTACCCAGATTGCCGCCTGACTCAGTACGGCAAGCGCTTGATACGCCGAGACGAGATCGCTCGAAAGA
>LKMJ01004777.1_pt1 | contig 12767 bp, 12 predicted proteins | sample 643391 | NCBI WGS metagenome assembly LKMJ01 (sample SAMN04112250, study PRJNA286221) | soda lake metagenome | biome: soda lake; feature: Kulunda Steppe; material: water; isolation source: sample PL-Br10 brine of Picturesque Lake | place: Russia: Kulunda steppe | collected 2010-07
CACATCGTGTCGACGAGAAAGCGCGCCATACGAGACCGTAATCAGTGAAGGAACCCCCGCAGTTCCTCCACGGGCCACGTGTTGACCACGTCGCTCGGCTCGGCCCAGCCGCGACGAGCGGTGTGGACGCCGTAGCGGACGTTTCCAAACTCACCGGGACTGTGGGCGTCCGTATTGATTGCGATCGGTGCTCCGGCCTCGACTGCGGTCTGAACCGGTCGACCCCACAGGTCGAGTCGCGTGGGGTTGCTGTTTACTTCGAGTGCGACGTCCTGCTCGGCGGCCACGGCTGCGATCTCCGTGACGTCCAGATCGAGGCCCGCACGCTGGTTGAGTAGTCGACCGTGGGGGTGACCCAGCACGTCGACTGCCGGGTGTTCCATCGCCGTCGTGAGTCGTTCTGTGGCGGCGTCAATGTCGGCGTCAAGCGCGCTGTGTGGCGAGGCGACGATCACATCCAGCGCGTCCAGGACGTCGTCGCTCACCGAGAGCCCACCCTCGGCGTCGATGTTCGCCTCGACGCCCGTGAGAACCTCGACCTCGGCGTCCGCAGCGACTGCCTCAACGGCATCGATCTGCTCGATCAGTTCGTCGTCGTCCAGACCCGTATTCCCGAAAATACCGGGGCCGCTCGCGTGGTCGGTGACGGCGATGTACTCGTGGCCGAACGCGGCGGCCTGTCCGACCATCTCCTCGATCGTGAAGCCGCCGTCCGACCAGTCCGTGTGCGCGTGGATGTCCCCCCGAACGTCGGCCTCGGTGACGAGGTCGGGAAGCTCGCCCGCGGCCGCGGCCTCGATCTCGCCGCGCCCCTCGCGAAGCTCCGGCGGGATCGTCGGCAGATCGAGGGCGTCGTACATGCTCGCTTCGGTATGCCCACCGATCCGCTCGCCGACGCGCTGGTCGCTCTCGGGAGCCGCCACGTCGCTGATATCAAAGGCCCCGTACTCGTTGAGTTTGATGTCCCGATCGAGCGCGTAGTTACGCAGGTCGACGTTGTGCTCTTTGCTTCCCGTAAAGTACTGCAGCGCGCTCCCGAACTCCGCGTCGACGACGACACGAATGTCGACCCGGACACCGCCGCCCGCCCGGACGCTTGCCTTGTTCTCGCCGGACTCGATCACTGACTCAACCCGCTCCCAGTCGGTGAAGGCATCGAGGACGGCACCGTGATCCTCGGCCCCGACCAGCACGTCGACGTCGCCGATCGTCGCGCGCCAGCGCCGGATCGAGCCAGCCACTTCGACGCGCTCGACCGGATCGCTGTCTGCCAGATGCTTCACGATCGCGTCCGCAAGCGGGCGACCGTCACCCAGCAACTCTCGCTCGCGGGCACTCCGGGCGAACTCGATGTTCTCCAGAATGTTCTGTTCGGTTTTCGGGCCGAAGCCGTGGATCTCGCGTATCTTCTCCTCGCGGGCGGCCCGGTCCAGATCCGCGAGCGTCCGGACGCCGAGTTCGCGATACAGCGTCCCGACGGTCTTCGGGCCGACACCCTCAACCCGCGTGAGGGCGTCCATCTCGACCGGTAGCTCACCGCGAAGCTCCTCTAGCTCCTCGATCTTGCCGGTCTCGGTGTACTCGACGATCTTCGCCGCAATAGCGTCCCCGACGCCGTCTATCTCGTCGAGTGCGTCGGTTCCGTCCTCGGCAAGCGCGGCCACGGAGCTGGGATGCTCGCGGATGTTTTCGGCCGCCCGCCGGTAGGCGCGGGGTTTGTACTCGACGTCTTTCGCTTCGAGCAGGTCGGCCATCGCCTCCAGCGCGCCAGCGATCTCGTCGTCGGTCGTCATCGACCCCTCCCCGCCCCGCCGAGGCGGCCCGAGCTTGTGTCCTCGTGACCGAGTGCCTGTTTGAGAAACGACATCCAGCGCTTCTTGTCGGCAGTCTCCTGTGCCATCGCCTCTCCTTCGAGGTCAGTGGGCTGGAGGTTCTCCAGGGCGTTGAGCGCGCGGTCGAGTCCGACGATCGAGCGGGCCAGTCGTTCGCCCTCCTCGAAACTAATATCCCCCTCTTCGATCCGCTGGCGGCGCTGGAGACGCTCCCGGCGCAGGTTCTTTTTCGCCCGGTCGACGCGCTCGCGCTCGCTCGCCGGGTACGTCTCCCGGCGCTTGATCTCGAAGACGAACTCGTGGAGGTCGATCTCCTCGCCCTGCACGGCGATCCGCTCGGGGATCTCCGCGCCGACCGTCGCACCCTCGCGGTCGACGCGTTCGAGGAGCTGTTTGCGCTGGTACTCCTGCATACTCGTTCGGAGGGCACCGACCGGCAAAAAGCCACGGCGAAATCGGACCGCAAACCCCTTTTGAGGGCCGCCCGAAGGGTGAGCAAATGGCGAACTGCGACGTGTGTGGGCGCGAAGAGAACATGCCGTACAACTGTAGCCAGTGCGGCGGGACGTTCTGTCCGGAGCATCGCCTGCCGGAGAACCACGACTGTCCGGGACTCAACCAGTGGAACGATCCGAGCGGCGTCTTCGACAGCGGGTTCGACGACAGCGTCGACGACCGTGGCGGCTCTCGCAGCCTGCTCGACCGGCTCGGAATCGACACCGGTCCGGGCGGGCCGCTGGCGTACTTCCGCGGGAACATGACGTTCGTGTTCCTCGTGTTGATGTGGCTCACGTTTGCCGCCCAGTTAGCCGTTCAGACGTTCACTGGCGTGGTCGGCAACCCCGGGATCTACGACTGGTCCCTGTTTCGGGCACTGTTCACGCTCGATCCCCAGAACCCACTGTACCTCTGGACGTGGGTCACGTCGATCTTCGCACACGGCGGACTGTTCCACATCGCGGTCAACAGCATCGTGATCTACTTCTTCGGCCGACTGGTCGAGGACTACATCGGCTCCAGAGAGTTCGCCGTACTGTTCATCGTCAGTGGGATCCTCGCGGGGCTCGGACAGATCGGCATCGGTATTCTCATGGGCGATGCAGTGCCCGTACTCGGAGCAAGCGGCGCAGCGCTGGCGATCATGGGCGTCCTGACGATTCTGAACCCCGGACTCAAAGTGTACGTCTACTTCATCCTCCCGATGCCGATCTGGCTGCTGACCGTGCTGTTCGCGGGCTATTCGGTGTTTGCAGCCAGTGCCCCGGGGGTTGGGTCAGGCGTCGCTCATATCGCCCACCTCATCGGTCTCGGTATCGGACTGGTCTACGGGAACTACGTCAAAGGGCAGATCCGGACGCCGAATCAGGTCCAGCTAGGCGGGGGGCGCGGTCCCGGTGGCCCCGGGGGTCCGGGCGGCCCTGGCGGTCCGGGCCGCGGCCGGTTCTGATCGATGCGTGGCCCGCCAGAGCTGGTCCGTCCCGATCTCGTACCCGATCCCGGGAACAGCCACGACGAGATGGAAGCCCAGCAGCGCGAGATTGCTGCTGTAGCGACGTTCACCGACGACTTCGAGTTCGATCCGGCACCGATCATCGATGGGCAGCTTGCGACGCCGGGCGAGGAGCCCCCGCTCGTCGCTGGCGTCGATCAGGCGTTTCTCGACGACCGGGCAATCAGCGCAATCGTCGTTTCACGGGGTGGCGAGATCATCGAGCGCGTCTATTCGGTGACCGATCTCTCGATCCCCTATATTCCGGGGTTGCTGGCGTTCCGTGAGGGCGGCCCGATCCTCGACGCCGTCGAGAAGCTGACGAACACACCCGACCTGTTCGTCTTCGACGGGAGCGGCCGGATCCACTTTCGCGAAGCTGGGATCGCGACCCACATCGGTGTCGTGCTCGACGTGCCAAGTATCGGCGTCGCCAAGAGCCTGCTGTGTGGGACGCCCACCTGGTCAATCGAGGGGCTCGCGGCGGACGAGCGCGTCCCCATCGAGGCTGACGCGGACGTCACCGCGCCGGACGGAGCGACGATCGGCTATGCCGTCCAGACGCGCCAGTACGACTCGCCGAATCGTCACATCAACCCGCTGTACGTCAGCCCAGGACACCGGGTCGGGCCAGCAACCGCCGCCGATCTCGTGCTTGCACTTGCCGACGGCTACAAACTGCCCGAGCCGACACGGCGGGCCGACGCGTACGCCGAGGAAGCGAAGTCGCTCGTCCAGGACTGAACGACCATTATGACGCCGGAATTTCTCCCACCCTTAATTACCTGGCGGCTAATTGGACCACATGGCCGACACGCAAGACGACGAGACGGGCGAGACGCCGCCCCGTGAGGGGAAACTGAAGACGGTGCTGATAACCGGCTGTTCGTCTGGGATTGGACGCGAGGCCGCGAAGGCATTTCTCGACGACGACGGGTGGACGGTCTACGCGACCGCGCGCGATACCGACGACATCGCCGACCTCGGCGAGGCCGGATGCGAGACGGCCGAGCTGGACGTCACCGACGAGAACCATGTCCGACAGGTGGTCGAACGGGTCCTCAGCGAGACCGGGCGGATCGACGCGCTGATCAACAACGCCGGCTACGGCCAAATGGGACCAATCGAGGAAGTCCCAACCGAAGTCGTCCACGAACAGTTCGATGTCAACGTCTACGGGCCACATCGACTGATCAGAGCCGTCCTCCCCCACATGCGAGAGCGCGAGCGCGGGACGATCGTGAACGTCTCCAGCGTTGGGGGACGCGTTTCCCACCCGGGCGGCGGCGTCTACTGCGGCTCGAAATTCGCGCTCGAAGCGATGAGCGATGCGCTCCGTTCGGAGGTCGAGCCGTTCGACATCGATGTCGCGCTGGTCGAGCCCGGGCCAGTGAATACCTCCTTCGGCGACGAGATGCGAGCCCGAACCGATAAACTGGAGCGTTCCGGCGCGTACGACTGGTTTTACTCGGTGATCGAGGATACCCAGCTCATCGGCGGTGGCGGGTTCGGCTCAATCGAAGCAAAAGAAGTCGCTGAAACCATCCTCGAAGCCGCGAACAGCCCGAATCCCAGCCCACGCTACCCTGTAGGACAGTTCGGCAAGCTGAGTTCGCTCGCCAGACTCGCGCCCGACCCGATCCGCGATGCCGTGTTCGGGATCGTTCGGCGGTTCGTCTGAACCAGTCAGGAGAGACAGCGCGCAACAGTCCGGAGCATCCGTTCTCCACGCACTTCGTCGGCAAACAGCGGGACGCGCTTGATTTCGTGGCCGCGGAACAACTCGTGTGCGGATCCCAGCGCCGCCTGCTGGACGTCCCAGCGACGCTGGCAGAACTCGCAACTGTCGAGGTCCGGCGTGACGAACTGATCGGCATCGACATCGTCGGTCACGTCCGCCAGATCCTCCATCACTTTGTTCACAACCACTGTTCCGACGGGAATCTCGAACTCACGCAACTGGTCGACCAGTCGCTGGCTCTCGAAAACGCTCATCTCCTCGGGGACCATCACGACACGGAAGTCGGTCTGGGCCGGGTCACGCAAGGTCTCACGGAGGCGTTCGATCCGCTCGCTGAGCTCTCGCAACTCGTCGACACCACCCTCCTCGGGGATGTCCTCGCCGCCGAACATCCCTTTGACGCCCTCCAGCATTCCACTGAACCGCTCGCGCATCGCGAGGACCCGGCCGACCATGGTATCCATGATCTCGGGGAGTTCGAGCAGTCGCAGGGTGTGACCCGTCGGCGCAGTATCGACGACCACCCGATCGAAGCGTGGGTCGTCCATGTACTCGATGAGTTTCTGGATCGCCACCGCCTCGTCCGAGCCCGGCATCGACCCGCCCATCAGCATGTCCATCGGCCCATCACCGCCGAGCAGGTCGCCGAGACCGCCCAGACCGCCCTGTGAGCCAGTACCGGCACCGGCCTCTGCACTCATATCCGGGCCGCCTGCAGACCCGGGTTCGGCCCCAGCGCCACCGCCGAACATCGCCGCGTTCTCCTCCATCGCATCATCCGGATCGATCTCGGCGGCGTACAGCGGAACGTCCTCGTGAATCCGCCCCGGACGCGGCGAGATGTCGGCCTCGAAGGTATCCGACAGCGAGTGAGCCGGATCGGTCGAGACGACCAGCGTTTTCGTCCCCGACTCGGCGCTGGCCAGCGCGGTCGCCGCGGCCATTGTCGTCTTCCCGACGCCGCCTTTGCCGCCGTAGAGGACGTACTCGGGCGTCTCGGGCGTAATTTCGATACCGGGTTCGACGTCAACCTCGACCCCGTCGTCATCACTCTCATCGATCGGATCTGCAGACCCATCATCCGGCTCCGTCGACCCCTGCTCGACCTCGTCGACCGCCTCGACGTCGATGCTGCTCATACCCGCGCTACCGCTCGCGGGCTTGTGTACCCGTCGGTTCATATGGGATCGGGCGGCCAGAGCGCATGGACGCCCGGGGTCGGTGGGCAGGGCCGACCGACAGTCCGACTACCCCGAAAGGGCTGCGCTAGAAATACTCCGCGAGCCGATCCGCGGCCTCGTCGACACGCGGCGAGAGCAACGCGAATCGAAGCCACTCGTCGCGGGCGCTCCCGAACGCCTCGCCGGGCATCCCTGCGACCCCGGTGTCGTCGATCAACTGCTCGACGTTCGCAAGTGTCCCCGGGAACTCCGGGAACCGTGCGAGGACGTAGAAGCCACCGTCAGGAATCGTGTATTCGGCACCCGCCTGTTCAAGACCGTCGGTAAACGCCTCGATCCGCGCATACATCCGTTCGCGGTTCTCCCGGTAGTACGCGGGCTCGGTTTCCTGTAGCGCCTGCAGGACAGCGTACTGGGCAGGACGGCTTCCGGCCACGTTGACCAGCATGTGCCGCGTCTTCACCGAGTCGATCAGCGCGTGCGGGACCACAGCGTAGCCGACCCGGAACCCGGTGATCGCCAGCGACTTCGAGAAGGAGTTGGTGACGATTCGATGGTCGGAGTCGACTGCCAGCGCGCTCGAAAAGTCACCGGAGTAGTCGAAATGGTCATACACCTCGTCGCTAACAAGTATAGCGTCGACATCCTCCGCAATCGCCACGAGTTCGCACATCGTCGACTCGTCGTACACCGCACCGGTCGGGTTGTTCGGCGTCGTCACGACGATCGCCGCAGTCTCCTCGGTGGCGGCGTCGCGGATCAGCGCCGGATCGAGCGTGCCATCCGCATTTGCTGAGACGTACTCCGGAACACCGCTCAACAGCTCCGCCTTCCGTGGGTAGTACGGGTACACCGGATCAGTGAGGAGTACCTCATCGCCTCCTGAACGCTCCAGCGCCGCGGCCATCGCGAGGTAGTTCGCCTCCGCGCCGCCGTTCGTGACGACAACCTGTTCGATATCGACTCCTCGGCGGTCGGCAATCTCGGCGCGGAGCTTCGTCAGTCCCTCGCTGGGCTGGTACTGGAACGCGTCGGGCTCGCTATCAGCGTACTCGACGAGCCCCTCGCGAAGCGCGGCAGGGGGTTCCCAGTCGGGGCTGCCACTTACCATGTTGATCACGTCACCATCAGCGCGGTCGGCGTACTGCATGACCTGAAAGAACAGTGGCCGGTCGTTGCTCATGGCACTTCGTTCGAGCGGTGACGGGAGTCTCTTTCGGGACGGCGGGGATTCAAGACGGTGCCGATCGATTCGCCGATATGAGCGATCCTGACGACAGCACGAAACCGCCGGGGGCTACTCTCGCCGCCGAACTCGGTGACCAGCTTCGTGAGCAAGACGCCACGATTGCCACCGCAGAATCGTGTACTGGAGGACTCATGGGAGCAGCGCTGACGGCAGTCCCCGGCTCCAGTGACTACTTCGACCGTGCGCTGGTAACCTACGCCTACGACGCCAAGCGGCAGCTGCTGGGGGTCAACCGGGAGGACCTCGACGATCATGGGGCGGTCAGCGAACCGGTTGCTCGACAGATGGCCAGCGGTGTTCGGGATACTGCAGACGTAACCTGGGGTGTTGGGATAACCGGCGTCGCGGGGCCGGGCGGCGGAACCGAGGAGACCCCTGTCGGGACGGTGTATCTCGGCGTCGCGTACGCCGGTCCGTGGGAGACGAACGAGTCGTACACAACGGTCTCACGCTACGAATTCGAGGGAGATCGGTCGGCAGTCCGATCAGCAACCGTCCAGCAGGCGCTGGAAGATGTGCTCGCGGAACTACGGTTGGTATCCGGTCTGTAACCGGATCAAAAGGGAAAGTATCTTTCGGCGGGCGGTCGGAGAAGATCAGTATATCCGATGAATAAAAAAGGACACGTGCTCAACGCCGTCTTCCTGAGCATCGGTCTCGCGTACCTGCTCGAGCCCGCTGGTGACGAGACAACGTTTATTGCGATGGTCGCAATCGGTATTCCCGTCACACTCGGCGCACTGTTTCCGGACGTCGACACTGACTTCGGAAAACACCGCAAGACGCTGCACAACCTCCCAATACTGGCTCTGTTCGTTGCGTTCCCGTACTTCTTTGACGGGAACCTTCAGTACGTCTGGATCGGTGTGCTGACGCACTACGTCCTCGATATCGCGGGGAGCAAGCGTGGCATTGCGCTGTTTTACCCGATCTGGAAGAAGGAGTTCGGTCTCCCGATCGGCGTCGCGGTGAGTAGCAATCGTTCGACGCTGATGACGATCGTGGTTACGCTGGCAGAACTCGTCGTCGCGGCACTGATCATCTACGATGTCCCGCTGATGGCGCTCGACGCTGCCCGGTCGTCGGTCGGCATCTAGTATGCCGAGACGTCGTCGAACCGACTCGCATAGAGCGATCGTGTCGGGTGTGTTGGCTCGGTCTCCGAGAGGACGATTCGATCGAACTTCTTCCCGGTGTTCTCCCAGCCGAGATGGGCGAACTCCGCGACCGACTGGAGCCGGTGGCTCCACCCCCGACGACGACAGGCCTGCCGTGAGACGCCGTCCTGCAGCGCAGTGCACAGCTCGGCTTCGGTCCGGATATCGCGATCGAACGTCGTCCATGCCAAGCCGACAGAGCCAGGGAGATGCGCGTACGACGACGCGGTAACCGGAGCGTCGACGGTCCGCGCAATCTCGCGGGCCCGGGTGGTGTGTCGTTGCCAGTGTTTCAGATTGTACACCTCGACCGCGTCGATCCGCTCACGGTGGGCCAGGATATCGTCTTCGGCCAGTCCAACCGTGAGAAACTCGGGGTGAGGGACGATCACAGTGGCGTCCTGCCGATCGAGTTCAGCCATCGCACCATCGAGCGAGATGAAGTCGGGGATGGGATCGGACAGTCCCAGTGCGAGGACGTGTTTGCGCTCGCGCCAGGGGCCGGTAAACACCTCGCGGGCGGGGACAACGAGGAGTTCATCGTCCGAGAACCGATCCGCCCGGCGCTCTATCTCGGGCAAGGGCATGAAATGAGGAGCGTACACGAGTACGTCGATCCCGCGTGCCTTTGCCCGCTCGGCGACACCTTCGTCGAGTATTTTCACGTGGCAATCGACCCGGGTCCCATCGCGTTCGGTCACAGCCACGAATTCCGGGCGTCCCGAATTAGCGATTACGGTATCCGGTCATCGCCAGAACCCATCGTAGTAATCGAGGACGGAAACGAAGGCGACGTGTGGGAGCGTCAGCACGGCGATAAAGACCAGATAGACCCCCATTAGGCTCCCGGGGTCGGCTGCGGCTCCCGGCAGCAACAGGTAGAGCGCGACGGCAAACACGAGTGAGAGCGCCGTCAGCGGGGCAGCGTCGCGGGCAAACCGGGCCATCGGGGCCACGACAGCCCCGTCGTCCACGGACGCCGCAATCCGGTCGTCAAGCAGCAAAAATCGGACGATGTGCCGGAGCGAGTGCCAGAAACAGAAGTACAGGCCGATCGCAAGCAGTGGTGGGACGGTAGCAAAAAACACGACCAGCAATCCGGTTTCGGCGGCGTCGATCCGCCACGGACGCGTGTTCGACGCACGAATCCACCCCAGCCCGAGTGCAGTGACGACGAGCGAGCCGTACACGACGGCGACGAGAAGGCGCGCTTCGGTAGTGAAGAATGGATCGAGTGCACCGACGGCACCCGGGTCGACTACGCCGACGATCCACTCGGCGACGCGTCGGTACTCGCCGGGGAACGCGACCAGCGGCACCAGCATGGGTGCGCCGCCGCGGACGAGGGCGGTCAGTGCCGTCCCGCCGGGACCCCGGACGTGTGTGACACCGACGAGTTCCCGAAGCGGGTGCACGTCACCCTGTCCCCAGTGAAACCAGGTGAGCAGGATGAAGAAGACGAACGCGGCGGCAGGCGAGAGAAACCAGACCACCGCGTACCCCCCACCGAGCAGTGCGTACACGAGCCCGACCTCCGCCAGTGAGCGGGCGGTCAGTCCCGTCCCTCTCGCACGGGGAGTGACGAGATGGTCGACCGCACCGTGGGGAAGTCCCAGCAGGAGGACGCTCAAGAATAGTGGGGCTAACTGTATCGAAAGCGGAATCTCCGTGCCGACGACCGTGACAACGACGGAGGTCGCAAGGAGCGTGATCCAGCCCGGAAGAAGCGCCAGTCTGGCGGCCCCCTCTAACCGCCGTCCAGCAAGGGCTGTTGTGAGTCGCTCTGCAGTAGGGCTGGAAGTGTCACTCATCAGTGGATACTCCGGAGCGCGACAATAAAAAAGGCGACTCGTCGAATCCGGGTCCGATCAGTCGTCAGCAGGGGCCGCGCCGGAGGCGGCGGAACCGGAACCGATCGTCGGCATGTCCGCGACGATCGACTCGTTGTTGGCGACCCAGTTCAGCAGCAGGAACGCGAAGATGTACTTCGCGACGATGTCGAGCCCACTGTAGGCCCACGACGTGATCGCAACGTCGAGAACGGCGATCCCCTCGGCACCGAGCGCCCAGAAGATCGGGTAGCCGAGCCACATCGCGACCGTGAGGATTTTCAGCGTGTTGAAGATCTCAGCCGTCCCGTTCGCCTTGGCGTTCTCCGGCCACTTGACCAGCAGGACGTAGAGAACGACCAGGAAGAACATGCAGCTGATGAAGTACCAGAACCAGCGCAGCCCGTGTGAAGACACGGTCAGTGCGGCTGCGAGCCCGGTCACACACATGCTGATGTCCGCAACAAGGATGGTGAACAGGTCCGTTACGTTAGAGCCTGCCAGTAGACCCAGTGCGAGCAGGATCATGGGCGTGGACAGTGCCCAGGTGAGGTAGCGACCCCACATGGTGAGTACCTCTTCGCCCGCGAGTGCGTGCCCCGCCGGCATCTCAAGGAAGCTAATCGTCAGCCCGGACACAAGTCCGGTGTAGCTCGAGATGGAGACAAGCGGAACCATCAGCGTCGCCACGAAAATCAGCTGGGCGCGTGGATCTTTGACGTTACGACCCATATACACGAATAATAGGATGGACAGCCCGGCAAGCGCGATGTTCACCCAGAACGAGGCGCTCAGCAGCGCGTCATCCTGTACTGCCTCAAAGATTTCTGGCTGGGTCATCTCGAGGAATGTCCCGAACTGTGCTATCGCGGCCACATCACCGGCTATCGCCTCTAACATAATACGTTAGAGATGGAGAGCGTGGATATAATAACAACATGACCTTACTAGTATGATGTCAGTTTGCATCACGATATGCGACTGTCCGTCGCTCAGAGCGACACAGCGGCCAGCAAGCCAGCAAACGGGCGAGTTCGGTGTCTGTCTGGCAAAAACCGCCGGAAAGTATTACCCAATGCGAACCAATATACAGCTATGTCTACCGCCCAAACACTGCTGGTCCATCCGAAGGGTGGTGCCAAACGAGTAGCAGCCACCCTGGAGGACGCTGGCTGTCGGGTCGAGCATGTCGAGCAAGCGACAACTGCCCTCGCTAGATTATCCGCCCAGCAGTTCGACTGCCTCGTCAGCGAGTACGACCTGCCGGGAGATGACGGACTGTCGTTGGTGTCAGCAGTCAGGGAGACACATCCGGAACTGCCAGTGATCCTCTTCACCGATTCTGAGCAACAGGGGATCACGACTCGGGCGTTCGAGAACGGCGTGAGCCGGTTTCTCCGGAAGAACGGGTCGGCATCGCTCGAGCAGCTCCGGATCGAGGTCGATGAAGTGACCACCGGAGGGGCGAAGCCGGTCAACAGAGAAGACATCGAAGAGCATCGACCGACCGTAGAAGACATCTCGCGAGCCGTACACGAGGCACCGACCGGAATGACGATGAGTGACCCCTCACTGCCGGGCAACCCACTCGTGTTCGTCAACGAGGCCTGGTCGGAGCTGACCGGCTACGACGAAGAGCAGATGCTCGGTCGCAACCCTCGAATCCTGCAAGGTCCGGAGACGGACTCGGAAGTTGTCGGCGAACTCGCTGACGCAATCAAAAACGAAGAGCAGGTCACCGTCGAGATACGGAACTACCGGAGCGACGGGACGCCGTTCTGGAACGAGCTAACGGTGGCACCGATCTACGATGACGACGGCGATCTGGTCCACTACGTCGGGTTTCAGAACGACGTTACGGATCGCAGGAGGGCCAAACAGCTCGCAGAGCAGCGCGCTGAAAAACTGGCAGCCGAACGGACAGTACTCCAGCGAATCATCATGCGGGTCAACGGATTGCTCAGCGAGATTTCACGCATCCTCGTCGAGGAAAACGACCGGGGGGTGATCGTTCAGGCGGTCTGTGACGAGATCGTCGATTCGGAGAACTACGTCGCCAGCTGGATCGGAACGACGAACCCGACCGACACGCAGTTCGAGCTCTCTGCGTATTCGGGGACGATCGAGGGCATCGATTCGAGGATCGAGATCGACTCGATGCCAGCAGTGGTTCGGGATGCGATCGAGTCAGGAAGCGTCGAAACCTGTGCGGTCGGCTCTGAAACGGATGCTGTACTTGCGCCAGAATCGGTTGGTGCGCGGCGGCTCGCGGTCGTCCCGTTGATATAC
>LKMJ01004778.1_pt1 | contig 12767 bp, 9 predicted proteins | sample 643391 | NCBI WGS metagenome assembly LKMJ01 (sample SAMN04112250, study PRJNA286221) | soda lake metagenome | biome: soda lake; feature: Kulunda Steppe; material: water; isolation source: sample PL-Br10 brine of Picturesque Lake | place: Russia: Kulunda steppe | collected 2010-07
CCTTCGACTTCAGGCCGCCCGAGGTGTTCACGGGCAACTCGCCGTCGATTCGCGTCGCCCCCGACTCGACGAACGGTCCGGCCTCGCCGCGCTCGCAAAAGCGCAGATCTTCGCACGCCATCAGCTCGGCGATGGCGAAACAGTCGTGTACCTCGGCGAAGTCGACGTCCTCGGGGCCGAGCTCCGCGTCCTCGTACGCGGCATCGCCGGCTTTTCTGGCCGCGGGAACCGAGCTGTACGTGCCGCGCTGGAACAGCCCGACTCGGTCGGAGGCAGCCCCGACACCCGCGACGCGCACGGGCTCGTCGGTGTACTCGGCGACGACGTCCTCGCTCACGACGAGTACGGCCGCGGCCCCGTCGGTCGTCGGACAGCAGTGGTACAGCGTCAGCGGGTCGGCGACGGTCGGCGCATTGACGGCGTCTTCGAGCGTACACGTGAATCCGAGCTGCGCCTTCGGGTTTTTGGCGCCGTTGTCGTGGTTTTTCACCGCGACGTGTGACAGTTGTTCTTTCGTCGTGCCGTGTTCGCGCATATGCGCCGACGCCATCTGGGCGTACACGCCCGCGAACGTCGTCCCCGAGAGCCGTTCCCACTCGGTCTCACCGGAGACGCCGAGCCAGTAGCGGACGGCATCGCCCGAGAGGTCGGTCATCACCTCGACCCCACCGGCGAGAACGACGTCTGCCATGCCGGAACGGACGGCCATCACAGCCTGCCTGACCGCCGACCCCGAAGCTGCACAGGCGTTCTCGACCCGCGTCACCGGCACGCCGTGGATGCCGACGTGTTCGGTGACGGCCGGCCCCTGCAGGCCGAGCTGGCGACCCCCGACACCGAGCGTGCCGACGTACGCCTCGTCTATCTCCTCGACCGCGACCCCACGGTCGACGCTATCGACCGCGTGTTCGACGGCCGTTCGAAACAGCGACCGGTAGCTCTCGTCGGGGAACGAACCGTACTTCGACTGGCCCGCACCGACGACGTAGGCATCTCGCATGGGTTGAGGCTCGGCGGGGTCGCGCATAAAACCGGTGTCTACGGCGAGAAGTCGCTTGATACAGCGGGTTCGTGCCGAACGTATAATTGTGCGCTTGATGAACTGCCGGGCATGGACGTCGACGCCCTCCAAGACGAAGTCGACGAGTGGGTTCGCGAGGGGATTATCACCGAAGCGCAGGCCGAAGCGATCCGCTCGCGCTACGAAGACGAAGCGCAGGGACGTTCACGTGCCGTCCTCGCGCTGTCCGTCGTCGGTGCCGCGCTCGTTCTCGCCGGGGTGACGCTGTTTCTCGCGACGAACTGGAGCGACCTCTCACGGCCCATGCGAGCCACCGTGCTCATCGTCGCCCCCACCCTCGCGTACGTCGCAGGTGGGTTCGGCTACCGCCGAAACGCCCCACGAATCGGGCTCGCTCTCTGCGCGCTCGGAACCCTCCTCATCGGTCCGTCCGTGTTCCTCTTCGACGACCTGTTCGCGCTCGCCCTCGCCGACGGCTGGCTGTATCTCGCCTGGCTGACCGTTGCGCTCCCTGTCGGACACGTGCTCGGGTCGCGGACGGTGACCGGCTTCGGACTGCTCGTCCTCGTTGCGCTTTTCGCGACGCTTACGGAGCCGGCCGATCCCGCCGCCGCGGTCGGCCTCCTCGGGGTCGCCCTGTTCGCGCTCGGCCACGCCGTTTCGACGCCCACCGGTCGCGGCGTTGCGGACGACCGCATCGCCTGGACGTACCGGACGGGCGGTGTCGCAATCACGCTCGCGACGCTTCTGGTTTTGACGACCGTCGAGTGGCGGTTCGCGCGATTCGGTGTCGAGGCGACGGCGACGTTGTTCGCGAGCGGTGTCGGTGCGCTCGCCGGCGTGCTCTGGCTGTTCTCTGCCGGCCGTCGCGACCACGCGGGATGGGCCGTTTCGGGTGTCCTCGCCGTCTCGGTGTCGGTGTGCGCCGCCACGCTCGCCCCCGAACGCCTTCCCGAACTCGTCGGGTTCGCCGGCATTCACGCCGCGGCGCTCGGCGGCCTCGTTTCGACGGGCTATCTCGGCTATCGGATGCGCTCGCGCACGCTCGCCGACCTCGCGGCGCTCGGCGGGCTGATTCAGACGCTGTCGTTCGTCTCGGCGACGGTCGTCGACGAGCTATCGGGATCGGTAGCCCTCGTCATCGCCGGGTTCGTCCTTCTCGCCGTCGGCATCGGCCTCGAACGCGGCCGGCGCTCGATGATCGCTCGGTTCGACGCGTCCGAGTGACAGCGCCGCCGCTCGTCATGCAGTCGATAAAGAAACGCTCGCAAGACGATACTGGGCCGGAGCCGGTGGACGCGTCGGGTGTGTTCCCGACCGGGTTACATCATGCCGCCCATGCCGCCGCCCATACCGCCCATGCCGCCCATGCCGCCGCCCATACCGCCGCCCGGCGGCATGTCCATGTCCTCGTCGTCGCCGTCGTCACTGGAGCCACCTTTCAGGTCGCCCGCAGCGATGACGTCGTCGATGCGGAGGATCATGACGGCCGCCTCGGTGGCGGATTCGATGGCCTGCGTTTTCACGCGGAGCGGCTCGACGACGCCCTCCTCTTCCATGTCGATGACGTCGCCGGTGTAGGCGTCGAGACCCGCGCCGGTTTCGCCCGCGTCGTGTCGGCTGCGGAGATCGACGAGCGAGTCGATGGGGTCGAGACCGGCGTTCTCGGCGAGCGTGCGCGGAACGACGTCGATCGCGTCGGCGAACGCCTCGACGGCGAGCTGCTCGCGGCCGCCGACGGAGTCGGCGTAGTCGCGCAGACCGAGCGCGAGTTCGGTCTCGGGCGCGCCGCCGCCGGGCAGCACCTTACCGTCTTCGAGCGTCGTGCGGACGACGCCGAGCGAGTCCTCGATGGCGCGTTCGACCTCGTCGACGACGTGTTCGGTGCCACCACGGAGGATGAGCGTCACCGCGCGGGCCTCCTCGACGTCCTCGACGAAGATCTTCTCGTCACCGGCGATGTCCTTCTGGGCGACGCTGCCGGCGAAGCCGAGGTCGTCTTCGGTGATGTCGTCGATGTTCGAGACGATGCGGCCGCCCGTCGCGCGGGCGAGCGCTTTCATATCGGATTTCTTCGCGCGGCGGACGGCGATGATGCCCTCCTGTGCGAGGTAGTGCTGGGCCATGTCGTCGATGCCCTTCTGACAGAAGACGACGTCGGCGCCGACCTCGACGAGCTGGTCAACCATCTCGCGCAGCTGGGCCTCTTCCTGGTCGAGGAACTGCTGGAGCTGGTCGGGGTCGGTGACGTTGACCTCGGCGTCGATCTCGGTCTCTTTGACCTCGATCGGCGTGTCGAGCAGCGCGATCTTCGCGTCCTCCGCGAAGTACGGCATGTTGTCGTGGACACGCTCTTTGCCGATGAGGACGCCTTCGACGAGCTCGGATTCGTCGACGGAGCCGCCGACGACCTTCTCGACTTTGATGTTGTCCGTGTCGATGCCGTCGTCGTCGGCGACGGCGCGAACCGCGCTGACGACGAGTTCGGCGAGCAGCTCTTTCGACGCTTCGGCACCTTTGCCCGTCATCGCGGTCGAAGCGATGGATTCGAGGAGTTCGGTGTCTTCGGCGTCGACCTCGATGGAGATGTCGTCGAGGATCTCTTTGGCTTTCGCGGCCGCCTGGCGGTATCCCTGCGCCAGAATCGTCGCGTGAATGTCCTGTTCGAGCAGATCCTCGGCTTTCGAGAGGAGCTCACCAGCGATGACGACGGAGGTGGTCGTGCCGTCGCCGACCTCGTCCTCCTGTGTCTCGGCGACCTCAACGATCATGTTGGCCGCCGGGTGCTCGATGTCCATCTCTTTCAGGATCGTGACGCCGTCGTTCGTGACGACGACGTTACCCGTCGAATCGACGAGCATCTTGTCCATCCCTTTCGGGCCGAGTGTGGTTCGTACCGACGAGGCGACCGCCTTCCCTGCCGTGATGTTCATCGATTGTGCGTCACGACCGGAGGTTCGCTGGCTGTCGTCTCCGAGAATAATCAGGGGTTGATTGCCCATCTGTTGTGCCATAGTCAGCCGAATGATTGTCCACGCTTCTATATAAAATTACTGGAATAGACAAGCCAAAAACCACGGCAGGGACGTACGATAGGGATGCGAACGCATGACACGAAAAATTTTTATACGATTGTTCGGCAGTTCACCTTCAACACCCTGTCAGTCCGAGAACTGATGGTACTCGATGTCGTTCGTTTTCATCTCGTTGTGCCGGCGTTCGAGATACGAGTAGACCGCCCCGTGCGGCGCACCGTCTAGGAGCATCTCGACGGCACCGCGGACGGTCTCGACCTGTCCGGGCGCACCGATGACGCCGAGCGTCGAGCCGTATATCACGACGTCCGCGCCGGAGAGCTCCTCCATGAGCTCTCTGGTCCGACCGCCCTCACCGATGAGTCGACCCTTCTTTCGGCGGAGATCGTTTTTGTTTCGCGTCGCGGACTCGATGTCGATGAGTTCGAACAGCTGCATATCGTCGTCGAGCAGCCGCATCGCATCCTCGGGGGCGAAGCCACGGCCGATAGCCCGGACGATATCGGGGCCATTCAGCCCCAAAACGGGGTCACCGACGGACTCGACTTTGACCGACCCGGTCTCCGAATCGATGTCGAGTCGAACCTCCGCGCGCGACTCTATCTCACGCATGGTCTCCCCGCCCGCCCCGATGAGGACACCGATACGGTCTTGCGGAATCGTCACGTGTTTCATACGCCCGTTTCGACGTGCGGACTTTTAAGCGTTCGCCGATATCGATACAGAGACACACGCTGACACGGGCAGATAACAGGCGCAGACGCGGACGCGATAACCGACGCATTGACGGCCGCGATAACCGACACAATAACGGCTGCGAACACTGAACCGGCACCGACAGCGTGTCGCCTACAACTGCCACTCGAACTCGTGTGCGGCCAGCCGCTCCCCACCGAAACGCGCCTCGACTGCCTTTCCGCGTTCGAACCCGCTCGCCTCAACGAACCCGACTCCGACCACGTTCTCGTCGAAAACCGCACACACGATGCGGTCGACCGCGGTGTCACGGGCGAACGTCCGGATTTTTTCGAGCAGCGCCGAACCGATTCCTTCACCCCACCGTTCCGGATGGACGTAAATCGTGTGCAGTTCGACCTCGTCGGCCCACGTCTGTTCTGCGCTCGCAAAGCCCGTGACCTCCTCGTCGACCGCCGCGACGTAGAACGCGATATCGTCGTGGTCGACCGCCGATTCGAGCAGTTCGGAATCGTACGATTCGGCCAGTTCCGCCTCGATGTCCTCCGGGCGAACGAACCCACTGTAGGCCGCGTACCACGCGTCACGGGCGACCGCCCGAACGCCGTCGACGTCGTCGGCCGTTGCTGCTCGCACCGCGACGCTCATACCGAGGCGTCGACGGGAATGAACTCGACGGTATCGCCATCGGTTTCGATGACGGCGACGGTTCGATTCTCCTCGGGTACCGTCGGAAACTGCGCTCCGGGATTAACGACGACCGTGTCGCCGACCGCCCGTTCCTCGCGGACGTGCCAGTGGCCGTGGACGACGTAGTCGTACTCGCCGGAGGCGGCGAGCGACTCGATGACGGGTTTCTCCTCGCCGTGGAGGACGGCGAACGCACGGCCGTCGAACGTCAGCTCCGCGAACCGGCCGTGTAGCGTTCCTCCATCGAGTGCGTCGAAGGCGGCGACGAGTCCCTCGCGCTCGCCGTCGTTGTTTCCGCGGACGGCGTGAACGTCGATGCCGTCTCGGTCGAGATGCGGAATGACTGGCGGTGCGACGAAGTCGCCGCAGTGAATCACGGTGTCGACCCCGCGCGACTCGAACGCGTCCATCGCTCGGTCGACCGCCGGAACGTTGTCGTGGGTGTCGGAGATGATGCCGATTCGCATACGCGTACTGTGAGGGCAACGACTTTTACTGTTGGGTCACCCCCCACCTCTGAGCGTCGGCCGATACGGCTTCGGGCAACTGAAATACCCACAGGAACTACCTATGCCCGTGTCTCAGCAGGTCGCCGACGTTGACACGCTGTTCCTCCACGAGGGACGCGACGAGTACACCGTGGTCGTCCGGCGCGATGGCGAGCGGCTGCTCCGCGGCCGGCTCGATTTAAAAGAGACGAACGCCGGCCCTCGCCCCGGTCGCTTCCGGGTCAAAGACGGTGACGACGACGTTCCCCGCCGGCCCGAACAGTTCATCGAGATGGCTCGACGCGCGTCGCGCATCCGTATCTCCGAGCAGACGTCTCCGGAGGGGCGTGCCGAACTCGAAGCGATGCTCGACGGCTACCAGCTCGACGCCAAACAGGTTCGAACCTGCCGGTACTGCGCGGGACGCGGTCGCTACTCACCGCTCACGTCCGAAACCGCAATCCTCGCCGACGACGAGTACATCTGCTTCGACTGTGCGAAACGCGAGCTCGAACGGGAGGCGAACTACCGTGGCCTCCGATCGGGAGCACGCAAGCGCCTCGAAGACCTCCTGTTGGAGGTCGGCGACCTCGAACGCGTCGCGAATCTGTTGTCCGGGCAGTTGGACCCGCAGCTGACGAAATTCGACGAGATCAGCGCGACGACCGACGATATCGACCTCGTCTCGACCCGAACCCTCGACGTTCACGGCGACCTCAAATCGCGACTCCAGAAGTTCGACACCCTCCTTCCAGTGCAGAGTCTCGCCATCGAGAACGGCCTCCTCGATGGCCGTGACCAGCTCGTCGTCAGCGCAACGGCGACCGGCAAAACGCTCGTCGGTGAGCTCGCCGGCATCGACCGCGCGCTCCGCGGCGAGGGAAAACTCCTGTTTCTCGTCCCGCTCGTCGCGCTCGCAAATCAGAAACACGAGGACTTCGAGGAGAAGTACGGTGACGTGCTGGACGTGACGATCCGAGTCGGCGCGTCGCGTATCCGTGACTCCGGTAACCGATTCGACGCCGGTGCAGACGTCATCGTCGGCACGTACGAGGGCATCGACCACGCGCTTCGAACCGGCAAAGACCTCGGCGAGATCGGCACCGTCGTCATCGACGAAGTGCACACTCTCGGGGAAAAAGAGCGTGGCCACCGCCTCGACGGGCTGATCTCCCGGCTCAAACACTACTGCGAAACGAACGGCTGCGACACGCAGTGGGTGTATCTCTCGGCGACGGTCGGCAACCCTGGCGTCCTCGCGGGGAAGCTTCGCGCACAGCTCATCGAGTTCGAAGAGCGCCCCGTCCCCATCGAGCGCCACGTCACGTTCGCCGACGGCTCAGAGAAAGTCGATATCGAGAACACCCTCGTCAAGCGAGCGTTCGACACGAAGTCCTCGAAAGGCTACCGGGGACAGACGATCGTGTTCACCAATTCGCGCCGTCGGTGCCACGAAGTCTCACGGCGGCTCGAATACGCCTCGGCCCCGTATCACGCGGGCCTCGACTACAAACGGCGAAAACAGGTCGAAAGACAGTTCGCAAACCAGGAGCTCGCCTGCGTCGTCACGACCGCCGCGCTGGCTGCTGGTGTCGATTTCCCCGCTTCGCAGGTGATTTTCGACTCCCTTGCGATGGGTATCGAGTGGCTCTCCGTCCAGGAGTTCGAGCAGATGCTCGGCCGCGCGGGTCGCCCCGACTATCACGACACCGGCACGGTGTACGTCCTCGTCGAACCCGATTGCACGTACCACAACTCGATGGAGATGACCGAAGACGAGGTCGCGTTCAAACTGCTCAAAGGCGAGATGGAGCCGGTCGTGACCAACTACGACGAAGACGCGGCCGTCGAGGAGATGCTCGCGAACATCACCGTCGCCGGTAAACACGCCAAGAAGCTCACGGATCGCATGGTTGGTGACGTTCCGACGACGCACGCCGTCGGCAAGCTCATCGAGTACGGGTTCATCGACGGCCTCAGACCCACCCAACTCGGCCGGGCGGTCACCGAACACTTCCTGCAACCCGACGAGGCGTTCGTCATGCTCGATGCGATTCGAAAGGGAACAGACCCGTATCGCCTCGTCGCCGAGATCGAACTCCGGGACGAACACTGAACTCGGCACCCATTACTGAACGTTCACGCCGGAAGGCGCGTCGTCAAGCGAGGAGAAGCGGTGCGACCGTCCCGGCGAACGCGATGTCGAGGTACGCAAGCAAGATGACGAGTATCGCCCCGGGAATCCCCGCGATGGCGACGACCAGCACGGCGATGGCTGTTATTTCGACGCCTAATCCGAGCACGTTGGCGAGCAAAAGGACGATGACGCCGACGATCGCGTTGACCACGAACGGCTTGACGGCTTTGATGATGCGGAAGGCCCCGAACAACAGCGCCAACACGAGCACCAACAGGGCGATTTCGACGGTCGTAACCATGATGGCACGGTTTTCGCGGCGGCGATATAGCCCTTGGGGCCGAGGGACGAACAGCTCGCGGAGCTAAACGAAACGTTTTCACACAGGGCCCCGAAACGGGAGGTACGGGACCGTGGGGTAGCTTGGTATCCTTCAGCGTTTGGGACGCTGTAACCCCGGTTCAAATCCGGGCGGTCCCACTAGCCGAACTCGACTTATTCGTTCCCGCGTGGCAGGGTTGAGCTGAGCGGCTTTCCTGGCGGTCGTTCACTTTCGCTTCGCTTGCGAAAGTTCTTATTCGGGGAGGAACCAAGACGGCGTACTCAACATGGCGCGCGCGGAGAACACCGAAGTCATCGACCGGTTCGAGCAGTTCTACCGCGATTACTATCGCAACGAGATCGGCGAGCTCGCACAGAAGTATCCGAACGAGCAGCGCTCTCTGTACATCGATTGGGACGACCTCTATCGGTTCGACCCCGACCTCGCCGACGACCTCATTGCGCAGCCGGGACAGATGCGCGATTACGCCGAGGAGGCGCTTCGTCTGTACGACCTCCCCGTCGACATCAAGCTCGGGCAAGCGCACGTCCGTGTGCAGAACCTCCGTGAGACGACGGACATCCGCGCGATTCGCGCGCGCCATCGCGGCCAGCTGGTCGCCATCCGCGGTATCGTCAGAAAAGCGACCGACGTCCGGCCGAAAATTACCGAAGCGGCGTTCGAGTGTCAACGCTGCGGGACGCTCAACCGAATCCCACAGACCGCCGGCGAGTTCCACGAACCACACGAGTGTCAGGGTTGTGAACGGCAGGGACCGTACAACATCAACTTCGACCAGTCGGAGTTCGTCGACGCACAGAAACTTCGCGTCCAGGAGTCGCCGGAAGGGCTCCGCGGCGGCGAGACGCCACAGAGCATCGACATACATATCGAAGACGACATCACCGGCCGGGTCACGGCGGGCGACCACGTTCGCGTGACCGGGATTCTCCACCTCGACCAGCAGGGCAACCAGCAGGAGAAATCGCCCATCTTCGACGTGTACATGGACGGACTCTCCGTCGAGATCGAAGACGAGCAGTTCGAGGACATGGACATCACCGACGAGGACAAACGCCAAATCATCGAGCTCTCCGGCGAGGAAACCATCTACGAGATGATGGTCGGCTCGATGGCGCCGTCGATATACGGCTACGACCAGCAGAAGCTCGCCATCGTCATGCAGCTGTTTTCGGGCGTGACGAAACATCTCCCCGACGGGTCACGGATTCGTGGCGACCTGCACATGCTTTTGATCGGAGACCCTGGCACGGGGAAATCCCAGCTGCTTCAGTACGTCCGTTCCATCGCGCCGCGTTCTGTGTACACGTCAGGGAAGGGGTCTTCAAGTGCGGGTTTGTGCGTCACGGGCGACACGATGATTCACTCTGAGGAGGGTTTTCGCCCGATTCGAGAACTGATCGCCGAGGAACTCCCGGATCCGGTGGACGCCGAGACCGCTGTCGAGCGGCGTATCGGTGTTCCGACCTTCGACCGAGACACGGGCGAGCTGACGGTTGCGAACACCTCTCATGCATGGCGAATGCCCGAAAAGCCGTGTCGTCGAATCGAAACGCGTCACGGCAAGGAACTCGAGGCGTCGGTGAACACCCCGATTTTGGTCTGCGCCGACACCGGTATAGAGTGGCGCGAGATCTCCGACATCGAATCAGGCGATTACATCGCCGTTCCGCGGTACGACGACCTCGACCGTTCCGAGATACCGGTTCGGCGGTTCCTCGAGCTGACGACCGAGAAAATACGGCTCTCGAACGAGTCGGTATCGTTGCTCCGTGAGAAATTACGGGGGGAATTTGGGACGCTTCGGGAAGCGGCGGCGTCGCTGGGGCTGTCCGAGGACTTCGTTTACTCGCATCTCAGACACCGTCACGTTCCGGTCGAAAAGCTCGACCGGATGCTCACGGCGATCGGTGCGACGAGAGACGACGTCGAGTTCGACCGGCTGATGATTAGACATGGCGATAGCATCGCTGTCCCGGAGGTGTTCGATGAGGAGCTCATGTATCTACTGGGATTCGTGTTCGGTGACGGCGACCTCTCGCTCGACCGTCGTGGCGGAAACCGTGGCACGGTTCGGATCTCCAACGGCGACGAGCGACTGCTCGAACGCGCCGCCGACATCTTCGAGAACGCGTTCGACAAACGGCCGGAAATTGAGTATCAGGAGGACAAAGTACCGTGTATTCGTTTCAATAGCGCGACGGTCGCGAGGCTATTCTCGAATGCGGGTATGCAGTCACCGAAAGCGGAGCTGTCGCTCGCTCCGGAGTTGACGGTCGCAGAGCACGCGAACGCGTTTTTGCGTGGATTGATGGATGCAGACGGCTCCGTCTCAGTACGCGAAAACGGTGGTGGGTCGAGCGTTCTGTTGTCAACGATTAGCGAGACTCTCGCACGGCAGATTCAACTGATGTTCGAAACCTACGGCGTGCGCGCCAGCGTCCGCGAGCGCGACCGTCGAGGGACGTACGAGCTCGATAGTGGACACACGATCGAGTCGAAACACGTCCAGTACTTCATCGAAATTTATGCTGCCGATATCGACCGCTACGCGGAAGCGATCGGCTTCGAGTGTGTCGAGAAACAACAAGCACTGGCGACGGTTGCGACGGGAAAGCGACGCCGGCGTGAGATGCTTCCCGTCGGCGGGGCGCTCACTGCGGTTCAGGGCACTGCAGGGACGTACTACCAGAATGTCCGCCGCGGTGACAATCCCGGCCGAGAGCGGGCACGCGCCATGCTCGAAGACATCGACCTCGGAGCCGCTGAAGGACACGTTCGAGAGGCGGTCGAAGCCGACCTTCGATGGGACGAAGTCGTCAGCACCGCCGACGCGGGAAAAAAAGAGGTGTTCGATCTGACCGTCCCCGAGACACACAACTTCATCGCTAACGGTCTGGTAACACACAACACTGCTGCTGCGGTTCGCGACGACTTCGGTGACGGCCAACAGTGGACGCTCGAGGCCGGTGCGCTCGTGCTCGCCGACCAGGGTATTGCGGCTGTCGACGAGCTCGATAAGATGCGACCGGAGGATCGCTCCGCTATGCACGAAGCGCTCGAACAACAGAGCATAAGTGTCAGTAAAGCAGGAATAAACGCCACACTCAAATCCCGGTGTTCGTTGCTCGGTGCGGCGAACCCCAAGTACGGTCGGTTCGACCAGTACGAGTCGATCGGCGAGCAGATCGACCTCGAGCCGGCGCTCATCTCGCGGTTCGACCTGATATTCACGATCACCGACCAGCCGGACGCCGAGGAGGACGCGAAGCTCGCCGAACACATCATCAACACGAACTACGCGGGCGAGCTACACACCCATCGACAGAACACGGCGACGTCGAACGTCACACAAGAGCAGGTCGATAACGTCACGGAGGACGTCGAGCCGGTTATCGACGCCGAGTTACTGCGCAAATACATCGCGTACGCGAAGCGAAACTGCTTCCCGACGATGACCGAGGAGGCGAAAGACGCGATCCGGAACTTCTACGTCGATCTTCGGTCGAAAGGGCAAGACGACGACGCGCCGATTCCCGTGACGGCGCGGAAGCTGGAGGGACTCGTCAGGCTGTCCGAGGCATCGGCGCGGATGCGGCTCTCCGATACGGTCGAAAAGGAGGATGCCGAGCGGGTGATAGAGATCGTCCGGTCGTGTCTGCAGGACATCGGCGTCGACCCGGAGACGGGCGAGTTCGACGCGGACATCGTCGAGACGGGTCGTTCGAAGAGCCAGCGCGACCGGATCAAGGACATCAAAGCGCTCATCAGCGAGATAGAAAACGAGTACGACGAGGGTGCGCCGATCGAGGAAGTACTCGACCGTGCCGAGGAGATGGGGACGGAGCGTTCGAAGGCCGAACACGAGATAGAAAAGCTCCGACGACAGGGCGACGTGTACGAACCGCAAACCGACCATCTGAGGACGGTGTGAATGGATCGAATCGCCGCCATCCGGAGTATCGAGGAGGCGCTCGCGGCGTTCGAGGCCGGGGAATCGGATCTCGACACCTGCGAACGCCGCGTCCGGGCGATCGTCAGAACGTTCGCGACGGAGTTCGACGGCGAGCTTTCGGCGTATCGCGCCGACGATGGGACGGTCGTCGTCGCGACCTCGGAGCGCGAAGCCCGTACGAGAGTGCGTACGCTGACCGGTACCGACCCGGCCGCTCTCGAACGCATCGAGTGAACCGTTAATTTTACAATAAATTCACTGGTACGAACGCGACGTGCTGCTGGTGGTGACGTACTCTCAGTCGGCTCGCACGTCGCTCCGTAACGTCTGTCGGACGCACGAGGAGAGCGTCGTTCGACGGTTGGGCCGTGCGGCGCTGCTCGAACCGACCGAACACGGCGC
>LKMJ01004779.1_pt1 | contig 12766 bp, 13 predicted proteins | sample 643391 | NCBI WGS metagenome assembly LKMJ01 (sample SAMN04112250, study PRJNA286221) | soda lake metagenome | biome: soda lake; feature: Kulunda Steppe; material: water; isolation source: sample PL-Br10 brine of Picturesque Lake | place: Russia: Kulunda steppe | collected 2010-07
CGTGGCGGAGCACGGCCTGGACCCGGACAATGACATCGACATCCGTGTGGTACCACCGCCCGAAATGGTCGCCAACCTGCGCGCCGGCAACCTGGACGGCTACCTGTCACCGGATCCGTTCAACCAGCGTGCGGTCTGGGAAGAAGTGGGCTTCATCCACATCCTGACCAAGGACATCTGGGAAGGTCACCCCTGCTGTGCCTTCTCCTGCTCCAAGGCCTTCTCGGAGGAGAATCCGAATACCTACGGCGCCCTGCTGAAATCGATCATCGAGGCGACCAACTACTCGCAGCAGCATGAGAACCGCAGCGAGATCTCCGAGGCCATTGCACCGCGCAACTACCTCAACCAGCCGGTCTCAGTCATCGAGCAGGTGCTGACGGGCCGTTACGCCGATGGGCTGGGCAACGTCCAGAACGAGCCGGACCGGATCGATTTCGATCCCTTCCCCTGGCACTCCATGGCCGTGTGGATCCTCACCCAGATGAAGCGCTGGGGCTACATGGAGGGTGATGTGGATTACAAGGACATCGCCGAGCGGGTCTATCTCGCCACGGACGCCCGCCGTGTCATGAACGAGCTGGGTTATTCGGCTCCGGATGAGACCTATGCGAAGTACGAAATCATGGGCAAGACCTTTGATTACAGCCGTCCGGAGGAATACGTGCAGAGCTTTGATATCCGGAGGAACGCATGATCAAGTCACTCAAAGTAAGGGGAGCCCTGCTGACGGGGCTCTTCCTGATCCTGCTACTGGGCATCTGGGAGATGGCCATCAACACGCCGGAACTGCTCGGCGAGCAGGAAATGAGCGAGTATGAACGTCTCGCCGGAGGGGACAGCCAGAAATCCGGTGTGCCCGCGCCCTCGGAGGTCATCAGCCATGCCATGGTGGCGCTGAGCGATCCCTTCTATGTGGCCGGCTCCAACGATCAGGGCATCGGCATCCAGCTGGGCCATTCGCTTTACCGGGTGCTCCTCGGCTTTGCCATGGCCTGTCTGATCGCTGTGCCGCTGGGCTTCGTCATCGGCATGTCGCCGCTGATGTACCAGGCGCTCAACCCCTTCATCCAGGTGCTCAAACCCATTTCACCGCTGGCCTGGATGCCGCTGGCGCTGTTCATCATCCAGGATGCCAATGCCTCGGCCGTGTTCGTGATCTTCATCTGTTCCATCTGGCCGATGCTGATGAACACCGCCTTCGGGGTGGCCAATGTGCGCAGCGACTGGCTCAACGTGGCGCGCACCCATGAGCTGGGAAATCTGCGAACGGCCTTCCAGGTGATTCTGCCCGCCGCAGCGCCGACGATTCTTACCGGCATGCGCATCTCCATCGGCATCGCCTGGCTGGTCATTGTCGCGGCCGAGATGCTCGTCGGCGGTACCGGTATCGGCTACTACGTCTGGAACGAGTGGAACAACCTGGACCTGGCGAGTGTGATCTTCTCGATCCTGATGATCGGCATTGTCGGAATGCTGCTGGACATGAGTCTTGCAGGCGCCACTCGCATGGTCGAGTACCAGGAATAATCAATCGGAGGTCCCGGAATGTCCCGATCCTTTCTCGAAGTCGATCGACTCAGTAAACGCTTTCCCGCCCCCGACGGGGGCGAATTCACCGTCTTCAAGGACGCCACCTTTGGCATCGAAAAAGGCGAGTTCGTCTGCATCATCGGCCACTCCGGATGCGGCAAGTCCACCATCCTCAACGTGCTGGCCGGCCTTGATGAGGGCAGCTCCGGCAACGTCATCATGAACGGCAAGGAGGTGGCCGGCCCCAGCCTGGAACGCGGTGTCGTGTTCCAGAACTACAGCCTGCTGCCCTGGATGACCGCACTGAACAACATCATGTTCGGTGTCCGGGCGCGCTGGCCCCAATGGTCCAAGGAAAAGGTGCGCGAGCACAGCGAGTACTACCTGAACCTGGTGGGGCTGGATGCGGCCATGCACCGAAAGCCCTCACAGCTCTCCGGCGGCATGCGTCAGCGGGTGAGCATCGCCCGGGCCTTTGCCACCAAACCTGAGCTGTTGCTGCTGGATGAACCCTTCGGCGCGCTGGACGCGCTGACGCGAGGCGTCATCCAGGATGAGCTGCTCAAGATCTGGGGAGAAACCAAGCAGACGGTGTTCATGATCACCCACGATGTGGATGAAGCCATCCTCCTGTCGGACCGAATCCTGTTGATGTCCAACGGACCGGAGGCCGAGGTGGCGGAAAGCGTCAAGGTGGATATTCCCCGGCCCCGGACCCGCTCCGGGCTGATGGACGTGCCAGGCTTCTACAAAGTCCGCAACTATCTCGTGGATTTTCTGATCAACCGCTCGGATACAGCCACCACCGGCGAGGATGGACGCCCGAAGTCCATCAACCCCGCAGCGGATTCGGACGACTCCGGTGGAACCAGCGTGAGTGCGGGATCATCCACTCAGGCACAGGCCCCGGAAGCGGCCTCCTCCTTCTAACACACAGAGCAACCAGACCCGTAAGGAGTATGCAATGAATACCGATACCATGACCGCAACCATTCTCACCGCGAAAAGCGAGAAAGGCATGACCTGGGAGGGGCTGGCCAAGGCCATCGACATGTCCCCGGTCTGGACCACCTCCTGCTGCTTTGGCATGAACAGCATGCCCGAAGACAAGGCATCAGCCCTGTGCGAAACCCTGGGGCTTGACGGAGAAGTCGCCAGCAAGCTCCAGGAGTGCCCGCACAAGAAATGGGACAGCGCCGTTCCCACAGACCCGCTGCTTTACCGCCTCTACGAGGCCATCATGATCTACGGCGACAGCGTGAAGGAGCTGATCCACGAGAAATTCGGCGACGGCATCATGAGCGCCATCGACTACACCATGCAGGTGGAGAAGGTGGAAAACCCCAAGGGAGATCGGGTCAAGATCACCATGGACGGTAAGTTCCTTCCCTACAAGCGCTGGTAACGCCAGTGCCGGGCCGCCCCAGGGCGGTCCGCTCAATCCAACCCGCATTTCGAGCTCCATCCCTTTGCCATCAGACCAAGAGGATTCACTGATGCAGACTCATCCCCGATCCATCAAGCAACTGGGAACCAAGAGTTTTCTGGCGCTGGTTATTGCGGCACCTGCGGCTCCGGTTCTCGCGAACCCGATAACAGAGGCGCTGGTCAACGGCGAGACGTCGCTGAGCGCGCGCTATCGCTATGAGTTCGTCGATCAGGACGGCGTCGACAAAGACGCGCACGCCTCCACTTTAAGAACCACACTGGGTTATCAAACCGGAACGGTCAGCGACTTCAGCGGCTTTCTGGAGTTCGAAAGCGTGACCGCCATCGGCAATGAGAATTTCGCGAGCCCAACCAACAGCGTGCCGGCGCCGACGCCGAACAATGAGAACCCTGATGAACGCCCGGTAGTGGCTGACCCCACCGAGACCGAAATCAATCAGGCCTACCTGCGCTACGAGGGCCTGGCGGACACCGACATCAAATACGGCCGCCAGGTGATCACCCTGGACAACCACCGCTTCATTGGCCACGTTGGCTGGCGTCAGAACCAGCAGACCTTTGATGCCGCCACCCTGGTGAATGAGTCACTGGCAGATACCACCCTTAGCGCCGGTTACATCTACAATGCCAATCGACTGTTCTCCAATGCCTCGCCCATGGGCAACGCCCGCATGCGCACCGGGTTCATCAACGCACGCTATGACGGGCTCGATGCGGGAAGCCTGACCGGTTACAGCTATCTGCTGTCGTACAGCGATGACCCCGAAAGCTCTACCCAGACCTATGGTCTGCGCCTGACCGGGGATGCCGAGCTGACGCCGGAGGTTGATGGCCTTTACGAGCTGGAATACGCCTACCAGGACGATTACGACAACAACCCCGGAGACTTCAATACCGACTACTACAAGGTTGAAGGTGGCATCGCCACGGGCGGCGTGACTGTGAAACTGGGTCGGGAAGTACTGGGCAGCGACAGTGGTAACACGGCCTTCTCAACACCGCTGGCCACTCTGCATGCCATGAACGGCTGGGCGGATCAGTTTCTCGGCACTCCGGCCCTGGGTCTGCGTGACACCAAGCTGAGCGTGTCAGGCCAGCTTCAGGGCGTGAACCTGATGGCTGTGTACCACACTTTTGAAAGTGATCGGGGTGGTGTTGACTACGGTACTGAATTCGGCTTCCAGGCCACTTACGCCTTTGGCGACCATTACACCGTGGGTGCCAAAGCGGCCAGTTACAGCAAGGATGACGATGTAGCGGCTAACAACACAGAGGACACTGACAAGGGTTGGCTCTGGGTCAGTGCCAGCTTCTGACAGCGCTGAAGCCATACCGCTTGCCATAACACGACAGTGGGTTACCATGCCTTAAAAGCCTCTGGTAATCCTTGTTGTCCATGCATCGTCTCGTCTCTCTGATTCTGCTTGTTATTGCCGTACTGCCCACCGTGGTCGTCGCGGACCCGGACGTGGATAAGGTACGGGTCATCAAAAGCGAACGGCAGCTGTTTCTCATGCAGAATGGCGAAGCGGTCCGGGAATACCGGATTTCGCTGGGGCGCAATCCCAAGGGTCACAAACTCTACAGGGGCGATAACCGCACTCCGGAAGGACGTTATAAACTGGACTGGCGCAACGCCAACAGCGATTTCCACAAATCGATCCATATTTCCTACCCCAACGAGGAGGACCGCTATCTGGCGCAATCCTGGGGGCTGGATCCCGGCAGCTCCATCATGATCCATGGGCTGCCCAACGACGCCGGAGACCTGGCATTTGCCTATGAAGGGCTGGACTGGACCGATGGCTGCATCGCCGTCAGCAACCAGGACATGGATGAGATCTGGGAGCTCGTACCACTGGGCACCCCGATTGAAATACGCCCCTGAGCAAAACTGTACAGATTTTCATTCGGCTTGGGTTTTCATGCCCTTACACTTTGCCTACACTGAGGTCGGATCTGGCTTAATTTGCACGTTCTGTTGTCGTCAATCAGGGACATCAGGGTTGATATCAATTCAAAAGAAAAGGGGAACACCATGAGAAAGCTTACCTTGGCAGGACTGACTGTAGCTGCGGCCATGGTCGCTGGTTGTGCAGCAACCGACGAGCAGGCTCAGGACACAGCAGAAGATGCCATGAGCGCTGCCCAGAGTGCACAACAGACCGCTGATGGCGCCCAGAGTGGCGCAGATTCTGCCCAGGCTCGTGCTGACGAAGCCTATGAAAAGGCGGAAGAAGCGCTGGAGCGCGCCATGCAGGCAGAAGAGTCTGCTGAAGAAGCGAACGAGCGTGCCCGGCGTATGCTCGACCGGGCTTCCGGCAAGGAGTGATCCGCACCGGAAGGCTCTGAAAAAAACCGGCGCTTCGCGCCGGTTTTTTTATGTCTGGCTGATTACTCGATTCCAACCACCTTGTGCATCTGCACGCTCAACCGCCAGCGCGGATTGCTCAGGCAATAGTCAATGGCTCTGCGTGTATTGCTCTGCTTCTGCGGATCCTCACCAGTGATGATCCGAGGCGAGGCCATAGGGGAAAGGAAGCGCTCCCGCGCCTCAATGTGGTCATAGGCTTCAGGCGGTGCCCCCTCCTGGGGATAGACCAGCTTGAGCTCATCGCAGCGTTCAATGACCGTGTTGGCCCCCGCCTTGGGGCTGACACAGAGCCAGTCGATACCAATGGGCGCCGCCAATGTGCCATTGGTCTCAACAGCCACTTCCATTCCCTGATTGTGCAGGGCCTCGATCAGCGGCTCATCCAGCTGCAGCAACGGCTCACCCCCGGTGCATACCACCAGCGGCTTCCCCCCCATGGCCGGATCCGGCCACAGTGAACCCACATGCGCGGCCAGCGCCTGCGGCGAGTCGAAGCGCCCACCGTTCTGCCCGTCCGTGCCCACAAAATCGGTATCACAGAACTGGCAGACGGCACGGTGGCGATCCGCTTCACGTCCGGTCCACAGATTGCATCGGCTGAAACGGCAGAAAACCGCCACGCGCCCGGCCTGCGCGCCCTCGCCCTGGAGCGTCAGAAAGACTTCCTTGACCCGATACATCAGCAGGACTCCTCGTAGTGCAATGGGTCAGTGGCGGCGTTTTCTGCAAAGGCCTCAAGCCGCTCCACGCAGGCACTGCAGCGGCCACAGGCGCGCTCACGGCCGTTGTAGCAGGTCCAGGTCTGGCTGTAATCGAGCCCCATGGCGAGACCCTCGGCCAGAATGTCGCCCTTGCTGAGGCCCATATAGGGCGCCTCGACGCGTACCGGATGGTAGTTGGCCAGTGCGGCCACTTCATCCATGGCTTCAATGAATGCAGGCCGGCAATCCGGGTAGATGGCATGATCACCACCGTGGGCGCCGTACCAGACACTGTCAGCTTCCACACTCACCGCGTAACCAATGGCCAGCGACAGCAGCACCATATTGCGATTGGGCACTACGGTGGCTTTCATGGTCGCTTCCCGGTAATGTCCCTCGGGTACACTGATATCGTCAGTCAGGGCAGAACCCTGGAGCAACTGCTGGATGGCGGTGATGTCCACCACCCGATGCTCGATCCCATGGCGCTCGCACACAACACGGGCGCTCTCCAGCTCCCGGCTGTGTCGCTGGCCATAGTCAAAGGAAAGGGCATGGACGTCACCCGCACGGGCCAGAGCCCGGTGGAGCAGGGTGTAGGAATCCATTCCCCCGGAATAGATCACAACAATGGATTGCGCCATGGGCTGGCAACTCCAACAGCATAGGAAACAGGGTGCACTATAACATGGAGGCCGTTACAGTCGGGCAGAGCACCCCGGCAACGGCTATACTCCCCCCAGCAAAAACGGTCCGGCGGAGTTCGGCCACAACGTCTGAGAAGTGATAGTCATGATCCCGGCACCAACCCCTGCATTCATTGATTTCGAGGCTTCCAGCCTGGACCTGGTGGCAAGCTACCCCATTGAGGTGGGCATCTGTCTTCCCGACGGGGAGACCAGAAGCTGGCTGATTGAGCCCCACGGGCTCTGGCAGGAATGGTCCGATTCGGCCCAGAAAATACACGGCATCCCCCGACAGACCCTTTTCGACGAGGGGCTGTCCGTCCAGCGGGTTGTCCGGGAGCTCAATCAGCAACTGACAGAGACGGTTTACTGCGATGCCTGGGCTTTCGACCGCTTCTGGCTCCACCGCCTCTATCGGGCCGCTGATGCCACCCCCGGTTTCCAGCTTGAATCGGTGTCGCTGCTGCTCACCGAAGCGGAAGTGGAACGCTGGGCACTTCTGCGTGCCACGGTCATCGCTGAACTGGGGCTGACGACCCACCGGGCCGCCAACGATGCGCTGATTCTTCATGAGACCTGGAAACGGGTTCTGGCCGAGCGCACCGGAGAAGCCATCCCATGACGCCTGCTGTTGGAGCTTGCAAAAATACCACAGAGGCCATAGTCTGAAAGTGAGTTTCAATCAACGGATTCCATCAATGGTCGAAGGTAACACCCACACTCAGGGTCTGATTACAGAAAATCGGTTCAGCCGATCCGCGACGGCGGAACCCTGACGGCCATCAGCCGGAGGGCTCCGCGCGGGCGCCTCCGGTACTCCTCGGAATGCAATCATCCGGGCCCGGAGGCGTTCAGCTTTCGGGTTTTTTTATGCCCGTTTTCAGAGCCGGGGTGTATTCACAGCAACACAGGAGGGGAGCGTCATGGCACAGCCACATACCAGAAAGAAACCGACACACAGCAGCGGCCCGATCCGTCGGCCCAACCAGCTTCCGTTCCTGGACGCCATCTGCAAGCGTCTGAACCAGCGCGTGAACCGCGAGGATGAACAGTCGGTTCTGGCACTCTATGAACGGGGCTGGATCTTCCACGGTGTGCTGGCCACACCAAGTGAGGCAGAGGCGCGCTACATCCGCTCGCTGGCAACCCGCTACAACTCCTGGATTCAGCGCCAGGTGGCCTGAACCCATCCGGACCCGCTGTTGCGGGTCCCTTCCCGCACTCAGGCCTCTGGTCGGTGGACCATCATGTAGTTGTTGACCACGTCCTGGATCTTTTCCCTTGAATAGGGCTTGACCACATAGCCATTTGCACCCGCAGTGATGGCGCGCTGGATGCTTTCAATGGAATCATCAGCCGTTACCAGCACCACATGCTGCTGCCGATCCTGCTGTTTGATTTCCTTCATCACATCGTGCCCGTCCCGATCCGGCAGTCCCAGATCCAGCATGATGATCTGGAATGTATCACTGCCAAACGCTTCCATGCCCGTCGTGGCATCCCCGGTTTCAACAACACGCGTCGCACCCACGGCATAGAGCATTTCCGTCAGCATCTGCCGCATGGTGGGTTCATCCTCGACCACCAGGACGTTGAGTTCAGTCATCGGCCATCCTCGGTTGTTCGCGTTTGAGCGCCTCATTCTATGTCGGCGGACATTTCCAGCATAGCAGGTGCATGGAATTTGTCCGTTTTTCACACCGGGTTTGCCGGGTCAGTCGCTGCGCGCGCCGGGTTCTCCGTCATCACGTCGCGGAAGATCCAGTTCGCGCCCCTCCCCCTGATGCACCTCTGCCGGCCCTTCCGGTTCGCCCACCAGCATCGGATCGGGCCGGGTCAGCAGGTTACTGATGCTGATGGCCGTGGTATAGAGTGAGATCGCAATGATCAGCAGGATTGGCTGGATGAATGCCACCAGCTCGGGGGTTTCCGCCGGGCCACTGATCAGCAGCATGAGCAGGATGGCCGGCGCCAGCACCAGGACCAGGGTAACGGCAATGAAGAAGACGATCCGCTCCTTGAACCGTCCCAGGTCGCGGTTGGTGATCAGGCCCAGAACGAATTTTCCCATGGCAAGCCCGCCCAGAATGGCAGCAGCAATGGACATGTCCGGCGCCATGACGATTTCCAGTGTCCGGTCAGACCAGACCCGCTGCAGCCCGAGTACAAAAAAGGGCAGCAGTACGAAAAGCACATCCGCGTAGGTTCCGTACATCATGTTCAGCGTATCGTGCATGGAGCGCTGACTGCTGTTATTGCTCTGTGTCATGGTTGCTTCCTGTTGCCTCAGTGACCGGAGCGATTGGCCAGGGCCTGACGGATCAGCCCCTCAAGCTCCGGGTAGAGTGTCACCGCCAGTTCCACGTCCTGATTCCTCAGGCCACGTTCCACTTCCGCCGCCTTTTCAGTAATCAGGGGATAGCCCATGGCACCGGCGGTGCCCTTGATCTGGTGGACCTGCGTCTGCAGGGTCATCCAGTCCTCATCATTGATTGCCTGCTGCATGGTCTGCAGCCGCTCCGGCAATCCATCCAGAAACTGGTCCACCAGCTGCTGGATATCCAGGTCTGCGTCCTCACCCCCGGGTTCCACGGAACCCGATTCCTTTCCGCCCTGTTCCCCGAGATGCTTCTGCAGCAGTACCTGAAGCTGACCGCTGTCGATGGGTTTGTACAGCACCCCATCACACCCCGCCCGGCGCAGTGCATCGATCTCGGCATCGTCACCGGCAGTAAAGGCGATTATAGGACGCTGAAAACCCGTCTGGCGAAGCATGCGCGTGGCATCCGGACCGTCCATTTCCGGCATATGGCTGTCCATCAGGATCATGTGGACGGTATCGGACATGGCAATGCGCACAGCCTCCGAACCGGTTTCCGCCTTGAGCACGGACACGCCATAGCGCTTCAGAAGCCGCTCCACCAGACGGCTGTTGTCGGCGTTATCCTCCGCCACCAGAACCTGCCCCTCATAGTGCTTGCGGGGCTGGGCGCGCCCATCACTGCGCACCGTCAGATAACGCGCAAGCGCCTCGTAGAAACGGCGCTTGTCGATGGGCTTGGCCAGGTACTCGTTACAGCCGGCTTCGCGGTAATCCTGCAGATCCTCTGCCATGACATTGGCCGTCAGCGCCAGTATGGGCGTTTCCACCCCGGCATCCCGTATGGCCTGGGTGGCGTCGCGGCCATTCATGACCGGCATCTGAATGTCCATCAGGATCAGATCGTAATGCTGGGTGGTGGCCTTCTCCAGCGCCTCGACACCATTGGAGACGTGGTCCACCTCGGCACCGGTGCGAGTGATCAGCAAATCCACCAGCTTCCGGTTGACCTCATTGTCCTCGGCACAAAGGATGCGACCACTGAGATGGGGCGCCTCCAGCATCGGCAACTGACGCCGCCTCTGGCTCATTTCCGAGGCATCGCGCACCAGGTGCACGTCGTCCAGAGGCCCACTGTCGATCACCACTTCGAACTCGCTGCCTTCACCGTAGGTGCTGCTGACGTGGATGTCCCCCCCGAGCAGCTCCGCCAGGCGCTTGGATATGCTCAGCCCCAGTCCGGTGCCGCCATACTCACGGGCCGTGGCCGCACTGCCCTGGGCGAAGGGGTCAAACAGCCGTTCGAGCTGTTCCGGCTTCATGCCGATCCCGGTATCCACCACCCGGGCAATGAGCTTTTCCGCCTCACGTTCACAGCGGATGGCGATGTGGATGCTGCCCTGATCGGTGAATTTGAGCGCATTTCCACACAGATTGATCAGGATCTGACGGAACCGGGTCGGGTCAGTACGGATGGTTTCCGGCAGCGGATACTCACACTGGATGAAGAACTCCAGCCCCTTTTCCCTTGCACGGGGGGTGAAGAAGGCTCGGATCTCATCCAGCAGCTCCGGCAGATTCACGGTCAGCCGCTCCACATCCAGCTTGTTGGCGTCAATCTTGGAGTGATCGAGTATATCGTTGACCAGATCCAGCAGATGACGCCCGGAGCGGACCACGGTTTCCGCGCTGTTGCGCCGTTCCGAGTCACTCAGATCCGGCTCCAGAAGGGTCTCACCGTAACCGATGACCGCCGCCAGGGGTGTACGGATCTCATGACTCATATTCGCCAGGAACTGGCTCTTGGCGGCGGCGGAATTGCGGGCGATCTCCTTCTCAAGACGCTCGTTCTCGCGCTCCTTTTCAACCTCCTCACGCTGGCGGCGTTCCGTGACATCCACAAAGGTGCCCTCCAGGTGCGTCGGTTCACCCTCATCATCATAGATGGTGCGGATCGAGACATTGGCCCAGCGCTCCTCACCATCGCGAGTGATGAAAGGCCCTTCAACATCATACACTGCCCCTTCGCTTTCCAGCTGCCGTATGACCCAGTGGCGCACGGTCCGCCGTGAGAAGCACGTCTTGAGCGCATCCGGCACCCGATCGATGACCTGCTGCGGCTCATCGTAGCCCAGCATGGTGGCCATGGAAGGATTGACGTCCAGAAAACGGCACTGGGGGGACATCTGGAAAATGCCTTCCATGGCATTCTCAAAGAGGGCGCGGTAGCGGTGCAGGTTGGCAACGGCACGCTGGTTCCAGTTGATGGCCTCCTGCTGGACCTGCTTGATGCGATTGGCAAAGGCAAGCGACAGCAGAATATTCTGGGTCACAAACCCGATCTGGGGCGTGTGGCTGGTGAAATCATTCAGCGGAAAGAAGCCCATGACCGCCAGCGCATAGAAGCCGATACCCAGCAGTGTGCACAGCCACGAAACGAAATAGATACCGGCACTGGGAATGCCCAGCTGGTGCGCGCGGAAACTGATGGTGATCATGACCAGCGCCAGGCCCACCGAGCCCACCACGGTCCATTCCATGGCCACGTGATAGTCCATGAACAGACTCAGTACGAGGGTGGTCAGGGTTCCGTAAAGGCCCAGCCGGATGACGTGGTCAAGGGGCTTGGAGCGATGGCGGGTGTCCAGAAGCTCGCGCGCCATCAGCAGGGCGAACAGCCAGGTTATCTGGATGTGATAGTGCAGGTAATCCTTGTGCAGCCAGGCCGGTCTGTCCTCACCGAACACCTGCACCCCGTGGACCTGCTCCGTAAGCACAAACAGCAGGGCAGCGAAGATGTAGAACACGTAGAACACGTAACCGCGCTCACGCACCACAAGGGTGACGAAGACGTTGTAGGCCAGCAGCGCCAGCATGCCTCCGATGAACAGTCCCTGGATCCACTCTCCCACGGAGACCTTCTCCAGATACCGATCCAGCTCCCACAGATGCATGGGCAGGCGCAGGGTATTGCGGGTCTCGATACGCAGAAGGACGGTGACCGACTCCGCCCCGGCCACATCCATACGGAACACCGGGTTGGGGACGCTGAAATCACGCTCGCTCCAGGGCATTTCATAGCGGTGACGGCGTTCATGCACCACGTCACCGGCATCGTCGAGCAGATAGAGATCCGCCTGGTCCACCAGCGGCAGCACCAGTTCCAGGACCCAGTCGTCGGCACCCCGGCTGCCCTCGCCGAATTCAAGGTCCTTACGGATCCAGAATGCCGACTCGGTGTAGCCGTAGTTCAGGATGCCTTCGCTGTGCCAGCCGAAAGCCTCGGGCTCCAGCGCCCGCACATCCTCAAGAGTCAGCTCACCCTCAGGATCCTCCAGATACTGGAAGCAGCTGGTCAGGTCGTGATGGGCCGCGCCAGCCTGAAGCGCCAGCGGCTGACGGTCGCATTCACTGCGGGCACTGGCCTCACCGGAGACCAGCAACGCTGCAATGAACGCCACCAGCGCCAGGGCAAAAACAGTAGTGAATCGGGGCAGCGCCAGGAATCGTTGCAAACTGTGATCACTCCGAGGGTCGCAATCCATGAAAACGCGTATGCTGAGGCTGGTGATTGCTGAAGCTGTACAGTCCGGAGACCGAGGATGCCCCCGATAACCACCCGCTCACGCTGGACCGCCTTCTGGACCTGCCTGATAACCGGCGTCCTGACCGGTTGTGATGACAGTAATATAGACGGAGGTTC
>LKMJ01004780.1_pt1 | contig 12765 bp, 16 predicted proteins | sample 643391 | NCBI WGS metagenome assembly LKMJ01 (sample SAMN04112250, study PRJNA286221) | soda lake metagenome | biome: soda lake; feature: Kulunda Steppe; material: water; isolation source: sample PL-Br10 brine of Picturesque Lake | place: Russia: Kulunda steppe | collected 2010-07
GAGCCGGTCCGAGCCATGGCACTCGGCACACAAGGCCTGGTAGAGCGTTTCGGCACTGCGGCGGTCGTCCTCGCCGGCCCGGGCAACTCCGGGGAGGAGCAGCGTGATCGACAGCAGACCAGCACCAAGCACGGCACTGGGGCAGGCCGAGAAAACGGGTGATCGGGGCATGCGGGCTGTTATCCCTTGCCCTTGCCGGGGCGGTAGACGTGAACGGGCCGGGAAAACGGCACCACCTTCAGGCGATCTCTGCCGGGGGCAACGCCGATCTCCTCGTCCTCCAGGTAGCAGGCGGGATCCTCGTCCCAGGGATTGCCGGTGAGCTGGCGCGCCCGCACCCGGGTATTGCCGTTGCAGATATCCAGGTAGCGGCAGGCACCGCAGCGCCCGCGCACCGGGCGGGGATGCTGCTTGAGCCCGGCCATCACCGGATCGGAGGTATCATCCCAAATGTCGCCGAAAGACCGTTTGCGGACATTACCCAGGTTGTAGTCCCACCACATGGTGTCCGGGTGGACCTCACCGAGATTGTCGATGTTGGCCACGTTGACCCCGGAGGAGTTGCCGCCCCACTGGCGCAGTTTCGCCGCAATGTGCTCGGCGCGGTCGGGGAAGTGGCGCCTGACCCACTGCAGCAGGTAGACCCCGTCGGCGTCGTTGTTACCGGTGACGAACTCCTTGGGCTGGCCCTGGCGCACCGCATGCAGGGCGGTGTCGAAGAGCAGATCCATGGCGTCGCGGGTCATCTCCAGGTGGGCATCACTGGCGCGGTTGCGGTTGCCGCGGCCGGCATAGTTGAGGTGCGAGAGGTAGAACTTGTCGACGTCGTGATCATCCATGAGGCCAAGCAGTCGTGGCAGTTCGCGGGCGTTGTCCTGTGTCAGTGTGAACCGCAGGCCGACCTTGATGCCTCGTTCGTGACACAGGCGCACGGCGTTCATGGACAAATCGAAGGCCCCCTGCATGCGCCGGAAACGATCATGGGTGGCGCCGATGCCATCCAGGCTGATGCCCACGTAGTCGTAATGCACCGCGCCGATGGCCTCGATGCAGCTCTCGTCGATCAGCGTGCCGTTGGTGGACAGACCCACGTAGAAACCCATCTCCTTCGCCCGGCGGGAGATGTCGAAGATGTCCGGCCGCATCAGCGGCTCGCCGCCCGAGAGGATCAGCACCCGCACGCCGTAGGCGTAGAGGTCGTCCATGACGCGGTAGACCTCATCGGTGGTGAGCTCGCCGGCGAAATCGTGGTCGGCGGAGATGGAATAGCAGTGCTTGCAGGCCAGGTTGCAGCGGCGGATCAGGTTCCAGATCACCACCGGCCCCGACGGCTTGCGCGTCGGACCCAGTGGCGTCGGCTCCACCAGCTCCCGCATGTATTGTGAGACGCGAAACATGGCTTCCTCCTTTCAGCCAGCAAGCCGCAGGCCGGTTTTCTTCAGCAGGCGCGTGCTGTAGAGCACATCGTGGCCGCGACAGGCATCCCCGAGCAGACGCGCAATCTCGGCCACCTGGTTTTCCACTTCATCCCGATTGCGGCCATGCACCATGGCGAACAGGTTGTAGGGCCACAGCGGCGGATGTCGGGGACGGCGGTAGGCGTGGCTGACGAAGGCCAGCGCACCCACCCGTTGCCCGAGCTCGTCGACAAGCCGATCGTCCACGTCCCACACGGACATGCCGTTGGCGCGGATGCCCAGAGCGTAGTGCTGGGGTACCGCGGCAATGCGGCGAATGGCACCGCTGTCCAGCATGCGCTGCATGCGCGTCATCACCTCGTGCTCGGGAAGACCGAGGGACTGTGCCAGGACCCGGTACGGGGTCACGCTCAGGGGCATGCCCTGCTGCGTCGCCCGGACGATTGCCCGGTCGGTATCGTCGAGCGGCTGTGACTGACGCACGGCGTCCATTACAGGTTGAACCTCAGGCCGATGTAGAACTCCTGCTCCCGGGGCATGTCGTAGACAGCCAACCCGGTGCGCTCGCGGATATCCGTCAAAACTTCCTTGATACGGCCTGGCCCCTCGGTGGCCACCACGAACCACATATTCAGAGCGTGCGACCGCGCGTAATTGTGAGCGACCTCCGGATAAGCATTAACCAGCTCGGACACCGCCTCGAAGCGCTCTTCCGGCACGGCCATGGCCGCCAGGGTGACCTCCCCGCCCAGGCGTTCTGCGTTGTACATGGGGCCGAAACGGCTCAGCACGCCCTCCGCCACCAGGCGCTCGACGCGCGCCACCACCTCCTCCTCGGTCACCGCCAGTTCCCGGGCCGCCGGCCGGAACGGCCGCTCGGCCACCGGAATCCCGTCCTGCAGGCGGTTCACCAGATCGCGGTCAAGCGCGTCCATGGTTGGCCTCCCTGCCGATGGCTTCCTGCTTAGGCGCCAGGTACCGGGCGCCGCGCTGCTTGAAGCGCCGGCCGCTGAACAGGACCCGGTGCTCCATGCCTTCAAGGCCATGCCGGGCAACCAGTTCGTCACGCACGGCGAGGACGGTCTCCCGGTCCCGGCCGTGGACCATGCAGTACAGGTTGTATGGCCACTGCGGCGGCGCGGGGCGGCGCCGGTAGCACAGGGTGACCTGGGGCGACTCGGCCACGCGCTCACCCAGGCTGTCCACCTGGTGCTCGGGCACGGCCCAGACCATCATGGCGTTGGCGCGGTAGCCGAGTTCGTGGTGGCGTACGATGACGCCGAACCGGCGGATGACCCCCGCATCACGCAAGGCGGCAATGCGGCGCAGCACCTCGCTCTCGGACATGTCCACGGCCTCGCCGATCACCGCGTAGGGACGGCGCACCAGCGGCAGGCCGGCCTGCAGGGCGCCGATCAGGCGTCTGTCTCGTTCGCTGACGTCCATTGGATGTCGAACCCCAGATCCAGGTGATAGTCGCACACCAGCCGCAGGTCCAGCAGCGGGTAGCCGGTCTCGTTCTCGATGGCCGTCAACGCCGCCCGCAATGCGGCGTCATCAGCAGCCATGGCCACGAACCACAGGTTGAGTTCGTGCTCGCGTTCGTAGTTGTGATTGACCTCCGGGCGGGCACTGACGATGGCCGCCACCTGCTCCAGGTCCCGTTCCGGGATGCCCATGGCGGCCAGGGTGGCTGCCCCCACGGCGCCGGGCTTGAGGGTGGCGCCCACGCGGCTCAGAACCCCCTGCTCACGGAAACGCTGCAGGGCCTCCAGCACTGCCTGCTCGCTGACACCGAGCTGCTCGCCGATGGCGGCGAAAGGCCGCGGCACCAGCGGCAGCTCGTGCTGGTAGTCGTTCAGCAGCGCGCGCTCAAACGGGGCGTAGTCCTCACCGTGGCACGTCGGTTCCTGTTGTGGTCTCGGTGTCATGATCAAAGCCCCGTCCGGTGTGCGCGCCAGGTCATGAAGATGCCGCTGGGGGTGATGGCCTCAAGGCTGGTGATCCGCTCCATGGAGTCCGGGTCGTAGACCTCGACCCGGTCTTCGTCGCGCACCGACAGCCAGACCTGCTCGCCCCGCGGCGTGAACTCCATGTGCAGCACGCCCGGGCCAGGCTCGATCTCGTGGGCCACCTCCAGATCGGCCACGTCCACCACCTGCACCACGTCGTTATCCGGGTAGGCGAAGTTCACCCAGACCTGGCGGCCGTCGGGACGCGCCACGGCGAAAATGGGCTGACCGTGAGTGGGGATGCGGGCGACTGCCTGCCAGCCATCCGGATCCACCACCAGCAGCTCGTGGCGACCCACCGCCGGCAGGAACAGCTTGCCGTCGGCGGCTGCCCAACCTTCCAGGTGCGGCATCTTGAACACCGGTAGCGGCTCTTCACCACGACCGTAGCCATCCATGATGCGTTGCGGACCGGCATCCAGATCCCACAGGTCCAGGAGCACCAGGCCGTCCTCGCCGAACAGGCCGGCGATGTAGTAGCGCCCGCCCGGGGTAATCAGGGCGTCGTAGGGCTGCTTGCCCACGTCCTCGAACCGTCGGATGTCGGGCTCGTCCCCATCGCTGAAATCGGCGACCCAGATCTCGCCGGCTTCGAACAGGCTGAACACGAATTTCTGGCCCGGCGCGTCCACCAGCCCCACCACCCGGGACAGCTCGCCGTCGTCACCGAATTCGGCGGGGATGCGTGCGACCTCTCCCAGATCGTCGGCCCGGAACACGTGTACGCCGCCGGGCTCGTAGTTGGAGACAGCCACCAGTGAGCCGTCCTGGGAAATGGCGCCGCCGACACTGTTGCCGGCCTGGACCACCCGATTCTCTAACGTGCCGGTGAGCAGATCGATCCGGCTCAGACCGCCGTCGCGGCCGAAGACGAAGGCGTAGCGGGCGTCGCGGGAGAACTTGACGCTGGCATGGGAGAAATCGCCCAGATCCTCCACCCGCGCCAGGGTCGTGCGGTCGCTGTGCTCGACAATCACCAGGCTGCCCGCCTCGCGCTCGATCACCACCCCAAGATCACCGGTGCCGCGCAACTCGTCCGCCTGTGTCGCAGTGCTGGCGAGCAAGAGGCCCAGGGACGCCACCAGCGCCGGCAGCCATGTTCGTCCGTATCGCATCTACAAACCCTCCCGCAGGAAATCCACCAGCCATTCGGCCTCTTCTTCGGTCAGCAAGCCTTTCCACGGCGGCATGGCCGTTCCCGGAACGCCGTGCAGGATCACGGCCTTGAGCCCGGTGTCGCCGCGGTCTTCCAGGGCATCCGGCGTGAGCGGCGGCCCCAGCCCGCCGGTCAGCTGCAGCCCGTGACAGGAGCCGCACTCCTGTACCAGCAGATGCTGCAGCTCCCGGGCGCGCTGTTCGTCGATCTCGCCGGCCGATACGCCGGCGACTGTGATTGCCAGCGCTACCCCCCCAAAAAACGAGGCCAGTCGGATGGAATCAGACACCACTCACCTCCCGCGGCATCGCATCCATGGCCATACCAGAGTAGATCCCGGCGCGCTCCGCCTCACCGACCACTTCCCCGATCACTAGCAGTACCGGGGCCGTCAGCCCGGCGGTCACCACGTCGGCGGGGAGCCGTGCCAGCGTGGTACGGCACTCCCGTTGCTGCGGGGTGGTACCGGAGGAGATGGCCAGCGCCGGGGTGTCCGGGTCGAGTCCGCCGGCCTGGAGGCCGTCGCTCATGCGCCCGACGTTGGCGAGCCCCATGTACACCACCAGGGTGGTCTGCGGGTCGGCCAGGCTCTGCCAGTTCAGGTTCAGGTCCACACCGTCGCGGCAGTGGCCGGTCACGAAACGCGCGCCAGTGGCAACGCCGCGGTGAGTCAGGGGAATGCCCAGGGACGTGGTACACCCGGACGCCGCGGTGATGCCGGGCACAACCTCGAAGGGGATGCCGTGACGAGCCAGATACTCGGCCTCCTCTCCGCCCCGACCGAAGATGAAGGGATCGCCGCCCTTGAGGCGCACCACGTCCGCACCGCCTGCAGCCAGCTCCACCAGCAGGGTGTTGATTTCGGGTTGCGTCAGAGAATGCCGGGCGGGCGCCTTGCCGACGAACAGGCGCGTGGCCGTGGCGGGCACCAGATCGAGGATGTCGTCGGAGACCAGCCGGTCGTGGACCAGAACCTCGGCCTGCTGGAGCAACCGATACGCGCGAACGGTGAGTAGATCCGGCGCTCCGGGGCCGGCCCCCACCAGGAAGACCCGGCCGGGTGACCGACGGTAATGCCGTTTCCTGGCCGCGCTGTTCATCTCGTCCAACACATTCCTGCCCCACCTTCAACGCCTGCCGGCATGCAGGCCCGGGTGCGCAGTGGTGGCGCCATCGCCCGGCCTGCCCCATTTCCGGTGGATACTACCAGCGGGGTAGCGGCATCTCCCTTGACCATAATCAAGGCGAAAAAAACGCTGAATTCCGATGGTGTAGACGCGATTACGGCAGCGTCGGCGAGGCCGCATGGAGGCCTCTCCGGGATGGCTCAGGGTGCCAGGAGGCGAGGATGAAATCGGCGATCCACAACGATGCACTGCGGCAGGTTCCGCTTTTTTCCGGCCTGCCGGACCACACCATCGAACTGCTCACGGCGGAAGCATTCGACCGCGAATACCCCCGGAAGACGCTGATCTTCTCCCAGGGTGACCCGGCGGACCGGTTCTTCGTTGTCCTCGACGGCTGGGTCAAACTGTTCCGCGACACTCCGGACGGCAACGAATCCCTGGTGGGCCTGTTCACGCGGGGCGACTCCTTTGCCGAGGCGGCGATGTTCGACCAGCGCGGATTCCCGGTCAATGCGGCGGTGGTCACCGAACATGCGCATCTGCTGGTCTTTCCCGCCAACGGCTTCCTGCGCAAGCTGCGCGACGACCATGAGCTGACTCTGAATCTCCTGGCCAATCTTTCCGGCCGCCTGCGCTACTTCATCCAGCAGCTCGACCAGCTCACCAATCAGCCCACCTACCAGCGGGTGGCCGCTTTCCTGTTATCCCTGTGCCCCCCGGGCGCGGACACCGCCACCATCGCCCTGCCCTGCGACAAGTTGCTGATCGCCGGGCGACTGCGGATGAAGCCCGAGAGTTTCTCCCGCGCCATGGCCCGCTTGCGGGACCTCGGCGTGCGCTGCGAGGGCGACTGCGTGTACGTGGACAACGTGCCGGCACTGCGCGCGTTCACCGAAGGCGCGGCTCCGGTGCCGCAGCCCCCGGGAAACGCCCGCACCGCCGGAGACAACGCCGCACCCTGCAACCCCGCGCCATCGCCGTACTGGCGCACAACCTACTGAGGCGGAGACCTTGGGCCGCCCCCGGAAGGCGCTTGACAACGGTCAATTACCCCACCCCGGAAACGCGGTACTACTCCTTCCGAGGAGGGCATCCACGGGTGTACATCCTCCTGATCAACCGTCCACGGGAAAAGAAGCGAGGCACATCATGTACAGAACGACACTCAGCACCGGCCTGCTGGCCCTCGGGTTACCGATGGCCCTGGCCGTTGGCGGAATGGGGACAGCGGCAGCCGACACACCCGATCTCACGGAGGATCAGCTGGAACGTGCGAGCCAACTCTACTTCGAGCGTTGCGCCGGCTGTCACGGCACCCTGCGCGGCGGTGCCACCGGCCCGGACCTGCTGCCGGACAACATGAAGGAGCTCGGGCAGCGGCGGTTGGAGCGCATCATCGCCCTGGGCACCGAGGGCGGCATGAACAACTTCGACGGCATCCTCGACGAAGACGAGATCACCCTGCTGGCGGACTACATCCAGCTGGAGCCCACCGATCCGCCGGAGATGTCCATCGAGGACATGAAGGAGCGTTGGGAAGTGTTCGTGGAACCGGAGGACCTGCCGGACGCGCCACAGCACGATCGCAACTGGGAGAACTTCTTCGTCACCATCCTGCGTGACGCCGGCAAGATGGGCATCATCGACGGCGACACCAAGGAAGTGGTCACCGAAGTGGAGACCGGCTACGCGGTGCACGTCTCCAAGACGAGTTCCGACGGCCGCTTCTGGTACACCATGGGTCGCGACGGCCGCCTGTCCAAGATCGACCTGTGGATGGACCCGCCCCAGGTCACGGCGGAAGTGTTCATTGCCTATGACGCCCGCGATGTCGCCGTCTCCAAGCACGGCGAATGGCAGGACAAGTACGTCATCGGCGGTGGCTACTGGCCCCCGCACTTCGTCATCACCGACGCCGAGACCATGGAACCGCTGAAGGTCGTCCGCACCGGCGGCTACAACACCAAGGGCGAGTATCAGCACGAGGCCCGGGTGGCCGCGCTCTACAACACCCCCGGCGTCCCCAGCTTCCTGGTCAACGTCAAGGAGTCGGGGCAGATCTGGCAGGTGGACTACTCGGATCTGGATAACCTGCGGGTGGAGATGATCGAGTCCGCCGAGTACCTGCACGACGGCTTCTTCGATCCCACCGGCCGGTACTTCCAGATCGCCGCGAACTTCAGCCACAAGATGGCGTTCATGGACGCCAAGGAGCGCAAGCTCGTGGGGCTGCTCAACACCGGCGACATCCCGCACCCCGGACCGGGCGCCAACTGGGACGATCCGGAGTGCGGGCCGGTGGCCGGCACGGTGCACCTGGGTGAAGGCCTGATGACTGCCTGGGGCAATGATCCTGAAGGCCATCCTGACCAGGCCTGGGAAATCTGCTTTTCGGTGGAGACCGACGGCCCCGGCTTCTTCCTGCGCACCCATCCGGAGTCGGACAACGTCTGGATGGACCAGGCCGCCCACCCGGAGACGGACGTCCACCAGGCGATCTGGGTCATGGACAAGGAAACCCGGGAGATGACGCCCATTCAGGTCACCGACAAGCCCCGTGAACAGGACGCCGTTGCCATCCACATGGAATACAACAAGGACGGCGACGAGGTCTGGGTGTCGGTCTGGGCCCGGGGCCGTGGCTATCTCGAGGAAGGGGAAATCGTGGTCTACGACGACGAAACCCTGGAAGAGAAGGAGCGGATCACCGGCCTGGAGACGCCCACCGGGAAATTCAACGTCTACAACCGCATCAACAAGCACGAACGAGGCTGACCCACCCTACCGGCCGTGGCGTTCTCCGGAGCGCCACGGCCCCTTTCCAGGCCGCCTTGCGGGGTGGCCTGGAAAGGGGCCGACGGCACAGGCACCCACGACAAACCCGACAGGGGCTCATTGCAGGGGGCAAAATGGTACTCAAACGCTGGCGCAACAAGACCATCATGGGGGCATCGCTGGGCGCTGCGCTCACCTTCTTCCTGGCGGGGATCATCTTCTGGGGCGGCTTCCATACCGTCATCGAGGTCACCAACACCCAGTGGTTCTGTACCTCCTGCCACGAGATGCAGTGGGTGACGGAAGAGTACGAAGAACGCATCCACAGCCACAACCCCACCGGCGTGGGCACCACCTGTGCGGACTGCCACGTCCCCGATTCCTGGGGACCCAAGATGGTCCGCAAGGCCGTGGCCACGCGGGAATTGTGGCACTGGGCACTGGGGACCATGAATACCGAGGAGAAGTTCGAGGAGAGACGACTGTTACTGGCCGAGCGGGTCTGGCGCTCCATGCTGCGCACGGACTCCCGTGAATGCCGCAACTGCCACGAATTCGAGGCCATGGATCTGGAGAATCAGGCATCACGCGCGGCGCGGGAGCACGAGCGCGGCCTGGAACAGGGCATGACCTGTATCGAGTGTCACCAGGGCATCGCCCACGAAAAACCGGATTACTGGGACGAATCCGAGGTCTGGGTCCAGCATTGGGCCGAGGCGGAAGCGGAGGAGCCTGAACCCGCAACCGAGCGCGATGAGCCCGAGCCCGAGCCCGAAGTAGCCGACGAAAACGGCGTCGTGGTCGACAATCTGGCCGCGGAGTTGGACTGGGACGAGATCCCCACCGAGGACATCACCCTGTTCATGACCGGCCAGGCCTCCATCGAGTGGATGCAGGATGGCAGCGCCCACGGCGGCGGCCGCGCCTTCGGCTTCGGTGACCGCTGCATCTGGTGCCACGATGGCGAGGAGGCCGAGATCGGTGAACTGATCACCTCCGGCGAGAAGCTGGAAACCGAGGATCTGGGCGACAAGCGCGGCCACGTCCCGATGACCGTGCAGACAGCCTTCGACGACGACCATCTCTACATGCGCTTGCAGTGGGAGGCAGCGGAACACGCACCGCTGCCCTTCGTGGAAGACGGCCGCATGGACCCGGACAACCCCATGAAGCTCACCGTCAGCTTCGCCGATGACCGGGTGGAGATGGCCGATCGCGCCGGCTGCTGGGCCAGCTGCCACCACGACTCCGTGGGCATGCCGGACGCGCCGGATGAGGAGGCGCTGGCGGAGGCCGGGCTGGACGACCGCATGGACCTGGCCGAGGGCGTCACCAAGTACCTCTCCGAGAGCCGTACCGACATCGAGATCCGTGGCCGCCGCGGCGCCGCCCGCGGTGGCTGGGACAAACTCCGGGACGACGAGGAGATCGAGGAGCTGATGCGCGCCGGCGTCTACCTGGACCTCGCCCGCTTCAACAGTGGCGAGGAGCGCACGGAGAGCGGTTACGTCCTCGCGGAGCGCCACTTCAGCGACACCGAGGCGGTGGTGTTCGCCGGTGGTGAAGAGGATGGCACCTGGACGGTGTACATGACCCGCGCCCTGAATCCGGGCACGGACGCTGACAAGGCCCTGTCCACCGACGGCAAATACAACATCGGCATCGCCCTGCACGACGATTACGCCGCCTCCCGTTTCCACCATGTCTCGTGGCAGTACGGGCTGGCCTTCGATGCCGAGATCCCGGGCGACTTCGACGACGACATGGTGGAATTCAACGCCACACGCGTCGACTGAACCGCGGCGAAGGAGGAATGGACATGCGCAGACAACTGCTTTCCGGGCTACTCATGGCCGCGCTGTTTCCCTTGAGCGCATTCGCCGAGGGCGACGTGGTCACGGTGGAGATGGTGGACAACGAGTTCATTCCGGAGGAACTGGAGATCTCCCCCGGCACCACGGTGCGCTGGGTGAACGAAGCCCGGCGCACCTTTCACGACGTGTACTTCCCGGACGAGGACATGGGCTCGCCACCCCGCATGTTCCACGAGGAAACCTGGGAGCGCACGTTCGACGAACCGGGCACCTACCACTACATCTGCCGCCCCCACGAGGACCGCGGCATGGTGGGTGTCGTGAATGTAACCGACGACTAGGAGACCTTCATGCGTCCAAGACCCGCTCCGCACCGCCTGGCTGCCGCGGTTGTTGCCGGTGGCCTGTTGTTCCCCCTCGGCGCCTTCGCCGGTGACACCATGGATGGCTATCGCAGCGCCCAGTTCGGCATGTCCGCCGACGAGGTCAGAAGTGTCGTGGAGGATGACGGGGTCATCATCACCACCACCGAAGAAACCGCCGACGGCGACAAGCTACTGGACGGCTACGTGGATGACGATACGGAGGCCGGAATCCGCTACGTTTTCCCGGAAGGGCGGGACCAGCTGGCGCTGGTGGTCAAGTTCCACCCGGACCACGACGATCCCGGCCCGCTGGTGGAACGACTTCAGGCGGACCACGGCGAGCCCTGGGAGGATGGCATGGCCGAACAGTGGTTCGAGCAGCTCCGGGACGACATGCCGGACGGCGTACGGAATCTCACGGTGTGGGGCGGTGGCGAGGGCGCCCGGGAACGCTTCATTCGCCTGTGGGTGTTCGAGGACTACCTGTCCGTGGAATACCTGGACATCAACCTTCTGCGGGGCGGCTGAGACCGGGCGGCGACCTTGCCGGCGGACTGCAACAGGGTTGCCACCCCCGGTGGCTGGCCCTCACGCCAGCCACCGGGTGAGCAGCTCGCCCCCCAGGATCAGCGCCAGCGCGATGACCAGAAACGCCCGCAGCACTCCCTGCCAGGTGGGGCTGGAGGCGTTCAGGTTGAGGTAGACCATGACGATCTGACGGGCCTTGTAGTAGGTGGCCACAACGATCACCACCAGGGCCCACCCGGCCAGTGGGGCTCCGTCACCCTTGCCCGCCGCCACGCCGCCGATCATGGACGCCAGCGTCAGGCCCACCAGCACGGCCCAGGTGATCACCAGTTTCCGTGTTCCGGGGAGTGCGTCCGTCATGGATGTCACCGCAGCAGATAGAGCATGGGATAGAGCAGGATCCAGATCAGGTCCACCATGTGCCAGAAGGCGGTGGCGGTCTCCACGTTGGCCATGGACGTACGCCAGACCACCAGACCGAGCAGGCCCAGCCCGAAAATCACGTGTGCGAAATGAAAGCCCGTGAGCAGGTAGTAGAACGTGAAAAACGTATTCGCTTCCAGGGTAAACCCCTGGGCCATCTTGTCCCCGTACTCCACCACCTTCACCACGCTGAAGACTCCCCCCAGGGCCATGGCGCCGAGCAGCCATTGCCGGCAGCGCCGGACCCGGCCCGCGGCGCAGGCTTCGATGGCCAGCGCGGCGAACAGGCCGCTGGTGAGCAGCACCAGGGTATTGACCCCGCCCAGCAGGGGATCCAGCACCTGCTGCGACGCGGCAAACACCTCCGGCTCCTGGGCTCGGGCCACGCCGTAAAAGGCGAAGAACGCCCCGAACACCAGCAGCTCCCCCAGAATCAGCACCCAGATCAGCGGATTGCCGGGCAGATCGGAGAGCGGCCCCCAGCCGGAGTCAGTATCCTGCCCCATTACCTATCCCGTCGTCGTCGTCGGCAATCCAGGGCGACAGTACGCGCCCGCAACCGCCCCCTCATTGCGCAAGATCAAGGCAGACCCCCTTCGGCGACGCTACTGTGCTGTGGTAGTGCATGGGCAGCCGGGGGAGATCACCATGAATCTGACGCGTCGCTACGCCGCCTTCGCCGCCATGGGCCTGGCCTTCGTCCTGGCCATGGCAGGCATGGCCTGGGTCATCAACAATCACGACTGGGGCGTGGCGCTGATGTTCCTGGCACCGTTCGTGGTCTGGGCACTGATCCGGATGGCCCGTCGGCTGGATGCCTGGGCCCAGGCCGAGGACGGCTGACCCGCACCGGCGGGGCAGCCCTTCAGTCGCCGAAATCGTCGCGCACGGGCCTGGAGGTCAGCTTCCAGCCCGCCCAGCCGAACAGCCCGGCGAGCATGGTTGCGCCGACGATTCCCGTGGCCATGATCCCCACCAGGCCACCCAGGGGGTTGTCGCCATCTGCCGTGGGCATGCGCCCGTCGGGCAGCAGCGTGAATACCAGAGGGCTCAGGGCCACCACGGTGAAGGCGCCGAAGAACCCGCACACCATCAGGCCAACGAAGGCCCGTCGCGCCCAGTAACGGCGCTGCAGCAGCGCAACGGC
>LKMJ01004781.1_pt1 | contig 12765 bp, 12 predicted proteins | sample 643391 | NCBI WGS metagenome assembly LKMJ01 (sample SAMN04112250, study PRJNA286221) | soda lake metagenome | biome: soda lake; feature: Kulunda Steppe; material: water; isolation source: sample PL-Br10 brine of Picturesque Lake | place: Russia: Kulunda steppe | collected 2010-07
ACCGTGAATCGGGTGGATCGGATCGCCCCGGGTTTGCTCCGGCGGATCGAGCGCCGTTCCGTCGTTGCCGAGCCCCGGAACGCCGTCGAGACAGCCGGCTGTGCCGACGGTGCCGACCGCCGCGAGGGAGGCGAGATATCGGCGACGCGTTCGCGCCATCAGTTTTGCTCCCCGTTGGACCGTCCGCTTTTACGGAGGTCGGGCGCCATCGCCCACAGGACGAGCGCGCCGATCATGAGCGCACCGATAACCGCCGTCTCAGCGAGAGAGACATCGAGGCCAACGTGGACGAAGACGGTCCGCATTTCGATGATGATCGGGACCATGACCACGATGGCGACGATGAGGCCGATACGACTGACACGCATCAGGTGATCACCTCGATAGCTGACTCTATCAGGATCTGTCCGGAAACGACGACCGTCTCGACGAATTGCGGCGACGCGCTTCCGCCGGGACCGAACAGGCCGCCACGGCCGATGATCGCGGCCAGCGGGAGCGAGTACGCGAGGATGACGAGCAAGACAGCGATTCCCGTCCACAGCTTCAGGTTATCGAGGACGAGCGGGGCGTCCTCGGGCCCCGAGAGCGTGTCGGCGTACCCGTTCGCGGGGAGATCGTCAGTCCGGCTTCCGAGTACCGTCATCCCCACGTTGACAAGGAACAGAAGCAGCGAGACGAAGAGCAGCGTTCCGCCGAGGGCGACCTGTGCGTTGAGTTCGCCCATAGAGCCGACGGCGGCTTCGAACTCGAAGCCGCGGTACTGCGGCTCCGCGGTTCGGCGGGGAACGCCGAGCAGCCCCTGCCGGTGCATCGCGTTGCTCATGAACGTCATCCCGAGGAACCAGATCAGTACCTGTGCGAGCCCGACCGACTTGCTCCACAGTTTCTTTCCGGTGACCTGCGGGAGGAACCAGTACGTGACGGCCATGAACGTCAGCGCGACCGCCGTGCCGACGGTGAGATGGAAGTGCCCAACGATCCACCACGTGTTGTGAACGAGGTAGTTGATGTTCATGCCGGCGTTGATCATCCCCGAGAAGCCGGCGGCAGCGAACATCAGTCCGGCCAGCGCCATCCCGGCGAAGACCGGGTCACGCCACGGGAGCGACCGGAGCCACCCGAAGTACCCGGAGCCGCCGCGCTGTCTGGCGCCGTGTTCCATGCTGGCGACGACTGTAAAGGCGGTCAGCAAACTGGGCAACAGAAGGAACATCGTGTTCACCATCGCGATGAACTTGAACCCCTCCGCGATCCCCGGATCGAGGTACTGATGGTGGATCCCCGTCGGCGTCGAGAGGAGCAAAAAGAGCACGAAGACGACGCGTGCGAGCGGATCACTGAACAGTTTCCCGCCCGAGATCTTCGGCAGCATGATATACCACATCATGTACGCCGGCATCAACCAGAAATAGACGATCGCGTGGCCGGTGTACCAAAACAGTGTCCGGGTCAAAAGCGCGTTGACCTGGTCGAACAGTCCAAACGACCACGGCAGCAGGAAGGCGAGAATCGAGATGGCGACACCGAGGCTCGAGAGATACCAGAACAGCGTCGTCGTCAGCACCATAAACGTCGGCAGCGGGATCCGCTCGTCGGGGTTGTCTTTCTTCCAGGCCCACCACGAACGGAACCAGTCGACGCCGGCCAACCAGGTTCCGACGACGAAGACCGCCAGCCCCAGATAGAACAGCGGGTGCGCCTGCATGGGTGCATAGAACGTAAACAGGACGGCGGCGCTCATATCGATCGACTCGACGAAGCCGCCGAGGATCGCGATGCCCGCCATGAGCGTTCCGGCGACCATCAGCCCGTACCACGCCCACGTGAACCGGAGATCCTCGAGGCCGCGTTCCAGACTCGTCGTCACCGCCCACGTGAAGATCCCGACCAGAAAGAAGATCGAAAACGTGAACGCGAGCAACACGCCGTGCAGCGTCAGCACGTCGTAATACTGCGCGGAATCGACGATCCGGATGATATCGAGCCGGTGAAACACCTGCACGAGACCGAGTATTCCGCCGACCGCCAGCGCGATGAACGAGCTGAAAAAGGCCATCCGGATGACTTTTGCCTCGGACGGGAACTGATCGATGTACGTGGTATCGGCTACGCTCATTGGTCACCCTCCAGTTCGAACTCGTCTTCGGGAACGACGACGAGGCCGGCCTCCATGTCGTGGTGGCCGGCACCGCAGTATTCGTTACAGAGGATCCCGTACTCGCCGGGGTCGTCGGTTTCGACGGTTATGCTCGCGACCTCACCCGGAATCACCATCGTGTTCGCGTTCGTTCCAACGACGCTGAAGCTGTGAATGACGTCCTCGCTCGTGACGTGGAACGTCACTTCGCTGTTGGCCGGCACCTCGATCTCGCCAGGGAAGTACGCGAACTGGACCGCGATCACGTGGACCTCGTACTCGTTTTCACCGACCTGCTCGACACCGGGGTCGGCGAACCCCGGATGCTCGTCGAGGTTGTCGGGATCGACCGTCGGCGAGGAGTCATCCACCATCGCGATCCCGAGCCCGACGGCTCCGTAGGTGATCGTCAGGATGAATCCAACGATGAGTACCATCGAGGCGACGAGCCAGAACTTCTCGTAGCTATGGATGTTCATACTACCACCCCGACGACGGTCAGATCGTTTCCGACGAACTCGACGAAGTACATGAAGATCCACAGGACGACGAGTATCAGGAGGTAGATCGTTATCAGTGCGAGCGTTCCTTTCGGATCGAACTCGTCGTGCCCGATTTCACGCCTCGTCTCTGAACTCATATATCTCCCTCTAATTCGGGGGCTTTTAATTATTGTTCCCAGCAGTCCAGCACAGTGGGACTCGGCCGATAGCTTTTAATTACGTACCACTAAATGGTGGCCATGCTATCGGATTCACTCACACCGAGGATGGCTGCTATGGCCGGCGCGCTCGCGCTGGCCCCGGTCGCTTGGTACGGCGTTGCGAGTTCCGGAACCGCGGGACTCTTTTCGGCGGTCAACGTGCTCATCATACTCGGTGCGATGGCGATCGCCATGGGGCCGATCGAAGGCTCGGATCACCACGGCAACGCGTCGGCATAGCCGGTGGTCGCTCCGTGTCTGAGCCGGCGGCATCGACCGACTGATCCGAACCGATGACTGCTACGGACGAGACCACGGCCTCGGCGGCCGCCGAGGCGGCGTGTACGCTCTGTGAGCTTCCGACCGCCGGATCCCCTGTCACCGACCCGACCGTCGACGGCGAGTTTTGTTGTCGGGGCTGTCTCGAAGTGCAGCGTTCGCTCGGTGACCTCGACGATTCGGAGGCTGAAGGTGTCAGAACGGCGATCGAGGGGCAGGGTTCGACGTCGGATTCTGAGGTCGACGAAACGGGTGGGGTGTCCGCGTTTCTCACCGTCGATGGGATGCACTGTACGACCTGTGAGGCGTTCCTCGAAGGCCGAGCGTCGGCGGTGGACGGGATCCACATCGTCGAAGCGAGCTACGCGACCGACACGGTCAGGGTCCACTACGATCCCGACGTCCATTCCCCGTCGGAACTTCCCGAGTTGTTCTCGGGGTACGGCTACACCGCCGGGGAGCGATCGGATACTCCCACAGACGACGTCAACGAAACCGCGAAGTTCCTCGTCGGCGGCGGCTTCTTCGGGATGATGGTGATGATGCTGTACGCGATCTTCCTGTATCCGACCTACTTCGGGTACGACCCGATCGTCGAGTTCGGCGGCCTCGACGGCCTCTATATTTTCGCGAACATCTGGGTCATGTCGTCGTTCGTCCTGTTTTATACCGGCTGGCCGATCCTCCGGGGCGCTTACGTCAGTCTCCGCGCCGGCGTCCCGAACATGGATCTCCTCGTCGCGCTCGCCGCCCTGAGCGCGTACGCCTACAGCACGCTGGCGATGGGCGTCGGACGGACGGATCTGTACTTCGACGTGAGCGTCGCGATCATCCTCGTCGTGACCGGCGGCGGCTACTACGAGGGGAAGATCAAGGAGCGAGCCGTGGGGCGGCTGACGGCGCTGACCGAACAGTCGGTCGAGGATGCCAGACTCGCAGACGACGGGGAGACGGTGCCGCTCGAGACCGTCGAGGCTGGGGACCGGCTCCTCGTCCATCCCGGTGAACGCGTCCCACTCGACGGCGAGGTTCTGGACGGGACCGCCGCCGTCGACGAATCGCTGATCACCGGCGAGTCGGCTCCCGTGAGCAAGCGTCCCGGCGACCCCGTCGCCGGCGGGACGGTCGTCACCGACGCCCCGTTGATCGTCGAGGTCGACGAAACGGCCACGAGCACGCTCGATCGGCTCGTCGAACTCCTGTGGAAGATCCAGAGTTCGACGCCGGGCGTCCAGCGGCTGGCCGATCGCCTCGCGACGGTCTTCGTCCCGCTCGTGATCCTCCTTGCGGGAGTGGTCGCCGCGTGGACGCTCCTCTCGGGCGGCGGAATCACGGCTGCACTCCTTTTGGGCCTCACCGTCCTCATCGTCTCCTGTCCCTGCGCGCTCGGCCTCGCGACCCCGCTGGCGATCGCCGCGGGGGTCAAGACCGCGACGGACCGCGGGATCATCGTGACCGCTTCGGCGGTCTTCGAGGACGCGCCCGATATCGAGACCGTCGTGTTGGACAAAACCGGGACGCTAACTGAAGGTTCGATGTCGGTTCTCTCCGTGGAGGCCGACGCGCCCGATGAGCTCCTCCGGCGGGCCGCGGCGGTCGAATCGCTCTCGGAGCACCCGATCGCAGCGGCTATCGTCGGACACGCCGAACAGCGCCGGGGAAGCGACGGAGAAACGGTGACGGACGGCGGCGTTCCGGCGGTCGATCCGGGGGCTTTCGATCGGGACTCGCGCGGCGTCAGCGCACCGGTCGACGGCTCCGAGACGGTCGTCGGCCATCCGGATCTCCTCCACGATCGCGGGCTGTCGATCGACGCCGACCTCGAAGACCGCATCTCGGAGGTCAGATCGACCGGCGACGTTCCCGTCGTCGTTGGCTGGGACGGGCGGGCACGGGGACTCATCGTCGTCGGCGACACCCCGAGAGCCGAATGGAGAGACGCCGTCAGGACGCTTGCCGAGCGGAGAGACGTCGTCGTTCTGACTGGCGACGAGGGAGCCGCTGCCGATCGCTTTCGTTCGGTCGAGGCGGTTTCGGAGGTCTTCGCCGGCGTCCCGCCGGGGGCCAAAGCCGAGACGATCCGTCGGCTGCGATCGCACGGGCCGGTGGCGATGGTCGGCGACGGGACGAACGACGCGCCGGCGCTGGCGGCCGCCGATCTCGGGATCGCGCTCGGAAGCGGGACGAAACTGGCCGGTGACGCCGCCGACGCCGTCATCGTCGACGACGACCTCCGGTCGGTCCCCGAGACGTTCCGGATCGCGGAGCGCACCAACAGTCGGATCAAACAGAACCTCGGCTGGGCGTTCGTCTACAACGGCCTCGCGGTTCCGATGGCGGTTCTGGGCCTTTTGAACCCGTTCCTGGCGGCGGTCGCTATGGCGACATCGAGTACGCTCGTGGTGACCAACTCGGCTCGATCGCTCGGGCCGTTCGACGAGTGAGCTTCGATCGTCGCTCGATTGTCGTCTCCCGTTGTCAGTCACCCGAGCGCTCGGCCAGTACGATGAGCGCAGTGCTGTCCTCGAGTGCGGTCGGCGAGATATCTGCCTCTCCGACGAAACGGGCGATTTCGCCGGCGACGACCTCGTGTGTTTCGTCGTCGAGTTCCAGTTCGATCCGCCCCTCGGGCAGGTAAAGCACGATGTCGCGGCCGGGGTGGCTGTGGGTGGCGACGGATTCGCCCGCCGGAAGTGTGAGGCGTATCGTTTTCGGCTCCGCGTCCGGGAACACGTTGGCGTGTGGCGATCCCTCGAGTTCGGAGAGCGTTCGGATGGACGTCATGCGTTCGGATCGACGCCGTTCCCGATGAAAAGCCCCCTCCCGAACACGTTCCGAGTTGCCGCTGACCTGTTCCGAGTTGCCGACTCCCCGTCCGGTCGGGCGGCCGGGTAACGAACATGTTCGCGCGGGCTTATAGGCGGAGCCGGCGACAAACCCACCCCAATGAGCGAGTGTCGCCTCTGTGGACTCCCGACGCCTTCACCGCCGGTGACTGACGACGACGGCGGGGAGACGTTCTGCTGTCGGGGCTGTCTCGAGGTGTTCCGTGCGCTCGGGGATGTCGACGTCGAGGAGCGGGCGTCGACCGAGTCCGCGACGGACCGCTCGATTCCCGACGACGCGGCGGAGGCCTTCCTCGCGATCGACGGGATGCACTGTACGACCTGTGAGGCCTTCCTCGATCTTCGCGCCGAAAAGCTCGACGGCGTCTACAGCGTCGAGGCGAACTACGCGACGGAGACCGCCCGCGTCGTCTACGATCCCGAGACGGTCCGGAGAGCGGAGCTCCCGGACCTGCTCTCGACGGGTGGCTACACCGCGCGGTTCCGGGAAACCGGCGACGATGGGATCGATCGGGACGCCCGCGCCAGGCAGCGACGGACGGTCGAACGACTCGTCGTTGGTGGGTTCTTCAGCATGCTCATCATGCCGTGGTATCTCTTTTATTTGTATCCGAGCTACGTCGGGATCGACACCGGACTCTTGGACGTCGATACGACGACGCCGATCGGGATCTACCTGCCGCTCTCGATCCTCGGACTGTTGACGACGATCGTCCTGTTTTATACGGGCTATCCGATGCTCCGGGGCGCGTGGACGAGCGTCCGAACCCGCCGTCCGAACATGGATCTGCTCGTCTCGGTGGCCGCGCTGTCGGCCTACGGGTACAGTACCGTCGCTCTGGCGGTCGGCAGCACGCATCTGTACTACGACGTCAGCGTCGCCGTCGTCATGGTCGTCACGCTCGGCCGGTATTACGAGGGCCGGATCAGATCGCGGGCGAACGACACGCTCTCGTCGATAACCGCCGCACGGGTCCGGGAGGCGACACGGCTCACGGATGACGGCCGCGAGACCGTTCCGATCGAGGAGATCGGCCCCGGCGATCGGCTGGTCGTCGCCCCGGGCGAACGGGTCCCGCTCGATGGAACCGTCCTCGAGGGCGTCGCGGCCGTCGACGAATCGGTGCTGACCGGCGAGTCCCTACCGATCACGAAACGGCCGGGCGAGTCGGTGATCGGCGGCGCGATCGTGACCGACGACGCGCTCGTCGTCGAGGTCGGTCCGGCGGCCGACAGCACCGCCGACCGGATCGCAACCACGCTGTGGGAGATCCAGAGTTCGACGCCGGGCGTCCAGCGACTGGCCGACCGCCTCGCGACGGTCTTCGTTCCGATCGTGTTGGTCCTCGGAATCACGGTGACCCTCTGGCAGTTGCTCGCCGGCAGCACGGTCGCGGCCGCCCTCCTCGCCGGCTTGACCGTGCTCGTCGTTTCCTGCCCGTGTGCGATGGGGCTCGCGACCCCGCTTGCGGTGTCAGGTGGGCTCCGGGACGCGCTCGATAACGGCCTCATCGTCGCCAACGAATCCGTCTTCGAGGTGGCCCCGGACGCCGACACGATCGTCTTCGATAAGACCGGCACGCTGACCGAGGGTAAAACGCGGATCATCGGACAGCACGGTGACGACGAGACGCTGCGGCTCGCGGCCGCGGTCGAACAGCTCTCCGCACATCCGATCGCCGACGCAGTTCTCGACGCGTTTGACGCCGAAACGGACGTTGATAACGGGATCGTGGCCGATGGGGGCGTCCTCCCGCAGCCCGAGAAAACTGCACTCACGACCGGCGAGGCACCTGATAAGGACGAACCATACGACCCCGGAGCGCTTCCGGACGTTCGGGATTTCACGCGCCATCCCGGCTCCGGTGTCGCCGGAACCGTCGGCGATCGGCGTGTCGTCGTCGGGACGCCCGAACTAGTCGAGGATCGTGTCGGCCCCGTACCGGATCGGCTTTCGGCGCACGTCGAACGAATCGACGGTCGTGGCGGCCTGCCGGTCGTCGTCGGGTGGGACGGGCGAGCCAGAGGCGTTCTCGCCGTCGCCGATCGGCGGCGAGCGGAGTGGGAAACAGTTCTCGAAACCTTCTCCGATAGGCAGATCGCGGTACTGACCGGCGACGGCGGCGCGAGCGCCGATCGGTTCGGCGACCACCCGGCCGTCGACACCGTGTTCAAGGGCGTTCCGCCGGACGGCAAGGTCGAGACGGTTCGACGGCTCGCCGCCGGGGGGACGGTCGTCATGGTCGGTGACGGGACGAACGACGCACCGTCTCTGGCGGCCGCCGATCTCGGGATCGCGATGGGCGAGGGGACCGCACGGGCGATCGACGCCGGGGACGCCGTCGTCGTCGACGACGATCTCACGACGATCGGGACGGTGTTCGACGTCGCCGACGGGACGAACCGCCGGATCCGCGAGAACATCTGCTGGGCGTTTCTCTATAACGCCGTCGCGATCCCGCTGGCCGTCGTCGGGCTCATAAACCCGCTCTTCGCGGCCGTTGCGATGGCGGCAAGCAGTCTGATTGTCGTGACGAACTCGCGGCGACCGGTCGTCTGACGCTGGCAGCCCAGTTTATAAAAGGAACGGCAGTCCGGGTACGCGCTACGTCCGGAACGATTCGCCACAACCGCATTCGCTTTCGACGTTCGGGTTCTCGACGTTGAACCCCTTCCCCTGGAGTCCGCCCTCGAAATCGAGGACGGAGCCGTTGATATACTTCTGGCTCGCGGGGTCGATAAAGACCCGAAGCCCCTTGTGCTCGGTCACGGCGTCGTCTGCCTCCGGTTCGACGTCGAACCGCAGCCCATAGGAGAGGCCGGCACAGCCGCCCTGCTGGACGAACAGCCGGAGTCCGGCCTCGTCCGTGTCGTACCCCTCGTTTTCGATCAGCGAGAGGGCCTGCTCGGCGGCGTCCTCGGTTACCCGTACCGGTTCGTCGGACGCTTCGACGCTCTGGCTCATACCCACTATACCGTGGCCATCTCAATAACCCTGACGCTCTTATTTATAAACAACCGTCGACATGTGGGGCAGTGGGGTGGTGTAACACGGATGCCACAACGGTTTTATTTATACTCACCGTACTATCGGGTGTAATATGAACAAACACTTCGAAGACGCGAAATACTACATGAAACGTGCCGGAGAGACCGCGAAAGCCGGCGTTTCCGAGGAACTGGAGCCGGTTCGTGAACGTGTGAACACCCTCATCGACCGAGAGGAAGAAGAGCCCGAACCCGGACGGTTCGATCAGGTTCGCGAGGAGCTCAAGGAGCTCCAAGAGAAGGCCGAAGGCGAGACCCGGGAAGCGATCGAGAACGCCCGAGAGCGGATCGACAACTACCGGAACGAACGCACCGACGCACAGGCTTGAAAAGGGTTAAGTCCGGGGCGGCGATAGCTCCGATCCGTGGGTCGGTGGTCTAGGTCGGTTATGACACCTCCTTCACACGGAGGAAGCCGGCGGTTCAAATCCGCCCCGACCCATACGCACTACGTACGGACTGTAATAGTCCGTATTTTCCAACTTTCAGGCCATCTACCGACGGGACTGCGGTTTCCGAGGTCGATTTTAAGGGCCTGAGTTTTCGTGATTCCAGTCGTCTTGTTTTGTGACGACACGGCGATAAAGAGTTACAATGATCCCATATCAGAATAGAAAAAGCGGTAATCACTGGATGATGAGAAGAACCAGCACGTGGAGATTCCAGACGGTTATAAACACGCCTAGAAGTACCAAACCAAGGGGAACTCCCACGCAATAGGGTTCTGGCGTCCATTTCCAGAGGGTATAACAACTCGCAAAAACGATGCCTTTCAGAACAGCCATTGCCCAAAAGACGGAGTACTGGAAGGCATAAGCGGCAAGGGGATGTATTTCAATGACACCTGGGAACCACAGCCCGAGACACGTTGTTACTACATCGCCAATCCCAAAAAAGAGGACGGCGATGAGCCACAACTGTGCGTCATCGAGGGTATCGACGCCAATTGACGGAACTGACTCGTGCCAAGCCACGAACTGCACAACGACACTCACGACCGTTGTAAAGCGTCCTATACTACTCTGGCCACCGTTAAGCAGTTTCTTCCAGTAATGCTCGTAGCCAGCTAGAGATCCGAGAGCTCTGACTCAGTAGGATTTAACTAGAATGAACTGGAGAACCGTGCTGTATCAACCCTCTGTATCTTGCAGGAGATCTCTATCAGCCACAGAGGATTTCACTAGAGCCCATCAGTACCAAAAATACCCCCTACCGAAATAATAATTTTATACGTAGTCTGTGTCCACTAACGAGACGTGGACATAGACGTAGAGCACAGCGACGGGGACTGGTTCGATTCGTGGTGGGCTGCCGACGCACAGACACGATTAATTGCGTCGAGCCCCTCCTGAATACGAGCGCCTCCCGAGTCGTTCAGACCGATAACCCGCACGCCGTTGTCGAGCGCCCAGTCGAAGACCTTGCAGATCTTGTCCCCGACGACCTCGCTCACCGACCCCCCAAGGAACGTGAAGCGTGTGCGTAAACGACGACTGTCCGGCCGTTGATCTGCCCGTGTCCAGTCACGACGGCGTCCCCCGGTTGGGTTCTGTCCTCTAACCCGAACTTGTTACAGCGATGCTCGACGAACGTATCGAACTCACAGAACGTCCCGTCGTCGAGAAAGTAATCGATTCGCTCGTAGGCGGTTAGTTTTTCCCGTTTGTGCTGGCGTTCGATCCGGGATTCGTCCATGTTTCGAACCATCCTCTCCCGTCGGTCGCTGAGATCTGCGACGGGTTCCGAACTCCCAGCAGTGGGTTCTGTCGTTTCGTCACTCATCCTGCGTCACCCCTTTTTCAGACGCTTTCCCGACAAGCCGGTAGTCGCTCGTTACCGGACATCCCTCCTCTAGGACTCGTTCCGCGATGCCACGACCAAGCCCCCTGGATGATGACGTGCACACACACGTTTTGTGTCGCATAGGCTTGTGATATGTTACCAACTAACAAAAATTTTTGTGCGAGAGTGGACGGGTTCGGAACGATAGCTGTCCCTCTGAAGCTTCAGCGATCACCCGTCGATCCCGTCGGTCTGATCCGGCACTCGCTCTCGATCTCTCTGGAGCACTCAGCGATGGTATTTCGGGTGTAGATTTTCGCGCTCGCCCGCGTATCCCATCTCGTCCTCGAGTGTTTCTTCCGATCGGACGCCCCGTTTGATGGCTCAGTGTTTGAATCGAACCATCAGTGCCGCCACCAGTAGCGCGAGAACGATCGAAACCGCGCCGAACCCGGACATATCTTCGGTCGTGGCGGGTCCCGCCGCGGCGTCATTCTCGTCCTCGTCATTGCCGTTGGAGACAGTGATCGTCCCGATTTCGGCGCCGTTGAGCGTGACCGTACCGCTATCGGTTGGCTCGAAGGCGATCTCAACATCGGTGGTCTCGTCGGGGGCGAGCGACACGTTACGTTCAGCCACGGGCTCGCCGTCCATCGAGACGGCCAAGGTGTCCGTTTCCGGCCGGTCGCCGGCGTTCCGGACGGTTGCACTTACCTTCGTTTCGTAGCCGGCTCGGACCCAATCCGCCGGGACGTCGGCATCCACGATCTCGACGTGTCCGGGTTCGAGAGCGATAACAGCGATGGTCGACGCTTCGGAGAGTGTCACCCGGTGCTCCTCCTCGTCGACATCGTGGGTCACCCCATCTGCCGTCCACTCCCCGTCGGCGCTCCGCAGTACTTCGATGTCGTCGGTTCCGGATCCGTCGGGGATCGTAGCCGGATCGGCCTCGAAACTCAGAGTCGTCGTTCCGTTCGTATCGGGTTCCACCTCGAGGTCGACGTAGGCGAGTGCCTCGCCGTGCGGCACGGCAGGGGATCCGCCAGGATCGGATGTCGGCCGTGCGACCGTCATCTCGAACTCTTCTCGGTCGGCGGGGTCGATCTCGAGGGTGGACAGCGAGATCGCGGGGTCGGTTTCCGACGGCCCGGCGAGTTCGAACGACTGGACGATACTCTCACCGTTCGCATTGTCGACGTGTATCCTGACCGAATCGGCTGTTTCCGTTGTAGTTACTGCCGTCTCGGCACTGTCTGAGCCGTCACTTCCCGAACTCGACTCAGAAGAGGGCCCTGTACTTTCGGGGGACGATTCGGTATCCGAAGAGCTTTCCTCTGGTTGGGAGTCTTGGTCAGACCCCGACGCAGTCTCCTCGGAGTCCTCTTCTGGCTCCGATTCAGATCCAGATTCGGGCTCGGGTTCCTGTTCGGATTCCGGTTCTTGATCAGATTCGGTGTCGTCAGTATCTTCCTCTTCTTCCGGTTCTGACTCCGATCCGGAATCGGGGTCTTGGTCAGATCCCGACTGAGACTCGGATTGGTCTTCGGACTCCGATTCGGTATCGTCTGGGTTTCCTTCTGGTTCGGACTCTGATCCAGACTCGGACTCGGATTCCGATTCCTGATCAGATTCAGGATCTGGCTCTGGTTCTGAGTCATTGTCGTCGGGGTCACTTCCCGGCTCGGGCTCCGACTCAGGTTCCGATTCTTGTTCAGAGTTGTCGGAGTTTTCTCCTGATTCAGCTTCGGAATCCGATTCTGACTCGGTGTCGTCGGAGTCCTCTTTTTGTGGTTCCGGTTTAGATCCCTGTCCGGGATTGGATCCCGATCCGTGTCCCTGTTTAGATTTCGAGTCAGAGTTCGACCCCTGTCCCGATCCGGTTCCTTGCTTGGATTCCGATTCGGACTCCGATTCATCTTCAGTGTTGTCAGAGTCCTCTTTTGCCCCCGATTCGCCTCCTTGTCCGG
>LKMJ01004782.1_pt1 | contig 12765 bp, 10 predicted proteins | sample 643391 | NCBI WGS metagenome assembly LKMJ01 (sample SAMN04112250, study PRJNA286221) | soda lake metagenome | biome: soda lake; feature: Kulunda Steppe; material: water; isolation source: sample PL-Br10 brine of Picturesque Lake | place: Russia: Kulunda steppe | collected 2010-07
CCTTCAATGGTGCACTCGAAGGGCCCGACCGCGCTTTCGTCGACTGCGTGCTGGATGGCGCTCTCGATCTCGTCGACACGCTCGGGATCGGTCTCGCCGAGGAATTTGAGTGTGACGTGCGCCTGTGAGGTGTCTGTGAGTCGGATGCCTGCGGCCTCGCTGAACTCGTCCTGGAGCTCGGCGAGTGGATCGGTGATCCTAGACGGCAGATCAACGCTGACAAACAGTCGCATGGGCGTACTACCGGCTGGCGTTTATAAGACGTGTCGGCGGCGGCCGAATGGTGTGGTTTATTGAGGTCGACACCGTCGTTTCAACTGCGCGCCGTTGGTCCAGTGGTAGGACAGAGCCTTCCCAAGGCTCTAGCCCGGGTTCAATTCCCGGACGGCGCATTTTTATCGACTCAAGCCGCGAGAGGGAATCACCGATTTCAAACCACCCATTCGATTACCCACTGTATGGCATTCACCGATCTCCTGCCGGATCGCCCGCTCCAGGAGTCCGAAGTCGACAGTCTCGACGACAGTGAGACGATCGTCGGCAACTTTCCGGTCTACCTGGAAGAACTCCCTGGGTTCGCTATCGGGCTCGTCCTGGTTATCGACGCCACAGCCCACGCGCTGAGCTACGATGTCGACGAGACGGGCTGGCGTCTCATTGAGAGCCGCGAGTTGGAGCATCCCGTCGACGGTGGCGTCCACGTTGAGGATATGACTCTCATCGAAGAGTTGCAGTCGGTTGCCTCCCAACACGCCGGCGCGTCGGCCTGAGCGAGTCAGCGACCAATCGTCCCCTGGCGAGTGATCGGTGCCTCAGGGTCGAGCCGGAAGGCAACGAGAACCGCGTCCTCCTGGGCGGTGACGGTGGTGGTGCCGTCGCCAGCAAGCACCGCGCTTTCAGTGTAGCCAAGCGCCTGACCAACGAGATCGACCTCGCCTTCGAAGACGTACAGATACGTGTCCCACCCCGGTCTTGTGGGGACTGCGACTGTCTCGCCAGCCGGCAGACGACAGTCCTGGAGGTCGATTTCGTTGCGGACAGAGAGTGGAGCCGAGCCGCCTTCGGGGCCGAACAGGAGTCGCCACTCGGAGGGTGACGGATCGGCGATCGGCTTGTGCTGGATGGTGGGTTCTAAATCGAGGCTGTGCGGCCGGACGAAGATCTGGAGCATCCGGAGCGGCGGATCATCGGCCAAGGTTTCCTCGCTGTGCCAAAAGCCACTGCCTGCGCCCATGATCATCAGATGATCGGAATCGGTGACGAGGCTGTTTCCCTGGCGGTCGTCGTGGCGCATCACGCCCGCGGGGACCCACGAGATGATCTCTTCGTTTCGGTGCTGGTGCATCCGGATGAGCGTACCGGGGTCAAGAAACGACTCGACGACTGTCGATAGCGGTCCGTAGCCGTGATCGTCGTGGTTCGGCACGGCCTGTCCGGGGAAGTTAAAATGCATCCGGAATGTGCCCTGGTTCTGCGAGTGAGTGGTTCGGGGAGTCGAGTGGATCGCCGGCTGCGGTGTCGATTGCGTGTTGGAGTCGTCCATTAGCTTCGGTAGGCTGCCGGCTCGTAAGTGGGTTCCGCGCAGCTCACTGGCTCAGTTATCGACGACGTAGCCGGTCTGGGGGTCGATTCCCTCCGGCCGCAAGAGTCGGACAACAAGATAGACCAAAGGTGTGTCGACCGCGGCGATCAGGAGTTTGAGCAGATACTGGCCGACGATCAGGCTGATGACGACCTCGGTCGACAGGGCGTCGCCAATTCCCAGCAGTGCGGGCGCGGCGACGAAGGCGACCGAGACGAAGATGAGGGTGTCGATGCCCTGGCTGGTGGCCGTCGAGGCCAGGTTGCGGAGCCAGAGATACTGGCCGGCGGTGTAGTCCCGAATCCAGTGGAAGACGTAGACATCCCAGTTTTGACTGACGAGATACGCCAGCAGGCTCCCCAGGACGATGTTCGTGCTCGGGGCGAGTGCGGCCTCGAACGCTTCGGCGACCTCGGGGTTGAGGCCGGGGGCCTGGATCGTCGACCAGACCAGCGCGAGGACGACGAAGTTCAGTGCGAACGCGACGTTGACCATCACTTGGGCGGCCCGGCGGCCGTACAGCTCGGCATAGCAGTCCGACGCAAAGAACGTCAGCGCATAGGCCAGCGCGGCTCCCGGCAGGACGATTTCGGCTCCGACAGTCGGCAGTTCCTGTGGTAAGGGCAACGCCAGCAGTTTCGCGGCGGTCAGCTGGGCAGTGACCAGCGCGGTGACGAAGATCCCGATAAGGGTGACCTGACCGATCGCGAGCAGATCAGTCGACTGTCCAGGAGCGAGCTGCTCACTCCTCATCGAGCCGTCCTCGTCGCGTGTCGATATCGTCGAGCATGTCGAGTGTTTTCCTGATCGAGGCGCGGACGGCTTCGCTTCGGTTGACGAACTTCTTGCCCTCGCCGACGTGGCTATCGAGGTCTTCGAGGAGTTCGTCCGGTACTTCGACGCTGATCTTGGCCATACCGGGATAATATCAGGCGATTACTTGAAGACTCTCATCTTCAATGCGCCGACAGAACGCGTCAGTGAGTGGGCTGCTCGGAGTCGCCACTAACTGCACAGCTGTCGGTGTACTCGATATCCACAATTGATTCGACCCGGTTGTCGCCACAGATCGGGCAGTCCTCGCGCTGTTGGTACGGCACGCGCTCGAATGAGAGATCCATCGCATCGTAACACAGCATCTCGCCGACGAGCGGTTCGCCCATCTCCAGGAGGAGCTTCACCGCTTCGGTCGCCTGCAGACAGCCAACCGTTCCCGGCAGCACACCCAACACGCCAGTTGTCGCACAGTCAGGGACAGTCCCCGGCTCGGGAGCCTCGGGGAACAGACACCGATAGCAGGGACCGTCGGGAACCAGCGAGGTGACCTGACCCTCGAACTTATAAATCGCGCCGTGGACCACGGGAATCTCGGCCAGTCGGCTGACATCGTTCACTAAAAAGCGGGTTGGGAAGTTGTCTGAGGCGTCGACGACCAAATCATACCCTCCGATGATCTCCTCGGCGTTCCCTTTTGAGAGCCGTGTCTCGTAGCTCTCGACCGTAATATCTGGATTTAAATCCGTTATAAATGCTTCCGCACTGTCGACTTTCGATGTCCCAACGTCGCTGTCGGCGTGGATCACCTGCCGCTGGAGGTTCGAGCGTTCGACAACGTCGTCGTCGACGATTCCAAGCGTGCCGACACCCGCCGCGGCGAGATACTGCAAAACGGGCGCACCAAGCCCGCCGGCTCCGACGACGAGCACTCGACTGTCGAGCAGCGTCGCCTGGCCCTCGGGACCGATCTCGTCCATAATGATGTGCCGCGAGTAGCGGTCCAGTTGGGTTGCATCCAAAGCGAGGCTCATAGCCCCGCTTGGGCGGCTCGGAGAATAAGAATGTGGTCTCAGATGGGACGGACTACGGTCTCAGTCTGAGGAGACGACGAGCGGACGGTCGCTGTCGGCGTGTTCGCTGTGGCTCTCGCTGTCCTCGTCTTCGTCGCGCTGGTCTGTTGCCCAGTCGAACTCGTCGACTGCCTGCTGGGAGGTGGGCTCGTCGGCCATATCTGTCCATTCGGTCGAGGCCTCGGTCGTTGGCTGCTCACGAGAGTCGGTGCTGTCGGTCGATTCGGCGGTCACCGCGTGTGTCCCGTCGTCGTCGAGTTCGAACGAGTCCAGGAGGGCTTCGAGCTCGCCGGCCTCGTCAGCCAGCGCGGAGACGGTGTCGGCAACGGAGGACAGCGAGGTGGTCTGTTCTTCGGCTGCCGCAGCCACATCCGAGGCGTCTTCGGCGGTCGAATCACTGATCGAGGCCACATCGTCCACAACTGCAGCCACGTCCTCGGCGGATTCGGCCTGCTGGTCGGTCGCGCCGCTGATCTCGTGGACGCTGTCGCTCACCTCGGTGACGACGTCGGCGATCTCGTCGAAATGCCCCAGCGAGCGTTCGACCGAATCGGTGCTCTCTCGAACGCGGTCGCGGGCGGATTCGACATCCGCGATAGTCTCGTCTGACTGGTCCTGGATCGCATCGAGTCGGTCGCCGATGTCGTCGGCCGCCTCGCGGGTCTCTTCGGCCAGCGATTTCACCTCGTCGGCAACGACCGCAAACCCTTCGCCGCCGTTGCTGACGCGGGCGGCCTCGATCGAGGCGTTGAGCGCGAGCAGGTTGGTCTGCTCGGCGATCTCGGTGATTACGGTGACGATCTCGTCGACCTCGTCAATGCGGGCGACGAGGGCGTCGACACTGTCGGCGACCTCCGATATTTCGCCCTCGATTGTCGAGAGTTCGTCGGCGGTTTCGGTCGCCTCCTGTTTGCCCGTCGTGGCGGCCTCGCTGGCGGTTTGAGCTGTCCGGCTCACCTCTTCGGAGGAGGCGGCAATCTCTTCGACGGTGGCCGACAGCGTGTTGACCTCCGAGACCGCGGTCTGGAGTTTCTCGCGCTGCTCGTCGGCTCCGGCGGCGATCTCGTCGGTCGCGCCAGCGATTTCGGTGCCGGCCTGGTCCAGTTCGGTCGTGCTTTCTGCGACCTGATCGGTGGAGGATCGAACCTCGGCGGCGAAGGTGGCCGTCTCGCTCAGCGACTCCTGGAGCGTCCGAAGCAGTTCGTTGTAGCGGTCGACGACGACAGAGTAGGTGCCTTCGGGGTCGTCGATCGCATCAGGATCGATCGTGGCGGTGAGATCGCCGTCGATCGCCTGGCCGGTCGAGCTTTCGAACGCCTCGACCAGTCGCTGGAGGCGTGCCGAACGGGCTTCGAGCTCCTGGGTATGGGCCTCAAGGTTCTCAGCCATGCGGTCCAACGAGTCGCCGAACGGGCCGGGGACGGGCTCGTCAAGCGCAGGGTCGTCGAACTGCTGGTCGGCCAGCGCGTCGGCCTGGGCGGCGACCGTCGTTAGGTAGTCTTGGAGCCCGGCGAAAGAGTCGGCGAGACTGCCGACCTCGTCGGGCTGGTCGACCACGACCTGTTCGGTGTCGACGTGGCCCTCAGCAATCTGGCCCGCGGCGGTTTCGATCTCGCCCAGTGGGTTGATAAGGTCCTTTTCGATGATCAACACGGTGTTGACGAAGGCGATAATCGCGCCAAGGAAGATTACCCCTTGGGCGACTCGCAGGACCGCTCCAGCCAGCAGTATCGGGAGGAGAAACAGCCCGATTGCGGCTGAAAACTGGAGTGCGACCGCGGCCAGCATTTTCCGGCGAAGCGAGTCGGTGATGCCAAGCCAGTCCATCATCCCCCAAAGGACGGCCTCGTAGCTGTCGGTGAGCGTCATATTTTGCTGTTACCAATCTGGATTAATAATCTATCGCAACGATTATCAGTTGCTGAGAATAGTCCGAAGCAGCTACAGGCGGCCTATTTGCCGCGACCGCGGTCGCTGTTGATGCTCGGTCGGACGTGTTCAGTGCCTTTACCGCGCTTTTTCATGCCCCGACCCTTGTCGCCAGCACCCGTGAGCCCGCGGAACGCGCGGCCTTTGTGCTGAGACTCACAGATCCAGTTGAGATCATCGTCGTTCTGGATGGCGGGATGTTCAGGATCGACGAGAATCACTTCGTGCCACTTCTGCGAACCGTCTTCGCCAACCCAGTAGGAGTTGAGCACTCGGAGGTTGGGAAACTTCCGGGAGGCTCGCTCCTCGGCGATGCGCTGGATCGATTTTCGGCGACCGATCCGGTTGACACCCTGCCGTTTGGTTCGGCGACCGGCTTTGTGTCGCTGTTTGCGCGCCCCACCCTTGCGGACGGCGACACGGGCGACGACGATGCCCTGTTTGGCTTTGTAGCCCTGCGATCGAGCTTTATCCAGGCGAGTTGGCCGATCGATGCGTTCGATCGCGCCCTGGTTTCGCCACTCCTGTTTTCGCTGCCACTGCAGTTCGGCGAGTTTGCCCTCGCCGGGGTTTTTCCATGCGTCTCGAATATGCGAGTATGCGCTTTTTGCCATTGGTTGTCCTCGGGCGCTTGCGATTCAGTCGAACGTCGACCACATTTCGTCCCGGCGAACCGGGTGCCCACTGGTGGCCCGTTTTCCAGCGAGTTAGGCGTTCTACTGTCGAAGGGCGTTTAATAGCTTCGGACCAGTCGCTCTGTGAGTTGCTGTGTCATACGAAACAAGAGTAATCTGGGTTTAAGCGTTCAGTCAGCAGCCGCAATCGCATGCGCAGCGTACAGAATACCCCGTTCGTCCATTAGCGCGACCGTCGCCAGCCGCAGCGCGTGCGGCCAGCCCAGGGGCGTCGCACTGTCGGGTTCGCCCGTATCGAAGAACTGCTCGGGCAGATAGCTGGTGTCTTCACAGAGGACGCCGCCGGGGATGACCAACTCAAGCAGTTCACGCGCACGTGCGGCGGCCTCGACAGCGCGGTCGTCGTCGTGATCCGCAAGCAGAGCAGCCAACTGTGCGGCGGCGTTCGCCCCCCAGCCGGTCGAGACCGTCCAGATCTTTTCGTGGCCCTGGTGGGCCTGCCGCCAGGCATCACCCTCATAGCGGAACAGCCCCGCGATGTCGCTCTCCTCGGGGTCGTGCCACAGGGCTTTGATTAGCGTGTGGGTGTGCGAATCGAGCTGGTCGAGTCGGTAGTCGTCGATCTCGTCGATTTCGGCGTAGGCGCGGTGTGCACCGACCAGTGCGAGGGTGGCCGAATCCGCCCGCCGATCAAGCCCGCCGCCGCCGTGCTCCCGCAGCGCGAAAATCCCGCGGTCTTCGATCCACAGATGGTTGATCGCCTCGTAGACCCGGTTGGCCTGCTCGTGGGCATGCTCGGCAATATCGAGATCAGTTGCCGCCAGCGCGCTGTAGGCCTCCAAGAACGTCGCGGCCGTGTGGGTAAACCGCCCGATTGCATCCTCCCAAGCGTTCTGACAGACCATCGGTCGGCCATCATGCTCTAAGGTCCCATCGAGACTTTTGAGCGCCGCCTCCAGGGTGGCTTCAACCTGCTGTTCGAGCTCGCTGTCCTCGATACCCGAGGCGTAGTAGGTGGCGAGATAGGCGATGACGCTGCCGGTCTGGTCGGCTTGATAATCGTGGTCGGGGCCGGTTTCGAGTTTCGCGTTGGCCCACCCAGGGGCGAGTGCACCGTTGTGGGGCCACACGCGGTGTGGCCAGCTGCCGTCGGCGCGCTGGGTTTCGCAGTAGGCCCGCGCGCTTTCGGCGTGCCACTGCTCAAGCCCGAGTTCGAAATGGTGGTCGGACTCCAGGACGAACCGCGAGATCTCGGCGTCGTCACGGAACCAGGTGTAGCCGTAGCCGCCCGAATACCGGTAGTAGGGATCGAAGTTCGGGCCAGCGATCCGTAGCCCCGTCTGACCGCGAAGCAGTGACAGCACCCGAACGTCGGCAGTAACCGACTCCCGAAGCGTCTCGGAGTGGTCCTCGCGCCCAATCGTTGGGAGGGCAGCGGTCGCAGCCTCCTCGAAGGCGTCGCTGGAGTCGAACTCCTCGCGGAGGTCGGCCAGTCGGTCGAGTGCCGCCTCGCGGTTGGTCTCGGTTCGATCAGAGAGCAGCGTAATAAGCGTCGTCTCGCCGTCCCACAGCGGCAGCGAGCAGATCAGATCGCCGCTGAGTCGGTCTTCAGAGTAGCGGTGGTCACCGGCTGGTCGGGGGTAGTCGGTCGGCTCCTCGTCGAGCAGATCCTCGAAGGCGACCGGAATCTGGCCGCGAACGCCCGAAAAGCCGGTCGTACTGGAGACGTAATCGTGTTCGCGCTGGTGGTAGACCTCGACCACGTCCTCGTGGTGGAGCTGGCCGACCTGACTGTCTTGGCCCTCCGGCGCAAGTGAGAGATACGCGATCAGCTCGGTGTGTTCGTCGACCGCCAACTCGCCCGCGTCGAACCGGGTGAGATGGCTGTCGCCGACGGTCAGATCAAGTTGGGTAAGTTCGCCAAACGGCGTGTCGTGAACCGTCTCGATGAGCGTCGTCGCACCGTGGTACGACTGCGTCGAGTCGACCTCGTCGAACCAAAAGGGCGTGCCGCCGACACGAATCCCGAACCGCGAGCGCTCGATGCCCGTCAGCGCAGAGAGTGGATAGCCGAAATCCCGCAGACTGCCGCCGTCGACGTGGACCAGTCGACGGCCGTCTCCGGAGAACCGACCCGTAATCGTGCGTCGTTCCCCCGGAAACTGCGTCGTAGTTCCCGATGACTCCTTGAAATCATCGAGTGCGTCACGTAGTTGCACACCTACATCTACTTCTCCTGAGTATTAATTCTTGGTGTATTTGTTGTTCACACGTTTTTTCCAACGGTAACAGTCAAGACAGTTGGCCACAGGTTGTTTCGCATGAACGCCCCTGGTCCGCCCCGGTTCGTCGCCGTCGGCGAGACGCTCCTGTTGGCTCCGCGGCGTCCCGATCCCCACGAGACGTACCGCTGGCAACTGATCGAGGCTCCCGACAAGGTCAGTCTAACCGTCGACGACGCGCCCGTCATCAAGGTAACCCCGGACACGCCGGGGACGTACCAATTCGAGCTACAGGCTCCCGAAGCAACGCACGTCCAGACCGTGAGGGTCTACCCGGACGAACGCCACACCGCACGGGTCGAACTCCCGTTTTCGGAGCTGCCGAAACCACTCGACGAAATCGACTCGATCTCGGTTGTCGGCCCGTTTAACGAACAGATCGCCGGCCGCACGCGGCCCGTCCGCAAAGACGACCGCTTCGTCGCCGACCTCGAACTCCCGCCCGGAACCCATCCCTACGGCTTCTGTCTGAACGACGATTTCGCCCAGCAGGTCCATGGTGCGGTCACTGTCGAGGGTCCAGGACGGCCCCGCTGCCGACTCGACAGCAAAATCAACGGCGACACGCTCGTCGTCACTGCAACACCGACCGCAGCCCCCGATACCGACGAGAGTGACGCCGAACTATCGGTCGACATGCTGATCGACGACCGCGATTGGATTCCAGCGTCGGCGGTCGACCGACGGGACCGCGAGTTGCACATTCCAATCGAGGCCATCCCCGAGACACTCCGGGTCCACGCGGTTGCGGTTGGCCAGCGTCGATCCGTCGCCGACACGCTCACCATTCGACACGAAAACGAGCAACTCACTGTCGGGCGACCGAACGAGGCCCCTGGGTGGGCCCAATCGCCGACCGTCTACGAAATATTCGTTCGCTCGTTTTGTGGCGATACGCTGCCGACCACCTTCGCCGAGATCGAACGCCGGGTGCCGTATCTCCAGTCGATGGCGATCGACGTCCTGTGGCTCACGCCCGTCCTCGCCAGCCCGACCGACCACGGCTACCACATCACCGACTACTTTTCGATGGCCGACGATCTCGGCGACCGCGAAGCCTTTGAGTCCCTAGTCGAGTGCTGTCACGACGTGGGCATCCGGGTCGTCTTCGATCTCGTCATCAACCACACCTCGCGGGATCACCCGACCTACCAGCTTCATGCCGCTGGCGTCGACAACTATGAAGATCACTACAACCGCGTGCCGAAATCCTGGGATGGCACCGGCGTCGGCTGGGCCGGTGAGACAGCTCCTGAGTTCTACTTCAACTGGCAGCGCATCCCCAACCTCAACTATCGCTCGCTGGACGTCCGGCGATGGATGCTCGACGTTGTCGAGGAGTGGGCCGACGTGGTCGACGGCTTTCGCTGCGATGTGGCCTGGGGAGTTCCGCACGGCTTCTGGAAGGAGGTACGCGAGCGCGTGCCCGACGATTTCCTCCTACTCGACGAGACGATTCCGCGCGATCCACACTACCACGAAGCCGAGTTCCAGATGCATTACGACACCGCGCTGTACGGCACGCTTCGGGAGATCGGCCGCGGGGATGCCCCCGCACGCAAGATCTTTGACGCGCTGGATGACGCCGTCTGGCAGGGGTTCCCGGAGTCGGCGGTCCACCTCAGATATATCGAAAACCACGACGAAACACGGTATCTCGACGAGCACAGCGAGGCCGCCCAACGGGCGGCAGTTGCAGCCACGTTCACGCTACCTGGCGCACCAATGATCTACTACGGCCAGGAACGGGGCATGACCGACAAACGTGGCCCGATGAAATGGCACGACGGTGATGCCGAACTCACCGAGTTCCACCGTGCGCTCGCCTGGCTCCGACGCGAACAGCCAGTACTTACAAATGGAGCTATCGAGCCGCTCGACGTCGACGTTGCACCGCGGCAGTCAACGACCCCGGCAACCGAAGACGAGTCCATGGCCGACGAACAGACTATGCCCGACGAGCAATCGACCGAGCCGGTGGCTGCTGCAGCCGATTGTGTCGTCGCCTACGCGCGCGACAACGGCGACAGGCGGCTCGTTGTCGTGCTCAACTTCGCCGATCATGCCCAGGCAGTCCGGCTGCCCGAGGCTGTCGGCTCGACCGATCTGGTGACTGGCACGCCACTCCGCAAACGGTATGCGTCCGATGAGACGGACGACGACCGCTATCTGCTTGTCGACAGTGTGGTCGTCTGTCGAGCCGATATATAAATAGAATATATGAGGAGAGTGGATTGACCGCGGAAATCGTACCGTGAGACAGGCACGCTCCGTGCGTGTGAGTTGAGTGTAGATTCGTAGCGGAGATGGTATGATGTTAGCGCGATATAAGCGTCGATACACCACAGAGACGGCGATATGCTATCACAGCTGTGGACATATTTAATACCTCAGCGAGCATATGTGTTGTTCGGTGAAAGACAAAATGATGCGACGATACACACCGTTCGATGAGTTCGATAGCTTCTTCGACCGCATGGGCCGCGGCTTCGAGCTAATGGGTACACAGACCAGCCAGGTCGCCGTCGACATCGCGGATGATGACGAGGCGTTTACGCTCACCGCAGACCTACCGGGATTCGACCGTGAGGATATCGATCTCACGATTGCGGATTCAGTAGTGACGATTGCGGCCGAACACAGCTACGACCAGGACGGGACGGGCGACGACGGCGCGTATCTCCACCGCGAACGCCGGACGACCTCGCTCCAACGGCGGGTCCAACTCCCAGAAGCCGTCGACGAGGAGGCCGTCAGCGCGGCCTACCACAACGGCGTCCTCAGTGTGACGCTCCCCAAACAGTCGACAGTCGCCATCGAAGAGGGTCGACGGATCGACATCGAGTGATCCGCTGCTATCACACTCCTGGATACCGTTTTTAAGTAGTCGCCAAATACTGAATGCAGACCGTCGTGAGAGGCAGAAACCATCGGTCGCCGATAGATGCTATTTTAGGTTCGACACACAGACAACCCCGTATGGATTACAACCCGCAGGAACTCGAAGCCGACTGGCGGGAGCGGTGGGCCACAGAGGGCAGATATGAGCCCGACCCCACCACAACTGCCGACCCCGACGACGAGGAGACGACGTTTATTACGGTGCCGTATCCCTACCCCAGCGGCGGGATGCATATCGGTCACGCCCGAACGTACACCGTCCCCGACGTGTACGCCCGATACCGCCGACAGCAGGGCGACGATGTGCTGTTCCCGATGGCCTGGCACGTTACCGGGACGCCGATTATCGGCGCGGTCGAGCGGCTCGAAAAGCGCGAAGAAAAACAAATGTCCGTCCTCCAGGACACCTACAACGTTTCGGACGACGTGCTCTCGGAACTCGAAACGCCGATGGGGTACGCCCACCACTTCATCGAAGAACACTACAAAACAGGCATGCAGTCGCTCGGACTCTCAGTTGATTGGCGACGGGAGTTCACGACCAACGACGACCGCTACTCGAAGTTCATCACCTGGCAGTACGAAACGCTCAAACAACGCGGGCGACTCGAAAAAGGCCTCCACCCGGTCAAATACTGTACCGAACAGGAAAACCCCGTCACGACTCATGATCTGTTGGAGGGCGAAGACGTCGAATACCAGGAGTACACGCTCGTCAAATTCAGTCAAGGCGAGACGACGGTCCCGATGGCGACGCTCCGTCCAGAGACGGTCCGGGGTGTCACCAACGCCTACATCAACCCCGACGCCAACTATGTCGAGGCAACCGTCGATGGCGAGACGTGGGTCATCTCACAAGAGGCCGCCGAAAAACTCGAACTCCAGGACCACGCCGTCGATATCGATCGCGAGTTCACGGGCAGCGAGTTCGTCGGCGAGCGCGTCACCAACCCCGTCACTGGCGACGAGATCATCGTTCTGCCCGCGTCGTTCGTCGACAGCGACAGTGCGACAGGAGTCGTCATGTCGGTGCCGGCTCACAGCCCCGACGACTACCTCGCGCTTCAAGAGGCGAAAGCCGACACCGAGCGGCTCGAATCGTACGGTATCGACCCCGAGAAAGTCGAAGCCATCGAGCCAGTCCCGATTCTCGATGTCGAGGGATACGGCGAGGTTCCGGCCAAAGACGCCGTCGAATCCGCGGAGATTACCGACAGCAACGACCCCAATCTCAAAGAGGTCACCCAGGACGTCTACAACGCCGAGTTCCACACGGGTCGGCTCCACAAGGAGTACGGCGAGTACGCCGACGAACTGATTGAAGACGTTCGCGACGAGTTAGCCGCCGCCTACCGCGAGCAGGGCGCGTTCGGTGCGATGTACGACTTCCCCGAACCCGTGATTTCGCGAGCCGGTGGGAAAGTAGTCGTCGCCTACCAGGACACCTGGTTCCTCACGTACAACGACGACGACTGGAAACAGCTGGCCAAACAGGTCGTCGAACAGATGGATACCACTCCCGAAAACACTCGGGGTGAGTACGACCACACGATTGATTGGCTCAACGAATGGCCCTGTATCCGCAACTA
>LKMJ01004783.1_pt1 | contig 12764 bp, 12 predicted proteins | sample 643391 | NCBI WGS metagenome assembly LKMJ01 (sample SAMN04112250, study PRJNA286221) | soda lake metagenome | biome: soda lake; feature: Kulunda Steppe; material: water; isolation source: sample PL-Br10 brine of Picturesque Lake | place: Russia: Kulunda steppe | collected 2010-07
CTGTGCGATTTACTCAGACTGGACTTTGGGGTGTCGGGACGCTGTTTCAAGAGGTATGTAACACCACTGATGCTGGCCAGTGCTCCCCCAACACCAAATCCTGGTCCAAAACCATCATCGTCAGCATCTGCCCCGGTATCAAACTCGACAAAGTTGCCGACTTCCTCCTCACCGGTCCTCTCCTGTCGGTTCCGACTCCACTATCTCTCCCCTATCATTAACGTAGACAGATACACGCCGCTATCGACGAGCATCTCTGCGTTGGAGACGTCCTGTTTTTCGACCTCATAATGCAGCAATGCCGCCAAAAAGAGGAGAAAAGAGCAACTTGTGGAGGTTAGTGAGCGTTTCGGTTGCCTAAACGGAGATCAATCAAGTTCAGTGTAATCTGTCTTTTTGGTTATAAGAACCTGCTTTTCGTCCCCATCTTCGTAATAATGATCCACAACCCGATCAAATCGTAATTTTTTGCCTTCCTCGAAGAACGGGTGATGAGCACCATCTTCAACAACAAACGGATGTTTCTTTATACTTTCAACCTCCTTCAGCACACCCTTCAGATCAGGCATGCCACCCCTTTCCTTCTTGACGTATTCAATCCCCGCAATAGTTGCTTCAACTGTTACTAACTCGCCAGAGCCAGTGAGTTCATCCAGACTTTTTTCGGGATAATCATCCTGGTACTGGGTTGTTGACTCGTGGTCAAAGGACCTATTTTCAGACTCCACCTCGACGGCTAAATCACCTACAGGTGCTAATTGGACAGTCAAATAATTTTTACCAGTCCCCCCCGCTCTTTTGAAACTTTCCACGATTACTTCGACTGAGACCGTATTTGCATCCGTTTGTGGTTCGTCGGATGCGAATATGCACACGGTGAGGTTATCTGGTTCAGGATCAGTCACATACCAGCTTCCATCCTCGTTTGTGACCTCCAGAGTTCCTTCACCGCCATTCACATACCACGGTTCATCCATGAATGCAAGTCACCATAATACATAAACATGATACAACCTAATTAATTTTATCAAGAAGAGGGGAGGAGACTCTTCGGTTATTTCACGAAATACGCTGATTGCGATACATTCGATGAGTCCATGAGAGGGTGCACTGATGAGTTCAACTGGTCTGTTGTTTCCCTGAAACTTCTAACCGAAGACAGTGAAACAACGATATCTATCCTGAAGTTGCAGGTGGGGCCGTGCAAGACTCAGACTGTAAGTCCAACTTAGTAACTGGTTATTTCCCCTGGGTTTCACTTATTGATCAACCAGTCAGCAGGGCGGTGAACTAACTGCTGAGCTACTGACTGGCTGATTCATCCGAATTGGGGTGAAACCATCGGTGGACGAGTGCTGAATGGAACCTCTGTATCTTGCATACCATCTCAGATATCAATCGAATCTAGTAGTTCCTATACCGCTAAGCACGTAGTTCTACTAACCGGCTGAGACTGATTCTATGACACGCTGATAGTAATCCAATCTGTGCCGTCTTGCAAACTTTCCACTCACACCTAACAACGCACTTACGTAATCTCTCTCTTTTCTCTGCGTAAATGTGAACGGGGAGAATAGAGTACAACAAACCTCCACGAGATAGTCAATGATTGACTCGCCTACACTCATTATTGTAGTCAGTCTGATAGGTGGTTAGAAGTCGATGGTGGACGGGAAAGGAACCGTGTCTTTAATAGCCATTAAAAAATATACTATATTTGATGAATGCTTAAGTAGCTAACACTCATAGATTACATCGAGCGCATTTTTGTAAACTGAGATGAGCTTGCTCATCGAGGGACGACGGTTGTTTTAACCGTCGCGTCGCTAATGTTTCCCATCCAATATCAGTTTACATACCGACTTCCCCCTGTCCACATTTACACGGAGAAAAAGAGAAATGTTACGTTAGTTCGTGGATAATAAGGTTCAGGTACTTTGTCGTTCGTATTTTTGCTGAGATGAAAAAGAAAAGTTACGTACTCACGTAAATTATTTAACCGAGGCGACATTATGAACGAGTATAAGTGTCAAAGAAGGTTACTTTACCACTTGGCGACGACAGAGTAGAGAGATTGGAGGCATTGCTATCAGTTAGCGAGCATAACGCACAAACAGATTTACTGAGAGATTTAATCGACGAGGCAGCAGCGGAACATCCCGAGATAGACTACGAAGATCCACAACCTCACGAAACCGATGATGACGACGGCATCGAGTATGACCCGCGAGACTTTGGCGGAATCCTGCAGCCCGGAGAGATACACGAGTTGTTGAACACAGAGGCGTCCCCGGCTATAAATCAGGCACATTTGCCACGCACGTGGATGCCGAGGGATCAAGTCGATAAGGCAGCAGTCATCGCGGCTGTATATCGGTACGAGGCCTACGACTCGGATAGTCGAAATAAAATAGAGGTTAGCGAGATTATCGAGCGCGTGATGGGACGGGGTAGTGAGGGTCAGATGATTAAAAATTATCACACTCTCGTCGAAAGAGAACTCCAAATTCGTGGATACGAGCCGTCTAATATCAGCATCAGAGCCCTTGATCGTGTGACGATTAAGAGCGTGACGGGCGAAGAGGTGGATATTGACGTGGATAGCTGGTTGGATACTGTAACTGACGTGATAGACGATAATTATCCGTTGCCGCAAACTAAGTACAAGATTAAGAAGGGAGAGTTGTTAGAGGACGCTGCGGAGCAGGATGAGGAGTATGATTTGCTATCTCAGATTAGGAGTAATTTGGATGCTTTGCGTGATTATGCAGATGAGTTGAGAGCAGCAGAGGAAGAACAAGATGAGGAAGAAGAATCAGACGTAACACCAGTCACAGATGTCAAAGGCGTTGGTGAAGACTATGCCTCTAAATTAAAGCAAGCCGGTGTTGAAACAAGACAGGAACTAGCTGATACAAATCCTGAAGAATTCGCTGAAGATGTCGATATTACGGAGAAGCGACTCAACACGTTGGTTGAAAACGCTAATAACTAACAAGCGCAGTTGGAACAAGATGAGGAAGAAGAATCAAGACGGGGCAAGAACAGTGTAAGTCGTTGCAAGCTGAAAGTCGATGTCACGGGGATGCTGATCCGGGAGAGGATTTGTGTACTCGGCACAAAAGATTAAGAGATGATGACAGAGATGATATTCCGAGAGTTGATGAGTAGGTAGTAGTTGAGCAGCCTTTCGTGCCGGCTTTTAAGTACAAACCCCGATTATGATTGATTGCGTCGCGGCGTGTAGTTGCGTGGTACACGTCGTGGTTTCCGTTCCTCATCTCATCAACTCATCTCACTTTTTGCAGAATTAGTGATCGACAGGATCGATGCCGTCCCAGCCCATCGACTCGTCGGCTTCAGTGTCTTCGACGGCGGCGGTCAGCGAGCGTCCCTGGGTGCTGTACTGTGGTGCCGCGCCTCCTATATCGAGGATCCGTTTCGGTGACCTCCAGTACCGGTGTCTCGTGTTAGTCGTCGCCGAACGTCATTTCGTCGGCCTCGATGACGGTGGCGTCCGGGAGTGCTTGACGGATGTTGCGGATGTCTTCGGCAAGATCGTCGAGTTCGTCGTCCACGTCATCGACTCCTTCGAGGGCGTCTTCGATGGTTTCGAGTCGATTGTCGAGATCGAAACAGAATTGCTTGGCGGCGATATAGTTTTGCTGCAACTGCTTGTAGTCGTTCTCGAGTTTCTCGACTCGTTCCTCGAGGGTGTTGGCATCGTAATCTTCCTCTTCGTAGTCGTCGTACTGTTCTTTTCCGAGTTCGGTGGCCTCGACGACGCGAGGTGCGTGTTGTGCTCCTTGTGCTTCTTCATCTCGGTAGGTGCTTTTGACGAGGTTTTTCTTTTCGAGTTTGTTCCATCGGTAGCGGATTTTGCTGCGTCCGGCGTCGGTGTTGTCGGCCCAGCCGACGGCTTCGGCGACGTTGCTGGCGCGGACGGGGCCTTGTTTGACGGTGATTCGGAGGACTTCGATGTCCTTGTTTGCAAGTTCTTTCATCTCTGTTTGTTGATAGGTGTTGGTGGGGGTTAAGCTTCCCCCGAGAGTATTTCCGTGGATAGGTTTGCTGGTGATTCGTCTACGCGTGGTTTCGCCCGCGAATTTGTAGGTGGATTTCCGGGCGATCACACCGACGATAATAGTAATCCCGGATGCGTGGTGAGTAAGGCGGGTGTCGCGATACGTGGGTGTCTGAATCTACGAGAGTTACCGTGGGACTTCAGGGAGTCTCAATGCCGACTCCTATCAACCTCGCTAAATGGGTGTTTCGAGGTTATGCGTGTCGCGTGAACATCGGCGACCGTCCTCACGGCGCAGATCACGGCGAGGAGCGCGAACTGGTCTTGTAAAAGGTTTTCTCCCCCTAACTTTCCTCAGTGGTGTTCATCTACCGCTGACTGTAAGACCACGTCGAGGAGGGTTTCGTTGTACAGATAGTCTATTTTCTGTGTGAAGGCCTGCCAGAGAGCGTCTGATGGCCACGAGTCGTCAAGGTGGGTTTCTATATCCACTCCTTCAGTGCTGATGTGTAATATCATTCCGCCGATCTCGACTCCTGAGCGTGAGCTGAGTGCGCGTCTGTGTGCTTCGGCTTGCATCCTATCAGCGTGCGTGATTTCTTGGCCTGTTTTGATGTCTGGGGAGTACACTCCCGGAGATGTGTCGAGCGATGAATCTCGGGGGATTGAGATGACTAGGTCTGCCTGCCCACCGTGCCCGTGAGCGTATCTCGTTCGTTCAGGTTCGTGAGAGTAGATGTATTCTCGTGTGATTACTGTCACGTCGTGTTTGATTATCCATTTGTCCCATTCGGTTTCCATTGATAAGGCTTCGAACTTGGCTTTTCGTCTCAGATCTCGTGTAACGCTGTCTCTCGGTTCCGATAGTCGGGTGTGTGGAGACCCATCCCAATCCACGATTGCTTCGTAGGCTTCCCGAGATTCGAGGTTTAGGTCTTCGAGGTGTTTATTTAGTTCGTCAAGGGTGTCCGAGTAGTCTGATGTTCTGGCGGTTTCGATAAGCAGGTGGAGGATTGCTCCGCGGATGCGGGAGTATTCGCGGATGTGTTTTCGTACGTTTGGGTCGTGGTGGTGTCTGGGTGCGCCGTCGGTAAGTGGGTGGTCATTGGGGAGGGAATGCCAGTCGATGTGGGTGATGATGTAGTGGTTGCTGGGGTAGTATCTGATGCCATCGGTATAGGTTGTGATGCGTTCGTTTCCTCTGTGGATGGTGTGGCGTTCATCGGGGGGCAGCAGAATATGTCTGCAATATACCCTGGGCCTGAATCTGCTATCCGCTTCCTCGTGGAGGTCTTTGAGGGGTTTCATCAGTCGGTAGAGTTGGTCTGATATGTATCAAAATTAACCCATAAGGTGAAAGTAAAATTATGTTTTAGGGGCTAAACGCGGGTTTGTGTGGGCTTCTGATGATGATATTTTACTAGTTCACCTGTGTCAATTCATATACCTTAATATCTATGGTTACTACGCGTCCAACGTCAGATTGTCGTTGAGCGGGATGTGGGCGGTTTTCACAACGGGGCGATGACTTCCTGTACTTCCTTCCGCAAGTCGTTGAGGTTATGAGTCTGAATCACTCATCACCTCCGTTGGAGTTGTCGGATTGCCGCCTAGTATGGCTGTCTGCGTTCGTCTGCTGTTGGTACTCGCATTCTCGTCTCTTTCACATTACACTCGTCAAGATATCTCGAGTCAGAGGCTAATGTGACTGACTCGTCCCTCGAATCTACGCCAAACAGTTGAGACAATTACTCGACCGTCGGAGATACTTTGGTGCCTACATTAGTCGTCAGCAGGAGCGGTATCGCCGCTTGCGTCGTCGGAGTCACTCCTCAGCGTTTCGATGGGAATCGTGACCTCGTTGTACTGCTCGTAATTCTTCGACTTATTCAGCAGAGTGCGCGGGTTTTGTAACGCCTCCCCGACGAGCTTCAACGTCGTCGAGAAATTTCCGCTTTCGACCCCACGCAACACGTCGTCGCCGGGCTGGGCATAAAGAAGACAGCTCATCGGGTCGCTTTCGGAGACAAACATCGTGAAGATCAGGTTGTCATCGGTCGTCTTCCAGCCGTTCATTCCCGTGCCCGAGTTCAGACTCTCCCATTCAAGCGGCGAATCGCTAAGTGCGTATGTGATGCACATCAACCGACGGACGTCGTCGGGATGGATGCCGTCGTTGATCGTCAACGTCTCGATTTCCCTTTCTTCTACGATGTCGATACCGCGTCGGGTGATGTCGGCGTGCAGCTCGCGCGTCACATCCGAGCGGTGCCATTTGAAGGCAATCGCCGGGACGGCGAGTGAGACGGTGACGTGATCGATGGCAGCAGCGTCTTCTTTGACCGGGATGATGAGGAGGCCGTCGCCGCCTCGCTTGCGGATTCCGATGCGGGTCTTCTCGTCATGGGTGGCCGTCACAATCCCAACCTCATACTCTTCGCCGTGGTGCCGCGCACGCCAGACGTGGATTCCGTCAATCGGGTAGTCGGCGGGCTGCCAGTCGGGAATGTCGAATCCCTCTTGTTCGGCGGTAGTTCGTAACGCGTCGATTCGGTACTTGATGTCGGCGGGTACGATCATTATCTGATTTTCTGAGTGCTCGATTTTGCCGGGAGCAGCGGCTAATTGTGTTCCAGTACCCCTACACAATCTAACATCTACCTACGTTGGTGGATCAGTCGTCGGCCGTCGGTGCGTGAGATGCCTTTCCGGTGTCGTTTCGCTCGGGCTTTCTTCTTTTCGAGCGTCGACACTTCCAAGTGCAGTCGAATATCACTTATACCTTGTGCTTATCTCAACTTCATCTATTATGCTTCATAGTAATAACACATTATTTGGATCGCTTCAGGAGCCATCGAGTTGATTAGTTCCGCCGTCCGGTTCTCATATCGATCGCCCATCCCATCACCTCACTCCATCGGCTGTGTGCGAGAGGAACGAGCCAGCAATCGCACAGAGGTGATTGGCGGTTTTGCTCTCGGGGCCCTTCCTGATTGACCGTCGCTCTCCATCGGCTTTTGTATCATCCGATCATACAATTGGGCGATGAATGATCGTCCGAGGTCGCAAGGATGCTCAAGACGAGGAGTCAGAGCGAGATCGGGTCTTGACAGATTGGCCAAACAATCTCATAATTCGACGAGACGTGGCCGGACTTCGGACGGCGGTTATCGTGCAGACTCGATGGCGGGACGCGTGGCTGGACAAGGCGAAGTGAACGGTGACGCCGGGTGGGATTGCCTACGACTCCGGAGATATCCGATACACCGACGAATGGCTTCACGAGAGCAAGCGGCAGGAAAAGCGAGTCCTGGTGTATGCCGACGAGTCGAAGAACGTCATTTGGATCGAGCGAGATTGGCTTGGGCCACCCAGAGATTGCGAACAGCTGTCGATGTTAGATTGGCGAACGGGTAGCAGGTGGCGTATTGACGAATTTGGAGTGAATCTTATACGATACAGTTTTATTGGATGTCTCGGTGGTGCTCTGAACCGCTCTGCTGAATATGAAAATATGCTTATTGACCGTGGTGAAGAGCGTAATTTAGACTTTGTCGATCTTCTCTTCCCATATCTGAGCTTCTTCCACGATTTTACTAGCCAATTCTTTTGGCCGCGGAATATCGAGCTCATTGAGTCCCTCACTCAACGGCTCAATGCTATCCTCGTCAGCTATCTCTCGTAGTCCACCATCGGCCAACGCCGATTTGACGACTTCGCTTTGGTTTCGAATTCTATTCACAGTATCTTTGTCCAGACTGTCGGGGAGAAAGAATACAAGTCGGCCAGATTTCACCTCTTCTAGCATGTTCACTCGCTCCTCGGCTAAAGCTTCGTAGAAGTCCTCTTCTGTGAATTCATCGTCATGCTCGATGAGTTTCTCGGCAAACTTTCCAAGTTTGGTCTTCTCTTTCGTGATAGAGAAGATGGAACTCACATCCATTAAACCCATCAAGAGAACGTTCGCTTGGAACTCTTCCTCACCGTAGTAGTCGTAAATGTTCTCACGGAACCACTGCTTCAGTTCGCTACAGGTGGCATTTTCGAGACCCTCTGCAGCGACGACACTCGGCGGTAACATCCATGTAAACGAAGAGATCGTCTCTCCACCGTACTCTTCCATAGTCCGGTATCGGATGAATTTGTTCTGGTCGTCTTCGTTCTCAGCTTCATAGTAGTCATGATCTTCTGGAGCCTCTTGGTCGCGAAAGACAAGTAATGCAATCTGGCTAGACTCTGTTTGATTGTCAATGAGCTTCGCTAAATCTACTTCGCGATCTTCAAGAACACGGGTTATTCGCTGATACTCGTGGAGATCCGCCTGTAATTCATCACGTTCCTCACGCGCTTCACGCTCTCGTTCTACTGCTTTTGCCATCTCTCCGAACCGTTCATTATCACGCTCTCGCTGCTCGGTTTGATAATTCAGATATATACTGGCAGTCCCTGTTAAGAGAGAAAAACCAACTCCGACAATCGAGATAGTATTAGCAAATGGAACTGGGAGAATATACGCAAAAGTGAACACAACTATGGTGAAAATACCACCGACAAGCGCGGCTGTAACACCATGTGATCTAATCTTATTCTTAATATCCTCCCAACTCAGAGCCATCTGTTAGCTATCATATAGTCAATACACTTGGTCAGTGTTTGGATTGTTTTCTCCATATGAAAGGAATACACCGTTTAACGACTGTAGATCTGTGTCCTGTATGTGGCATAGGGACGAAATTGGATGCCGGCTCATGATTTCAACAGAGGTGCAATAAAATATGGGGGCTTAAGCGTGAAGGACGCTTCAGTCAGCCGCTTCCGAGGCAGGACTGGCGTTTTGCTCTGCCCCTCCGACGCGATTTCGCGCTATTTCCGTGTACTCTTTGCTGAGTTCAATCCCGACAAATCGTCGTCCCTCGTCGCGAGCAACGCGTAGGGCGGTTCCCGTGCCGGCGAACGGATCGAGAACGATCCCCGGTTGCCACTCCGCTTCGCAGCCGCACTGCGGTTGCCACTGGCCGTCGCATCGCTCGTGAGGGGTTCCGCACGCTCGACAGACTCGGCGCGGACAGCCCGCACGAATGGGCTTTGTTACCAGCTCGTCGGGAAACACGGCGAAGTGCGATTCGGAGCAATTGGCGGTGCTGGTTTCGATCACGTCACCGGGGTTCTTTCCATCCTCACGAACGAAGTCCTCGGGATTGGGATGCTCTTCGCGACCGTCGGGATCGCCCCGATCGGTTTCGCCGTTCCAATCTCGTTTGGCCCGCTCGAGCGACGATTCCTTGTAGGGTTCGCGGATCGCGTCAAGGTCGTAGAAGTAGTCCCGCTGCTGGACAAAATGGAAGAAGAACTCGTGAGTCGTCGAGAGTCGATCCGTGACGGACTCAGGCATCGGATTGGTTTTTCGCCAGACTACGTCGTTTCGCGCGAGCCAGCCTTGCTCTTGTAACGCAAGCGCCACTTGGTGTGGGACGAACTGTTTGTCCTTCCGCTCGTAGGTGTCGCCGAGATTTACCCAGAGATTGCCGTCTGGGCGCAGCACGCGTTGAATCTCTTTGAACACCGCAAGAAGTTCATCTATGTAATCTGCAACCGTATCTTCGAGACCGATCTGGCCGTCAACTTCGTAGTCTTTTAGATTCCAGTAAGGCGGCGACGTAACGACGCAGTTGATCGAATTATCCGGCCATTCTTCGAGAATTTTCTGAGCATCGCCTTGAACGATGTGGTCGATGGGCAATTCTCCTGATTTGGTGGGCATCCACCTCATTTTGAATTGCGCCCGCGGGAAAAGGACATCGTCCGAGGGGGTGTACTATTGCTTCCTCTGCGTGCAATTCTTCTTTAATACCGAATTAGAGAACGAGACGATTCGCGAACCGCACCTCTGCGCTCATTCACGATTTTGTCAACTCACCAAATCGCGTGTACAGCATCTATGTTCCCAAGTTCTCAAGTCGGGGAAGGTGGGGTTGCTGCAGCACTTCAAGACCGAAGCGGAAGCCGGACAGGCTACCACGGTGCTCGAAACTCCTATGCAAACCGCGTACGAAGAAGTGTCGAACGGAAGCGTCGAGAACCTCGAAGTCCGGGAATTCGAGTAGACTAGGGAATGGCTGATTCCCTTCCTGTGGTACTCGGTGCTCGTTCACTCCGAGTAAGCACTCAACCAGATTGTTCGCTCTCAAAAAGAGTATCCCTGTGCATCGGAGACTGAGACGGACGGGTATCTTAAAATCGTGTTGATTACTTGTCACGAGGTTTGCTATAAGCGGGAGATCGTATGACTAGTAGGGCTTCGTGGTAGGTTTTCCACGAAACTAAGCGAGTAAACAGAGGTCAATATATCCACATCGATTGGTCAGGTTCTATTCCTCTGTCTTCCCGGTGAGGGACGTTTCACGCACTTCTGCCCTCTTTCGGAATCGGTTGATATTAACCTTGACTTCCTTTTTCGTCTCTTCTCGCTCCCGTGTCTCGGCGCGAAGGAGTTCAAACGGATTGGGTATCTCTCGAAGATACGGATCAGACTGAATGTCCTTACGTAGATTCCCGACGATGTAGAGGTAGAACAGATCACTGACATCGGCTGTACGAGCGGTTTTCCACTCGTTCCACGAGATTGCAGGCGTACGCGTATCGTGCCCCGAGGACTTCAGTTCGATGAGTCGATCCGCCTTCCCGGTATCGGGGTTCACGGTCAAGATATCGAATCCCGGATAGGGGAGGGGGAGTCCGACATCTTTGGTGAGATAGTCGATTACGGGCCCGGCGATCTCGTTCTCTTGCGCGTCTTCGATGTTCGCCTCCGTCTCCACCTCAAACACGTAGTCATCAGGTGTGTCCTCCCGGCTATCAAAGTCGTAGGTGTCACGAAGTCGGGATCGCTCGTGCTGTAAGGTAATGTTCATGCCTAGGTTATCGACGGCGGTTCGATAATCCATCGACGGGCTACTCCCAGAACCACCACCGCCCGAATTACCGTTCCCGTCGTTCTCGTCAGCGTCTTCGTCAGGGGTAGATGGATCCGTCACGATGGTCACGGTTTCACCATCGACCGTGAGTTCGTCTGAAGCGTAGATCGGCCGCTCTCGAGTGTTGGGGGTGCGCTCTTTGATCTGTTGTCGTGCTGGATCGCGTGTATTCTCGATTTCGTCAGCCTTTGGCTTCTCATCCCCATCTCGATCCTCAGGGACGACCACTACACCTTCCCCCGCTTCAACGTCTACTCCTTCCAAAAGCGCGCGTCGTTTGCTCTCGATTTCATCGGCCGAAGACGGAGCGCCGGCGAGCGTCAAGTAATCTCTCCGCTGTCGATCGTCGGCTGCAGTCAGCATCGTCACGACACCCTCAAATTGCGAGACATCGAGAGCACCACAAATCGCTCGAGCAAGATGTCGATACTGTTCGTCTTCATTGGGTGATGCCTGCAAAACCGGTACAGCGGGCTCGGTTCGGCTACGACTCCTTCGATCTAGATAATATACTGGTTCTGAGGAGACGGTGGTTGTTTCGCCGTCATGCGTCAATTCGTATTCGACGGAGATCGTATCGACGAGTTCGATGTCATCGAGGAAAGACCGCATTCCGTTGAGATCGCGAGTGATCCTTTTTTGTGATTCATATTCGGCTTCGAGCCGGCACAGAATGTATGGAGCAGTTGTTTCGAGTTTTTCAACAAGCGCGTCTCGCAGATCGGGACGTTCGTCGATGAAAGATGGTGTTGCCTCAGTTGCCGACTCGAGATCTCGAATCTCGAAGTAGGTGCCAAAGCTAACTGCACCGGATTCCTGTAAGACGAATATGGGGAGGCCAGTAAACGGAATTTGCTCGAGTACATCGGGTGCGTCAACGAAGTATGCATCTCCAGCTGATTTGAAAACGAAGTCTCCGCTTGGATATCGACAAAGCACGTCGATCTCGGCGAGATCGTCTTGTGCCTCGACCCACTCCTCATCCGTTACTGTGCGCTGCTGATCGGGTAGAGGCGGCAGGAGTTCGCTCACATAGCGGTACGCGGACTTGATTTGTCGCAGAGAGTTTGAAACCTGTTCAGTAGATCGCAGTGAACCCGAGTCGTCGGTGAAGGTATTCGCGATCGTCCTCGTAACAGTACGGGCATCACGTGGTCTGAACGATGTCTGTGAGAGATCGCGTCGAACGCCAATCGCGGAAAGAAAGTCTGTAGCGTCACGAGCTTTTTTCACCGCCTCTTCCGGCAAAACCGGAAGCAGGTACGTGTCGTGCATCCTGAAGCGAGTGCGGACGCTATCGACCGGCAGCCACACCTCGTTGGGCTGTCTGACGCCGTGATTACTGGGACACCACGTTGCGTGTTGAAGTTGCCACAACCAGAGATTGAGGCCGACGCGTCGCTTTTCGCTGTTCTTAGGGCAGTTCTGATTCCGCCAACCGAAGCTACTGACATCGTGCGTGGCCAGAACGGGATGCCGATACCGCTGTAGACTATCCCTCCACCACGCAGTCACGTGCTCAAATAGACGGGTAGCCACCTCACGATCACTCTCGGTAGCATCCGAAGAAGCAGCCGCTGCGACAAGTTGGTCGAAGAACTCGATGCCCTGTATTTGATAGATTGAGTCATTCTCTCCTCGCTGACGACTGATAACCGTTAATTTCCAGTTCTCTTTTCGTAGCGTACTTGGTCAATTCAACCCCATCTCAAAACAGTAGTATACTAGGTTATGTCGTCCGCGTGCGCCCCAACTTCACCATCTGC
>LKMJ01004784.1_pt1 | contig 12759 bp, 14 predicted proteins | sample 643391 | NCBI WGS metagenome assembly LKMJ01 (sample SAMN04112250, study PRJNA286221) | soda lake metagenome | biome: soda lake; feature: Kulunda Steppe; material: water; isolation source: sample PL-Br10 brine of Picturesque Lake | place: Russia: Kulunda steppe | collected 2010-07
AATGAATGTAGACACAAAACCTGAAGTTCGCAAATATGGGCTTAAAATCAGAGGCCTCGCAACCCCTTATTACTCGCAAATTAATTAATGTAATTATTTTGGGACCTCGCAAGATTAAGGAGTCGCAAGATCAAAGGAGCACAACGGTATTATATAATATATATTATATTATATTATATTATATATTATATATTATACATTATATATTATATATATTATTAACCGAATGCGCTGTTGTGGTATAGATTTATAGCCATAACACAATTCTCACTCTCGAGAGATCTTGCCAACACTGGATTTTATGGGTCTGAACAAGAAAGCCTGTATCAGTGAAAGTAGCTGAAAAGAGAGACTGACTCTAGCAGAGCATGCGTTAAGATGATACTTATGGAATATCACTAGGAGCTATTGTCAGTTAAATTCAGTATGATGCCACTGGGCCCGCCTGTAGCAAGGCCACACATATGAAGACGCATAACTAAGAATCGTACACACTCACAGTCCACACGCCTCAACACTTGTACAGGCTGCCAGCATTTTAAGGGGAGTAACATTTGTGGAAAATGGACATGAGTATCTCAGTGTGCAACGTATGAGTAAGAATGTTTGCAAGATAGGAAACCTGACTTTGCCGAGGCCCCAGACAGTGCACAAAGGACAGAGGACCACGCGGTAGACAAGTAAGATCGCATCGCAATGTGCCAGATGAGCAGGATGGCAAGAAGGTGATATGTCCAGGCGCACCTGCATCTGTTCTCAATGGAGCCCCCATATTCATCAGTCCGCTTGTTAATGCCATCCTTCGTGAATTGGTCAATCAGGTACCCATTGGCGGCATGAATCTGACCAGAGTGTCAAGCCACAAAAGCAAGCTTGTTACAGAAAGATATTATCAACAGTTGCTGCAATTGTTGAGCAATTGTTGCATCTGAAGACCACCAACTCTTCCTTATCTTCGGTATCTGGTGTATGTGCAGCAGTGATAGGCAGAGGAGCGACAGCAATTATCCAGAACAAGTTGTAATCAAGTCGCAAATAATGCAGCACATTGGCAAGGCAACCACGCGCCACCCCAGTTACCTCAACACCGTGGAAACCAGCATCGATGGCATTACGTGCTGACTTTCTGAATGCCTGGATCTTGTCCTGGATGCCCTGGCGGTCCAGCGCGACTGGAACTGTGGGGCAATCAGGATTGCGTCGTGCCAAAGACCTTGTAAAAGTCCAAAACTCGGGGCGAAAGCATGGGGTAGAAGTTTATGCAGCCCCTAGTGTTTGCATGCAAAAAATCCAAGAGACTGGGCATTGTGCACACCTACAGACCGGAGCCAGCAAGTAGACTTGGATGCATTACAAAACTGCATTGAGCAGGGTCTCGGTGCTGCCTTGTCCCAACACAAATGATGAGACCTTGCCTTGCTTCAGGAGAGCGCCAGGGACCTGTACATACCTGGATACTCCCCCATTTTGCCATCACCCAAGTAGCAGTTGCGCCATTTCTCAGACGAGATGGCAACTGCTGAAGAGGAAACTGGTAGCTTGCCGCCTACTTGGTAAACTGTTGGAGAGGCACAGAAGGGCAAGTCCAAGTCGGAAGAGGCAAGGCTTTGAGTAGGAAGCTGGAACTTGATCAACACTGCACTTATCAGGCAAGGGCGGCTCGGGATTTCTGAGAGAACCAAGTCTTTTTCCAGGATCAGCCTCTGAGCATGATAGCACGACTCTAGAACCCCTCATAAAGCTGCCACAGCACAAACTGCTGCATGTGTACTGTACTGCACAGCGGCTGAAGGGTTCGATCTTGCACGTCCTATCAGCTCGAGCAACCACTGAATGAGGTAGATTATGGCAGAAAGAGGGTGGACAAGACTCAGCCCACCTGTTATGAATGACAGTAGGGGCACACAACTGCCTTACCTGGGTGAGAACAATGGTGTGCCCTCCCTACCAGGAGGGCCCAGGTCACACATTCGCCATACACCCTTCCCAAATACATGCTTCTTGATCTTCCTCGCGACGTTATTCGCAGCGTGGCTCGCTTCAGACTTTGTGCCCACACTCTACGAATTGAAACTGTGACCTGGACTCACAATACCTCCCCTACTTGTGACTTGTTAATGCTCATGATGTACAGGATGAGCAACACGTCCTTTTCCACTGCACCCATCCACACGTGGTCTCTCTCCGAAGGACATATGCTTCCTTTTTTTCTTCAGCAGGCTTAAACAATGTGTCTGCTTTTCTGAGTCAGGAAAGCAATAAGCTATATTTCTTCCTTCATGCGCTGATAGGTTTTTTATGAGCAGGCTAGCAGTCGCACTTCTTGACTGAAGACTTTTTTTCTTGTAACCTCTTGTAACCTCTTACCTGGGTGAGATGCCCTGCCTGCATGCCACAACTGGCAAAAGAACACGGCCCCCTTGTCTTTAACAGCCTTGACAATGGGTTTCCAGGCCTCCATCTGCTCGTTGCTGAAGATCCCAGGGACATGAGGGTAACTGTGCATGGAACAACCCCAGCCAACAGTGTGCATGAGGGCTTGTGTGTTGTGTATATCCAGCGTGACTATGGGGGTGCAGGTTTGCAAAACGGAACAGCATGCTGTGCACGTGATATGCTGTGACCCTCCGAACTGGAAGCCTTTTGGGCAAAGACAAGAGCATGCTGACATGCCAGACCGTGGACCAAGCCCTAACCACACTTGTCAGCCAGGGACAATCCATTGAGCAAGGACCTAGTCAACAGCATTTACTGACCCTTGTGCATCCACATCGACCATTGTTGCCTCTGCGATCACGAGAGAGCCTGGGTATGCGCGCTGGGCATCTGGAGGGAGGTCAAAAGAGGAGGAGAGAGTGGGCACAGGGTCACACCAAGGGTCACACCAAGGGTCACACCAAGGGTCACACCAAGGGTCACACCAAGGGTCATACGGTGTGCCTGCGTACAACCCTTTTGCAACCAGGTGCAGGCAGTCTCGAGCATCAGGTGAGCATTGAAAGGCATCGGGCATTGTGAAACATCAGACATCATAGGCTGTAATACGCAGGAATGAGATTAAGTTGCCAGGTGAAGGCGGAAGAATTGTGCAACCACAGCAACTCAACCAAGTGGGTGCACACTCTTGAGCTGTCCTCTTTGACGAGTGGATAAGGTCTGTCTGTCCTAAACTTATGCAAACTTGGAGTAAGGACTCACAATACTCAGCCATCCAAGGCCCGCCATCCGCCAGGGTTGGACGAGGTATGGTGTCAAAAGCACGGCACCTCGTCAAGGGAGGATAGACCATCCTATTTTCCAGCTGCTCTCCGCCTGCAACAGTGTGGCTTGACACAATCAGAGTCTACCAGGTATTGAACTGCCCGCAATTTTCCATGGAGGCCAGAGTCTGGACGTTTTGAGGACGGTAAACAACAACACTAGGGCGGTGGTATTCATGCAAAGTTGAATGGCTTGCCAATACTGGCAAGCACCCAATGCCTCTGATCCAAGAGTGCTTTGGATACTAGCTACCTGGAAGCTTGAATGGCTGAAACAGCGGGGCCACATCTACTTCTCGCCCAGCTGGGGCCATCAATCTGGCAAAGTGGAGAGGATTACTGCTAATAGTGTCCGGCCCATCGTTTTGGCATAAGTTGGAGAAAACTGCACTTGCTTGACTGCAAGCTATAGAAAACGAAAGAGGGCAGGTCCTCCACCTCTCCGGAGGCATGTGGATCAATCACCTCGCGAGGTCACCTCAGAATTGGCATTATATTGAGCACTCACCTCAGGCCTCTGCTACCGTTCATATTTGGTGAGCCAACATGAGGCTTGACCCTGATGGGAAGCGCCTCAGACTTCCTAACTGTCATGAGTTCATGGGCGGGACGCCGCAACATCTTGTCAAATTGAATTCTTAATTAACACAATAGTTAAAGATGTTTGAAATAGACGGAAAGCATCAAACTCGACCAAGGAGGGGGGGCATAATGGGGGGCAATGGGGGCAAAGTCGAAAGTCATCAAAAGAAACCAAGCATAGCAGGAGCATTTTAAGCTTAGTGAAAAGGCAGTGTCATATTTTCCACACAAGTGCTGCCCTGCTGACCTAGCTCTAATCAGCTTATGTCATCGAGCAAACTCCCAGCCGCGCTTAAAACAGAGCTGTACTTTGCAGCAGCAGGCGGCCTTGTAGACTGTTGCAGGGGCTGCCGCCGTTGAGTTGCCAAAGCATCTAGCTCCTGGAGCGTTCGCTCCGCGTTGCTGCCTTCCAGTGCACCAGGAGCCAAGTGCACAAACTGGCCTCTGTCATAAAGAAACAAAGTGCACACATTCAAGGTCAATGAAGTGCGAGAACAATGCACTACGAAGAAGATACACATTGGCAGGTGCTCCTGTCCCAAGAGGGCAGGCGCTCTTTGTCAGCGCTGACAAAGCCAGCTATTGTGGCGACACCAAAGAACATTTTGCAGGATTATACACCTTGAGCATTCACAGTTTGCATACTTACCTCTGTGTTGCTGTCTTCCCGCCTTCCAGCAGACCATCTCCTCGGCTCTCATATGCTGAGCCACCACCAATACCATTTATTGCTCTTTTTGAATCAAACTTGAATGAGCTCCCTCCTTTCCTTTGCACACTCTTAGACAAAGGTGCACCCTCTGGAGATTTGGCTGTCTGTCCTACTCTATTGCCTTGTGACACAGTGACTAGATGTTGCACATCCTGGAACAATACTGTCCCTTCAAGTTCAGCCGGCAAGCTTGCAGTGATTGGGCATTCAACGTACTGCGCTTGCATGCAGTCCAACTGATGCGCACCGGAGAATGAGTATTAAAATTTAATTTTTCAAAATTGTACGGTGCGTAGAGAAAGTCGAGAAAATACAATTGAAAGCCTTCGGAAGTAATAGAAGGACAGTTAAGGCCGAAGCACGGCTACTTCTGCAGCTGACTTATCTTCAAGCCCAAGAAATCGGCGGTCACCATTGAGCTGCACAAGCAAGCTGTGCTTGTGCACCTTCAATACCCTAACCACAGACCATGTCGAACAAACTATGAGCGTACGCGCGAAGAAAGTCTCTCACTGTCAATACATAAAAGTCTGAGGTGATGTGCTTCAACTCTCACACCAGCAATCTGCCCCCTCTAATTTGTGATGGCGCACTCCCCTACACAGACTCCTTCAAATACCTGGGCATGAATTGTGACATGTCAATTTGAATAATGCAGCTGATGCAGCGCTACGTCCATTCACAGCTGGTACTTTCCTCATCAAACACTTCATACGGGAACATAACCTTACTAGCAGGTTACACATGTGGCTCCTAGAATTTTAGGATGTTTTAAAACGTACGCAATTCCTGCTGGTATGTATGCAAGCCAGGTTTGGGACACCCCATTCTTACAACGAGGCAAAGAAATGGACTATCCTTAACAAAAATAGCTGGTGACGATGCTCAAGAGGATTCTGGTCAAGGACACAAAGCCTTCATGGTGCGTCATGCGCGAGTGTGGTCTAGAGCCTCTACAGTTCAACTGGTTTCGGGTGGCAGTGCGGCTACACAATACTTGAATCCAAAGCAACAGCTCCACTGCGAGAAAGATCTTACAAGCTGACATGCAACTCAACTGACCTCCCCTACTTGAGACTTGTCTGACGCTAATGATGCACAAGATGAGCAACACGTCCTTTTTCTCTGCACCCATCCACGCATGGGTTCTCTCCGAAGGACTTATGCGCCCCTATTTCCTCCCGCATCTGGCCCAACCCATCCGACTGAAGGTCTTAACCCATTGTAACCTAACCTAACCTATTTCCTCCCACAGGTTTCAACAATATGTCTGCTTATCTGGGCCAGGAAGACAATGAGCTTGATTTCTTCCTTCATGCACAGATAGGTTTTTTATGAACAGGCTTGCAGTCGCACTTCTTGGCTGAAAGCCTTTTCCTGTCACCCTTGTCACCCTCATGTACCTTCAAGGTAGTTTGTTGCAAACGTTTGCAACTACTAGTAGTTTTAACGCAGTGTATCCATGTATACACAAACAGCAAACCCCTCAAGTTGTAATTGTTCTGCCTTTATTAAGAGGCTCTAGAGTTAGAGATCTCTGCTTGCCAAGGGTAAGCAAGTTAACAAGTTGTAAGCAAGGGACACTTCTTGGGTAACTGGCACGGAAACCCAACAAGCACATGATCTTAAAACAAAGAAAAAGAAAAACTACATAGGCAGTGAAGCACTCCCTACATCAATTCAGGGAAAAGAGTCACCTAGGGCCTAAGCACCGAAAGAAAACAAGAGAAGCTTAAAACAAAGATTGCCATCGCATCAACATATCAAGACATTTTAAGCGCTGCCACACTCCAACATTATTGGGATGCTTGCTTTCTGCAAAAGCTCATGACCTCAAAACTCATAGGCTGACAGGTTTCGACACGTCTCCAGCCAAACATGTGCTCCGGCCCTTGAGTGTGCCCTTCAAAGCCTCGCCTTTAGCTTCAGCAGTGCCTCGTGTAGATCTGCATCCTTTATTGACTGGAGGAAGACAATGTTGATGTGGCTTGCGATCCCCATGCGCTTAGCCAGTCTCTTGGCACATGGGTCCTGCAAAGCCAGCGTTGAGATTGCCATGGCGGCCTGCTCCCCAAGGCGGTGCAGCGGCTCAATTGTCATAGGCTCAATTGTCCTGCACACACATGTGGTCAACTAATTGTGCAACCCAACAGGCCAACAGGTTTCCAACTTGTCACAGGCTCAACAGTCCTACATGAGCACATCATAAACAGAAATGCAGGTGCTGCATAGCAGCAGCCTACCACCTTATCACCGCGTCCACAGAATGCGCCTGTTTGTACCTTGCAATTCCGCTCACCTTGCAGCCCAACCCCTCCCCACCTCAAGAGTGTCTAAGAACAGAATCAATACTTAGGCTGGCCCCTCCCACAGATACCCCACTCGTGGGCGCGGACACCTCCCCCGCCACACCTAAGGAAGTTGCCCCCGCAGTCAGCCAAAGGGAGGGGAGGCTGCCCTATCCTCCATACTCCAGGCAACAACTGCCAGGGCAACAAGCTTTTGGCTGCCAACCCCAGCTTGATTGACTTCGTTCAAAGGTGTGGGGCAGGCAGGTACAATTGTGCAAGGGTGGCCCACGTGCACCTGTTTTCTCACCTCCCGCCTTTTGCAGCATCGGTGGAGAGCAGCGCCACAAGTTGCAGTGGAACATCCCACAGCGTGTGGAGAATGGCGGACAGCACCTGCTCCTCTGTCTGTGGACATGAAGCAAGAGCCAGCAAGAGGCCTGTGAGGTGGCTGTTTTGTGGGTGGGGACCATTACACACCATGTTCATGCACCTCCCGGTATTCCACCATGTTCATGCACCTCCCGGTTTTCCACCATGTGTATGCACCTCCTAACCTCTTGATCTTGCATCACCATGCCTGTGGAAGCATCATCATCCCTGCGGAAGCATCATCATCCGTGTCGAAGCATCGTTATCCCTGTGCCGCCCGCGACTCCATCCGCCACGGCGCACCCCCTGCGACCAGTGCATCACGTCACAAGCGCAGACAAGCAGCAGCGGCGCAAACCTGCAGCACAGACCTGCCGCACAGACTTGCGGCACAGGCCTAGACAAGCAGCAGTAACGCAGACCTGCGGCTCGCGGCTGCACTTGCTTGCCTCAACCCACCTGCAACTTGTACGCAGCTGTGAGCTTCTGGGCGGCTTGCGACTGGCGCTGATTCTTCCGGGGGCTGCTCCTGCCCCCGTCTTCAGCGCGCTTGTGCATGCTATTGGCGATCAAGGCTCTCAGGCTCTCGCTCAAGCCGATCGCGACCAGCGCATCTATGACCCAAGCCTTGGCACCATTTGATCCCTGCGTCACAGATGACATGGATGGGCTTTTCAGTAGTTGGGCCCTGCACCGACCTGGATGGGCAATCATTTTGAGTTAAGTGCTCCGAAGCCCCACTGTCAAGTGTGCATACCTTGATCCCCAACCCTCACTCTTCCCCAAAACGCCTACCAAACCCTATCCCTAAGCCTTGCCCCGAACCCTGCTCCCCATTGCGCAAACAGCATCCAACCGCCTCGGCTGCAGCTTTGTCGGAATGCACGCCCCAAATACCCCTGAGGCATCCACACGCGCCTGACTTTGCAGCACACCCTTAGGCCTCTCTTGTGCGCGCATGTTGCATGCCATGCACCTCACCCCACCCCAAGCACACGCGCGCCCCAGGTCACACCCATGCTGCTGCTCATCCTCCAGTCTGCTTCCTCCCCCGCCCATGCCTTGTGCATGCTGCCACCCTGGCAGGCCCGCACACCCAAGCAGTTGCAGCATTCCCCTTGAGGCGCCTGCGGCGCAGCCTCATCTGCCAATGGTTACTGCCTGCCAAGATGGCCTCACCTGCCTGTGGTCGCTGTCCATCAGGATGACCAGGGCCTCAAATGCACCCTTACTGACGGCCAGCTCCTTGCAGTCCTCTGAGCCGCAGCTCACAGCGGCGGCAACTAGAGCGACCGCTGCGAGGCGGGGGGCCATGTCCATGCTGTTGTCCAGGGCCAGGTTGCACAGGCTGGGGATGGCGCACTCATCGCCTACACAGCCGTGAGCAAGGAGCAAGGGGACAGGATCTTGAGCCGCGAGCAAAACAGAAGGAGCAGGCTGCACAGGCTGGGGATGGTGTGCCCATCCCTGGCAGTGTTGCTCGCGCCTGCACCGATATAAGCCAAACGCTTCAAAGCCATGCCAAACTTCTATTAGATAGACCAGGTATCATGGTCTCCATACTTGCGCTTATGGGACGAGCAGAAGGTAAGCTGGTTCAGCCGCTCACAGGACATCTGGACCAAGTGTTTTGTGCTATGAGCTTATCCGAGGCAATTTGGCCAAATGTACCTGGGCAGCTACATTCTCGCCTGCTGCACACTTGCCCACCCATGACCCACCCTTTTCCTTGACACAAGCTTGCTCCCCCGCCTCCACACCCACACTTGCACCCACACAGGCACACAGCTGTGGCCACAGCTGCACTGAGCCTTTGCAGGAATCTGGGCCTGCCCCCCGCTTCAAGCATTTTGGAATTGGGTGCAAAAAGCTTTACGCACGCCTTAGCCTGCGCATGCCCCCCATTGACTCTCATCAGAGGCTAGTCAGCAATTGCATGCCCTGGCCCTCCCCACTCGTTCCCTGCCAGCACAGCTGCGACCCTGATGGGCAGCTCAGCCCATGCCTCCCTTGCCCAGCACTCTGCATTTGCATGTGCAGCATGCGCACGCACCTGCAACAGCTTCAAAGGCCTCCGGATGGGACCGCCCTATCTCCAGCAGGGCCGTCGCTGCCGCCGCTTGACGCGCAGCCCCTGTCCAAGCAACAGACACAAACACAGGCCTAGCTGCGTCTTGCCCCAGCCTAAGCAACCTCGGCAGGCCCTTGTCAAGCTTGTGCCTCTGGAAGGGCTCACCTGGCTGGCTTGCCCGTGTTCAGGGCAGCCTAGTTTGAAGCACTGCTGGCAAACTTGAAAACTTTGCACAAGCAAGGACAATTGAAGCACGAGCTTTGCAGGGACAGCGCCCACTCGGGTTACAGAGCTCACCCTCTCTGCAGGCTGTATACAACTGGACTGCACATGTAGCCCATGGCAGCCCCGCACCTCCTGCCTGCAGCAGCCCTACATCCACAAAAAACGGCAGCCCTGCACCCACAGCACACGGCAGCCCTACGCCCACCTGGGCCTGAGGGACGGAGGGTGGGGACCACAAGGTTGTAGCGGCTGATCTCCACTTTCTGTGAGCCTGCATCTGCTTGCTGTTGCTCTTGTTGCTGCCGCGGTATCTCCTCATAGAATTTGCAGCTCAAGTCGTGCCCTGGAAATACAGGCATGAGGGAGCAGGCAGGTTTGAGGCTCAAGTTCTCTGACGCACGAGCCTTGCGGGCCTGGGAAGCGCATTGATCATTTGCTGTTTGCACGTTCTCACAAGCTGAAAGTTCAGTGCACGGATGAGAGCTGGGCAAGCAACGGGGGAAGCACACATAGAGATGAGGGCATGCAAGGACACTACCTGGCTTATTGCCCAGGTTGAATGAAGGAGATATCTGGAGAGAAGCATTCATCAGACATGCTCTGGATGACTCCACACACAGCCTGCACCACATGGATAAGTTATGCTTGCTCCTGCTTTCTTGCTCATCTATTCTGTCAATGCATACCCCCTCGCCAATCTCGATTCTGTATGCACACTCTCCACCCTCACCATCACTACTGTTGATCTATGCCCCGCATTCTCTCACCGATCTGGTCTTCCCATTTGGTGTGGAACTTGGCCTTTGTGATTTTAGGTGAGTTACCACCACCGTCATGGTACAGCTGCGCAATGAGGGCATCTAGGATGCCCGTCTGTACGTACACTCGCACGTAGTCTGCAGCCGTGGTCAGCCCCTGCTGTACGCATTGTTTAGGTGCAGTGCCCTTTCCCAAGGTCCTTGACATGGCATTAACATGCTGTGCAACCAGCCTCAAGCATTCATTTTATAACCTGGACGTAACATAAGGGTAGCACCTCTGTATTTGGTGTCTTGCCACAGTGTTGCTAAGCCTCAGAGAAGGAGAGAGGGTGAAGCCAAGTCAGCAATTGGGCACTGAGGAGCAGGATGTCCTGTACCAGGTGTTGCAGGGAACCAGTGCTGGGTCCACGCAAGCAGAGTAAGGACGGGACGGGACGTTTCTGAGTGCTGCGTATTGCTGCCCAGTTTTGAAGCGTTGACCTCATCAGCACTGACCATGCAAACATGTCACCCATGCGCTGCCGCCAGGCCAGTGACCTGCATGCGCTCAATCTTGAGCAGAGTGACCAAGGAACGAGCTGCATAGATAGCCCCATACGGAGATGTCCTTTACTGCTGTGCTTGCTAAGTGCCATGTGCACATGCACCTTCAGCCATGTCGAGGGCCAGGCACGTCACCAGCACACTTGCGAGCGCCGTTCCCTGCAACAAGCCCACCTTCAGGCCAGCCAGCACCGAGAGCACCAGCCATGACCAGTTTCAGAGCCTTAGGTGCACAAGCAGAATATTTACCTTCCTCGCAACCTCAGCTACGCTGTCTGCCATCCTTCTACCACTCGTCTTCTGGTGCCCGATGGAGGATGCGTAGCTGGCCATGAGGGGCTCCAGATGGTTTGCCAGCATTGCTGGCTACATGAGTCAGGGCATAGACATGAATCATGTCACATGATGTGAGGACATAGCGGCCAGAGTGCAGACGCAAGGTGGTGAAGCGGTGAAGCAGCAAAGGCAGAGAAAGCATGTGGAGTGAGGCCCTGGAGCAGAGCAAGCTGAGGCTGCCCCTGCCAAGGGAGTCAGAGGTTGTGCTGACACCCTCAGTGCTCATCCTTCCTGCAACAATCGGTCACTGCATGCCCTTGGGGCTCACTCTGTGCCCACCAATGCGCGCAAAATGCAAAGGAAAATGCATTCCTCGCCTGCATCAACCCCATGCCAGCACGCAGGCTCAGGCAAAGCGCCAGGCCAGTGCACTGTGGCTTTGCAGCAGGCACAGCGGTACAGCACCTCAAAGCCCTGGCTTTGCAGGCCTGGGGGCACATTTGAACCCTTATAGATTTGCTTGTAATGGTGTTGCTCTGAAATAATAGCCGGGCGTGCATCCAAGCTGGACCCTACACGGGCATGTCCGTAGCCACAGTGCGCAGGGAGCCATTCAACGCGCGAAGCTCACACACAGCATACAGCCACACCCACACCCTCAGGCCTCACCCGGGCATGCTCAAAGCTGCAGTACGTGGGAAGCAGCCGCGAAGACACCGTCAGAGAGCGCGCGGCAGCAGATAGCGCGGACAGCGCCGAGAGCGCGGCTTCCAGATCAGAGCTCTGCACGTGGCAGCGGCAGGCTCATATGCGCAGGCAGGCCAAAGGTGGAAAGGGCCCTGTCCTGCCCTCAGCCCCGCCATAGGGGCAGCTGTGTTGTGCACTGCCCAGCACGAAGCCACCCTTATTGGGCATCAGCGCGATGCTGCCCGCGCTTGGCCGGGTTAAGAGCATGCGCCCGGCATGGTCTGCGCCCCTGGCTCCTGCCAAGACAGTTATGGCCACTCAACACGGCATTGTGCCAATGCCAATACCCGGCGTTTATGTGCCACATAAAAACGCTTGCTGAGCCGCAATGGCACGCCAAAGAATGACCATTCAAAAGTACCGGCCAAACCACCCCTCAACAGCGGTCCTGTGCTACCAACGTAAGGCTCCCGCGGCAGCAGGCAAGGGGAGGAGGATTGGGGGCGAGCACAGCGAGCACAGCATGGTGCCGCAGCAAACGCCTGTTGCAGCCTGTTCCCTGGTCTCCAGAACGTCCTGCCGGGCCGTGGTGCAATGAGCAGCTCCCCCCACACGAGGCAAACATCCAGGTTCCCCTGCTGGGTGCCATGGCGCCTAGGCGTGCATGCAGCCCTTACCTGCCGGCAAAGCGCATCAAGAGAGAGGGGCGCCTGGTCAGCCTGGTGCTTCTCCTCTCCAGGACCAGCACCTCCGCCCCCCCCTTCCTTGGCGTCCCTGGTGGCCAGCAGAAGGGAGGAAGTGAGCGTATCGTGGACTGCATCAAGCGCCTGCACAGCGCGCTCCTCCAAGGTTGGCTTGCTAACATCTGGCCCCAGCACACTGCAAGGAGGAGTGGGAGGAGGAAGGATGGGTGAGATCAGCAGGGTGGAGAGGGGAGGATGAGGGCTAGGTGGGATTGGCAGGGTTGAGAGGGGAGGAGGAG
>LKMJ01004787.1_pt1 | contig 12754 bp, 8 predicted proteins | sample 643391 | NCBI WGS metagenome assembly LKMJ01 (sample SAMN04112250, study PRJNA286221) | soda lake metagenome | biome: soda lake; feature: Kulunda Steppe; material: water; isolation source: sample PL-Br10 brine of Picturesque Lake | place: Russia: Kulunda steppe | collected 2010-07
CCTTAAATTAATTTATTGTTTTCCCACTAAATAGTTATCAGGTTGAGCGCTAAAACTATTGAAGTACAGCTAAAGGAGCAAGTAAAAAACTGCTTTTATTGTAGAAAATTCCATGTTTTAAGGGTCAGAAGGGATTTGCCAAATAAATAAGTGTGTATTATCTGTTCATAAATTTATTTGCCGTAGTAAGTCGAACCGTGAATGTTGTGTTTCGAAAACTTTCAGGAAGATGTTTTTCTTTCAATCCGGTTTCAATTTCATTAGCACGTATAAGATCATCCAGCTGTTCATCAATAATGTCTGAAGATTCATTTTTGCTGAATACAACAATCTCCTGAATATTCAATTCATTTTTTAGTGTATAAGCCAGTTTGGGTAAAGGTATGGTCTGCTTGTTGCCTGTTGAGGTATTTAATCCCAGATTTGAGAGCAGAAGCATCGGCTGCTTTGGCAAATCATGAAGCTGGGTTTTATCGACAAAGATTTCTTTTCCGTCGGTTGTAATCAGTGATTTTTGAAAACCGTTCAGCCCGATCGTTGATACTCCTTCATCCGCAAACAGGGCAATTAGTCTGTGATTCAGCTCTTTGATGGCGCGTAATTCGGCCTCTTCACGCATCACACCGGTCTGAATGATTCTTTCCGTGTACTCACTTGCTCCGTGAATGATAATTCCGCGCTGCTTTTTCTTTGATAATGCACGGGCAAATGATTTTAAAAACATCCCGTTATCGAGGTGTTCATAGTCCAGTACTGCTATAAAATCCATGACTATTTATTAAGTGATTTAGTGACAAATCCGTATGGCAACAGATGATTTGTAAGGTGTCTTGTTAACGAATCTTTTTTGTGATGTAGTTCCACCGGTTTATCCGGCATATGTTCGGCCAGAACCTGCCGGCAGGCACCACACGGACTGCTGAAAAGGCCTTTTGGAGCATAAATATGCATTGTCTTAAAATCACCCAGACCTGCTGATATTGCCCTTACAACAGCCACTCTTTCTGCACATAAGCCCAGGCTCCAGGCAGATACTTCAACATTGGCTCCGGGCACAAATCCGTTTTCAGTTTCAAGCAATGCCGTAACCGGAAAGTCTGAGTGAATGGTTACCGATTTTGAGCAAAGCTTTTCCAGTGTATCAGTAATATTGATATTCTTATCAAGAACCGGATCAAACCATTTTGAGTTTTGTGGTAACGTATCCACAGTCTCAAGTTTAAACTGCTGAGTCCAGTATTGTTTTAACTCCGATTCCGGTGACTTCTGGTAAAGTTTTATCGGTATGTCGTTGTTGGCCAGACAACTGCAAACCGCGGCCTGCACCGCCGATATAGTTAGTGGAAATGATATATTTTCGATACGGACACCCGGATAATGAAATCCCGATTTACCTTCAAGAATGCATGTTTCTTCAGTGCCCGAATATGGAGAATAAGCCTTCATAAGAAGTTTTCTGTATTTACTGTTCGATGCTCTTCATTACAGCATCAGCAATTTCTGCCCTGATCTGGCTGATACTGCTGCCGTATGATCTGTGGGGAAACGTACGATTTGTTAACAGAATAATGGCAATGTCTTCATCCGGATCAACCCAGAGACTTGTGCCTGTAAAGCCGAGGTGACCAAATGTTCGAATTCCCGTCAGCGTTCCCGCACTGCTGAACTCCTCACTTTTCCGGTCAAAACCAAAACCGCGATGGTTGATGGGAGATTGCCTTCTTGTAAACGTTTCAATGATTTCCGGGGATAATATCTGATGCCTACCGTACTTACCTTCATTTAGAAGCATAAATGCATAGGCCGAAATATCTTTTGCTGATGAAAAGAGTCCTGCATGTCCGGCAACACCATCCATAAAATATGCTCGTTCATCGTGAGCATAAGCGTGAACGGTTCCGCGGTTGTAAACGGTATCAATTTCGGTAGGAGGGATTATCCTGGCGATCCAGTTTCCGGCATTGCGCGGATTAAAACGGGTTGATTTCATGTTCATGGGCCTGAATATATTCTGCTGAATGTAGCGGTCTACGCGCAGTCCGCTGACTTCTTCCACAATTTCGGCAAGAAGGATAAATCCGAGATCACTGTATCTGTATCTTTCGCCGGGTGCGGATTCGAGCGGTTCATTCCGAACGGCTTTTAAAAGCTCTTCACGGCTCTGAATTTCATCCACATAGGTTCTGAAAGCCGGCAAACCGGAAGTATGCAATAGAAGATGTTCAATGGTAATTTCCTTTTTTTCATCGTTGTTAAACTCATCTATATATAATGAAACAGGATCGCTCAGGCTTAATTTCCCTTCATCGGCCAGTTTCATAATCGAAGTTGTGGTGCTCATTACTTTGGTGAGTGAGGCAAGATCAAATATGTCATCCCTGCCAACAGACCGTGTTTTTGTGTAGTCGTGATAGCCATATCCCTCGTGCCATACAAGAGCTCCATTTCTCATCACTCCAACCACACCGCCGGGGAATACAGAGTCACTGATAGCTTTCTGCATGATTTGGTCGATATTAATAAGAGAGTCAGATCTTAGCCCGGCAGATTCCGGTATATCAGATCGAACCACCGTGTGATCCAGTTCCATGCCATCTCCGATATCATACATATCGGGAACTGTACCGGTAAATCTTCCCTGAACTTTTGATGCACCAAAAAGAGCGGGCACGGTATTCTGCACTTGGTTTGCATCAGAAGACCAAGCCATTACATGGGCATCAACTCCGGGCATATCACCCACAACGTATGGATTACCGAACGCGGCAAGCACAGTTGGTTTATCGCGGCTCATAATTTGTGTAATTACATTCATCAGCTCTTCGGGCATTTGCAGAGGATGATGAGATCGCACCATTATAAAAGATCCTAAAATAATCAGATCGGCCCGGTCAGCATCGGCGAGAATTCTTGTGATTTCTTCGGTGCCCGAACGCCTGTCGAGCGTGTGGAATTTTACATTAGAATGGTAGTTCCTCAGCTCCCGGGCCAGCCCGTTTCCGGTGGTTCCACTGCGGCCATCTGAAACCGCAACAAGCAGTATATTTTCAAATTTCTGCTCATCAATTGGCAGAATGTCGTTTTCATTTTTAAGAACCGTGATAGATTCTCTGGCAATTTTACCCGAAGCTGCGCGGTAGTGCGGAGTGGATATATCCCGGCTCAAAACTTCTGTATCTACAAACCGGTCTTCAAATACACCGTGCTCTTTTTTCAGCTTAAGTATTTTTCTGACTGATACGTCCAGACGCTCTTCTGTAACTCTGCCTGAACGGACAGCCTTGATTAATTCATCGATTGCCGTTTCAACATCGGGGCTTACAAGCATAACATCCGCTCCGGCCAGCAACGACATTACCACGGCCTCGCCGGGGGAGTGGTGATCGGTGATACCCTGCATTTCAAGTCCGTCTGTCACCACGAGTCCGTCAAAATTCAGGCTGTCGACCAAAATTCGCTTAAGGACACTTTCATCCATTGTGGTTGGAAGTCCGGGATTTTCACTAATGTCGGGAAAAGCAATATGGGCGCTCATCACGCTACGAAGCCCGTTATTAATTGTCGCTCTGAACGGAACGAGCTCAACAGAATTTAACCTCTCAAAGTTGTGGCTGATAGTTGGAAGCGCCAGGTGTGAATCGGTATCAGTATCACCGTGGCCGGGAAAATGTTTAGCAGTGGCCAGAACGCCCTCACTTTCAACACCTTCAATAAAAGCCTGCCCGAATCGGGTAACAATATCAGGATCGGCAGAAAATGAGCGGACGTTTATCACAGGGTTCTGAGGGTTATTATTTACATCAAGAACCGGGGCAAATACCTGGTGGACTCCAAGCGCTTTAGCTTCTCTTGCGGTAATCTGCCCTTTAATAAAAGCATTGTCTCTGTTACCGGTTGCGGCAATTCCCATGGCCGGAGTAAAACGTGTTGTTCCCTGTACTCTCATAGCGGCCCCAAACTCCATATCCTGGGTGATCCAGAGGGGCAGTTCCGATAATGCCTGAAATTTATTTGTCAAAACCGCCTGCGTATAGATATCTCCGCGGAAAAAGATGAGCCCGCCAATATTATAATTCTCAATAAGCCGGGTAAATCGCAGGTACTCAGGGCTTTGTTCATTTTGGAATGTTGCCGGAGCGCGGACAACAAAAAGCTGTCCGACCTTTTCTTCAAGCGTCATATCAGAAAGGATAGAGTCGATATCTACCTCGGTATCTTCAATGTATTCAGTTTTCTCTTCTGATTCAGCCGGTTCTTCAACTTCCGGTTGATCCTGAGGGTGCTGTTCAGATGCCGGTTCTGTTGATTTACATGCGGTTAAAAATAATCCGCCTGCAAACAGTATGGTAATCAGGTACGTGAATAGTTTGGGAGTAAAATGGTTGAGCATAAGTATTCTGTCTGAATGATATTAGATATTTTGCTTATTGTTTTGAACTGTAATTAATTGTTCGGGCCTTAAATTTAGTTTGGTGTCAGTGTCATAGTCTGATAGCTGGTTTGCTGGAAAAAGGTACTGTCCTGGTAGATATATTTATAGTTTCCATTTAGCCAGTTATCTGTCTGGTCGCCATAATGTGCAGATATTGGATTTCCGGACTGACCGGTGGCAAGCACCGAATAACTTCTGTCAGTGGAAGAAAAATCGACAATTCGCCTAATTGTAGGCCCTAAAACAACTTCAAACGGATTATCCCATTGATAACCGGATTTATTTACAGACATGGCGTGTCCGCTACGTGGATATGGACCTTTATTAAACAGGTTATTAACAATCATTTTAAATGCTCCGGGTGCATCCGGGCTTTGAGCGGCTTCGCCGAGAAGGGGCGGCTTTAATGTGATGGTATTTACATTTTCCCATCGCCAGTTGATTAGTTCTTCGCCATGCAGTTCGGTTAATTCATCAACAGTCTGCTGCATACTGAGCCGAATCATATCATTTCTTGACTCCGTTGTTTCGGTTTCGGCATTGTTGAAAAAAGCACTATCCTCAAAAATAAAGCGCCGCATAATTTGAATAGGCACATAATCGAATTCGGATAAATATGTGAAAGCTTGTTCACCGATATCATCAATCAGCGTGTTTTGAGCCAGTTTCAGAAAAAAGAGATCAAAAATGGAAGCCGCTGTTGAATTCATATCATACGTAAAATCCCAGTTTTCAAGGTACGTCAGTATGGAAGAGAAATCCTGGGAACCCGAGCGTAGTACCGGGAGAATTTCATCCGTAATTTCACGGGCGTGTTCAGAAAAATTATTGTTCTGAAGTGCCTGCATATCTGCTATCGTAAGGCTGTCGGAAGCCGCAAGATGCTGATTTATTTGCATAATACGGGAGGGCGGAGCCCAGAAACTTCCAATGTGATATGGATAATTTTCGGTGTGGAGCTTATTGTTGGCGTGAGCCACAAAACCTTCGGGCGGATTAATAACACGCGGCAGCTCATCAAAAGGAATCATTCCCTGCCACTGGTGCTCAGGGTTCCAACCTTCTTTAAATAGGAGCGGATGGTGATCGCGAATGGGAATATTGCCACCGCTGAAGATTGCAATGTTGTCAGCGCTATCTGCGTAGGTGAAATTCATGGCAGGAGCTTTGAACTGCTCAACTGCTGCTTCAAATTCATCCAGAGTCTGTGCGTGATTCATCATATAAATAGCATACCCTTCCAGGCTGATTTCATTCCCCGTCCACCGCATAGAAAGGACGAGATCTTCAATTAATTCATTCTCCGGGAACAGATCTGAAATTACAGGGCCGTTTCGGGTATGCCGGATTCGATATGAAATATCATCTCCATCTCTCACCTTAATTAATTCATCACGGTATGTAAACGGCTCGGTCTGAACAGGGGATGAAAGGCTGTCAGTTACAATATGCTCAGGGTTTTCTTCAGAAATCTGTTCTTCATAAAAGTCGAGTACATCGCCCATCATATTAGTAATTGTCCAGGCGATTTGATCATTCTGCCCCATTATGATAGATGGCATTCCGGGAATAGTTGCGCCTGTTAGGCGAAAATCGGGGGTTGAGTAGTGTACCTCAAACCAAAATCCGGGCATACTCAATCCCATGTGCGGATCGCCGGCCAGGATCGGACTGCCCGATTCTGTTTTTGATCCCTGAAGAGCCCACGCATTACTGCCAAAACCGGGGCCGTTATTTCCGGTAAGGGCTCTTCTTTTAAGATCGGTATCCAGGAAATTAATCGCAGCATCAGCCAAATCGGTGCTCTGGGAGTTATTCATCAAAGTTGGATAATCATCGCTGTAAATCGGAAATAACTCTCTCAGCCGATTGGCATCCAGCCTGCTTTCCAGCACGCCGTATGTAATTTCATTCCACCAGTGAATATTCTGGTCCCACGCCATCAGCCTGGCCATAGCAATGGTGTGAGTCGGAGTCCATTCAATCGGTTCAACACTTAACAGGCTGAACTCGACGGGCAGATTTTTTCGGTTTTGATTGGTGAATTCATTTACTCCATCAGCATAAACCTGCAGAAGCTGCATTACATGATCGGGCATTTCCTGTTCAATAGCCTTTGCAGTTTCCCAGAATCCGATGGTGCGCTGAAACTTATCGAGATCAATAAGATCCTCCCCAAAAAACTCAGCAAAACGGCCTTCCATAGAGATTTGCGAGAGAGTCATTTGCCAGATACGTTCCTGTGCATGTATATAACCGGCTGCGAAATAAAGATCTTCCTCATTTTGTGCGTGGAAGTAGGGAACGCCGTATGGATCCCAGTGTATATCCACAGGATTATTTAGCTGCGGCAGCTGTATGGTATCATTATAGTTCGGGAGAGGTTTATAAAAAGTCCAGTATATACCAAGGCCTGCAAAACCAATAATCAGGATAAAAATCAACACAAAAATTTTAAAAAGGAATCTCATAAACGAATGTTCGCTAATACGTAAAAGCGGTGCATTTCTAATTGAAAGTTGATGGTAAAATACATACCCTGACTGCTGAAAGTAATGAATTTTTAAACGAAAAAACGGAGCTGGCATGAGTGAAATTAAAAAGATTGCCGTAATTGGCGGTGGCACCATGGGAAATGGAATTGTACATGTGTTTGCCATTAATGGGTTTGATGTAAACCTGGTGGAAACCAAACAGGAATATCTCGATCGCGCGATGAATACCATCGACAAAAACCTGAGCCGCATGGTGAACAAGGAAAAGATTTCCGAAAAAGAAAAAGCACAGGCTATTGATCATATTTTTCCCGGTTTATCAGTAAACGAAGCCGTATCGGATGCAGACCTGGTGATTGAAGCTATACCCGAAAATTTTGATATGAAAAAGAACCTTTTCAAAGAGGTTGAAGAACACGCAGCTGCTGATACTATTCTTGCAACCAACACTTCTTCAATATCCATTACCAAACTGGCTGCGGTAACTGACAGGCCGGATAAATTTATCGGGATGCATTTCTTTAATCCGGTACCGGTGATGAAACTGGTTGAGGTGATAAATGGCCTGGAAACCTCAGATGAAGTGACGAAAGCTGTGATGGATGTGACCGGCAAGCTGAATAAAGTACCGGTATCTGCCAATGATTCGCCAGGTTTTGTATCAAACCGGGTTTTGATGCCGATGATTAATGAAGCAATTTTCTGTGTGTATGAAAATGTAGCTGAACCGGAAGATATCGATCAGATTATGAAGCTTGGCATGGCACATCCAATGGGCCCGCTTCGTCTGGCTGATTTCATCGGTCTTGATGTCTGCCTTGATATTTTAGGCGTGCTGTATGAAGGATTTAAAGATCCGAAATATCGTCCATGTCCGCTCCTTGTAAAAATGGTAGATGCCGGTAAGCTTGGCGACAAAACCGGTCAGGGTTTTTACAACTACGATTCCTGATCATTTTTAAAATAAGCCATATTAAAAACGAAAGTATAATTCTTACAACATCAAATGATTGATTTACGCAGCGACACGGTAACCAGGCCAACACCTGAAATGCTTAAAGCCATGACTGAAGCGGAGGTGGGGGATGATGTATTTGCCGAAGATCCGACGGCGAACGCATTTGAACAGAAAATGGCAAAAATGTTTGGAATGGAAGCCGGACTGTTTGTGCCCAGCGGCACCATGAGTAACCAGCTCTGCATAAATGTTCTCACATCTCCGGGTGATGAGATAATCATTGATAAGCTGGGGCATGTTTTTAACTACGAATCCGGTGCTGCTGCTCATCTCTCTTCCGTACAAATACATCCGCTGAATGGGGTTAATGGGAAACTGACTGCGGAGCTTGCATCCACGGCCATTCGCCCAAAAAATGATTGGGATCCTCATACGCGAGTCATCGCCGTTGAAAATACTACAAATAAGGGGGGAGGAGCTTTTTATACAAAAGAAGAGCTGCTTAAACTTAGAAAATTAGCGGATGCACACGATCTATATCTTCACCTGGATGGCGCCAGAATCTGGAATGCAATGACAGAAAGCGGAATTGAGCCGGAATTTTTCGGATCCGTTGCAGACACAATATCCATCTGTTTCAGTAAGGGGCTTGGGGCACCGGTCGGGTCTATGATGCTGGCTTCAAAATCACACATAAAGCAAGCGCGGCGTATGCGAAAAATGTGGGGCGGGGGAATGCGGCAGATTGGCTTGCTGGCAGCTGCGGCTGATTTTGCAGTTGAGCATCACTACCCGCTGCTGAAAAAAGATCATGAGCGGGCAAAACGTTTCGCTGATGCCATAGCCAAAAATGATGCGTTCAAAATTGATCTGGCTTCGGTATATACAAACATTGTTTTATTTGATGTGGTAAATGGTAGCGCAGAAGATACACTGGCATTTTTTGCAGAAAACGGTATAGGAATGGTGCCATTTGGCCCGAAAACCATCCGTGCCACATTCCATTTTCAGGTAGGTGATAATGATCTCGAAGAAGTGATTGATATCGTAGAGAGTACAGAGTTCTGAGGTAAGGAATCACGCAGAGGCGCAGAGTCGCGGAGTTGATTGAGGTTCGGAATGATTTTCAAACCTTGCGGGGACTTGTACTTAAGCCGGGAATTTATTTTCCAATTACAAAAGTATTCCTTTGCTTTTTTACATTTTTTCTCTGCGTCACAGCGCCTCCGCGTGATTCTCTTGATCTTTATTGGTATCCAAACTCTTTAGCAATCATCTTAACAGTTAGTTAGTATTCAGAAATTTCTTTGGAGAGCACAATGCAGAATTCAGGGGTAAGGAAGCACGCAGAGTCACAGAGTTGATTGAGGTTCGGAATGATTTTCAGATCTTGCGGGAACTTGTACTTAAGCCGGGAATTTATTTTCCAATTACAAAAGTATCCCTTTGCTTTCTAACCTTTACATCTCTGCGTCACAGCGCCTCCGCGTGATTCTCTTGATCTTTATTGGTATCCAAACTCTTTAGCAATCATCTTAACAGTTAGTCAGTATTCAGAAATTTCTGGGTGTTCCAATGCAAAGTTCTGGGTAAGGTAGCACGCAGAGTTGCAGTGTCGCGGAGTTTTATGAGGATCGGAATAGTTTTCAGGCTTTACAGGAATTTGTACGTAACCCGGGGGGGTATTTTCCCAATTACAATAGTATTCCTATGCTTTTTACCCTTTTTATCTGTGCGTTACAGCGCCTCCGCGTGATTCACATCGCTTTCTTTTCTACTGTAACAGAATGACCTTTGTTTTCAAGTGTATCATTCCCAAAGTCTTTGGCCTTTTTAACCATGTTTTTAAATGATCCGGAAATAGATTGCAGCCGTTCATCCCACTCTTCATTCACTTCAACACCCTCAATAGAATGGTGATAGGTGACAAGTGTGTAAGCCATTGCAAAAGGTTCAAAAACCGCGCGCATTGTCAGTGAGGTAAGCAGAATAATCCCGACAATGGTAATCAGCTGAAACCAAATCGCGTTAAAGGCCATCATTAATGCAATTCCCGGAATTCCGAAAACCAGTAGTAGTCCAACAAAGACGACACGCCCTAACACCCATACTTTTAGCGCAGTCATAATTACGGGCTTGTAAACCTGTGCATACAAAATGATTCCGTGGCGCGCGCTGTTCCATACATTTTTTTCATTCCTGCTGATTGAATAGGAAAGAATGGCCTCATCAACATAAGTAAGAGATTGATTTACGATCATCGATGCCCATTTTGCAAGTTGAGTTGCGCCTCCACCAAGCGGGAGCCAGTCAACTACCCGGACAAATCGTCTTGTGAACCGTTTTACAACGCGGTCAATCATACGGTCTAATGCAAAAAGAATACTTACATCCCTGAAATTCTGTTTTACAACATCGCGGCCAAAGGTGACCTGATTCGCTTTATCCGGTAACTCATTATCTACGAGCAGTTTTGTTAAAACAGCGATGTGGGCCCCTTTTACCAGGTAGAGGATATATCGTTTACCAAATACAAGCACGGCAAACGGGCCAGTAACAGCTATCAGAAAAAATATAATAGCCAGAAGCTCTATACGTGTGCTGAAGAAAAATGCAATACCGCCAAAAATTCCAAGCCACATAACCGAGGCGATAAAGAACCCGCCGTAAACGGCTACATTAAGTAGTAAAAATGGGGTGGTTTTGGTGAGAAGTCCAAATGCTTTACCGAATGATGAGTCTTTTTTAGAGCTGTCCGTCATCGCAAATATTGTTTGTTATATGGTAATTAATCTAAAAGGTGTGTTCTGTAATAAACACGAATTTATGTTTAGAAATGGCTCAAATTTAATTATTGATGCAAAATTATGGGTCTATATCGATATTTGTAGGTACTTTCACTTCTATAATTAAACTCCACAAAAATCAGATACAAAACTGAATGATTACACCTGTACTTTTGAATGGCCAAAAGTACACAAAAGCCACCGAACGGTTGATTTGCTCCGGCGGGCTCATGTGGACACATTGCGATGTAAAAACAAAGGTCCACATCGCTTTGTCATTGTAATCATAGATTTGGCCGGTGAGTTTTTACACCCATCGCATACGCATCCCCATGAGCAGACACCGCCTGCTCAAATCAAAGGTCGGGGAGCTCGGCACCCTCAAATCAAATTCGTCCTCAAACGTAATCTGGAAATAGCTATCAGAAATACATGGCAGCTATAATTAATTCACCCCCCGTAATATTTATGAAAAGCTGAATCAGGTTGTATACTCAGCATTAATCCGTACGTACTCGTATGAGAAGTCTGAGCCCCAGCCCACTGCTTCTGAATCGCCGTTATTCAGATCAATGAGAATGATGATATTGGATGATGTCATCACTTTTTTAAGCCTTTTTCGCACACCATCCACGGGCTGACCTTTTTCAAGCACCGGAACCATTTTATTGAGTTCGGTTCCGATATATAGATCAACTTGCTCGGGGTCAAAATTGACATCAGCCCGGCCGGCCGCTGCAATTATTCGTCCCCAGTTGGGGTCAGAGCCAAAAACAGCAGTCTTAACGAGGTTCGAGTTAGAAACGGTTCGCACTACTTTACGGGCATTTTCTTCTGAGTCTGCTCCTTTCGTCCGGTATTCAACCAGCTTTGTTGAGCCCTCACCATCAGAGATAATCAGTTTGGCAAGATGAGTACAGAGTTTTTCGAGGTTGGCGAGAAACAGATCGTAATTTGCGTCTTTTTTGGTGATTTCTTTATTACCGGCTTTTCCGTTACACATGATAGAAACCATGTCGTTCGTAGAAGTATCGCCATCAACAGTAATCATGTTGAAAGTTTTATCAACGGCGGTTCTTAATGCCTCATCCAGCAGTTTTGGTGTGATGGCTATATCACATACAATAAATCCGAGCATGGTTCCCATATTGGGATGAATCATCCCCGATCCTTTGGCAATTCCGCCCATGTTAATTTGAACTCCATCAACCGAAAAAGATGTAAATCCTTCTTTGGCAAAAGTATCTGTGGTTAGAATGGCATTGGCCGTTAATGAACCGGCCATTTCGCGGCTGCTGAGTTTTGTTACACACTCTTTAATTCCGCTCAGTACTTTTTCAGTAGGGAAGGGTTCGCCTATCAAACCTGTGGAAGCAACAATAACGGATTCTTTGTCGATTTTTAATTCTTTGGCGGTGGTTTCAGCCATGGCAACGGCACCTTTCCAGCCTTCTTTACCCGTGCAGGCGTTGGCGTTACCCGAGTTAATAACAAAGGCCCGGGCAACTCCTTTTTTGATGTGCTCCCGGCTAAGCTTAATCGGCTCAGCACATACAACATTTTTAGTGAATACTGCTGCCGCTGATGCCGGAACTTCCGAATAGATCAGGGCAATATCTCTTCGTTTTGATTTGATACCCATGTGGGCACCCCAGCATGTAAAACCCCGAACGTGTGTAATGTTATTTAGCATAAAATGAGTTTATAGAATGTTGTTAGATAATATTTCTTATGAGAATGCGGTAACGATTACGGGCTTAATGGAATTTGTTTTAGTCCTGTGGTTTCGATCAGACCGAAAATGATATTCATATTTTGTATGGCCTGACCGGCAGCACCTTTCACCAGGTTGTCAATCGTGGAAACAGTAACAATTTTGTTGGTGCGCTTGTCATAAGTTGCATAAATATCACAATAGTTAGAACCCCGGATATGCTTAAGTGAGGGGGGATGGTCGGTGACACGAATAAAGTGTTCCTTGTTGTACACATTGCTGAAAAGTTCCTGTACCATTCCGGTAGAAATGTCTTTCTTTGGGGTGGAATAAGTAGTGGTTAATATTCCACGGTCTATTGGCAGAAGG
>LKMJ01004788.1_pt1 | contig 12753 bp, 15 predicted proteins | sample 643391 | NCBI WGS metagenome assembly LKMJ01 (sample SAMN04112250, study PRJNA286221) | soda lake metagenome | biome: soda lake; feature: Kulunda Steppe; material: water; isolation source: sample PL-Br10 brine of Picturesque Lake | place: Russia: Kulunda steppe | collected 2010-07
AAGAGGGCGGCATGCAGCTCGTAGAAACGCCAGAGGATGTGAAGCAGCTCGTTGTCAAAAATGCCGATAATCTGGCCTATGTGAGCCAAACAACGCTATCTATGGATGATACGGCCGCTGTGATTAGTGCTTTGCGAGCCCGTTTTCCCGCGATCAAAGGGCCCAGCAAAGATGACATTTGCTATGCCACACAAAACCGTCAGGATGCGGTGCGTGAGTTAGCCGCCGAGGTTGATACGATGATTGTGGTCGGCTCATTTAACAGCTCCAATACGCTGCGGCTGACCGAGTTGGCGGTGCGTATGGGGGTAACGGCGTACCAAATTGATAGTGCTGAAGACCTCGAGCATGACTGGGTTGTCAACGCTCAGAAGGTGGGTGTAACTGCTGGCGCCTCCGCACCAGAGTCTTTGGTGCACGATGTCATTGACCAACTCGTAGCTTGGGGTGCTGTACGTCCCGATCTGAGTGGACGGCATACTGAAGATGTTGTGTTCTCGATGCCCAAAGACCTACTCCGCGCCATTCCAAAGCGCGGTGAGATTCGCTCAGTGGTTGGGGCAGAGTCCTCCAGTGAGTGATGATCCTTTGAGCGTTCGCGGCCGGCCAGTGGCGCTAATGATAACGGCATGCGTTGGCTGCAAACCTTCAGTCTGATTGCCTGCACACAAAGTGAATGTCCCCATCTGTAGACTGCCGCCCGGCCGGCGGCTCTCTCCATGGGGTAGATAGCTCAATGCAATGCCGATACCGCTGTTTGCAGTGATCTGATAGCCCTGTTGGATGGGTTCAGCCACCTGCAAAATGGGCTCGTTGGGATCATGGATGGCATTGTGGTTTTTATCAACAAACACGATCCAGCCTGTATTCCAATCATCGCCCTTGGCTTTCATGGTGACCGGTTGGCCTTGTGTAATGGCCGCATGCCGGGCTGCCCAAATTGAGGCTAAGAGCCGTTCTGACTCAATGGTTGGCGTAGCACGAGCGGTGAGTTCGCCAAATCGCGGCGCTGCCAGTACCGCCACAATGCTGATAATTGCCAGTGCTAAGAGTAGCTCGAGCAAGCTAAAGCCTTTCCATGCGTTCATGGTGACGCCCTATCATCCAGTTGTCTGCCAATCTAGCGCAGCAATCGCTGCAAGATCGCTTCGCGATGACCAATGGCGTCAATCTCCCGTTATGCGTAAAAGAACCGCGGGTTTTAGCCTAATTGAGTTATTAATGGTGACAGCGCTGATTGCGATCCTCGTGATGCTCGCCCTGCCGGATTATCGGGCCCCGATTACCCGTGTAGAGCGCGTTGCAGCAGGCGTTTGTTTACTAGAAATCGCCACACGACTTGAAGGGCAGCGTGCAAGCCAACAGCAGCAAGCGACGATTGAACTCTATGCTGACAAAAGCGGTTGTGAAAATGCCTTGTCGAGTCAGTATCTATTTGCGATTGACGCAGGGGCAGAGTGGTCTATCTCAGCAGAGCTCATCGCAGAAAATAGCGCGGATGCCGGGCAATGCCAGCAGATACTGTTGACCCGGCAGGGGCAGCGCGGCGTGAAGCGGCCGGATGGCACGTTGGATTTTAGTGAACAAGCGCTTGATTGTTGGTAATCAGCTTTGGTCTAATAGCGGGCTGTTATCACCTTGCCGGCGTAGCTCAGTTGGTAGAGCAACGCATTCGTAATGCGTAGGTCCGCGGTTCGACTCCGTGCGCCGGCACCAGTTTCTTCCTTGCTATCAAGTCCCTAAGCTTAGTACTAAGAGTAAAGCGAGCACGAGCGCTGTCCAGAGCGCCATTGACCCGGTTGCCCAACTACGTAACAACGAGCCATTTAGGTGAACCTTGCCCATGCGCGCCTGCAGCTTATCTAGGAACTGCATGAATTCAGCACGTACATCGTGATTGGCTTCAGCAATCATATCACGGGCGCGAGTCACCAGGCGCCGGCCGGGGCCGCGGTAAAGCCAGTCAACGTCAAGGCCGATGTAGTCCTTGCCACCGGCATAACGAATGACCACGACAAACCCAAGGCCTACAAAGAACAGCAGCTGTAGTTCTTTGAGTAAATGGCTCAGCGTATAAGCGTTGTAATCCACCGGGAACGGCAGGATCGCATAGAGTGTGTTGGGAAAGATGCCGATTAAAAAGCAGAGTGCAGCGGCAATGCCCATCGCTATTTGCATATTGAGCGGCGCTTCTTTAGGGCGTAAGCCAGAGTCTTTGCCAAAGAAGGTGAAATACGGCAGCTTCAACCCTGTGCTTAGGAATGTACCGCATGCGGCAAGGAGCATGAGCAGATAAACCACTCCGCGGTAGTCAACGGCCGCTGCCTCAACAATCATGGTTTTGCTGACAAAGCCACTGAATAACGGGAAGGCTGAAATGGATAACGCCCCCACCATATACAGCATAAAGGTCATGGGCATGTACTTATATAGACCGCCTAAATCGCTCATTCGTGAACGCCCCGTCATGTGCAGCACAGCGCCAGCGCCCATGAGCAGTAACGCTTTGTAGAGGATATGCGTAAAGGCATGCGCTGCGGTGCCATTTAACGCTAGCGCAGTCCCCATCCCCACGCCGGCAACCATATAACCAACCTGACTGATGATGTGGTAAGACAAAAGCCGGCGAATATCGTTAATCAGCGTTGCGTAGATAACGCCATACAGCGTCATTGCCACGCCGAGCCAGAGCAAAAGCTCAAGCCCTGGGTAGCCTCGCATCAGCGTATACACCGCGGTTTTGGTGGTGAGTGCGCTGAGAAAAACCGTGCCGGTAACGGTGGCCTCGGGGTAAGCATCTGGCAACCAGGCATGCAGGGGTGGCACCGCTGCATTAATAAGAAAGGCAATGAGGATGAGCCAGAAGGCCCAGCCATCGACATCAATTTGGGTGAATGCCACCGACCCGGTTGCGAGATAATAACCAATCACCCCAACAAACAGCAGCATGCCGCCAAGCGCATGCACGAGTAAATAGCGCATACCTGCCTCGTAAGCCACTTGGGTCTTGCGACGCCAAATGAGCCACACGGAGGCAATCATCATGATTTCCCAAAACACGTACAGCGTGACCAAATCACCGGCCAGCACCACGCCAAGGGCTGAAGCGCCATAAAGTCCAGCCGCGATATGCTGCGCGCGGTCTTCTACCTGAAGGGCAAAAATGTTGCCAATAATGAGAATTAAACCAATGACATAAGCGAATACTAAGCTGAGTTTGTCAACCCGCAGCGGCGTTAGCTCAAGCCCCATAAAATCGAGGCTCACCTGCGTACCGGCCGACAGTGTGGTGATTAGGCCAAGAATAATGGCGGGTAGTGCAACCTGCCATATCTTCCGCGCGCGCCCACGCAACCCGATGAGCGGCAGGATACCGAGCATGAGTAAAACGGATGGATGCAGCCAATCAATCATCCGCTGCCTCCCCATACTGGGTGTAATAGCCCCGTTTCCGATACACCAGCCAATAACCTAGCGCTTTTGCTACGCCAAGAATGACCAAGCAGGCCAGAAATCCATAGATGGCCGCAAAACCACTAATACCATCCCAGAAAAACCGCGAATATGCGGGTTCCTTCAACCAGTCCACAACGATTAGCCCGGCCATGAAGACCAGGGTGGCAATGCCGAGGAGGCGTTTTTTTGCCACAAAGCGTTCGAGGATTTTGGCGGTGAGACTCATGTGGTGAACCCCTACGGAATGGCTGGTGAGAGCAGGTTAAAGGCAGCGCCGGCTGCAAAGAATAAAATGATGGTGCCCAGGGCCGTTAGACTTAACGGAATCAGGCAAAGCAGCGGTGCTTCGCTGGCTTTGGCGATCTTCTGCTCATCCGCTGGAGGCTTTAAGAACGCGCGCATCACGGGGGGTAGAAGATAACCAATGTTGAGCAGCGTGCTGAGCATAAACGCGCCCACTACAATGTACTGACCGGCTGACCATGCGCCGGTCACAAGATAGAGTTTGCTCCAGAACCCTCCGGTGGGTGGCAGGCCAATCACACACAGCGCGCCGATGAAAAACGCCACCATCGTGACGGGCATGCGCCGTCCCAGCCCGTCCATACCACTGATCGTCTTAATGCCGCTGCCCAGATAAATTGCACCTGCGCAAAAGAATAAGGTGATCTTGCCAAACCCGTGCATGAGCATATGCATACCCCCACCAATGGCGGCAAGGTCAACTGCCAGCAATGCCCCAGTAACGATATAAGCCAGCTGGCTGACGGTGGAATAAGCCAGCCTCGCTTTAAGGTTGTCCTGCTGGATAGCGACCAGCGACGCTGCCAGCATCGTAAACACCGCAAGGTATAGCATGATGGGGTGGGTGGCGAGCGTGACAATGTAGTCTAGTCCGAAAATATACAAAACCACGGTGAGTACGCTGAAAACGCCGGCCTTTACCACAGCAACAGCATGCAGCAGCGCTGACACTGGAGTGGGTGCAACCATCGCCGCGGGTAACCAGCGATGAAAGGGCATAAGTGCGGCCTTACCGATGCCAAATAACAACAGCACCAGTAATAATCCCCCCGCTGCTGGGGAGATTTTGCCGCCGCCAAGAATGCCGCCACTGACAAAGCTTAACGTGCCTGTGGCCTGCCAGATCCACACCATGGCTGGCAGCATCAGCCCGACACTGGTTACCAATAGCAGGGCGATATAAGTGCGTGCGCCATCGCGGGAGGTTTTATCTCCACTATGGGCTACGAGTGGGTACGTCGAGATGGAGAGAATTTCGTAAAAGATATAGAGCGTGAGTAGATTTTCGGAAAATGCAATACCTGCTGCTGCACCCAGTGCGATCGCATAACAGGCCATAAACCGACCGATGTTGCTGTAGCCACCGTGCTTGAGATAACCCAGGGCATAAGGCGTTGCCAGTAGCCACAGCGTGGAGGCAAGCAGCGCAAACATCATCCCAAGCGGTTTGATGGCAAAGCCGATCTCAAGCCCTGGCATAAGGGTAATAAGCGTTTGTGTGCCACCAGAGCCGGCCAATACAGCGGGCAGTTGACCGAGTACGGCAACAAAAAATGGGATCGGTATTAGCCAGCAAAATAAATCGCGCAGCGCAGGCCGATTGGCTGCCAACGCAATGAGAATAGCCCCGATAAATGGAATCAGCACAACCACAAGCGGTGGTACCACCGGTATCCAATTCATTACGGCATTCCTCCAGGCATGCCAAGCATGGCTTGGGCGGCCGCCGTGGCACCGCCCACGGTCAGCCGGGTATCAATACCAAAATAGAAATTAGCAAAAACAACCAGCCACAGTGGCACCAGTAAAACGGGAGAAGCCTCGCTCACGGGTGGGCTGTCTGCCGGCCGGGCCTGCATCCAGAACAACTCAATGAGCTTGGCGATATAAACCACGGCCAGCAGGGAGGTAATTAGGATCAAAACAACAATCCAAGTTTGACCTGCATCTATGGCGGCGCTAATGAGATACCACTTACTCACAAATCCCACAGTAGGTGGAATGCCAACTAGGCTTAAACCCGCCAGAGCAAAGCCTGTTAGGGTCCATGGCATGACGCGGCCTAATCCGCGCATGTCCTCCAGCCGAACGCTACCGAGTTGATGAAAAACAATACCTGCCGCCAGAAAGAGCGCTCCTTTGATTAATCCGTGATTAAACAAGTGCAGGAAACTTGCCGTCACACCCAGAACCGTCACAAAACTTGCGCCCAGTACCATGTAACCGACCTGTGCAACCGATGAATAGGCAAGCAGGCGTTTGAGATTATTCTGGAAAATAGCAAACCACGAGCCGGCAAACATGCCCGCAATGGCGAGTACGCTAAAGCCGATTGCGAGCGGTAGCGCCACGAAACTGTAATCCGGCGCAAATACCGTAAAAACAAAGCGAAGCATGACGTAGAGCGCTACTTTCGTGGCTGTTGCTGCCAGAAAAGCACTGACCATGGAAGGGGCATAGGTATACGCGTTGGGCAACCAGTGGTGCATCGGGAAAAGCGCCAATTTGATGGCAAATCCCACCACAATGAACGCCAGGCCCACCTGGGTGGCGCGCGAGCCGGCCAGCTCAGGCAGCCGCTCCGCTAAATCCATCATGTTTAGCGTGCCGGTCATGATGTAAAGAAAACCGATGCCAATCAGTAAAAACGTGGCGCCAACGGTGCCCATAATGAGATAGCGGAATGCCGCGATAAGCGCGCGGCGGTCTGTTCCATGGGCAATAAGCGCGTAAGTGGCAAGCGATGAAATCTCAAGGAAAACAAATACATTGAAAATATCACCGGTCAACGTAATCCCAAGTAGACCCGCCAGCGCGAGCAGGAACAGTGCATAAAAGCTGCTCTGCCGTTCGGGCACCTCAGCATCAACCGTGATTTTTCCCCAAGGCAGGATAATGCTCGCCATGCCGGTAATGAGCAAAGCAACAAATGCGTTTGCCGCATCAACGCGGTATTCAATGCCGATCGGTGGCTGCCAATTCCCAAAGGCATACCGCATGGGGCCATTGGCGAGAACCTCGGCGAATGTGAAGCCGGTGATCACAAGGGCAGCGATGGCGGAAACCGTTGCGACTAACCATGGAAGCAATCGTCCAGGCAGGAGGATACAGATGGGCCCCGCAATCAGGGGGATCAACACAATGAACGGCATCCACTCAATGACGCTCATTCGTCATCGTCCTTTACGGTATTCAGGGCATCATCATCAATGGTGCCAAAGGCTTCATAAACGCGAACGGTTAACGCAAGCCCCACCGCAGTGGTGGCAACGCCAACAACAATGGCGGTCAGGATAATGACGTGCGGAAGGGGATTGGAGTAAAGCGTAATTCCCTCGCGCAGAATAGGCGTTGAGCCACCAATTACCTTGCCTGCTGAAATGAATAGGATGAAAGCGGCAGTCTGGAAAATGGCAAGGCCAATGATTTTCTTAATCATGTTGCCGCAGACAATCATGCCGTAATAACCAATCATCATCAGTAAGATAACGGCCCAGTAGTTAAAAAAACTTAGAATATTCATTCGTCTCGCTCTGCTGCATCGGTCATAGCGCGCCGTTGCGCAAACATCAGGAAAATCAGCATCACAACCGTGGCAACCGTTACGCCCACCCCAAACTCGACCAAAATAATGCCGGCCTGCTGGGCGGCATGAGGACTCTCAAGGAGTGGGTAGAAATCTAGAAACCGCCCCCCCAAGACAACGCCAAGCACGCCGATCAGGGCGTAAAGCAGCACACCAAGGCTCGCTAGCGCGTAGATGACCCGCGCCGGAATAACCCTCAACCCCGTCTCCAGTCCGTAAATAAAGACAAACAAAATCCACGCTGCGGCAAACATGACACCTGCTTGAAATCCTCCCCCTGGAGAATATTCGCCATGAAATTGCACATAGAGCGCAAACAACATGATTAGCGGAATTAGAAACCGCGCAACAACAACCAGAATCGTGCTGCTTTTCATGCCGGCGGATCCTCGTTATCAGGTTTGGTTGCAGGTGGTTGGCGGCGCCGACGCACGGGGGCAGAAAGTAGCGCGAATACCGCAATTCCAGCAGTCAAAATGACAACTGCTTCACCCATTGTGTCGATGGAGCGGTAGCTGGCGAGCACCGCAGCCACCATGTTGGGCACCCCCATGTCGGCATAAGCATTGCCGGTGTAGTAAGGGCCAACATGCACATGCACAGGGTTTGTTGGGTCTCCAAAGACGGGCAAATCCAGTGAGGCATACACCAGCGCAGCACCCGTGATCACCACAACAATCAGCGCAGGGATGCTATGCCCAAAGGGTCTTTTCTCATAGCGCGGAGTGAGGGCCAGTACGGCTAAAATGAGGATAGTGCTGATCCCGGCGCCCACGGCCGCTTCAGTGAGGGCAACATCTCCCGCGTCCAGAACAGCGAACAGGGCAGCGATGGTAAGCGAGTAAATCGCAAACAGCATGGTTGCCTTGAGCAGATCGCGAGTAAATAAAACAGCGGCTGCAACGACTGGCAAGAGGAGAAGCAAGACGATATCGATCAGGTGTTCGATGACTTATCCTCCTCAGATGGGTCACCGACGCCCAAAGGCTTGATGCCGGCAGCCATGGCAGCGCGAACGGTCGCATGTGAGGCCGTGGGCGTAGTGAAAAGCAGAAACAATAAGATCAGTAGTAACTTAAGCGTTAACAGGGTGAACCCTGATTGGAGAATCAGCCCACCAACAATTAATAATGGGGCGAGGGTGTCAGTGATTCCGCCGGCATGCAGACGAGTATAGAGGTCGGGAAAACGAACCAGACCAATCCCGCCAATCACCGCAAAAACCGCGCCGACGAGCAGCATGCTGCCTGAGAGAAAATCGATGAGAAGTTCAGTCATCGGCGGTTTCCTCAGCGGCAGCGAGATCGCGCCGGTCAATTAGTTTGAGTACTGCCACCACACCAATGAAATTGATCAGCGCATAGACGATCGCCACATCAATGAGGTCATAGTTGCCGCTGAAGTAAGTAATTAACGCAATCAGCAGCACGGTTTTTGTGCCAAACGCATTGACGGCAACGATGGTGTCAAAAACGGAAGGACCTTTCAGTGCCCGCCACAGCGCTAATACCATGGTCGTAAAAATTGCGAGAATGGTTGCCAATAAAATCAGCGTCATCGATCAGCGCCCTCGAGCCACTGGACTTTTTTGAGCATTTCGCCATCACGCAGCCCGTCTGCTGCTTCTTCTAAGAGTGCATGCGCCTCAATAGCTCCACTACCATCGGAGAGTTCGGTGGTAATGGTGCCCGGCGTGAGGGTAATGGAGTTGCCGTACGTCACCAACCCCACCCGTGTTTTTGTACTGGCAGGGACACTCAGCGTGGATGGATTGATCAGCCCTGGGTTAAGTACCGCTCGGGCAACCATCAAGTTCGCCAAAACGATTTGCCAAATGAGCCAAGCCCAGTAGATTGGCAGCCGCCAAGAAAGCGTGCCAGGGTCGTGTTCTGCACCCAAAACCTCCATACGCTCTGTGAGCCATACGACCAATGCCACTGACGCTGCGCCCAAAAGCAGGATGATCGGCTTATAAATGCCGGACAACCCCAACCAGAGCAGGGTCAGAACGATGACAAGTGCTATGAAGTAACGCATTACATAAAATGTACCAATCTCCGGCGTTTCTCGCCAGCGGATTCGGTTGTCATCTTTTCGTCATATGACAAGCCGTATACTCTGCGCGAGCTACCACAGGGAGGGCTTTATGGCGGCAAGCATACTGTTGGTTGAGGATGAGGCAGCTATTCGTGAGATGGTCGCGTTGGCACTGGGTAAGGCCGGGTTTGAGGTTCGTCTTGCTGAATCGGTGGAAGATGCTGAGGCTGCGATGCGGCTTCGTCAACCAGATTTGATCCTGTTGGACTGGATGTTGCCAGGGCGATCAGGCTTGGATTACGCGCGCCGGCTTAAGCGTGACAAACCCACGCGCAGCCTGCCAATCATTATGCTGACAGCGCGTGGTGAAGAGGACGACCGTGTGCGCGGTCTAGATACCGGAATTGATGATTACGTCTCAAAGCCGTTTTCTCCACGTGAGTTGGTGGCGCGCATCAAAGCGGTGCTCCGCAGAGCTCAGCCAGCGGCAGCCGATCAGCCCGTTGAAGTACGGGGCCTACGGGTTGACCCAGTAAGCCACCGTGTAACAGCCGCAGGGCAGTCGCTCGCAATGGGGCCTACGGAATATCGTTTGTTACTTTTTTTTATGACTCATCCCGAGCGCGTGTTCAATCGCGCCCAATTACTCGATAATGTCTGGGGCACCAACGTTTATGTTGAGGAGCGGACAGTCGATGTACATGTACGGCGTTTACGTAAATGTCTATCACCAACAGGTCACGACGATTTGGTTCAAACCGTGCGTGGCGCAGGATATCGCTTCTCCGCAGAGTAGCGCGGCCTATGCTGGCGCATAATCCGTGGCCGGATGCCCTGTGGCGGATAGCCCTAATCATTGTTGGGCTCGTTGTGGTGGGCCTGATGGTTGGGCATCTGTGGGTTGTGTTGCTTCTGGCGAGTGCCATTACATTGACCTACCATGGTTGGCAGCTTTATCGGCTCGAGAATTGGCTCCGGCAGGGTAGCCGGCAAGCCCCACCCAACACCGGCGGTATTTGGGGAGAAATATTTAACGGGATTTACCGCCTGCAAATGCGGCATCGCTCGCGCCGGCAGCGCCTAGCCGCACTTCTGCAGGGGGTGCGGCAGACGATCAATGCAATGCCGGATGGTGCCGTCATACTTCAGGATGATGGAGTGATTCGCTGGTGGAATACGCAGGCCCGAGAGCTCCTCGGGTTGCGATGGCCACAAGATGAGGGGCAGCGCATCGACAACTTATTGCGCATGCCCGAGTTCTCAGTGTTCATGGAAACAGATGACCCGCAGAATGAGCGGGCGATCGAGCTGCCAGCGCCCACCGATAACCGCCGGATACTAGAGATTCGAATCATTCCTTATGGGGATGAGCAAAGCTTGTTGCTTGCACGAGATATCAGCCGTTTACATCAACTTGAGGTGATGCGCCGTGATTTTGTGGCGAACGTCTCGCATGAGTTGCGATCCCCTCTGACGGTCATTCGTGGGGTCACGGAGACGCTACAGGATGGTTTGACTCCAGCACAGGCTGAGCTGGAACGCCCGCTTGCGCTTGTCCATGAGCAGAGCCAGCGCATGCAGAACTTGGTCGAAGATTTACTGATGCTTTCGCGATTAGAGATGGAGGAGATACCGCCAGCTGCGGATCCCATTAATGTCGGCAATCTGATTACGGAAGTGATCGAAGAGGCAGAAGTCTTTGCTAACGATGATCGTTATACCTTTACGATGCATGTGCAGCCGGAGCTGAGTCTGCTTGGTGAGCTCAGCGAGTTCAGAAGCGTTTGCTCTAATCTTATTCTCAATGCGGTCAAATACACGCCCGCGCCGGGGCACATTACCGTGACTTGGCGGGCGGTCAACGGGGGCGCGGAGTTAGCGGTGGAGGATACCGGGGTTGGCGTCTCAGAAGCACATCTTGAGCGATTAACTGAGCGGTTTTATCGCGTGGATGTCGGCCGCTCCAGAGAGACCGGAGGGACGGGGCTGGGGCTTGCTATTGTGAAGCACTTGCTTGGGCGTTATGGGAGCCGGCTGGAGGTGCGCTCAGAGGTTGGCATTGGGAGTGTATTTAGCTGCCGATTTCCAAGCAATGTCATAAAACTGTCACACAAATGTAATAAACAGGTCACTCCAGAGAGTCAAACTTAGCAATGGCAAAACGTCAAAGAGTAAATAAGCGAGCAAACAAATGGCAGATCAAGGCTCAGTAAGCGTGCGTAGTTCGAGCGGTTTGGCAAAATCCGTTGACCGTGAAGAAGCAGCGATGGAGGTCAAAAATCTTGAGCTCTTTTATGGCGAGGATCGCGCGTTAAAGGGTATTGATATGGCTATTCCCAAAGGCAAGATTACTGCCTTCATTGGCCCGAGTGGCTGCGGTAAGTCGACATTGCTTCGGTGTCTTAACCGAATGAACGACCTTATCGATAGCGTCAAAATTACCGGTGAAGTGTTACTCGATGGCGTCAACATTTACGATCGTTCGGTCGATGTCCCGGAGCTTCGCCGGCGCGTTGGTATGGTGTTTCAAAAGCCCAATCCTTTTCCAAAGTCGATTTACGAAAACGTGGCCTATGGGCTGCGGCTGCAGGGCGTCAAAGACCGCCGTACGCTCGATGAGGTGGTTGAGCGCTCGCTGACCCGTGCGGCTTTATGGGATGAGGTCAAAGATCGTCTCAATGAAAATGCATTTGGGCTCTCGGGTGGGCAGCAGCAGAGACTGGTGATTGCGCGAGCAGTGGCGATTGATCCTGAGGTATTGCTGCTCGATGAGCCGGCTTCTGCACTAGACCCTCTGGCAACGCTAAAAATTGAAGAGCTCATGCTCGAGTTAAAAGAGCGCTACACGATTGCGATTGTGACGCATAACATGCAGCAGGCAGCACGGGTGTCCGATTACACAGCGTTTATGTATCTCGGTGATCTCATTGAGTACACCGATACCGAAACGCTATTCACAACGCCCGCTAAAAAGCGGACCGAAGATTACATCACTGGTCGTTACGGCTAAGCAGCGCAAGGACATGCCCCATGGATAAGTCAATATTTTCTCAGCATATTTCTAGACAGTTTAATGAAGAACTTGAGGCTATCGTTAACCGGGTCATGAGTATGGGCGGCTTGGTTGAGCAGCAGCTTAATGACGCGATCGAGGCCTTGGTTAAGGGTGATCAGGAATTAGCCGAAACCGTTCTGACGCGTGACTACGCGATCAACGCAATGGAAGTGGAGCTTGACGAAGCCTGCACAACAATCCTGGCGCGTCGGCAACCTACAGCGAGTGATTTGCGCTTGGTGATGGCAGTCGTTAAAACGATCACTGACCTCGAGCGCATTGGGGATGAAGCGGAAAGAGTCGGGCGCACCGCCCTGCATCTATTGAAGAAGGATCGGGAGATCTCCCCAATCGAAGAAATTGGTGCGTTGGGCGAGCATGTTGGGAAGATGGTGCAAAGCGGGCTTAATGCTTTTACCCGCATGGATGCCGAAGCGGCTGCCCGTACGGCGCAAATGGATATCAATGCGGATAGCCGTTATGAGCTCATCATTCGTGAGTTGCTATCGGCTATGCAGGAGCATCCTAAGAAAATTCCGCGGCTCATGGATGTCATTTGGGCAACCCGTTCGCTTGAGCGAATCGGCGATCGGGC
>LKMJ01004789.1_pt1 | contig 12749 bp, 12 predicted proteins | sample 643391 | NCBI WGS metagenome assembly LKMJ01 (sample SAMN04112250, study PRJNA286221) | soda lake metagenome | biome: soda lake; feature: Kulunda Steppe; material: water; isolation source: sample PL-Br10 brine of Picturesque Lake | place: Russia: Kulunda steppe | collected 2010-07
ACTCCACCGATCTCGCCTTGGACGACTGCATGCGCGATGAGGTCCTGTTTGCCTACGGCTACGACGGTGAGGCCCTCCCGGCGGACCACGGCGGCCCCGTGCGCGTTGTGACGCCGCACAAGTACGCGTACAAAGGCGCAAAGTGGGTAACCGGAATCGAGCTACTCACAGAGTCCGAACGCGGCTACTGGGAACAGCGTGGCTACTCGCAGACCGCAAACCCATGGAGCGAACAGCGGTACGGGTAGGGAGTGTGCCGTCGACCGATAGTCACCCTAAAGAGTGCTGAGTTCCGAACAGTTCCTAATGGATTCGTCGACCGGGACCGACCAGCCACGACTCGTCAGCCGGTCGGTTCGACTCGACGGCGAGCTACCGCCGTTTCGAGACCTTCTGGGTGCGATGGATTCGCCTCGTACCGTCTGGGATGGTCCAACCGAGCCAACGGTGATCGCCGGCGGTGCAGCCGCAACGCTCACTGCCAATGGCCCCGAGCGGTTTTCGCATATAAAAGAGGCTGCCGACAAATTGTTTTCGTCGGGTGATGTCCACGCCGGCACGGAAGCCGCCTGTCCCCGGTTGTTTGGCGGCTTTACCTTTCACGCTGACCAGCCGAGCAGCGACGACAGCGCGTTGGTCGACACCGACGGTGGCACACAGTCGACCGCCGAGACGACGCCTTGGGCGGCGTTTCCCGACGCCCGCTTTGTCTTTCCTAGACTACAGGTGACAATCACCGACCGCGGGCCGTGGCTGACAGTCAACGCGGTTGGCCCCGACGCATCGGTCGACGCAGTCGAAACACGACTCGAAACCGAACGCGACCGAATCAGCTCAGTGCCCGCGGCGGACCCCGAAACCCCACGGCCAGGAATCGCAGCCCGTCGACGCACCACCACGCCCGATTCGTGGCGGGCGGGCGTCACCGCCGCCACCGACCGGATCGCCGACGGCATCCTCCAGAAGGTCGTGTTGGCCCAGGCACTCGAAGTCGACCTGGCGGCGGATCTCGCCGTTGGAGATATTCTCTCTCGGCTTGGCGAGAAATACCCGTCGTGTACCCGGTTTTTGACCGAGCCAGCCGGCGACGAGCCGCCCGCGTTTTTCGGGGCAACACCCGAACGACTCGTCTCGCTGCGGGGCCGAACCGTCGAAACCGACGCGCTGGCCGGAACGACCGGCCGGGGCGAAACCCCCGCCGAAGACGAGTGGCTCGCCAACGAGTTGCTGGACGACGACAAAAACGTTCATGAACACCAGTTGGTCGCCGAGACGATCCGCGAACAGCTCGAACCGTTTGCGGCATCGGTGTCGACTGGCGACCGCCAGATCCGCCGGTTGGCGACGGTCCAACACATCCACACGCCGATCACCGCGGAACTCGCCGCGGATACGCACGTCTTGGATCTGGTCGAAGCACTCCACCCTACTCCCGCGGTGGGTGGGCTGCCACCGGATCGCGCCTTAGAGACGATCCGGGAGACCGAACCGTTCGACCGCGGCTGGTATGCTGCGCCGATTGGTTGGATCGACGCCGCCGGCAATGGGACGTTCGCGGTCGGGCTGCGGTCGGCCGTGGCGACGCGTCGACGGGCAACACTGTTTGCCGGTGTGGGGATCGTCGACGACAGCGATCCGGATCGGGAGTGGGACGAGGTCGAACTCAAGTTCCGGCCGATTTTGGACGAACTCGAAGCCAAGTGAGTGGTCAGCGATCTACAGCATCGCCAGTAAAGCGGCGATCTGTGGGGCATTGTAGGCTGCATGCATGACGATCGGCACCGAGAGGTTCCCCGTTTTCTCGTAGGCGACACCGACAATTGCCCCGAGACCGGCTAACACAACCAGTTGGGCGGCAGCCGCACTCGCCGAAGCCGAAACCACTACCACCTGCCCGAGGTGGACGCCAGCAAACAGGACCGAGGCAACCCCGATCCCGACGGCCGCAGAGGAGACAGCCGTGAGATACTGTTGGATAACGCCACGGAACAACAGCTCTTCGGCAATCGGGGCCACGACCACGACCGCAACCACGAGACCGACTGTGGCGGCCACGCCGATTTCGGAGTCAAGCGCGAGCGTCCCTGCCTCGCCGACAAGCGAAAATTCGACGGCAAGTCGGTGGAGGCCAAACAGCACAAACAGGCCACCGGTACCGATGGCGGCCAAAAGGAGTTCGCGTCGAGACGGGTACCGAACGGTGATCATCGACCAGCCGTCGGTGTACCACAGAAAGCCGATTGCTGTTACCGCAAACAGTGTCTGTGTCACACCAGCGGCGAGGACAGTAACGCCGGCGTCGCTCAACTGCGAGGCCACCGCAACGGCAATGCCAACAACGGTTAGTTCGACTACAACGGAGGCAACGGCAACAACGCCGACAGCAACGGCAACTCGTTTTGCAACTGTGCGCCAGGTCGACTCGTCGACTGGATGCATCATTGGAGGGCGTATTGGCTGCGTTTATTGTTCGTCAGGGCTGTACTCGAAGATATCTTCGATCCGACAGTCGAAGAACGTTGCCAGCTTGAAGGCGAGTTCGAGACTGGGATCGTACCGGCCGCGTTCGATTGCGTTGATTGTTTGTCTGCTAACGTTCAGTTCGTCGGCGAGCGCGCCTTGGGTGATCTCTCGTTTGGCCCGCCAGACGTTGAGGCTGTTGTCCATTGCTTACAGTTTGCGTCGGTACCACTCGATGTAGAGTTCGTCGACTGTGATGCCGCCGAGCAACAGCACGACGAGGACGGTACCGATGTAGGGTGTGACATCGGCAAACAGGTCGAACGCCACGACGGCTGAGAGGGCTATGAGAAGCGTTGCGTACGAGGCTCGGTTCGCCCGTAGTTCAATCTCTTCGGATCGTTCGTCGTACTCTCCGGTCTGGCACATCTTGTAGTAGTAGAGCCCACAGATCAGCCCACTACCGACAACCAGTCCGATGAACAGCGGAAGTTCGATTGCGAGCGGCGGTTCGACTATCGAAGCGATCAGGCCGAAGCCAACTCCGGCCACGATCGATGCCACAAGCAGCAATCGGAATTTCTGTTGCCACATGACTGTGTAAAGTATGTATTACACTATGGCCTAAAAACTTTCCATTATGGAGTGTTTTATACTCACTCTCGCGCAGGTGAGGTCGACGGTATCTGTGAAAATGCAAGTCACTGATTGTACCGTGCCCGAAGAAGTTGTGGGACGGGCCATTGCCGCTGAGCTCGCCTATAAAGCGTCTGTTGTTTGTAACAGCGGTTCGGGGCTGTCGTTACGATTCGTCGTCGGGGCTGTACTCGAAGATGTCTTCGATCCGGCAGTCGAAGAACGTCGCCAACTTGAACGCGAGTTCGAGACTGGGGTCGTACCGGCCGCGTTCGATCGCGTTTATTGTTTGTCTGCTGACATTCAGTTCGTCGGCGAGCTCGCCCTGGGTGATCTCTCGCTTGGCCCGCCAGACGTTGAGGCTGTTTTCCATTGCTTACAGTTTCCGTCTGTACCACTCGATATACAGGTCGTCGATGATGATTCCGCCGACCAGCAGCGCGATCAGCGCGCCATCGAGATAGCCACCAAGGTCGACGAACAGATTCGCCCCGACGAGTCCCCCCAGTAGCGCGATCAGCGTGGTGTAGGAACGCTGGCGGGCGCGGCGTTCGATCTCCTCAGATCGTTCATCGAACTGGCCGGACTGTTCGGCTCTGTACCGATACCATCCTGCAAGAAGACCGCCACCCAAAACGAGGACGAAGAACAACGTTATTTCTACGGTACGTGGTGGCTCTGTCCGCTGTGCAAGCCAGCCGAATCCGAAGCCGATTGCAACCAGAACGCCGAGTAGTATGCGGGAGTACCATGGCCACATGCCTATGTAAACTCTATTTTACGTAATGACCTAAAAAGTCCCCATTGTGGAGTACTCGTTGGTCATATAGTCGCCGGTACCAACGGCAGCTTCGAGCGAAAACACGCCGGACATAGTAACCTCGGCGACAAGCATACGCCAATGACTGCACCGAACCGAAACACGCTGTGGGGGCGAGCCATCGCCGCCGAGCTTGCTCGCAGCGGCGTCTCGACGGTCGTGATCCCGGGGCAGCCGGTGATACCGAGGTGAGACAGTCGACTTTTCATCTGTCTCCGCGTGCCACGAAACGGACTACCAGACGGGACCTTCGTCTCGCCTGCTTTCGGGCTGCGTTCGCCCTGGCTCGGGGTCGACTGCTTCAGCCGGTGGGTGCCATGCCGCGTCGGCCGTCGGCAAATCCACGTCTTCGGTGGGCACGTGCCACGGATTGAGCTCGCCGATGATGCGAGTTCGGTCGCCGTCAACAGCCAGCCGAAGCGTCGGCGCGAGTGTGCCACCGAACCGTCGACGCTGTTTGTCGTCGGACATGGCTGCGATGCCGTCGAGCGTTTGCCCCTCGAAATCATGGTAGTTGCAAAAGCTCACGACGAGGCATTCGTCGCCGTGGTCGACGACTAGCCACGAGTAGGCCTGAAACGGCGTTGTCGCTGGATTGGTGACGACCAGTCCCGACCCATTCAGCGGCCGATACTCGCCACGAAGCGAGTCAGCAACAAAGCCGTAGAGACCATCGTAGCCGGCGAGACCGGGAGCGAAGGTGTCGACGTGACAGGAAACAAAAAGGTAGTAGTGGCCGTCTCGAACGACGATATGCGGGCGCTCGATCTCCTGGAGAACACAGACGCTGTCGAATATTGGCGGCCGCAGCTCCCAGTCGAGAGGACCACCTGACGGCGAGACGGCGAGACCGACACAGCCGTTGTACGCCTGCTGGTCGGCGTCACCGCCGCAGTCGGCCGCGGCTGCCGGTGTGTTCGACTCGAAAACAAGGCACGTCTTTCCGGTTGCAGGCTCATCGAAAACCCACGGATCGCGGAACGTGTATGTCATTGGTCCCGACTGGTCCTGCGTCTCATAGTAGTGGCCGTCGGGTTCGAGACAGATCTCGTGCGTCCACGGTCCTTCGATGTCGAGGCCTGATTCGGTGGCGTCGACCGTTCCGCCGTGGGCGACTGCGAGCCGCTGGGTGTAACTCAGCTCTTCGGTGTCTTGGTCGCCTGCGGCTGTGTAATAACAGTAGATCTCTCCGTCGTCGTACAGCGCCGAGCCAGCCCACTGCCGTGTGCCGAGAGCGTCGGCGCCGAAGACGGGACCACCTGGCTGCCAGTTCAGGCCGTCTCGAGAGACGAAATACTGGAGTTCGGCGATATCGTGGCGGTCGGCCGGCACGACATCGTCCCGCGAGGTCAACGAAAACAGCACCTGCCAGCCGTCGACGGTGATGATCTCACCCGCTCGGTTCCGAAGCGGCCACGTGTCCCAGACGTGACGGTCCGGTGTGGGGTCGATCTCAGGCGGTCCGGCCGACGGGGCGACGGTGTCGACCGTTCGCTCGATTCGGCTGGCCCACGCTCGACTCCACCGCGTCCACTCGCGTCTCCCGTCGACCGGTGGCTGTTCAGCCATCGTTGTGTAGGAATCGGTCGACGGTGTCTCTGTCGGGAAGTGCGGCTATCGCCCCGTATTCGGTCGTGGTGAGCGCGGCGACAGCGTTGGCGAACCCGAGCGTCACTTCGGGATCAAAGCCCTCGACGAGGCTCGTCACGACGCCCGCGAGAAACGCATCACCCGCTCCGGTGGTGTCGACGGCGTCGGTTGCGTACCCTTCGTGACGCCACTCGCCGCGGCCCCACATTGACGAGCGACTGGCGACAATCCGCGCGCCTTCGTTACCCTCGGTCAGCAAGAGAGTACCAGGACCCAGATCGAGCAACTGGTCGACGAACTCCCCTTCGTCATCCAGAACGGTTGTCGGCTCGAAATCCTCACGGCTGGCTTTTAGTATGTCCGTGTTTCGGAGCATGCGTTCGAGCGTTGCCGAGAGGTCGACCGCCTCGCTCCAGAGTTCGGGGCGCGTGTTCGGATCAAAGACGATTTGACAACCAGCCTCGCGTGCTCGCTCGACCAGCTCGAACGTCGCCGAGCGGGCGGGTTCGACCGAGAGTGCGACGCCGCCAACGACGAGCCACTCGACTGCCGAGAGCGTCTCGTCGTCGACCACAGTAGTCTCCAGGACAGTGTCGGCAGTCTGCTCGCGGTGAAAACTGAACGCCCGGTCGCCCGCCTCGTCGTGGCTGACAAACGCCAGTGCCGTCGGGTTCTTGACGTGGGTGATAAAACGGTCAGGAAGGCCCTCACTTGCGAGTCGGTCGGACAGAAAGTCGCCAAACGGATCGGTCGACAGCGTGGTACAGAGCCACGGCGTCTCCTCTAGCCGCGCCAGCCCGACGGCGACGTTGGCTGGTGCGCCGCCGGCTCGCCGGTGGAACGTCTCGACCCCCGAGAGGGGACCGGTGGTGTCTGGAATGAAATCAACCAGCGTCTCACCGGCGACCAGCACTGCGCGGTTAGTCCCCGACTTAGTCATCGGATTCTGCTTCGGCGTCCGCACTGGTCGTACTGGTGTCGACCCGTACCGGCTCGGAGAGCCCGTGGGCGAGTGCGTCTTCGGTGTCGGCGTCGAACAGATGCAGATTCTGTTTGTCGAAGACGACCGACAGCTGCTCGTCGACGCCTATCTGGGCATCTGGTCCGGTGCTCATCAGGATCTGACCGCTTGCGTCGGGGTCTTCCATGTCGACTGTCGCATCCTGGCTGGTGACAAGATAGACGAACACCTCGTCGCCCATCGGTTCGGTCACGTCGGTGTAGGTCTCGACCGGTTCGGTGACGTCGCCAACGGAGTTGTCAACCGGAATCACGTGCTCGGGTCGGACGCCCAAAACGACCCGCTGGCCGGTCGAAACCCCAATTGTCGCGGGGTTGAACTCAACGTCGATGTTGTCGTCGTCAGAATGGAATCCGGTGGGCGTAATCTCGCCTTCGATGAAATTCATCGCGGGCGAGCCGATGAAGCCAGCGACGAACTTGTTGTCCGGCTCGTTGTAACAGACCAGCGGTGGATCTATCTGCTGGAGTTGGCCGTCGTTGATGACGGCGATCCGGTCCGACATCGTCATTGCCTGGGCCTGATCGTGGGTGACGTAGACGATGGTCGTATCCAGCTTGCTGTGGATGCGCTGGAGTTGGGCTCGCATGTGGACCCGCAGTTCGGCGTCGAGATTCGCCAGCGGTTCGTCCATCAGGAACACATCGGGTTCCCGGACAATGGCCCGTGCGATGGCGACGCGCTGTCGCTGGCCGCCGGACATCTCGCTGGGCATCCGGTCTAACATCCCGTTGAGCTGGACCGTGTCGGCGGCATCCTCGACGCGTCTGTCCATTTCTTCTTTCTCGAACTTTCGGAGCTGCAGGCCAAACGAGATGTTGTCGTAGACGTTCTTGTGTGGGAACAGCGCGATGTTTTGAAACACCATCGCGATCCCTCTGTCTTTCGGCGGGAGGCTCGTCACGTCGCGGTCGCCGATTGCGACGGTGCCCGAGGTTGGTTTGGTCAACCCCGCGATCATCTCGATTGTGGTTGATTTCCCACAGCCTGAGGGACCGACAAGGGTGACAAACTCGCCGTCCCGAATCTCGAGGTCCATGTTTTCTATTGCTACGTCGCTTCCGTACTCTTTTCTGATATTTTGGAGGGTGATTGTTGCCATTGGCTTACTCTTTGAGTGCTCCGGAGGTGAGCCCGCTGACGATTTTTTCCTGTGCAACGACGACCAGAATTGCCACGGGAACGACCGCAACGATACTGGCCGCCGCCATCAGGTCGTACCGGACCTGGAACTGCGACTGATAGGAGATGATGCCGTCGACGATAGGGGCCCAGTCTTGGGCTGCCGTGCCGGTCAGCAAGAATGAAAAGAAAAACTCGTTGTAAACCGCAATAAACGTGAGAATCCCAGCCGTGGCGACACCGGGCGCAGAGAGTGGAATGATGACTCGGAACAGCGCGCCGAGTCGGGTCGTCCCTTCGATGCGGGCGGCGTCTTCGAGGCCTTCGGGGATCTGACTGTAAAAGGTCGTCAGAATGAAGATCGCCAGCGGCATGAAGATCGCACTCAGCGGGATGACGACACCGCCGGGCGAACTGTACAGCTCCGGCGGTGTGAGCCCGAGGAAGGCGATCTGTTGGGTAAACAGCTGGAACAGCGGAATAAAAAACGCTGCCGGTGGGAAGAAGCTAATTATCAAGACAGTCAAAAGCAGTGTCCGCTTGCCTTTGAATTCGAGTCGACCGAACGCATAGCCTGCGAGGCTGGCGACTAGCAGCACGAAGATCGTCGTCAAGGTCGCAAACACAAAGCTGTTGAACAAGTAGAGATGCAGCGGGATCTGCTGGAAGATTTCGATAAACGAACTGGGATCGAAGCCTGCTGGCAGGAGCCCAACACCTTCACTGACGCGGCCGCTGTCCGACAGGGCGATCATCAGCAGCCAGTAGATGGGAAACAGTGTCGTGAACAGAAAGAAGATCACGACCACGAAAAACATCGCGCGGTAGACCTTCTTCGGGTTTGTGATCGCACTGTCGACCCAGCTGGTAAAGGGGCCACGGGGCTCGGAGTTCGACTGTGCTGTCTCCGGGGGACGTTCTTGTTGTGGTGGTTGACTCATTGGTAGGACCCTTTTGGACTCAGTTTCAGTGCGACGAGGTAGCCAACGATTACCAGTCCGATAATCGTCGCCGTGAGGAATGCCACGGTCGCCGCCGAGGCGTACGCCTGGGTGACGCCGAACATGGTGTCGACGACCAGACAGGACAGTGAGGGAACGGTGCCACAGCCAGCCCCCGAGGCTTCGATAATCCCATAGACCCGCATGGCGTCGATGGTCCGGAACAGCATTGCAACCATCAGCGCCGGAAAAATCAACGGAAGCGTAATGTGGCGGAACCGCTGCCACGGCGAGGCTCCAGCGACCTCGGCGACATCGTAGAGGCTCTTGTCGATACTTTGCATCCCCGCCAAAATTAACAGCGCCATAAACGCCGACGTCTTCCAGATGTCCGCGACAGTGATTATCACAAAGGAGTTCATGCTGTTGGTCAGTGGGTTGGCTTCGAACAGTCCAATCGCCTGCAGTGGATCGGACAGAAAGCCAACTGAGGGATTAAACAGCAAGAAAAACAGCATCCCTTGAATCACAATTGGGATCGCCCAGGGCAAGATGATCGCCACGCGAACCCAGCGTCGACCGCGGTACTCCTTGGCCATGATGTAGGCCTGACCGAAGCCGATCAGGGTCTCGAAGACGACGCTGATGATCGCAAACGCGAGGGTGACGAACAGTGCCTGACGGAAAAACGGGGTGTTGAAGGTGAGATCGATCAGCGGTCGAGAGAGCAGTGGATTCTGGTTGGTGAGAACGGCCACATAGTTTTCGAGCCCGACGAAGCCGCCGGTTTTGGCCGCACCGAACAGGTTGTCTTCGAGCAGCGAGACTCGGAACGTTCGCCACAGCGGCCACAGCGCGATTGTGAGCAACACCAGAAACGCCGGTGTCAAAAGCAGGTAGGCGTAGGCCTGCTCGCTGAGGTTTTCCATCCAGTTGAGGACTCGGGAGACTGGATTCCACCCCTGTTGCTGTTGGTGTTCAGTTGCCATGCTCGTCTCCGCGTACATGTGGTTGATACATGGTTGTGGATCGCTCGCTAGATTTCCTCCAGATCGGTGAGCGCGTTCCCCAGATCGCTCATCGCCTCAGCCGGGCGCTTTCTGCCCTGGAGGGCGTCGTTGATCTCTTGGTGGGCCTGCTGGGACTGCTGTGACCAGACGGGTGTCACCGGACGAGCAACGGTGTTGTCGCCAGCGATCCGCAACGTCTCGGAGTACTCACCGAACGCAGGATGATCGCCAGCCAGCTGCTCGACGAGTTCGGGTTCGTGGGGGATGAACCCCGGCCCGTTCAACTGTGCTTCCTGAACTTCGTCGGAGTGGAACGCCTGGAGGACTTCGAGCGTCGACTCCAGATCGGTCGTGTTTGGGTTGACCCCAACGAGCCAGCCACCCAGTGCTGACGCCGAACCGCCGAGGCCGTCGTATCTGGCCGCATCCTCTGGAACGCCGTACGGCAGTGGCATCACGCCCAGCTCTTGGTCGTCGGTGAACTCCTCGGCAGCCATCGGAATCGTGTAGGTCCAGTTTCGCATCGCTACGGCGTTGGTGTCGCCGACGAACGCGCCGTCGGTCTCCTGTTCAGTCCAGCCGAACACCACGTTGGGCGAACACTGGGCAATGTCTTGGCTGGCCTCGCTTGTGCCGTGGACCATATCTCGGGCGACAGTGAGTGCCTCGATGACCGGTTGTTCTTCGACGGTGACCGGGCGGTCGCCGACCGGGCCGAAGAGCGTCTCAAGACCGCCGAAGTATGCACCGCCGTAGCTCGACATGAGTTCGTTGAACGTACAACACGACAGTCCGGGGTAGCTGTCGGCTTGCCAAACGTAGCCGTAGTCGACGTCCGCCCGCTCGTGGACCTCGGCGACAGCTCTGCTCCATTCGGCCCACGACGGTGGCTCGGTCGACCAGCCCTCGAACTCGCTTTCGGAGTAGCCCGCTTGGCGAAATAGGTCCTTCCGGTAGTGCATCGTCGGAAAGTCCGGAAAGAAGGGGAGTGCCCACAGCTCGCCGGTCTCTGGATGGCTTGCCGTCTCGACGAGCATGTCGAAACTCTCGGAACGAACATCGTCAACAAAGCTACTGTCGAGTTCGTTTTCGAGGTTGAGGATGCTTTCGCGGGCGATAAACGGAATCGTCCACCCGTTGTCCATCACCATGATGTCTGGGGACTCCTGTTGGGCATCGAGGAGTGTCACGAAATCTTCAGCCCGCGCGTCGGTGTCTTCGGGACCGGCGGTAATCTGGATATCGATCTCTTCGGAGACACCGGCGTCGTAAAACGCCCCGATATCCAGGTTCTGGGCGAGGTTCTGGTTGCCCAGAATTTCGATTCCGTCGGTCCCACTGTCGCCATAACAGCCAGCTATCGAGGCGATACCAGCTGTCCCCGCTGCCTGTACGAACCGACGTCTGTATAGTGGCCCTGTTTTCGACGTTCGTTTTTTATTTAATTTCTTTGCCACTGTGAATCAATGTATAGCATGATAAATGATAAAGGTTTTTGCTCTCACGTTCAATATTGCGTTAATTCATATCACTATTGTCAGTTCTATGCGCGTCGACCAACAGAAGAAAGCAGAATTCTGCCGACGGGTCGTGGTTGGCGTCGGTGACCAACTTGAGCCTACACAGCGCCTGGGTTCCCAGCCGCGAAACAGCCGGACATATCAATGTCCGCGATAAGATGGAGGTAATGCCAGCACCGAACCGCAACACGCTGTGGGGTCGGGCCATCGCAGCCGAACTCGCCGCCAGCGGCGTCCGGACGGTCGTGATCTCGCCGGGCAGCCGGTCGACGCCGCTGACGGTCGCCTGTGACGAACACGACGATATCGAGACGATTTCGGCGCTCGACGAACGCTCGGCCGGCTTTTTCGCACTCGGCCGGGCGCGTCGGACGGGCGAGGTCACTCCGCTTATTTCAACGTCGGGTACCGCGGCCGCAAACTACCATCCTGCTGTCATCGAAGCCAGCGAGGGGCGGGTGCCGCTGTTGCTGTTGACTGCTGATCGCCCGCCAGAGCTTCGGGATTCGGGAGCGAACCAGACTGTCGACCAACAGAAACTGTACGGCGATGCGGTCCGATGGTACAAGGATCTGCCCGAGCCAGCCGCCGAAGAACGGACACTTCGGTCGCTGCGGACCGACGTCTGTCGGGCGGTCGGCACCGCCGAAGGGACTCCTGCAGGGCCGGTGCATCTGAACGCTCCATTCAAAAAGCCCCTGGAGCCGACACACGTCGACGGTGATGTGCCAGCGGATCTCTCGGCGTTGGCTGCAGAGGGTCGCGGCAGCGACACGCCGTTTGTCCGGCGGACGAATGGTTATCCGCAGCTTGATGATCAGGAGCTACGCAAACTGGGCGAGAAATTGAGCGTCGACCGCGGGCTAATCGTCGCCGGCCCCGCCGACCCGCCAGGGATCACCGCCGAATCAGTGACCGCGTTTTCGCATGCGACCGGGTTTCCAATCTTGGCCGATCCACTTTCTGGGCTGCGGTTTGGCGGCCATACCCGCGTCGCACCCGTGATCGGTGGCTACGACGGATATGTGAATACGTCCGTCACCGACGCGTGGCCCGACCCCGAAGTGGTGGTTCGGCTGGGTGCGTCGCCGACTTCGAAACCGTTACGCAAGTATCTGGCCGGGACGGATGCTCGGCAGCTGGTGGTCGACCCTGCAGGCGAGTGGCGCGAAGCCGAGTTTACGGCGACCGATTTGGTGGTGGCCGACCCTGCCCGGCTCTGTGGGCAGCTCTCGCAGGTAATCCGCAGCGGCGGGTCCAGTGCGTGGCGCGACCGCTGGACGGCGGCGGATGCGGCACACAGTAAGACGGTCGACGAGCAGCACGACACCCTATTTGAGGGCGGAATCGTTGCGGATGTCGTAGCCGAAACGCCCGATCCGTCAACGGTGGTTGTCTCCAACAGTATGCCCATCCGGGATCTCGACCGGTTCGGTTCGGTCGACACGAAATCGATCACGGCGATTGGCAACCGCGGGGCGTCGGGAATTGACGGCGTGGTCTCGACCGCGCTGGGGGCGGCCCACGGGACAACTGACCATGTGACGCTCGTAGTCGGTGATCTGGCCTATTACCACGATATGAACGGGCTTGCGGCGATCCAGCGCGCCGACGTTGATGTGACGATTG
>LKMJ01004791.1_pt1 | contig 12747 bp, 10 predicted proteins | sample 643391 | NCBI WGS metagenome assembly LKMJ01 (sample SAMN04112250, study PRJNA286221) | soda lake metagenome | biome: soda lake; feature: Kulunda Steppe; material: water; isolation source: sample PL-Br10 brine of Picturesque Lake | place: Russia: Kulunda steppe | collected 2010-07
AATCTGGCCATTACCGAGGCCGCAGCGCCGCATGGATTGTACTATGCACCTGATCCCTCTTCCCAAATTGCCTGCTCGATCGGTGGTAATGTAGGGGAAAACGCCGGGGGCGTGCATTGTCTTAAGTACGGTCTCACCGTGAATAATGTGCTTGCCGTTAAAGTGCTGACGATGGAAGGTGAGCTGACCACCATTGGCAGTGAGGCGCTCGATAGCCCAGGGCTGGATCTTCTTGCCCTGATGCATGGATCTGAAGGCATGCTCGGTGTGGTGGTGGAAGTCACCTTAAAACTACTCCCCAACCCCCTGACCAAACAAGTCCTAATGGCCTCTTTTGATGATGTTGAGCAAGGCGGCCATGCGGTTGCTGCGATTATTGCTCGCGGCATTATCCCTGCCGGCTTAGAGATGATGGATGGAGCGGCGATTCAGGCCGCGGAAGATTTCGTTCAGGCGGGCTATGACACGGCAGCAGCCGCTATCTTAATTTGCGAACTTGATGGAAGCGATGCCGAGGTGGCCGATCAGCAAAAAGCGGTGGAGGCCTGTCTGCGTGACCATGGCGCCTCCCGCATTCAGGTGGCGCAAGATGACAATGAGCGCGCTCGGTTTTGGGCCGGCCGCAAAGCGGCCTTCCCGGCAGTTGGGCGTATATCACCGGATTACTACTGTATGGATGGCACCATTCCGCGCAAACAACTTGCCTATGTGCTCAAGCGGATTAGCGAAATCAGCGCCGCTCATAACCTAGAAACCGTCAATGTGTTTCATGCCGGCGATGGCAACTTACATCCGCTGATTTTGTTTGATGGCAACCAACCCGGTCAGCTTGAAGCGGCAGAGGCAGTGGGCAGCGCAATTCTACAGCTCTGCGTTGAAGTGGGCGGCACTGTTACGGGTGAACATGGGGTTGGCCTAGAGAAGATCAATGAAATGTGCGTGCAGTTTGCCACCGCTGAAATCAGTCAATTCCACGCGATTAAAGCGGCATTCGATGAACGGGGCCTGCTTAATCCCGGCAAAGCCATCCCTACGCTTAATCGCTGCGCTGAATTTGGGCGGCTACATGTGCATAACGGTGAGCTGCCTCACCCCGAATTGGAGCGCCTGTGATGAGTGATCAGGATCAAACTGAGCTACTCAAAAGCCGCCTGGCAGAGGCTCGCAGCCAAGCAGAACCCGTCTGCATTATCGGCCAGCAGTCTAAATCCTTTTATGGCAATGCTCAGGTGGGTACCCCGCTTTCACTGGCTGAACACACCGGCATTATTAATTACGAACCCACTGAGCTTGTATTAACGGCGCGCGCCGGCACATCGCTTGCCGACATCGAAAAAACATTGGCGGCTGAAGGTCAGAGCCTAGCCTTTGACCCTCCGCAATTTGGCGGCCGTGGCACCCTCGGCGGCGCCATTGCAAGCGGGCTTGCGGGCCCTGGCCGACCTTGGCTTGGCGGCGTTCGCGATATGATCCTTGGCGTAAAAATCCTCAATGGCCAAGCCGAGCTCATGCGCTTTGGTGGGGAGGTCATGAAAAATGTGGCGGGCTATGATGTTTCTCGACTCATGGTGGGTGCGCTCGGCACACTCGGTGTCATTGTTGAAGCATCAGTGAAGGTACTGCCCTCACCTGTTAGCGAGGCAACTGTTGTACAAACACCAGACTCAGACGTGGATCTGCACGCACTCAGCGAGCAGCTACTGCGTGCCGGTCGGCCGGTGACCGGGCTCATCCACTGGGATAATCGCACCTATTTGCGCCTCGCTGGCACCGAGTCAGCCGTGGAGGCAGCCTGCCAGGCACTTGGCGGTGAGCAGATGAGCGCAACTGAGAGTCGTGCATTTTGGGCGAGTATTCGGGATCAATCGCATCAGTTTTACGCAGACACTCAAGCCCCTTTATGGCGGGTTAGTTTGCCACCGAAAGCACCCCTTGCCGGGTTTACCGGTGAGTGTTTAGTGGACTGGGCAGGCCAGCAGCTCTGGCTCAAGAGCGATATGAGCCCAGCAGCCCTTCGTACGCTAGCTCAGGAACACGGCGGGAGCGCCACTTTATTTCGTGGGCATTTAGACGACTGCGATGCGTTTCAGCCCTTGGATGCGGTTCAAACCCGGTTACATCAACGGATTAAGCAGTCATTTGATCCAGAGCACATTCTTAACCCGACGCGACTGTACCGTGAGATGGAGGCGGCGTAAGCCATGCAAACCAACCTTGCAGACTTTATAAAAGACACCGCGGCCGGGCAGGAAGCTGATGAAATTTTGCGCAAATGCACCCATTGTGGCTTTTGCCTTGCCAATTGCCCCACCTACCGCATTCTTGGCGACGAGCTCGATAGCCCCCGCGGGCGAATTTACCAGATCAAACAAGTACTCGAAGGTGAGCCTGCTACCGAAAGCATTCAGCTTCACTTAGATCGGTGCCTAACGTGTCGCGCCTGCGAAACAACCTGCCCTTCAGGCGTAGAATATGGTCGTCTGGCCGACCTAGGCCGAGAGATTGTTGAGCAGCAGGTGCCACGCGCGCCCACGCAGCGTTGGCTACGGCTGGCCCTTAGAAGCGTACTACCCCGCCCTCGGTTGTTCTCAAGCCTAATGACGCTAGGCCGCATTGCGCGCCCTTTAGTGCCTAATCCGTTGCGTAAAAAGATTCGCAAAAAGCGCGCGGCACCGGCATGGCCAGTCAACACCCAAACCAATCGCTTTGTATTGATGCTGGAAGGCTGCGTACAACCGACGCTTGAGCCGCCGATCAATCCACAAACGGCAAATATTCTAGATAGCCTGGGTATTAGGGTGCATCGCACACCAGCGGTGACCTGCTGTGGGGCTATCGATCAGCATTTGGGCGCGCCAGAGAAAGCAGCCGATCAAATTCGGCGCAATATTGACGCTTGGTGGCCCCTGGTTGAACAAGGCGCAGAGGCCATTGTGGTGAATGCCAGCGGCTGCGGCGCGCAAGTGAAAGACTACGGCCACCTGCTTGCCAACGACAAAGCGTATTCTGACAAAGCAAACAAAATCAGTAATCTAACGGTTGACCCGATTGAATTACTTGAAAAGAATGCAGACCAACTCAAACCGGCTGAAAACGCGCCACGGCGCATTGCCTTTCAAACGCCCTGCACCCTGCAGCATGCCCAAAAGCTTAACGGTCGGGTCGATAGGCTACTGGCACAAATTGGTTTTGAGCTCACACCCGTGCCCAACAGCCATATTTGTTGCGGCTCAGCGGGCACGTATTCAGTTTTACAACCCGAGCTTGCCACCGAGCTAAGAGATCAAAAACTGGCGAGCTTAAACACCGGCAACCCAGAGCTCATTGCCACTGCCAATATTGGCTGCCTCACCCACTTGGATGAGGCATCTGATATTCCGGTGCGTCATTGGTTGGAGCTAATCGACGTTAAGCATCAACCGTAATCGGGATACCCGCAATATGGGCCTGCCACTTCTCAGGCCCTTGCTTATGCACCGATTGCCCTTCGCTGCTAACAGCAACAGTCACGGGCATATCTTCCACCACAAACTCATGAATGGCCTCCATGCCTAAATCTTCAAAGCCCACCACACGGGCCTGGCGAATGGCGCGAGACACCAAATAAGCAGCCCCACCCACAGCAATCAGATAAACCGAGCCATGCTGCCGAATCACCTCTACTGTGTCGGCTGAGCGCTCCGCTTTGCCAATCATGCCGCTAATGCCGGTTTCACTCAGCATGAGGTCAGTGAACTTATCCATGCGCGTGGCAGTGGTAGGCCCGGCTGGCCCCACCTTTTCATCCCGCACCGGATCCACCGGCCCAACGTAGTAAATAAATTTGCCACGAAAATCGACTGGCAACGGCTTACCCTCTGCCAGATACTGCCGTATGCGAGCATGGGCGGCATCACGCCCTGTTAAGAGCGTGCCAGAGAGCAGCAGGGTCTCTCCGGGCTGCCATTGCGCAATTTCTTCGGGCGTAATCGTATCGAGATTAACGCGACGGGTATTCTCACCCACCTCCCACGTAACCGCCGGCCAGTCTTCAAGACGTGGCACAGGCAGCTCAGCCACACCAGAACCATCCAAGCTAAAATGAACGTGCCGATTGGCCGCACAATTAGGGATTAACGCGACTGGCTTGTTGGCTGCATGCGTTGGGTAATCACGAATTTTAACGTCTAAAACGGTCGTTAACCCGCCTAAACCTTGCGCGCCAATGCCAAGCTGATTAATGCGCTCAAAAAGATCAAGCCGTAGCGCTTCAAGAGCGGTTTGCGCGCCTCTTGCCTGCAACTCATGGATATCGATCGACTCCATGCACGCCTCTTTGGCTAACTGCATCGAGCGCTCTGCGGTACCCCCAACACCAATGCCGATTACGCCGGGTGGACACCAACCCGCGCCCATCGTGGGCAGCTGAGAGAGCACCCACTCGGCAATATCATCAGACGGGTTGAGCATGGCAAATCGTGATTTTGCTTCAGACCCACCACCCTTGGCGGCTACTTTAAAATGAACCTCATTACCTGGCACCACCCGTACATGAATAACTGCTGGCGTGTTATCGCCCGTGTTCTGCCGCAGACCTGCCGGGTCACGCAATACCGATGCCCGCAATGGATTGCCGGGATCTGAGTAGGCTTTAGCCACACCGGCATTAATCATGTCCTCAAGGCCCATGTCTGCATCCCACTGAACATCCATACCCACCTCAACAAACACCGTCACAATCCCAGTGTCTTGACAGATGGGCCGACGACCCTCGGCACAAAGCCGACTGTTGACCAGGATCTGCGCCATCGCATCTTTGGCCGCTGGGCTTTCTTCTCGCTCCCATGCCTCATGCATCGCATCAAGGAAATCTTTGGGGTGATAGCAAGAAATAAACTGCAGCGCGTCGGCTACGCTTTGAATCACGTCATCTTGGCGAATTGTGGTGGTCATCGATACAGGCTCCCGTCTTTTTAATCTTCACCTGATATTATACGGACATGAGTACACAAAAACTGCCGTTATTAGCAACGCCCCAAGCGGTTCATGCCACACAAGATGATCCATCGATCATTCGGGTCTATGTGGGCCCGCTGGAAACTTACACCTCTGCCCATCTGCCGGGTGCCACGCAGATTGAGTACGAGGCACTGTTGCGCGAGGGTCCGCCCGGCGGGCTACTGCCGAGCATGGAGCAGCTTTCCGCGGTGCTAGGCCAAGCCGGTATTACCCCCGCTCATCATGTGGTCGCCTATGACGATAGTGGGAATGGCCGCGCCGCGCGGCTGATTTGGACGCTCGATTGCTTGGGCCATACGGGTAGCTCGTTACTTAACGGGGGCTTGCCCGCGTGGGTTGATGAAGGGCTACCGGTTGCTTCTGGCAGCCACCAACTTTCGCACCCAGCTGAGCCCTATCCCGCCACGCTACAAAATTCTCGTGTACTGATTGATTTTGCCGAACTCATCAGTCGCCTGGATGATGATCAGCTGCAGGTATTAGACGCGCGCACCGTCGCTGAGCATGCAGGCGTGGATATTCGCACCGCGCGTGGTGGCCACATCCCCGGTGCCATTAATTTAGATTGGACGATGCTCTGGGATCCACAAAATGCCTGCCGCCTAAAACCCCTTGAAGAGTTGCAGCAATTGCATGAGGCACGTGGTATCGAGCCAGACAAACAGGTGGTAGTTCATTGCCAAACCCATCATCGCTCGGCATTAAGCTATGTGGTGCTCAGGGCGCTTGGTTACCCGCATGTTAGTGCCTACGCGGGCTCATGGGCCGAATGGGGCAACCATCCAGATGCGCCTATTGCTTCGGCTGAGCAACCGTAGCCAAAAATTGGCCTCGATAATGGCGCAACTCAGCAATCGAATCTTGAATATCATCCAAGGCCAAATGCGATGAACGCTTGGCATAGCCAGAAGCAACTGAGGGCGCCCATCGCTGGGCCAGCTCTTTGAGTGTACTGACATCGATATGTCGATAATGAAAGTAGCGAAGCAATGCTGGCATGCAGCGGTGCAAAAACCGCCGATCTTGGCAAATACTATTGCCACACATTGGCGAAACACCGGCCGGCACCCATTGGGCCAGAAATTCCAGCGTGGCCTGCTCCGCCTGCGCTTCAGTTACCTGACTTTCTCTCACTCGCTCAATCAACCCCGACTCACCATGTTGCGACTGATTCCAATCATCCATGCCAGCCAAAACAGACTCAGGCTGATGGATGGCCAACACCGGCCCTGTTGCCAACACGTTAAGCTCACTATCGGTCACAATCGTGGCGATTTCGATGATACGGTCCTGATCCACGTCAAGCCCGGTCATCTCCAGGTCAATCCAAATCAAATTATTGCTAGAAACACTCATAACCCAGGAGTGTACCAAATCTCATGACGCAGAGAATCGGGCGAGTCGTTGTTAGTAGCGGCAATCACTGCGTCATTGATGCAAACGGACCTGAATTAATTCCGGCAAAGCTTGCTCGCCACTTAAAACCACGTCCGGTTGCGGGCGATCAAGTCAATTGGTTACGCCATGGCCCAGGGGCTTTTGTGGAATCCGTCATCCCACGGTGCAATGTCATTGAACGGGGTGATTTTCGCGGCAATCCACGCGCTCTGGCTGCCAACATTGATCACTTGGTGATTGTGCTAGCGCCCCTTCCTGCGCCTGATACCTTGCTGCTCGATCGTTTTTTAGTGTTGGCTAGCGCCGCCGGCATTTCCCCACTGATATGGATTAATAAAGCTGATATTGACGATGCCAACAATCCGCTCACCACAGGTGTACTTTCAAAGCGCTACACCAACCTTGGCGTTCCCTGGCAAAGCGGGAGCACGCTGGAAAGCCACGGTATCAAAACATTACAAACCACACTGGGGGCAGGCACCGCCATTTTGGTGGGGCAATCAGGCGTCGGCAAATCCTCACTCACCCAAAAACTGGTACCCGACCTTGCGCTGCGCATTGGTGCAGTCTCTGAAGCGTCAGGCCAAGGCCGCCACACCACCACAGAAACCACTCTGTTCAATACCCCTAATGGCGGTGCGCTGATTGATTCACCCGGGGTACGTACGCTGCGCTTAGCACATTTAACCCCAGCCGAAATCACCGCCGGTTTTCCTGAAATTGCCGACAAAATGGGCCGTTGCCGCTTTCGGGACTGCCGCCACCTCAGTGAGCCAGACTGCGCCATTAGGCAGGCTATCGAGACAGGCGAAATCGCGCACGAACGGCTTAAAAATTGGCGTCGATTAGTCGATGAGACGTCATAAATCTGTCGTTTACGAGACAAGGCATGCCGCTTTGAGGGATTTGGCAGATCAGAAAAGTTGATCTATAGTGACAACTAAGTTGAACACGGAGGCCTCGAAGATAACCGAGGCGGTTAAACAGTCCATTGATTCACATCAAGACATTGCCGGTTACAACTGCCTCGTTGCTGCCAAAACTCTTTGCGCAGCGATGTCCTCCGATATCAATTTCTGCCTTCTTTTTAAAGAAACGGAGTGAATCATGATGAAGCGATCTTTATACGCTGTTGCCCTCTCGGGCGCTCTCTTACCCATGGCGGCTAATGCTGACTGCGGGGATGTCTCAATTGCTGAGATGAACTGGACATCTGGCGGCATCATCACCGGCGTAACCGCCTTTTTGCTAGAGCAAGGCTACGGCTGCAACGTTACCGTTGTGCCTTCCGCGACCACCACTGCCATCACCTCGCTCGCAGAAAACAACGAGCCGGATGTGGTCCCCGAGCTGTGGGTCAACTCCGCACCGGTATTCTTCCGCCTTGAAGAGGAAGGTCGGGTTGTTAAAGCCTCTGACTCATTCTCTGATGGTGGTACTGAGCACTGGCTTGTGCCGGATTACATGGTTGAAGCGCATCCCGAGCTAGCAACCATTGAGGGTATCTTGGCCAACCCAGAGCTGGTCGGTGGTCGGTTTAACAACTGCCCAGACGGCTGGGGCTGCCGGATTGTAAACGACTCCCTAGCGCAGGCGTTTGACCTCGAGGGCAATGGCATCGAGGTGTTCAATCACGGCTCGGGTGAGACCATGCCAGCGGCAATGGCTTCAGCCTACGAGGCAGGCGAGCCCTACTTTGGCTACTACTGGGGGCCAACGGCACCACTGGGCAAATACGGCTTTGTGGATGTCGACTTGGGGCCATACGATCAGGCAGTACATGACTGCAACCAAGACGTTGACTGCTCTGACATTGGCGTGTCCTCCTTCCCCGCTGCTTCGGTGTTTAACGTAGTGACCACCGACTTTGCTGAGCGTGAGCCAGCGGCATTTGCTGTTGTGCAAAATGTCAGCTTCCCTAATGCTCAAATGAGCGAGCTTCTGGCGTGGCATGGTGATAATCAGGCCAGCGTGGATGAAGCTGTGGTCTACTTCCTGCAAAACAATCAGGATCAGTGGATGAGCTGGATCAGCGAGGATGCACGTGCCAACCTCGCAGGACTCTTCAACTAATTATTGAGGAGTAATTGGCGGGCGATCGAAATCTTCGACGCCCGCTTTTTTTGATCAGGGGATTAACGGGCAATGGCAACTTACGATTTTATTTTTGATCGGCTCGGCCTGCGCGACTGGTGCGGAGAGAAAACAACAACAACGATGAGCATGCGCGACTTGCTCGCACAACGCCAAGGCGCTGCCGAACCGACCATCTGGGAGCTCCCCTTTCCCTCATTAGACAACCTCCATGACGCCTGCCCCGCGATCATGCAAACCCGAAATCTAACCAGCGGGTTAGAAAAAGGATTTCTGGGAATCAGAGACTCCCTGCGAGTCGTCATTGACCCGCTCACTCAGCCATTAAGCTGGTTTTTAAGAGGCGCGCTCGATCTTTTTCAGACCGTGCCATGGTTTATTATGATTCCGCTGATGCTTGCCGTGGTTTTCCTGGCTTCCAAGTCATGGAAACTGGTGGCGCTCGTGGGTTCATTCCTCCTGTTTCTGGCCTTCATTGACCATTACGATTACTCCATGCAGACATTGGCCATTATCTTTGTCTGCTCGGTGCTGTGCGTCCTATTAGGCGTGCCGATAGGCATTGCCATGTCGAGGAGTAACGCGCTTCAGCGCGGCATTATCCCGGTGTTGGATATGCTTCAAACCTTACCGCCGTTTGTGTATTTAATCCCATTGATATTTTTGTTCTCGGTCACAGAGCCCAAGCTCTACGGCATCGCCATCATTCTCTATGCGATCGTGCCAGTGATTCGCTTAACCGATCTCGGTATTCGCTTGGTCGATAAAGATGTGATCGAGGCTGCAGATGCGTTTGGCATGACCGACCGGCAAAAGCTCTATAAGGTCCAAATCCCACTGGCGCTGCCTAACATCATGGCGGGAGTTAACCAGACGATCATGATGAGTCTGGCCATGGTTGTTATCGCCTCACTGGTCTCTGCGCCGGGGCTTGGCGTACTCGTTCTGCGTGGCATTCGTAACCTTGAGCTCGGCGTTGGATTGGTCGCTGGCTTGGGCATCGTCTTGCTGGCAATTATTCTTGATCGTGTGACCAAAGCGGCTCTCGCCCGGGTTAACACATCGCAGCAGCAGTAGGGGCGAGCAGTAGCATGAGTAAACAGATTAAAGTCTCTATCCAACATCTATATAAGATCTTTGGTGATGACCCTCAAACGGCACTTGGGCAGGTTAAAGCAGGCATGGGTAAGACCGATCTGCTCGATCAAACCAATCATGTGCTGGGCTTACAAGACATCAACGTGGACATCGCTGATGCCGAAATCACCGTGATCATGGGTTTATCGGGTTCTGGCAAATCAACGCTGATTCGTCACCTCAACCGGCTCATTGACCCCACTGCGGGTCAGATTATGGTGGACGGAGACGATGTCATGTCATTCGGCCCCGAGGCATTGCGCAAGCTAAGGCGTGAGAGAATGTCGATGGTTTTTCAGAAATTCGCGCTGCTACCGCACCGGACAGTGCTAGAAAACGCAGCAACTCCCTTACTCGTGCGCGGCATCAATAAGCAAGAGGCACTTGCCGAGGGGCGCAAATGGCTGGATCGTGTTGGGCTGCAGGGCAACCATAATCAGCACCCCCACCAGCTCTCGGGCGGTATGCAGCAACGTGTGGGCATTGCTCGGGCCCTGACGTCCAACTCCGATATCATGCTGATGGATGAGGCGTTTTCTGCGTTGGATCCGCTCATTCGCACCGATATGCAGGACTTACTCCTAGAGCTGCAAACCGAACTCAACAAAACCATTGTGTTCATTACCCATGACTTGGATGAAGCATTAAAGCTTGCTGATCATTTGGTGATACTCAAAGATGGCTACATCGTGCAGCAGGGTGAGCCGCAGGAGATTCTACTTAACCCGAATGACCCGTATATCATTGATTTTATAAGTGATATCAATCGCGCGCGGGTACTGCGAGTACGCTCGGTGATGGACCATAACACCAGAGATGCGGACAACTGCGTTGCCGAGGTCGATGCCGACGCTAATCTAGAATCTTTGATCGCGCTATCCAGTGGCGACACTAATCTTAGCTATCGGGTGGTCAAAGACGGCCAATTGCTAGGCGTGTTGCATATGCAAGAACTGGTGCGGGCATTGGTGCCCACCGGTGCTGCCGAGGATGGGGTGCGCGGCAAGCAATAAAAAAAGGGGCGATTCAACGCCCCCTTTTGTTATGCCGTTATCGCCTTCTTTCCTTAGAAGTTGTAACGCGCTCCCACCGTGAAGACCGAATCAGCATCTCCCGCTAAGCCTTCAGCAAATACCGAAAGCGGGCCGCTGATTTTATAGCTCACACCAGCGGTGAAGTTTGTCGTCTCATCGGTGCCATTATCAAGGTTGCTCACCGTGGCAAACAAATCCCCTGCGCCGTAATCAAACACAATGGCGCCAGCAATATGAGTGTTGTCGCCTTGATCTTCAAAGAATGCGCCAACCATCAGATCATCGCTGACATCAAAGTCGATGCGGGCACCCATCAATGAATCTTCGTTACCATCAACGAAATCACTATTGGCCTGATCATAAGCGACCGTAAAGCTCACCGGACCCTGCGAGAAGCCCACGTAGGCCACTGCATTGGTCGCTTCTTTTACTTCATCATCTTCATTCTGCCACTTCAGCGACGCACCAAACCGCACGCCACCAAAATCAGCGGAATCATAGGCAACTGAATTACCACGCGCACGCTGACCACCCGAATTTAACGCTCGGAAACCGGTATTGTTAGGGAGGTCCGTCAAGCTGCCAATCTGCTGATAAAACATGCTATCGAAGTTACCGATTCGCACACTGCCCACGTCACTAAAGCGGGCGCCCAGGAAAGTGTTGCGCACAGTCATCGCATCGCTGTTGACTTTAGCACCGTCATAACGAAACTCAGTATTCACAAACGCTGTGACGTCACTGTTAACTGTGTGCGTGCCACGGAACCCAAAACGAGAACTGAAGTTCTTGAACTCAGTGGTGTCCTCATTAACCTCCACACCCATCCGCAGACGGCCATGCAGGTCAATGCGGGTGTCATCAGATTCAAAGATACGGGCTGCATCAGCAGGCGCTGCAAACATCACCCCTGAGCCCATGATGACTGCCGCGGCAGTAGTCAATGCTGTTTTCTTCATGATTTCACTTTCCTTTCTGTAGACAACAAATAAAACGCTGTCAGGATGAAAGAAACATGTGAAAAAGAAGTGACGGTTTGATGATGTTATTGTGACCACGCAACGGTTTGTTGCGCAGCCACAACACTTAAGGCGGTTAGTCCATCTGCTTAAAGTGGAACTCTCCGCCTTCCTTTAGGCCTGACGGCCAGCGAGCCGTCACCGTTTTCGTTCGAGTATAAAACCGGAAAGCATCAGGGCCATGCTGGTTCAAATCACCAAAGCCTGATTTTTTCCAGCCGCCAAAGGTGTAGTAAGCCAGCGGCACCGGAATCGGTACGTTAATTCCGATCATACCCACATCAATACGACTAGCAAAATCACGGGCGGCATCTCCATCACGGGTAAAAATAGCCACGCCATTGCCGTAGGGGTTGTTCTTAATCAACTCAACGGCCGCCGCATAATTGGGAACGCGCACCTGGCAGAGTACTGGCCCAAAGATTTCTTCACGATAAATCGACATCTCTGGGGTAACGCGATCAAACAAATGCGGGCCTACGTAAAAGCCCGCCTCATCGCCTTTAATCGCATGCTCCCGGCCATCGACAACCAGCTCTGCGCCGGCCTTCACGCCCTCTTCAATCAGGCCCAGCACCCGTGCTTTAGCCTCAGCGGTAACCAACGGGCCGTAATCGACGTTGTCGCCTTCGGTATAGGGCCCTACACGCAAGGCATTAATGCGCGGAATCAGCTTTTCGACCAGCCGATCCGCTGTGCCCTCGCCCACTGGCACCGCCACTGAGATGGCCATACAACGTTCGCCCGCTGCCCCATACCCGGCACCCACCAGTGCATCGGCTGCCTGGTCCATGTCGGCATCCGGCAACACCACCATGTGGTTCTTTGCACCACCAAAGGCCTGAACCCGCTTACCATTAGCACAACCCCGGCCATAGATATACTCGGCAATCGGCGTGGAGCCCACAAACCCAATCGCGGCAATATCGGGATTATCTAAAATCGCATCAACCGATTCCTTATCGCCATGCACAACTTGCAGAACACCATCTGGCAACCCGGCTTCCTGCAGTAACTCAGCCAGCATGACCGGCACACTTGGGTCACGCTCGCTGGGCTTTAAGATA
>LKMJ01004792.1_pt1 | contig 12747 bp, 16 predicted proteins | sample 643391 | NCBI WGS metagenome assembly LKMJ01 (sample SAMN04112250, study PRJNA286221) | soda lake metagenome | biome: soda lake; feature: Kulunda Steppe; material: water; isolation source: sample PL-Br10 brine of Picturesque Lake | place: Russia: Kulunda steppe | collected 2010-07
CTCCTCCCGACCGACCCGTACGCCACGGCCGGAACGCTGGAAACGCTCGGCTTCGAGTTCGTCGGTCAGGAGACCGATCGGATCCGCTACCGCGCTGCGGGTGATCGAGCGAACGTGATCGACATCCTCGACCGGGACGCCACGTTCGGCCGCGAGGGCGCGGGAACGATCCATCACGTCGCAGTGCGAGTCGAATCCGAGTCGCAGCTGTACGAGTGGCGCGAACTGTTCGCCGACCGGGACTACACAGTCTCGCGCGTCAAAGACCGGCACTTCTTTCACTCGCTGTACGTCCGCGGTCCCGGCGGGATCCTGTTCGAACTCGCGACCGAAACGCCCGGCGTGACGGCGGGTGATGATCCGGATCACCTCGGCGAGTCGCTGTTCCTGCCCGACTGGTTCGAGGACGATCGCGAGCTGATCGAGAGACAGTTGCCCGAACTGACGCTTCCGGACGAACGGGATCCGTGACACAGCAGTCTCCCTCGGATGGTAAGGATAGCCCTCACGGCGATCACTCGGATGAGGCCCACGCCGAGCCCGACGACCCTCACGCCGATCAGCCGCTCGTAACTGGTGGCGCACCGACGATGGCCGCGGAGACGGCCGTAATACTGCTACACGGCCGCGGTGGCAGCGCCAGGGGGACGATCGGACTGGCCGACGAGTTCTATCGACACGGCCTCATCTTCATTGCGCCGCAGGCAGAGCGCAGTCGCTGGTATCCGTACCGGTTCGACGAACCCCTCGACCGGAACGAGCCATGGCTCTCCTCGGCCGTCAATCGGGTCGAAGCGGCACGCGATACGGCCACGCGGATCGGCATCGACGCCGACCGAACCGTCTTCGTCGGCATCTCGCAGGGCGCCTGCGTCCTCACCGAGTACCTCCTGCGTCGTCCCGCCCGGTATGGTGGGGTGTTCATCGTCTCCGGTGCGCTCGCCGGACAGGACCCCGACGCCCGACAGTTCGACGGATCGCTCGACCGAACGCCCGTGTTCATCGGCTGTAGTGACGACGATCCCTCCGTCCCGATCGATCGCGTGCGAGCGACGACCGCGTCATTCGAGCGCCTTGACGCCGACGTGACCGAACGAATCGACCAGGGACAGGGCCACGGTCTTACGGACGATCACATACGGGCGATCGATGCCCGGCTGGACGAGTTGGGCTAGCAGTTACCGGCCCCCGGTCGCTCGAACACTCGTCTCCTGGGTAGTCCGTTCGGATGTCGTTCGGAGCTCGAATGAGACTCCAAGTATGTACGTTTCACCGGCGCGTTCTTGCACGATGACGCCGCCGATCGCCTCGCAGTCGCCGAACTGGCGGTCGGGGCCGCTGGGGCAGTTGTTTGCCGCCCACGCAGCCGCGTCGCTCTCATTGTAGGCAATCTCGTGGACGACTGATCGCTCAAGTTCGGAGACGCGAAGTGTCTCGACGCGGGGTTCGAGGCCGTTCTCAAGCTCCTCGACTGCCGACTCGCGCTCGTCCCAGTCGTGCTGCTCGGGTACGGATGCCGTGGCGTCGTGGACACTCCGATCCAGCGCGCTCACAATGCGCTCGGGAGAGCCTTCCTCGCTGCTCGGGTCGATATCCGGATGTGAACCGACCTGCAGGTATGCCAGCGCACCCGTCGCCAGCGCAAACGCGATCACGGCCGCGGCCAGTAAGACGAGTTGTCCACGTACGCCCGGAGTGCCACCAGTCACGCATACCACACTCTGATCGTCACGTCCCCGTGCTCGGTGGGTATCGTCGTGCTGCCATAGGGAACGCCGGCGGGGCGTTCCATTCCGGCGATACCGTGGTCGGTTTCGATCTGATACAGCACGTTGTCCGGGAGCAACTCGTCGAGCCGCCGGTCAGCGCGCTCATGCTCGCGCTCGAATGCACCCTCGCTCCGGGCGAGTTCGGTGAGACGCGTCGCGTCCTGATGAAGGGGTGCTTCTCCCGAAAGCGCCGTCGCGGTATCCTCCGCGTAGAGATCGAGCTGGGCTTGCTGGGTATCAGGTGCGGGAACGCCGAGGGCGAACGTCGTAACGACAGCGAAGATCAAGATCACGCCGAGCCCGGCCTCGGCAACCGGAGTCGAAAGCTGTCCCCGACCGTCACGCATCAACTGTCACCTCCAGTACAGCCGACCGCGTCCGAACCGGGAAGTACTCGATCCGGACGTCGCCCTCGGACAACTCCCCGTTCGCTTCGATCCCGAGTGTCGCCGTTTCCAGCGGCGAGACCGCAATCTCGTGTTCGCCCGCGAGTCCGGAGTCGTTGTGCAGTTCGACCCGTTCATCGATCCGTACGGTGGACACCGTCGTGTCGTCGTCCGGATCGAGCGTGAGAACGACTCGATCGGTACGGCGCGGTAGCGTCACGGCAGGGTTACCCGTTCCCGATAGTCCCGGCGTCCGTGTGGCCGACTGTCGCTCTTCGACGAGCACGATCCGCCGGATCGTCGTGCCAGCGGTCGTATCTCCGGTCGTGGCGAGCGTCTCGTCGTCCAGTCGTACCGTAACGTCGTGCCCTTCGAGTGCTGTATGGCGGTTATCGAGATCCCATGACTCGAACTGCGCCACAGCGCTCGCGTTCAGGACGTTGTGGCGGGCGGAAAGCGAGGAGTCCGGATGCACCAGGGTCTCGGCAAGGCTCGCGGCGGTCGCCCGTTCGGTCGCATCCCGCTCCGCGTCGCCGAACGCACCGTCTGCGATTGCGAGCCCGACTCCCAGCGCGGCAGTAAGGACGACGACGGCAACCGCCAGTGCAACGAGGTTGGCCTGGCCACGCGCTGACGAGTCGCCCCGCATTATCGCTCACCCGTCTCGAGCCGTACCTCGATGGTATCGTCCGACCGCTCGGCCGTGATGACGGTCTGCTCGTCGCTTCGCCACTCCCCCTCGACCGACGTGACCGATCGGGGCAAAACGATCGGCGCTCGCTCACCAACATCCGAATGTGGGTGTTCGAGCACGAGTGCACCGTTCTGGACGCGGATCCAGTAGGTCTCGCCCCGAATCGTTGCAGGGAGATCAACCTGATGTTCCGTCCGGTTCGTGGCTGTACTGGACGGAACTGCCGTCTGTAGATCACCGCTCACGTCAGCGACCGTCCGATCCGCCACCTCTGTCGCAGCGGCAGTCCGGTATTCGGGAAGCACCCCTGCATATAGCGTCGTCGTGAGTAGACCGATGTAGATAATCACGATCGAGGCTTCCAGCGCTTTGCCGACAACGGCCGACACCGCCCTGTCAGCCATGCCTCACCTCCAGTCGCAAGTCGTGGGTGACCAGATACGCCGTTCGATCCCCATCGATGCTGGCAACGACGCTCGTCTCGCTGTCCCCGGCGAACTGGCGATCCGTTGTCTCGACCGTCGCACCGATCTCCTCGAAGTACCGTTCCCATGGACCTGGTGTGGACGTCTCGACGGCGATACGGTAGCTGCCCGTACCGAGGTCGTGACGCTCGTGTGTGACGTCTGTTTCCAGTTGTACCGGACGATCGGAGTTGCCACCGATACCGATGTGGCTCGCATTGAGCTGTGCAGCGTTGATCACGATCGGTCCTCCCGGGCGCTGGTCGACAGTGATCGGTGGTTCAGTCCAGAACCACGCATTGTCGGGCGACCCGCGAACCACCGCATCGCTGTGGTAGGCCACCCGCGTCTCGCCGGACTCGTAGACCAGTGCGTCGACGGGGACTGTCTCTATCGGACCGGTCTCGTTCAGCACGCGCAGACGTCGAGGTTCGACGCCAAGCTGTCCATGCTTGAACCGCACCTCGCCGAGTCGATGGCCCGTCGTCGATGTCGGCTGGAGGGTCTCATCGAGACCGTCCGCGACGCTCATCGCATCGGCGGCCTCTGCGTTCTCGTCGATAACCGCACCGATTCCAGCGGCCATCCCCCCGATGCCGATTACGGTGATCGCGAGCAAGAGCGCGACGCCGATCACGTTGGATTGTCCGCGCTTTCTTGGTACTACCGGCGTCATGCCATTCCGACCCCCGAAAACACCAGATATGCAATAAACACCAGTGCACCGGAGTGTAACAACGCCTCGTACAGGCCGCGACTGGCCACTCCGGCGAACCAGCCACACGCAAGCATCGTCGCCTGTGTCACGACGTAAAACCGGAACTGGTCCCGCTCAGGGTCGATCGTCGAGGCGTCCATAGCGACGCCCGTGGTCGGCTCGGAAACTGCGGATAGCTGTGCAAACCCGTCGATAACGTAGCTGTCTACCGCGACCATGATCCCGATAATCAACAGCGCCGTCGTCCACCCGACCGTCACGTACACCAGCATCGCGTTGCGGAGCGCTTGCTTCTCGTGATGGAGCCGCCCAACCTCGGTCTGTAGGGTTTCGAAGATATCCTCCGCATCGCCACCGGCCTCCAGTGCGCCGGTCACGAGCCCGATCGTCTGTTCAGCCATCGGTGTCCCGATTCGAGCGACGAACGAGTCGAGCGCGTCAGTTCGCAGGTTTCCGTCCCTGGTCGTCAGGTTCGCATTGAATGCGAGGGATTTGACGTCGTCGTCGAGCGCGCCGAGGTCGACATCGGCCGCGACACGCGCGACCGCTTCCGGAAACGGACGGCCGAGTTTGACGTGGCCTGAAACCGCGTGTATGAAGTCCTTGATCTCCCGATCTTTCGCCTCGTTACGGCGTGCACGGCGCACTGCAACGATCCCGACTGGGACGGCCCACGAAACGTAGGTCAGCAACACGACATTGATCGGTGCAACGGGGCTCAGATAGAGTGCCGCTCCGACCAGTGCTGCGAGGGGGGTACAGACGACCGATGCACTCGCTGGGTTCGATCCTGCAGTAACGAACTGTCCGACGATATCCGGGGGCCGACTGTAACTGGGCTCGGCGTGATCGTGGGGGCGAACCTGCGAGACGAGTGCCGCGGCAATCAGTCCAGTGACGATGACGAATACGGCACTCCCATAGACGAGGAGCTGCTGGCCGGTGACTGTCCCCACGGGAGCGCCGATCGGTTCGGAGAGACCCGGCGAGAGAACGCTCAACACGGTGACAACGATGACGAGGAGTGCCGGTAGTACCAGCAGAACGATGAACAGCTCCGCCAGCAGCTCCAGAAACGACTCGGCGCGGTCCCGGGCTCGGGACTGCTGGTGGGATAGCATCCGGCTCTCCATCCGGAGATAGCTCGTTAACTCCTCACCCCCCTGTTCGGCGTGCTCCCGGAACTTCAGAACGAACGGGGCCAGGACGTTTCGGGACGGCGTATCGCGGGCGACGATTCGAAGGCCTCGATCGAGGCTGCCGGTCAACGCCGCCTTGTTCAACGCCTTCCGGAACGCGACTGCTGTCTGCCCGTAGGCCTCCCGGTTCGCGGCAACTTTCCGGAGCATGCCACGGCGATTGTCACTCCCGGTCGAGAGGACCCGGAGATACCGGACGGCCCCGGGAAGGGTGTGGTTGATCTCCGCCCGTCGTGCACTTGCGGCCCAGCGGAGGTACTGCCCGCCGAGGCGGACGACGACGTACTTCGCAACCGCCCCGGCGAGGACTCCCACCCCGGCGGAGAGATACGGCTTCGGAATGCCCGGTACTGGGGAAGTCGCTGATGCTGCAAGCGAAATCTCGATCGGCGGAGCTGAAACCGAGAGTACTATCAGGGTTGTACAGACCGATACGAGTACGAAAGCGAGCCAAGAGACCGCGTATACTCGTGAAAGGTAGACGCCGAAACTCGTACGAAGATCGGTGCCACGATAGTGTCGACGATCCGTATCGTGTCGACGACTGTCCGCATGCCGGGAGAACAGCGCGTACAGGCCACGGTCGATCGTCGGAAGTCGCCGGGGACTCGGTAAACGCCGCTCCGACTCCGGTACCGAACTACCCATCGATATCACCTGCGCCACCGGCACTGGCTCGCTCAACCGTTGCGGCCTCGTTGGTACGGAGATCAGCGAGGAACTCGAACAGATCGGTAAAGCCCTCAACGCCGTCTTCTCGGAGGTAGCGGACGTACCGGTGTTTCCGGTGGAACTCCGCCTCGACAGCTGCAACCGGACGATCAGATCTGTTGGCGATAGAATGGAAAGTCCGGAGTCCACACTCCCGTGTCTCCGACGAATCGGTCGGGGAGGGGGATGTCTTTCCGCCGTACGTCTCGTCTTCGAGTCGTGAATCGTCGAGGATCGGCTGCTGACGGGCAGACCGATGGGGCCACTCCTCGGGCGGCCCTTGGTCTGTCGTCTCCAGTTTCGGATGTGAATATTCGAAGGTAAACTCCCCCCGTTCGTTTCGACCCCCGATCCGGTTCCAGTGGACCTGCGTGCCATCCTTGTCGATGATGCCACACTCACCGCCGACCCGCTCGTACTCATCGGGTGATAGGAACTCGATAACCGTTCCGACGTATCGGTGGCCGTCGACGTGTTTCGGGAAAATGACGAGATCTATCTCTCGGAGCAGATACGGTGGAAGGCCCTGTTCGACGACCCGGTTGACGAGCTTTTCGACGCCCTCGGCGTGCGTAGTCCCGATGATCCCGTGCCCTGTGTTCAACGACTCGGCGAACGTCTCGAAGCTCGCTGCGGTGTTGATCTCCGCGATCACTTCGACATCCGGATTCAGATAGTTACACTCCGTCATCAGGTCTGCCATCGTCACTTGCTTGTACTCGTTTTCGTGCTCTCGCGTGGTCAGCGAGACACCGGTCTCGTGTGGTAATCGGACTTCTCGGGAGCCTTCGTCGATACTGATCGGCCGATCCCGAAAGTCAACGAACGGCATATGTGCGTTCATCAAAGTTGTTTTTCCAACCCCAGTCGGGCCGGAAAAAATAACAACGGAGTGCTGTTCGTACAGCATCCACAGCAATGTGACGAGTTCGGTGGAGATACTGCCCTGCTCTATCAGGTCTATCGGCGTCATCGCCTCGGGGGCCTGTTTACGAACCGAGATATGGGGACCGTCTTCGCTGATCACGCCGAGAGCGACCGCACACCGGATCGTCACGTCATCGTCAACCCCGTCGGGTGAGAGGTTCACTTTCGCGCTGGGGTTCGAGGCGTTTAGCTCCGTTCCGTCCGCGGCCGCCAACTGCGTGACGACATTAATAAAGCTCGTTTCGTTCTCGAATCGGAGGTTAGTCGGGATCCGGTCGCCGTGACCCACGTCAGCCCGGGGGACGACTTTGATCCGTTCGCCCACCCGGTTGGCCTCGATATCTTCGAGATTACGGTCGCGGATTAGAATCGTGAGTTTCCCCTCGCCGACATAGTCGCGGAGCACGTAGTAGATCAGATCCGAGAGCCTATCGTCGGAGTACCGGCCGTCGACCGGCGGGACTGCGAGGTCGTACTCGGCGAGCGCGCTCCGGGCACGAAAGCGGACGGCGTCAGGCCATGCACGTGTGCGCCGTGCAGCCAGTAATCTGGAGAGGACCCGCCGGGCGCGGTCCCGAACGAACGATTCTCGATCCTCGACGAAGCCGTCGACGTTTGCCTCCCAGATCCGTTCTTTGCACTCCGCGACCAGTGCCTCGTCGTTCGGTAGCAGATCTGGCTCCTGTACGGCGTACTTCGTCGTAAACGAGTCTCGCCCAAGGAGGTTCTCCCGATAAATCACGACTGGTATTTCGAACCCGCTGAACTCGACGTGGTAAGTCGTGAGCCGTTCGCTGACGAACCGATCGATGTACGCTGGCGTCGACGAAAAGTCGGTTGCAGCGGGGGCGTAGTTCTCGGTGTGGACGACGAGTTGCTCGCCTGAGCTATCAGCCACCTCGATCCGCTCATCCAGCGCGAGCGGCGTCAGATCCCCCAGACAACGAAGTTCACAGAGCACGTAGTAGGAGAGACGGCGGCGTGCCGGAGTGGAACACTCCAGTAATCGCCGAAGTACGTCACGATACTTCGGATCGAATCCCTGATTCATTCGTTCAATCGTCCCCTCCCTGGTCAGCGGACGGGCGAGGTTCGCATCCTCGAAATGTGATCGGACGGTTTCGAGCTGCTCTCGATCGGACTTCGATAACGGCGGCTCCCGGACCGCGTACTCGAACTCGTGGTCGTGTTCCCGGATCGTTGCAACGACGCCCGGATGGATCTCGTACTGTTCCCGTATGTTCGGGGCATACCACGACTCCGGATCGTCGGGCGGCAACGGCGGTGGGACAGTCCCCTCCGAGCGAGTCGTGGTCCTTTCGGCGTCGGCTGTCAGTTCCAGCGATACACCGTCGGTCATAAGGCATATCGTGTCGCCATTCAACTTAAATTTTTAGAATGAATATAGAATTAATAACTGGAGATTAGGAACATACTGGCCATAGGTGGATAGGTCCCACGGATGCGGACCGGATATCCCAATGCCTCTGTGAGCTAGCAAGTGCCAAGGTTCGTATACTCTCGCTAACGAGTATCCGGTATGAGCGTCGAATCAGGGTCAACGACGCCGAACTACCGAACACTCCCCGACGAGGAGTTTGAGCGCCGCGTTGCCGAACTCCGGCGTCGCTACGCCGACTGTGACCTGTGTGCCTACGAGTGCTACGTCGACCGGACAGCGGGCGAAGAGGGCACCTGCCAGGTCGACGATACGGCTCATGTCTCGTCGTACTTCCCCCACTTCGGCGAGGAGGAGTGTCTGCGCGGTCACAGCGGCAGCGGGACGATCTTCCTCGCCAATTGCAACATGAAATGTGTCTTTTGCCAGAACTTCGAGACCAGCCACGACGCACAGGGCAAGCCGGCGACCGCCGAGGAGATCGCGGAGATGGCCCTGGAACTCGAGGGGCGGGGGTGTCACAATATCAACTTCGTGTCGCCGACGCATCACTCCCCACATCTGGTCGAGGCTGTCAAGATTGCCAAAGAGCGGGGACTCACCGTGCCGGTCGTCTGGAACTGTGGCGGCTACGAGCGCCGCGAGATCGTCGAACTGCTCGAGGGAATTGTCGACATCTACATGCCCGACGTCAAGTGGGGCGACGATCAGGCGGCGGCGAAGTACTCGAAAGCGCCGGACTACTGGTCGAACGTCACGGGGTCGCTACGTGAGATGCATCGACAGGTCGGCGACCTCCAGATCGACGACACCGGCCTCGCAACCGGCGGCCTGCTGGTCCGCCACCTCGTGATGCCCAATCACGTCGACAGCGCAAAGCGGGTGCTGAAGTTCGTCGCCGAGGAGTTATCACCAGAGACGTTCGTCAACGTCATGGGCCAGTACCAGCCGTACTACAAGGCCAAACACGAGGAGTTCTACGACGAGATCAATAGACCAGTGACGACCGGGGAGTACACCGAGGTCGTCGAGTACGCCCGCGATATCGGCCTGCAACGACTAACGCTGGACAGGTCGATGCTCAACGGCCGTGGCGTACTGTAGGGACTGGGATAGTGAGGGTTCACTAGCGCGATTGTAACCAGTCAGTCAGAATATTGCATTCCCGATAGAAGTTTCATGCTGAATGCACAGTGTGGATTGGCTTGCGGAGCGTACGCGCTTCCTTCCACGGCCAAAGCCGTGGGCTTCGGTGCCGTTACCGGTGTGAGAGTCTATTTGAGCACTGATCGAACAAGAGCTATGAGCCGGGTGCCGATTCCCGCATCAGACTGAGCGGGTGCGAGCCTCCAGTTGGCCTTCTCGGCCGCATCGGTGACATTCACATACTCCCAGTCAAACATAGTGGACTCCCGCATGTCCTCGTCGCCGGCTCCGACGTAGACGTGCCGTCGCGTCGGCGTCGCCTCGGTGATCTCTTCGAGCACAAACCATTTGTCGCGCTCCTGAATATCGAAGTCCTGCCGAAGATCATACTGTGCGATGAGGTGCTCGATTCGCTCAGTATCGTCGTCGATAATACCGATCGATCGACTCCAGGCCTGTGCGTCGTCGAACACCGTTTTCGGGTCTTCGAGACGTTCGATGGCACCCAGCGAAAACGCGAGTGTTACGTCATTCGATTGAGTGCTGTTGGTTTCGTTCATGAACGTGTCATTGGTGTGTACTCCAACTCACTCACTTTGCTCAGTATCACCGGCCGATAAAGTAGTTCACGGCCTGGGTTTCGGGTCCTATTTGTTCGATCGACTCGTCGTCACAGACGTCACACGGAAGCGGTCGCTCGACGTCCGCATACACCGTCTCGCAGCCGTTACAGACGAAATACCGGAGTCCTAGCACAAGTAGTAGGTTGGGAGCGGTCGTTCAAATCACCATCGCACGCTGAGCGATCGAGGCCAAAATACCGCTCACTTCGGTGGCTGTCGGCCGATGACCGCACAGAATGGGTCGGTCCCCGGCTGGTCGACGACTCGTTCCGTGGCTGCGAACCCGCCAGCGGCGAAGTACTCCTCGACGAGCGTCGCTCGTTCGTCCATCGACCGGGTTCGCCAGGCCCGAATCGCCTTGGTCGGAAACATCCGGTTGGTGAAACTCACAATGGCAGTTCCCTCGGGCGTGAGCACGCGTCCGAACTCGCCGAACACGTCAGCGGGATACTGCAGATACTGCACCGAGAGGGCACAACAGACGACATCGAACGAGTTCTCCTCAAGTGGGAGCGTCGGGTCGCTATTAAAATCCTGCAGGAAATACTCGTCCAGACGGTCGTTTGCTTCGAGTTCGGCCTTGTTGAGTCCGTGACCAACAACGTACTCCAGTGGGATGTCCGGGAGAAACGAAACCCAGCTACTCATCGCATCGAACACACGATCACCTGCTGTGATTTCGGATTCGTACAGTGCCGTCAGTCGAGAGGTGAACGCATCGTCTGCATGGGTAACGAACCGGGGTGAGTCATAAAACTGCCCGTCGTCACTGGAATCGATTTTCTGTCGGTCGGCGTCGGAAAGGACCCTCGACACAGTGGCAACAGACAGGGCCCGGAGAGCAAAGTATTCAGCGCCCGTCAGACTTCTGGAGGGCTCTCTCGCTTGACTGGCTGCAGGGAGATACCTGCTAGCAGTCCTCGACGGCGTTTCGGAAGGCCATGAGTGCCAGTTCGGCGCACCTGAGCCGTGACGGTGTCAGATCCATGCCAACCAGGTCCTCGAGCGTCTCACTGTTCCAGTCGAGGATCTCATCGACCGGTATCCCCGTCATCTGCTCGGTGAGCAGTGATGCCGTTGCCTGCGAGAGGGTGCAGCCTCGTCCGGTGAACTGTACCGCTTCGACGATTGTCGGTGTCCCGTCGGACAGTTCCACTGTCAGGGCGACTTCGTCCCCCTCGGGATGTGTCGGGCCGACACATTGAGGATTGCTGGTTTCGTGCTCGGCATCCGGGTCAGTGAGCGTCCCGCAGTTCCGGGGATTTCGCGAGTGGTCAGCGAGTAACTCCTTGATGAGAGTCTTGTCCATACGTACCACTGCCGCTGAGTAACGAAGAACGGACGGGTTGTAGAAGCGATGCGCTCGGGATATCCAGCCTCACAGACTGAACAAGTCCGATACGCAGTCACTGCATAGTCTTCAGCACCGGAGTTCGAACGTCATTCCTCGCTGATCTTTTAACGGGATCCGATACCGAATATCGCCAGCGCCACGATCAAGACGGACGCCACCGTACCCTGGCGTGTGGCACACGATCGAATACACGCGAAAGAGCCGACACACGATATCGATCGATGGTCGGTCGGCACGATCGAAGCGATTGGCGAGCGTGACGGCCACTGTGTCGTCGACGTTCGTGCGGAGAGCGGCGAGACGATTGAACTCGTCGTCACACTGGCGATCCGGGACCTGTTCGTAAGCCGTCTGGACATCGAAGAGGGCGAATCACCGGTCGGCGAGCGGGTCTGGTACCGGAAACGCGGTAACTAGTCGCGCAAGACGAGCGTCCGCCCGACAACGTCACCGATCCGTTTGCCGTCGCCGCGGTAGAGGATAACGCCGACGGCGACGCTCCAGTAGCCCAGCCCGTCGATCAGCCGGAACGCGTTCCTGAGGAACGACCCGCGCACACCGAGCACCGATCCGTCGTCGGCGACGACGCGGAGGCCGAACAGCCGTTTGCCGAGCGTCCGGCCGGTACGCTATTCGGCGAAGAAGTGGTAGACGAACGCGACCGCCATCAGGGCCACGAACACGATCCGACGCGTGTCACCCGGGGAGATGATCGCTCCGAACTCGACGCCCAGCGCCATCGCCGCGGGGACGACAAGCGCGATAACGACGAGCTGGTCGAGCAGAAATGCCGGAGTTCTGAGCGTGAGCGGGGCCGGAGTTAGTGCCACGTTCGTAGGGAGAACCGACGGCTCTTGAGCGTACTCCCTGATCTGTGGGTGGTGTCTGAAAAACGGTGATGCGCTCTCGGGTCAGGAAAGTCGGGTATCGACGAGCGCACGGGCAACGCTACCGGCGTTCTCGATCCCCACCTCGAACCCACCCTCGAACGTCGGGCTGAAAAGGCTCTTCCGTGGGGAGCTATCGTCGAGCGGCCGATCGTAGTTCGAGATACCGCGGACGCAGAGATACTGGTCGAGGTAGCCCAGGCGGTCGAGCGCGAACGCGGTACCGGCGTCCTCCATCTCGGTGGCGTGATACGGCCCGGCTCCGTGCTCATCCAGCAGCCACTCGACCTGCCGGGCCAGTCCCTCGCCGTGCCAGAGTTCGTCACCACAGAGGTTCGTCCCGCTGACCACACGTGGGTTCTGTGCGGCGTCCTCGCCGCTGGTGAGCGAGACGTCGGCTGCGATATCGAGGGCCCAGTCGACGCGCTTCTCGTCGAGGTCGAAGGCCATACCACCCGTATGTGGGTTCA
>LKMJ01004793.1_pt1 | contig 12744 bp, 5 predicted proteins | sample 643391 | NCBI WGS metagenome assembly LKMJ01 (sample SAMN04112250, study PRJNA286221) | soda lake metagenome | biome: soda lake; feature: Kulunda Steppe; material: water; isolation source: sample PL-Br10 brine of Picturesque Lake | place: Russia: Kulunda steppe | collected 2010-07
GACGTGTATCGGCCCGCCGAGGACTCGCGGTTGCTCGCGGACGCTGCTATCGATCGCTTCGATGGCAGGAATCTGGTCCTCGAGGTCGGAACCGGTTCGGGATTCGTCGCGGAACGAATAGCAGCGGAGACGGACGCGCGGGTCGTCGCGTCGGACGTCAACCCACACGCCCTCGACGAGGCGCAGAATCGAGGACTCGAGACGGTTCGAGCCGACCTCGTTGCTCCGTTCGCGGACGACGTCTTCGACGCCGTCGTGTTCAACCCGCCGTATCTGCCGACCGAACCCGACCACGAGTGGGACGACTGGATGGAACGGGCCCTCTCGGGTGGGCAGGACGGCCGTGCAGTGGTCGATCCGTTCGTCGAGTCGGTCGGCCGCGTACTCACACCGGACGGCGTGGCGTTGCTTCTCGTGAGCAGCCTCACGGGAGTCGACGAGGTCGCCGAGCTGGCTGGTGGCGCCGGATTCAGCGTTGTTGCGGTTGCCGAGGAGTCGTTTCCTTTCGAGACGCTCACCGTTCTCGAACTGATCCGGTGAACGGTCTCGAGTACTTCGTTCGTAAGGTCTCTTCCTGGTTCGTACACTCGAACAGTATGGATCTATTGAATGTATTGAAAAACAGAACGTATTGAAAACTTGACTATAAAAACATCATATGTATTACTATTTTCTTAAACGGTCAAAGTAGTAGGAGAGAGTGAGATAATATTATATTGTGTGCCACTATCATCAGACATTATGGGTAATAAAGTATTATCGGCCGAGAGAATAGGGAGATTTATTCCGGTGACCTCGACAGCCACCCGTAGTGAAGGCGGGGGTATCGAGTGCGTTCGTTCCAGTAAGCGAATCGTTCAGATCGAGCGGACGCAATCTGGAGAGAGTGGGTGGACATCGACGTGAGCGTGGGGTGAGCCAGGGATGAGCGTCAACCGACCACTCCCACTCGGTGAGGGCGCCTCCGTGGTCGTCATTGGCACCTCTCCCCGTGCAGACGCGATCAGTTCGGCGTTAGTGGACGAAGTTCCGTCAACCGTTCGATGGGAGGCCATCGATTCCGCACCCGACGGAGAGTTCAAGAAGACGATCGGTTGCCTCGTCGTCGTGGATGCGACAGACGACTCGATCGTTCGCTCCCTTCGAGAACGCCACGTGGTGGTCCCGATTCTCGTCTCATCGACGTCACTCTCAGCAGACGCGGCGATCCAGGCAGGGGCGACCGACGTCATTTCTCCGGAGGAATCGAACGCCACCGTGTGTGCCCGCGTGCGGAACTATCTTCATCAGGAAGAACTCGAACGTCGGATCGAGAATACTCTCGACGACGCTTCAGCGACCCGCTCGGAGGAGGGGGTGGAGGATCGACCGGTTCTAGCGGAACTCGAAATTCCGTTTCTCATGTTCGATTCCAAAGGCGTCGTCGCGTATGCCACTCCTGCGATCGGCGACGTCCTGGGATTTACCCCGGAGGAACTCGAAGGGCGAGAACTGAACCGCTTCGTTCATCCGGACGATCGAGCGGAGGTGTCGACGGCGCTGGCGGATCTCCGATCGAACGAAACCCGTTCGATCGGCCCAATCCAAGTGCGATTATCGGTTTACGACGGCACGTGGCGATTGACGACACTTCGGTTCGCTACTGGTTACGGACGCGGAGGAGACCTCGTCGCGACGGTCGACCGACCAGGAGTCGAGGAATTATTCGAGAGCGGGCCCGTCTTCGATGATCTTGACACGGCAATCGTCGTCGTGGGAGGTCGAGACGAGCTTCGATACGCCAACCGCCGTGGCGTTCAGCTGTTCGACCTTCCCGAATCCTCGCTCGAGCGAGGTGTCGATAGTGACGGCACTCCACCGGACGCCGGGTATTCGGACGTGCGATATCGGGACGTGTGGGCCCTGTTACCGGACGGCCTGATCGAGCCGATCTACGAGCGAGTCCTCGAAGTACGACGGACCGGCGATCCGGTCGAATTCGAGGTAGCAGGCACCGAAGAAACGGGGGTCACTGTCTGGGCGGAGCCTACTCGAGATGCGGTCGTGCTTCTCGCTCGAGTGGGCCGTGATCGACCGACCCTTCCGGTCGATCTCGAGAAGCGTCTCGATGCGATCGACGTGGGGATTCTGGACGTCGACGACGGACGGATTTCGCTGGCGAACGCACACCTCGTCGACCTACTCGGGGAGTCGCCGGTTGGCCGCGATATCGATGCGGTGTTCGACGAGGAGACCGCGACGGAGATTGCTCGACGGGGAGAAACAGCTGTCGTTCGGTGGCGAGAGGCCATTCGCGGAACGCTCGGAGAGGCCGATCGACCCGTATCGGTCTCCGTCGGCCCCCGTCAAGAGCCGGGGAGGTACGTCTGTACGGTCCAGGACGATCGCCACCGAACGCGAGTGCGCGCACAGGTGGAGACGGTGCTCGAATTGATCGAGAAGTTGGAGGCCGCGCGGTCGTCTCTGGAGGTCTGTCGGAGACTCGCAGAATCGGTTCTCACGCTCACGGCATTCACGTATGCAGCGTGTTATCGCCTCGATGGTGACGAGTACGTACCGGTGACGAGCGTCACGAGTACCTCTCGGGACGAGGGGTTTCACCCGGATCGGTCAATCGAGAGCGATGCACTCGATCTTCCACCGGTATCGCGCGACCACGGACCGATCGCCGATACCTGCGAGAGTGGCTCACCGCGCGAGTATGTGGATTCCGAGTCGGTGCAGGTCGGACGGCTCGTCGGCGTCGACGCGGAAAGCCACGTCGTCGTTCCCTGCGGCGATCGACTCGTCGTCATCGCAGGTGGTCCCGGTCACGACAGGAGTATCGTCCACGGTGGCATCGACCAGGGTCGCATCAGCCAACGGTCGGGCACAGGCTGGTACCGCTACCTCGATGACGGATTGCTCGAGATCGTGGGCGGACTCGGCGCACTCGCGTACGAGGGATGCGAACTCGACGGGGCGCTTCGATCTATTCGACAACGGATCGAACGCGATCGTCGCCAGCGAACCCGTTTGCAGTCGCTACTCGCGTGTCGCAATCGAATCGAAGAAGCCGTCAGTCTCTGTCGGAACAGAGAAGAATTCGAGGAACGACTCTGTGAAGAACTGGCTGCGCTCGAAGACGTCGCACTTGCCTGGATCGGGGACGTGGCGGGCGAAGAGATTGCCACACGGACCTGGGCTGGTCGAATGGACGGGTACGTCGACACCGTTCGGGTGGGTCCCGATCCGGATTCGGGGGAGCCGACTGGGGTCGCGGCCGCGAGGTTCGAACCGGTCCTACGAGACGATCTCGCGGTCGATCGCAAGCCGTCAAAAAACGTAGACCACTCGAGACGCGAAGAGCGGTGGAGACACGAAGCCCTCGATCGTGGCTTCCAGTCCGTCTACAGCGTCCCCATCGTCTACGACGAGTATCGATACGGCGTCCTCTCGCTGTACGGAGAACGAGCGACCACCTTCGACGAGGAATTCCAGTCGGCGCTCGGACCGATCGGAGACTTCATCGGACTCACACTTCACGAAATCGAACGGAGACGGGCGAACGCAATCGAGGGGTGGATTGAACTCGAACTGTTGGTCGACGCTGACGAAGATCCGCTGGTACGTCTCACCGACCTCCTCGGCAGGCGGGTCGGTGTCGAGACAGTGGAGCCAGGATCGGCGGGACGAACGGCCGTCGTGGTATCGATCGAGGATGATTCACACGACGATCTGGGCATGATCGTCGAATCGATCGACTCGATAACCCTCCGTGACACGCAAGGGGATAGACACGACGCCGAGAGCGGTGACGAAGACGCCGATCACGAGCGATTCGGTTCGGGGCGAGTGGGAGACGATTTGGGACAAACCGACGATATTGGAGCGGGCCTGCTCTCTACTTACAGGGTTGAAATCGACGAGACCACGCCGTCGGTCGTTCGAACGGTCGCGATCCACGGCGGAGAACTTCGGTCCCTCGCCCCAGGAGACGGCGGGCGAACCCGCGTCGTCGTGACCGTTCCGGACGAAACGGACGTTCGAGCGTTCGTAACGATGCTCGATCGCACTCACTCGAACGCCGAACTGCTGGCACGACGCAGCAGGGAGAAATCGTCTATTACCGCCGGAACGTTCTTCAGTCAGTTGGCCGACGAGCTCACCGACCGACAGCTCAGAACCCTTCGTGAAGCGTACCGCAGCGGATACTTCGAATCTCCACGCGAGTGTACAGGGGCAGACGTTGCGGAACGGTTGGGCGTCTCACAGCCGACGTTCAACCGCCACTTCCGCGCCGCAGAACGGCGAGTGTTCACGGTGTTGTTCGAGGAGTACTTCGAGTGAGCCGGGAGTCGAAGAGTACTTCGAGTGAGTTGGGAGTCGAAGAGTACTTCGAGTGAGCCGTTTTCTGGAAACGCCACGAGTAACCCGATGGCCGGAGATCTCCTGATGGAATTGATTGACCGGCGACGAATTCGTTTGATCCCTTTGTACCGTGACCCGATCAGTCACACGACGAATACCGATATTACTAAAAATGCTATTACTGACACGTTTCTCATAGATCCTACAACGGCGCCGTCCAACTGTGGGTAACTCGATCATTCCCGTTCGCTCGATCGCCCGGTCAATATTGTATTACTCACGATATTATGACTGTCAGTATTCTCTAGTATTGAATAGATATAGCGTCAGCTACCCGTCGGAGAATCCATATAGCACCTACGAACAAGTTCCTCGGGTCGAAATCGGATATTACCTTACATGGATCACGTAAAATCCACTTATCCCGACAAGTTGCCGTCATGGGTGATCGAATCGTGAGTGCGAGTGAGCCGGAAGCAAGCCAGGAGATTCTCCGGTCGAATGCAGAGGATGGAATCGTCGCCGAAGTGCAGCTGAGCCATCCGCAACTGTTTCTCCAGCCGACCCTTGGAACCATCCCCGGAATCACGCTCGAGCCCGAGTACTGGACGACCCTGGAGACGGGGGCGCGACTCGTCTTTTTGACGGCGATCGGTGACGATTTCGATCGATTCGAACGCGCACTGGCCCGGGACTCGACGGTTACGGATCCCCTACTGATCGATCGCAGCCACCGTCGCCGGACCTACCGGCTGGAACTGACGGACAGAGCCCGTTCGTTCGACACCGACGTCGCCTCGCACGACGGCCGGCTGTTAGAGGCCTCGAGTACGTCTGAAGGGTGGGAGATCCAGGTTCGTTTTCCCGACCGGCCATCGCTGGTAGCGTTCAACCACACGTGTCGGGACGACGGAATGACGATCAGGGTCAACCACCTGCGATCCTGGCAGTCGGACGATCCAGTCGTCGTCGGACTGACGCCGAAACAGCAGGAACTACTCTCGGTCGCCTACGAAGAGGGCTACTTCGACGTCCCTCGAGGAATCTCACAGGACGAACTGGCAGACCGAATGGACGTTTCGAAGTCAGCGATTTCTCAACGAATGCGTCGGGCAATCGCACAGCTGTGCTGTGATTCGCTGGTGTGAGTGCCAGCTACCCATTGATGTAGATGGTGCAGGGTCACCGGTGAGCAGACGGCTTCACTCGGTCCGGACCATCTGCGAGTAGACGATTTCACCTGAACCGGACCATCTGCGAGCAGATTGATTCACTCGAACCGGAGGTACTTACGGTCGTACTCGGGTTCGCCCTGTCGTGGGTGGACGGTGATGAACGACGCCGGAGGCAGTTCCGCGAGCTCGTTGGGCAGCGCGTCGAGTTGCGGGTGCCACCCGACGTCCCCCCGTCTGGGTGAGATCGAGACGATGAGGTCCTCGGAGGTAGTTTCTTCAGAGAGGGTCGGAATGAGCGGTCCCCACTCGCTAATCTCCGTGAACTCGGCAGGGACTTCCTCTTCGACGAGGTCGAATAGCCGCTCCACCTGATGAGACTTCCCTTCGACTACGTAAACGTGAAGCGGGACGCCAAGGCTGGCGGCGAGGCGCTTGGTGATGTGGACCGCTTCGTTGAAGCCTTCGTGATGATCCGCGCCGATGGGGACCACCACGAAAATCCTGCGTGTCGTATTGATCGGGTGCCCGAGTCGGGTGATCAGCACGGGTAACGTCGTTCGGTCCAGTACCTGATCGATGATGGACCCGAAGACGCGATGGCCGAACGATCGCTGTGCGTCCCATCCCATCAGGATCTGGTTTGCCTGTACCTCGACGGCTCCCTGAACGATGCCGCTCGCGACGTTGTGATTGACCCGGGCCTCCGTGTGGACCGGAACTTCGGCCGCACTGCCGAACTCCGCTACCCGGTCGAGGTCCAGCTGGACGTTTGCAATCTGGTCTTCGGTCGATCGATCGCTGTCGGGCTGAACCACCGTCAGGACGTGTACCGGCTCGGTTCCCCGGTCACCCTTGAGGACGAACGCCAGCTCGAGCAGGCGCTCCTGGAGGTTCGCCTGGATCGACAGCGGGACCAGTATGTTGGGGTCCATCGCGCTGTCCTCGCCACCTTCGACTTCTCGCTCCAGCGCGAGACGTGTCGCCCCTCGTTCGGTGAGCCAGGGGCTCGCGATCGCGGTGAAGAGCAACATGAGCACGACCGCGTTGAGTATCTCCTCGTCGAAGACCCCCTGACGGACACCGATGAGGGTGATCGCCAGCGCGGCCGCCGCCTGCCCGATCGAAAGTCCGAAGATGACGGTCCGCTCGTTTCGGTCGTATCCCTGGATTGCGGAAACGACCCACGCCGCACCACCTTTCGTGAGCACCATCACGACGATTACGACCGTGGCCACGACGAGCGTTCCCGGCCCCTCGAGGATAACTGTCGGGTTGACCAGGATACCGACGTACAGCAGGAAAAACGGAATGAAGAAGGCGTTGCCGACGAACTCGATCCGGTTCATTAACGGCCCACCTTGCGTTATCAGCCGGTTCAGGGCGAGACCGGCGACGAACGCGCCGAGGATGGGAGCGAGCTCGAGAATTTCGGCGAGACTCGCCGCGGCGAAGAGCATGACCATCACGAAGAGAAATTCGAAGTAACTCTCTTGACTGAACCAGCGGAAGAACCGCCTCGAGATTGGCGGGATGACGAACCAGGCGCCAGCGAAGAGGATCGCGAGTGAGACGAACACCTCGCCGAAGAGGGTGACGGAGAGGTCACCGCCGATCGCGCCGGTGACGATCGCCAGAACGACGAGCGCGAGCGTGTCGGTAAAGAGAATGCCGCCGAAGACGGCGGTCACGGCCCTGTTTTTCGTGACGTTGAGTCGATTGACGATCGGATAGGCGAGCAGGGTGTGCGATGCGAACACCGCCGAGAGCAAGAGTGCGGGCCAGAGTTCGAGATCGAGTAGTGTCATCGTCGCGACCGTCCCGATCGTAAACGGGAGGAAGAAGCTGACCAGTCCGAACAGGGCGGCGTTTTGCGGGGCGTCCTTGAATCCCTGTAAGTCGAGTTCGAGACCGACGGTGAACAGCAGGTAGATGAGACCGACTTCCCCGAGGAGGACGATCGCCTGGCTCTCGTCGAGAACTTCGAGTGCGCCCGGTCCGAGTGTCGCGCCAAGTAGAACGATTCCCACGATCCCCGGCTGACCGAAGTGTTTCACGACCAACGGCCCGATGAGGAACGCCATCATCGCGATCGTGAAAATTAACACGGGCTCGTCGAGCGGTTGCCACGGGACGATAAACGGGAAATTCGAGATCACGGATACGAGTGAGCGGAAATTAGACGGAGCGTGAAACGGTCAGACGATGACGTGAATAGTGTTCTGTGAGATTCATCCTTTTCCCGCCTTTAAGTCGCTATCATTTCATGCTACGGGGACCGTCAGCAATAAATCGTTTGATTCCTGGACCTCTTGCCGGAAAGCTGTGAGATTCTATATTCGATTATTCGGGATGATCGATCACTCGTTGGAATTCCGACCGTCACGCCTGAAGATAGAAACTACTCCACCCTAGGCGAACCGTTCTCTCGAACGAGAGTGTCTGGAGATCGTGCTGTATAGTTTTCCTCGGGAACGGATATCCGCACGTCCGAGCGGAATTCGTCAAAATTTCACAATACAGTATTTTTCGGACAAGAGCTCTACGACAAATGAGGTGAATGTGGGGAGGAAGTGGACGAAAAGTACACAGTTGCGATCAATTCTCGAAAATAGACCAATGATTCGGCTCCCGGACAATCACGGCAGTGTTGTCTGTCGCTACCGAATGCTAGCCGCCGCATAGCGCCGCGGCCAGCCGTGTATAGTTGTCATTCAGCCAAATATGGCGATTTATTTTGGAAAACGTTTTCGAAATCTACTCTCCGGTGTAGGATGGACAGTGGTCGTTCGAGCGTGGGCGCCCGCGATACGATTGTGCGATCGAGCCGCGAGACACGGTACAGGAAGGCTCTGTGGTGTATTAGTCAACCTATAGTAATGCAGTGGGCGGGACTGGGAGAGTGTATGCACGAGCACTGTCTACCGGTTCCAACTCGACCATCGGGTGCACCGTCGAGTGGAAACCGGTCGTGCGAAACCGAGCTATATCCGCCCACTGATACATCCCCACAGACGGTCCCTCCCGTTTCAGCGGTCGATCGATCGACCGCACTCGAGGTGACTCGCTGATGTGCGGAATCATCGGACGTGTGGGCGACGGTGACGCCCTCGAATCGTTGCTGACGGGACTCGAGAACCTGGAATATCGCGGATACGATTCGGCGGGAGTGGCTATCCAGAACGGGGCGGGCATTCAGATCGAGAAACGGTCCGGGGAAGTGTCCGAACTGATCAGTTCGGTCGACGGCGACGAGCTGTACGGGCAGGTCGGCATCGGCCACACGCGATGGAGTACCCACGGACCGCCGACCGACGAGAACGCCCACCCGCATACGGATTCGACCCGCGACGTCGCCGTCGTCCACAACGGCATCATCGAAAACTACGCCGAACTGCGCGAACGGCTCAAAGCCGACGGTCACACCTTCACGAGCGACACCGATACCGAGGTGATCCCGCACCTGATCCAGTCGCACATCGACCGAGGTATGGACAACGAAACTGCCTTCAGGGAAGCGATATCGGAACTCGAAGGGAGTTACGCCGTCGCAGCAATCTGTACGGGTGAACACGTCATCTACGCCGCCCGACAGGGCTCGCCGCTGGTCGTCGGAGTGAAAGACGGCGAGTTCTTTTTGGCCAGTGACGTCCCTGCATTTCTCGAGTACACCGACGACGTGGTCTACCTCGAAGACGGGGACGTGGTGGTCGCGACCGCGTCACACGTCGAGTTCACCGACCACGGCGGCGATCCCGTCGAACGACCGCGAAAAACCGTCGATTGGGACCCGGAAGAGGCCGGAAAAGGCGAGTACGACCACTTCATGCTCAAAGAGATCTACGAGCAACCGATCTCGCTCGCCCAGACGCTCGAGGGGCGGATCGATACCGGTAGTGGGACGATCACTCTCGAGGAGTTCGAGGCTGGCCGCTTCGCAGACGTCGATTCGGTCCAGTTGATCGCCTGTGGAACCTCGTATCACGCCGCGCTCTACGGGTCGATCCTGTTGAACCGGGCCGGCGTCCAGTCGCGGGCGATCCTTGCGAACGAGTATAGCGTGGTTTCCCCGCCGATCGACGACGGCACGCTCGTTATCGCAGTCACCCAGAGCGGCGAGACAGCGGATACGCTCGGGGCACTCCGAGCGGCGAAGTCGCGAGGTGCCGACTCGATCACCGTGACGAACGTCGTCGGTTCGACGGCCGAACGCGAGGCCGACGACTCGATTCTCATCAGGGCTGGGCCCGAGATTGGCGTCGCCGCGACGAAGACGTTCTCTTCCCAGGCTGCGATCCTTACCCTGTTGAGCCAGCGGATCGCGTCGGACGCACTCGACCAACCGGGACTCGACCTCGCCCCGTTCCTCGAGTCGCTTTCGTCGATGCCCGGTGGGCTCGACGACGTCCTCGAATCCTCGCAGGCCGACTCGATCGCGCACCGATACCTGGGATCGGAGTCGTTCTTCTTCATCGGCCGCGGACTGGGACTCCCCGTCGCGCTCGAAGGCGCGTTGAAGTTCAAAGAGATCACGTACGAACACGCCGAGGGATTCGCCTCCGGGGAGCTCAAACACGGACCACTCGCGCTGGTCACCCCCGACACCCCCCTCTTCGCCATTTTCACGGGAACAGAAGACGAGAAGACGCTGAAAAACGCCGAAGAGGCCCAGACGCGGGGCGCACCGGTGGTCGCTGTCTGTCCGTCCGGCCACCGCGCTGTCGACGTCGCTGACGCCCATCTCGAAATTCCAGAGACACACCCCGCACTTGCGGGCCTGTACGCGAACGTCCAGCTCCAGTTGCTCTCCTATCACGCCGCGAACGAACTGGAACGGCCGATCGACAAACCGCGCAACCTCGCGAAGAGCGTTACTGTCGAATAGCGGTTCGTCCCGTCGCGTTTCGTTCACCTATTTCCGATAGTGGCCAGTGCGTCACCCACCCCCATCTGGCTATCAGTCACCCGTCAATGTCTAGCGATCAGTCACCCATCAATGTCTAGTGATCAGTCACCCGTCACGGTCCGGCTATCAGTCACCCGTTTCCGTCTGCGTGTGGCCGCTGTCTCCTTCAGTCCGTCCGCCCTCACTGCCCTCGAGTTCCGATATACCGTGGACGAGGGCGTCGCCGGATTCGGTGTCGAACAGGTGAATGTTGGACCGGTCGAGGACCACGTCCACCGACTGATCTACCGCTAGCTCCGTGTCGGGGCTGACGCTCATCAACAACTGATCGGGGGAGGTCGTGGCGTCGCGGTCGATGGATCGCGATTCGTCTTCGGCGAGGAGGACGTAGACGAAAATTTCGTCCCCCATCGGTTCGATCACGTCGGTCGTCGCGTCGATCGGGTCGGTTACGTCGGGTAACGACTCCACGTCCGTTGCGAGGTAGATGTCTTCCGGCCGGATGCCGAGCGTCACGTCGTCGCCGACGCTCACGTCGGGTATGGATTCGGGATCGAACCGGACGTGGAAGTTCTTCGTCTGCAGTCCGTCGTCGACCACGTCGCCTTCGACCAAGTTCATCGCGGGCGATCCGATGAAGCCCGCGACGAACAGGTTGGTCGGTTCGTTGTAACAGACCAGCGGCGGGGCGATCTGTTGGAGTTTTCCCCCGTCCAGGATCGCGATCCGGTTCGACATCGTCATCGCCTCGGCCTGGTCGTGGGTGACGTAGATGATCGTCGTGCCCAGCTCGCGGTGAAGTCGCTGTAGTTCGGTTCGCATGTGGACACGGAGTTTCGCGTCGAGGTTCGCGAGGGGTTCGTCCATCAGGAAGACGTCCGGATCGCGGACGATCGCCCGCGCGATTGCCACCCGCTGGCGCTGTCCGCCAGATAACTCGTCGGGCATCCGATCGAGCATCCCCTCGAGCTGGACGATTTCCGCCGCTCGCTCGACGCGTCGTTCGATCTCCTCGTCGTCGTACGTTCGGAGTCTGAGGCCGAACGAGATGTTGTCGAAGACGTCCATGTGGGGAAACAGCGCGATGTTCTGGAAGACCATCGCGACGCCACGGTCCTTGGGTGCGAGGGTGGTTACCTCGTCGTCGCCGATGTAGACCGTTCCTTCCGAGGGTTTGGTCAATCCGGCGACGGTCTCCATCGTCGTCGACTTGCCACACCCCGAGGGGCCGACGAACGTGACGAATTCGCCGTCTTCGATCTCGAGGCTGACGTCGTCGACCGCGGTGACATCTTCGAAGCGTTTCGTGACGTGTTCGAGTCGTACTCGTGCCATGTATGGATCTGGTGTGTTCGATTACTCTTTGAGTGCGCCGGCGGTGAGCCCGCTGACGATCTTCTCCTGAGCGACGATCACGAGGATCGCGACGGGAATGACCCCGATGATGCTCGCGGCCGCCATGAGGTGATACAGCACCTCGTACTGGCCCTGATAGCCGAGGATTCCCTCGAGAATGGGGGCCCAGTTCTCGGGCTGGCCGTCGGTCATCAGAAACGAGAAGAAGAACTCGTTGTAGACGGCGATGAACGTCAGGACGCCCGCAGTCGCCACGCCCGGCGCCGACAGGGGGATGATGACCCGGAACAGCGCGCCGAGTCGCGTCGTCCCTTCCACGCGGGCGGCGTCCTCGAGTCCGTCGGGAATCTGTGCGTAGAAGGTCGTGAGGATGAAGATGGCCAGTGGCATGAACAACGCGGAAAGCGGCATGACCATCGCGCCAGGGGTGTTGTAGAGCGTTCCGTCGCCCGTGATCGGTTCCAGGAGGGCGAACTGGGTGTTGAACAGGTCGTTCAGTGGGATGAAGAAGGCCGCCGGCGGGAAGAACGAGACGATCAACACGAGCAGCATCATCGGCGTCTTCCCGGGGAATTCAAGGCGACCGAAGGCGTATCCCGCGAGGCTCGCGATGACGAGGACGATGATCGTCGAGGCGGTCGCGATCACGAAGCTGTTGAACATGTACCAGTGAAACGGGATCACTTCGAAAACCTCCACGAACGCGCCGGGATTGAACCCGTTCGGCGTGAGGATAATGTCCTGCTGGCGACCTTCCGGGGTCAGCGCGACCATGAGCAGCCAGTAGAACGGAAAGAGCGTCGTGAACAGGAAGAAAATCGTCGCGACGTAGAACATCGACCGGTAGGCTCGTTCGGGATCGGAGATCGACGACGCAACCCACTGCTGGAACGGGCCGCGGTCGAGTTCAGCTTCCTCGCGGGTTTCGAATATCGCGCCACCCTCAGCGTTCGGTTCCCC
>LKMJ01004794.1_pt1 | contig 12743 bp, 22 predicted proteins | sample 643391 | NCBI WGS metagenome assembly LKMJ01 (sample SAMN04112250, study PRJNA286221) | soda lake metagenome | biome: soda lake; feature: Kulunda Steppe; material: water; isolation source: sample PL-Br10 brine of Picturesque Lake | place: Russia: Kulunda steppe | collected 2010-07
AGGTGCGCGCGCAGTGTGTAACCATGTGCACCTGCTCCTCGTAGCACCACGCGCACGCATCCGCACTCCCGTCAATGCTTGATTTCCTCCCGAAAATTTCGAGCTTTTTTTTGTCGGTGTTGTTGCACGCCACAGCTTCAGTTGAAGGATGTTGGTGGTTGAGGCTTTCAAATTTGCAAGAGGCCCGAACAAGTTTTAGATTTCTCATTTTTCGTGCTCAAGCCTTCAACCAACTCGCGTTTAAACGATGAGCTCCGGCCTGTGCATCGATCCCCTGACGCTGGCCAGCCTGATGGCCGAGTACGCCGTGGCTGCCAAGGTGTTCCTCTTTGGTTCACAGAGACGGCGGTGTACATACACATGGATTTCCTCCTATGGAATAGCATATATGGACATTGTGACTTGTGCTACTGTACAAATTGAGATGCATGCTCTTTTTCGCTGTCAAGACCTGTTTGTGTGCTCTTTCAAAGATATCTATCCTTTTTCCCTTTTTACAAATCAGTCTGTGGAAGCCCCTTATATTTTGCAAAGCCCAAAGAGACTGTATTTGATCTCTTTTCTAAGTGGCACTGAAGACTTAGTTAGCTATTTAATTCCAGACTCTAATGTCGGACATCATGGACTACTTTTGGGCTAGCGATGACCAGCTACAAACCAATCAGCACAACAGTAAGGCTGCCGGTAATCCATGCTTGCATGAGGAGGACCTTACCTGCATTTGCCAGGAATCATCATATTGCCAGCTGCTCTTTCTGCTGTAATCAGCTGATCAAAGGAGGAGTTTCTTGTAAATCCCTTGTAAACCCCAGAACAGGGGATGAACTTCAGACATCAAAGCAGCCTGCGTCCTGAGGCGGCTGTTCTTTATGGGAAATGGCTTAGTCTATCTGTCAAACACTCTAAAAAGAAAAGAAAAACTGCGTAGGCAGTGAAACCACTCTACACCATTAGTTAGAACATTGCAGGTTGTCAAGCGAAAGGCTCCCAAATGCTCTGGTTGACAGGGGTCTGAAGCTGCCCTGTTCGACAGGTACATCCGTATAGCCAAAGGAAACCCCTAATACATGTTACTTCTAAAATCATAATTGAGTGCTACTTGTGCACTCAGTCTCAGCACGAACTTGTGTACATCCTTTCACCTGTGACAGTATTCTATGTCCTATATAGCAAGCAGTCTGTGACCTATCCAACACTCTGCCAAGCAGGACAAAACCCCTAGGACCATCACAGAACTTGCAAACTTCTATTTTCATACAGTGAGCAAAGCCTACACCTTCTGAAAGAAAGCAATTGCAATCCTCCTCTTGCTTTCTTCTTCTCACTGTGTCTGCTGACAATCCACATCAGGAGCCATCAATTACAAGCTCTGTGCATATTAAGGTGTCTGCTTTTGAAGGTTCCGCCTCACTGCCCAGCAATCACGTCGTTCTGAATGAGCGTGTGGCCATCTTCATCCTGTAATCCCAAATTGGTAGGCAAGACAACTGTTTGGAACACAACTCATAGCAGGCGCCCCAGCATTGCTGCAGATTGTTTGTCTTTGGTTTGTCAGGGCCTGCAAAAGCAAGTATCTGCAGCTGCGCTTCCCCCTCACAATCTGAGGCATGCATCTCAAGTTCTTAATCCAAACAGGGACAAGGAGCAGGGGGAAGAAACCATGTGTTATGCAGGCAAGTCACTGGATTTCCAGAAAGTAACAAGAGGAGAAAGATATTTTGTACACCTAGTACACCAATCCAGAAGCAGCATATTTTCCAAGCAACACTCACCTTCACTATTCGCCAAAGGTACTCTGCATGCTCACGCGTCCCTATTTGGTGGGCAAAGCTCTCATCATGCGTGATGATGATGAGCTGGAAGTTCTCCTGGTCTTTACGTGAGAACATGATGGCTTTAAGTGCTTCCGCAAGGGACGACGCATTCTCTGGAATGAGCACAAAAGAAAAGAAAACGAGGTTTATACCCTTGCATTTAAGTATGATGGTCCCCAATGCTTCAGTTAGAACAGAGCGTTTGCTAGGACGGGGACACTGAACTATTCTTGAAAACGGCAAGGTCATCATCAATGCACTGCACAGCAAACACCTGCACGCATTGATGGGTGTGTGCAGATACGCTCTTGTGGTGTACTTGATGTAGACTTGTAATACCCCCTGACATGCGGCCATCTGCCCTTGTCATACATGAGCCTGCATCTGCCCTTGTCATACCGTATGTGACACTAGACCGCACCTGGCATGTGCCCCTGTGTGGGAGCTGCAATGTATGTGGGTGCAGGAGCTCTTGAAGGTGCAGCTGTTCCATGTATGCCCCCGGTGCACCCCAGCGGGTTCCCGCACCCCATCTTCCTTACCCCCCATTATGGTCGCCAACAAAATACCGCACTCAAGTCTGTGCTCATCCATGCCCCCGTTGCACCTGTCCCCAGCGCCCCTCTCTCACCTGCATCTAAGTTTGTGGTGGGCTCGTCAAGCGCCAGGATACCGCAGTTCAGGCAAAAGGTCTCGGCCAGCGCAAGGCGGATGACCAGGCATGCCAGCACCTGTGAGCGGGAAAGGCGGGGCGGAGCGAGGGCAGAGCTTTTGGCACAGAGGAGCTATTTTCGCGTCACCGGTGAGGGAATGAATGTCTGGCTGCCAAGTACAGGGCCCCCAAAAGTACCCCTGCCATGCACTGCAAAATGCGCCAACTGATTTGGGTGTGGACAGTAGCCAGCCTGAGGAGCTGCAGCAGGAGAGAGAGGGGCAGCTACGCAACGAGCATGTCCTAGCTACCACTATGTGCGGAAGCTGTGCCCCGCCAAAATGGTGCTGCCTTGGCTGCAGACTGGAATCCACTGACGGCCCTGCGCATGTCGCGCCCCCCCCTTCTGCAGGCTTAAATGATGGTGCTTGCACCCCTTCCCCCTCCCACAGGCTTGAATGATGATACGTGGGCGCGGCAAAGCATATACATGGACCCACGGGGCTTTGGGTGTATCACATGTGGTGGAGAACAGTGTGCAAGTGTGGCTGCAACATCGTCTGCTGAGGGAGATGACCATGTGCTCCAGAGCTACAGTCATGTGCTGTTGCCCGCCGCTTGGCCTGGTGGCGGAAACTCGCCAAGACAGCTCGTGCAGCCCTCCTACCTTCTGGCCTGCAGAGCAGCGGCCTCGCATCTCCAGCTCGGTCCCACCCACAACCATCACGACCCTGCTCCCGCGCATGAGTGGGCATACACGTGTGTGTTTGTGTTGTGTGCGTGCACGTATGTGTGTGCGAGCACGCGTGCGGGCACGGGCATACATGTCCGAAGGCGCTGGCAAGTCCTGCACACCCTCCGTCAATTGCGGCTTGTGCGCTCCATGAGGATGGGGCTGCATGCTTCCCCAACAGAAGTTGGGGCACCTGTGTCGTACACAAAAGACGCATGTGTCTCCTCACTCCCACGTCGTGTACCTGCTTTGTAGCCTCGGAGCATGGGTGCAGGCTGACCCCCCGTGATGTGTTACAGCCTAGGATAGGACTGCATCACACGCCAGGGACCCTCGGGTCCCAAGGCAGCAGGCAGGCACGTACAAAAATTGCAACTGATTGACACCACTAGGCAAACATTGTTAGGCAAATGGCATCAGGCAAGTACGCCAGAGCCCCCTTGGGTCCCATCGTTAGACCAACAGCATCAAGCAAGCACAGTACGTGTGCACATAGCGTCTGTGGACACCATCAGCGGTCCCTGAAAAGAGGCTACCTAGCTGCAGTCCTGTGTACATCCAGGGGGGTGTGACACAGTGTGTGGATTTTAGGCGCGCTTTCATGCAGGTTCGCTATGGCGTATCTTTGGTGTTTTTTCATGACACAAATCCGCTTGATCCAGTTAAGATGAAGAGTTACAATAGATGGGGTGTTGTGCGATTTGTCGTTTACTCGAGACAAAAATCATCCCAGTGGGGAAAATCCAGACCCTACCAGACCCAAAAACTTCCTCCCAAAACGTCCCAGTTACACCCTTCTGGTGTATATCCAAAAGCCATCAATAGCAGCAGCCTCAGGGACGCAAAGGCCACGCAAAACAGGAAGACGATGGCATGCATTAAGGTTGAGGGCTATGTGCCTGGTAACAAGTCGTCTTCCTGCCTGTCCCCCCACGAAGGGTCCACATAGGCCATGAGTTCGTCCAGCCTCAAGAGCTTGAGGTAGAAGGTTTAGACCAATGGAGATGAAGCCAGCACTCATTTGTTGAAACACCAGACCCCGATCCTTAGCCCGCACATTGCAAGCAGAGGGCATGCTTTGCTGTGACACCAGATCCTCACCCACCTGTAGTTGTAAGAGCGCATGCCTTCGGGCGCATCGGCCACAATTTTGATGTAGTCAATGTCCTGGCCCCTGTACGTCTTCTGCCATAGCTCCCTGATGATCTTGTTGATGTCCGCCATTTTGGTGGTGTGGAACGCCTGCAGTGCCTTCTCCAGGGCCTGCGCAAGGCAGCAAAAGTTGCACCAGACCTTCAGGTGGCTTGGGTGCATCCCCCAGATCCTGAGTCACTTTGAGAGAGGGGCCTGTGCAAGGCCGAAGGGCGCACAAGACCACAGGATGGTTCAAGCGCATCCCCCAGATCCCGAGGTCCCTAGACTAGTGAATCGAAGCAGGAAGCTTTGTGCCAGGCCCTGTGCAGGAGTGAGGTGTACCAAAGTGCATGGTGCATAGAACAGGATGAGCGGACTTGCAGAGGAGAGGAGCTTGCCTGTGATAGCGCCCTCCCAAGGGCCTTCCACTGTCCAGATGCGGATGCAAGAGTGCACACAAACCGCTGGCATTGTGTCAATCCAAGCGCTCCCCAGCCGCCAATGCTGAAGAATTCAGTGCACACGCCAAACACCAACGTCAACGCCAATGCCAGCGCCGCCAACGCTTGTACTGTGCTGTGGGTCAAGTGATGAGGCAAAGTGCAAAGCAGCTGCTGGCACTGGGCAGGGCAAGGGCACGCACACTGCAGGTATCCTGCAGCATGTGCTGAGGAGGCACGTGGCCGGAGCCCCGCACCTTGTGGTACTTGTCAAGGTCGCTGTTGGCCATCTCCGTGTACATCAGCTCAGCCAGGAGCGTGTTGTACCGCACATGCACGCGGTCGTAGTTGGGGGCCTGCGCTCACGGCAGCGGCAGCCCGACACAGTAGCGTGTGCGCCCATGTGTGCAGGGGAGCAGAGTGTGCAAGGGCCCTTTTGGATGCAGAAGCTGATGCAGGGGATGTAGGAGCGGCATGGCTTGGCGTGTGGGGTGGCCCCGACCCTCACACACCTTCCTCCCTGCTTCCCTTTTTTCCTTTGCAAGGAATTGGACTTTGCAAGAAGTAGGAAATGCCTCTACCATCACAACCTCGTGCCCTTTCACAATTTTGGGGGACACGACGAGCAAAGTTGCTGGGATGCATCTCGAGGGTACATCCCATGCGCTGATCGGGCGATGGGGCATTCAGCAGGGCAGACGCAGAAGGCAGTGGCCGCCCGTGATGGTGCACAGCACTGCGCGCAAGACTGCCCAACCAACACATGTACATTGAGATGAGATGATGATGCATATACATTGAGATGAGATGATGATGCATGTACATTGAGATGAGATGATGATGCATGTGCATTGAGATGAGATGATGATGCATGTACATTGAGATGAGATGATGATGCATGTACATCGAGATGAGATGATGATGCATGTACATTGAGATGAGATGATGATGCATGTACATTGAGATGAGGTGATGATGCATATACATCAAGATGAGACGATGAGCGGTCCTTGCCTAACCTGTGCATGCGCAACCATGTCTGTAGCTCGGGTGGTCCATCCTCTATAGACCGCCAGCTCTTTAAATTGCCAGGCAAGACCCTGCTGACCAAGCGCTTGCTGCTTGTAGGGCGCCTGGGTCTGCTCTCAGTGCACGCATGCAGCCCTTCACCGCTGCACCGCAGCGCAGCATGCACCTGCCTCGAGCATAGCAGACACAGACAGCACCAGTTGACCCACCCTCAGGTCTTTCTGAGCCCGCGCCTTCGTCTGCTCGTGCGTGGCCTTTGCACCTTGCAACCTGTCCAGCTGCTGCCGCATGCTCTCGCGCTCCTGCCGCAGGCTGGCCTGCTGCTGCCCCAAGCCCTGGCTAGAGCCCAGCTGCATGTGGGCATGTGCGTACATGTGCGCACACGCATATGTATGTGTGTGTGTGTGTGTGTGTGTGTGTGTGCGCGCGGGCGTCTGGGCTCCTGCCAGTGGCTGCTCACAGGTAAGCGCTGCTACATATGAACATCTTGTGTCTGCAAGCGTTTGCAAGTGTGCGCCTGCGTGCGGGCGCAGGCGTCTATGTTTGAACACGTGCATGCGTGCAGGCGCAGACGTCTTTGTTTGAACATGTGCCTGCGTGCGGGCGCGGGCATCTTTGTTTGAACACGTGTATGCATTGATTCAAGCATGTGGCTTTTCTAGTAAGTAATGCTCGTCACTTGCTTGTTCTGTCACGGGCCTGTGGCAGCAGCTGCTTACCAGAGGTCTCTGATTCATCCGATGGATGAGCAGCTCTGCAAGTTAAAAGTCTACTCATACGCTTACTTGTCAGGTTTCTGTTTTGAACAAAAAATCTGTGCACCCACCTCTGCTTGTTGGCGATCCAGCTCAGCAATCTGGGCATCCTGCATAGCAATCTGCTGCTGCAGTTGCTTGTACTCCAAGCCGTCCTGCAGACAGGTGCACGACCAGACACAGGGGAAAGCCATTCAAAACAAAGACATCTTCTTAGCTAAATAAGGGTGTGGGAAGTCTAATCTTGGATATCATAGGACCTGGAGGAACAAAATATCCCAAACTTGTGGCAGAAAAGCTCCACCAAGTGGTCATCCCTGACATACCGCATTGCACATTGCCCAGGCTGCTGTTGTGGCGCCCCCTTGAACACACAAGGCTTTCATAAAGCAACAAGGATCACAAGGCTCTCAACAGGCTCTCCAAGACTACATCATGCAGGACCACTGGCCTCTTACAGGCTCGCAGCGCATGCAGCACTTCCATGCGCTGTTGACATGAGCTCACGTGCTTTTCACCCTGTTAACCTGCCCATCTGGAGGCTCAGTTGCACAACAGCATGCTCATGTTCAGACGCGCGCAAAGTTGCACACGAAGCTCACTTGTGCCAGCCTCTTGCGTGTGGCCTTGCTGGCCTGCTGCTCCTGGCATCTCAACAGCTGACGTTCACTCTCCTCCAGCTCCTGCACGTGCAAGTGAAAGCAAATGAAGCTTGCACTCTAAGTTTGGCTTCAGTGCGCAGGAAGAGAGCGATGCTTCCCATTATCCGAGCTCCTGCGCGCGCACGGCAGTGAACTTGCACTTGTGTTCTGTTGGCTCCAGTCTGCACAAAAGGCAGCGCTCAAAATCTCTCCAAGCCGCACACAGACTGAGGAATGCCCTCAACCTCTTCCAGATTTTGAGTGAAAGAGGGAGAGAGAGGGGTGGGGTCGGGGAATGCATGCAGCGCTTATCACACTTTGAGGGGCATGCAGGGGCCACGCATACAGGGAAGGTGTCACGCGTAGGTGCCACGCATATAGGGCACAGTGAACAAGCCAACCACGGAGCTGGACCAGCAGGACGAATCGCGACCAGGGCCATGAGAATGTTGGGGACAGCCGGCACAGCAAGCACCAGCTAAAGGCCCAAAGAAGAGAAGAACAGGAGAGCATAGAAGACGCGGGCCAGTCGGTCGCGCTTGCTGCGGCTGTGCAGTGGATGCATGTCCATCGCTGTCATCCTGCATGGCCTGCACATGGACCCCCCTCTTGACGCACATCCATGTGCGTCCCCTTTGCAGGCCCACTCCTCCCCGTAGGCAAGGGCCATATCCTTTTGCAGACCCGTCACACCTGCATGCGCATAACGCCCATCTTCTTGCCTAGCACGGTCGCACTTAGCGACCGGCACGGTGGGGCTTCCGGGCCACCCAAGCAACCTCCCAAGCAGCCAGTCTCGTGAATTTGTGTTTTAAAGCCAAGAGAGCCTCAGATCCAGCCGTGCACCTATCTGAGTCATCTCCCAGCCCCTGATTAGCCACGTGATCCTCCGCTCCGGTCAAGCTATGCTGCTTTGTGAGCCGCCCCTCAACACGTGGGGCACGCCTGGCGCAGTTCAGTGAGCCTTTGCACACGGGGCACGCCTGGGTGGGTGATAATACGTGGGGCGCACCTGATGCAGCGCAGCAACCCTTCGCTGGAAGTCCTGCATCTTGGCGGCCACCCTGTCCAGCTCATCAGCCCGTCCGCTGAGCTCGTAGGCTCGGATAACGCGCATCTGTGTGCGCACAGGCATTTTCACGTGCATGTGCGCATGTGCATGTGTATGCATGCGCGTGCTCCCATTCTGTCAGATGAGCTTTAATCTTGCACATATGCGTATGCGCAGGCAAGTTTGTGTTTGCATGCTTGCATGCGTGCATGTTTGGGTGTGCTCACACCCTCCAGCAGTGGCATGCGTGCTGTTGGGCACTATGTACTTGCGTCTGTGTGCATGTATGAGTTTGAGCAGGTGCATGCATGCGCACGTCAAGCCCATGCATGCACACACTTGAAAGGGCTTGGATGAGGATGCACATTGAAAGACATAAGCCAGGGGGAATGCAGGTCAACGAGTCAGTAAAAGGGAGATGGGACAAAAAGTGAACAGGGACTCATATTTGTCTGGCATCATGCTCATGACAGAAGGCGCGCAACTTGGTCCTGCAACAACGATAGTGCATGCACAAATGAACAGGGCGCATACGAGGAGCACGCTCTGCTCAGCATTAAATGGTGATGGCTGGATATGATGAAATTGCCCAAAGAGCGCATATGCTGGCCCTGCACAGGCTATGTGGCGCGCACGTGCTGTACCCCTGCCCACCTTCTCAATCAGCGAGTCCACATATTTGGACGTCTCCCTCAGCTCAGCCTCCGCCGCTTCCTCGGCAGCCTGCACAGGCAGCAAACGGAGCTAACAATTCAAATATCTCCCTCAGCTCAGCTTCTGCCGCGACCTCAGCAGCCTGCATAGGCCACAAAGGGAGAAAACAGGGTTCCTGGGGTTGGCTAATTGACAGTCATGTGTAACCCTGCCATCACCAGCGGCTGTGACCCCACTCCAAGCTGCCAAAGGAAGATTTGACTTTTTCTCCTCCCTGGGTCCCTGCGCCACTGCTTTGCAGGGCTTGACACCCAAGGACCAGGAACAGCTTGCATCACGCACAAACAATAGCGCTTGAACACAATGCCTGGTGGGCCGAGAGCACCCAAAGTTGCACAGGGCATCACGCCTTGATTTGCGCAGGTTGCCATTCTTTGAGACGAGACGCACCATTGAATTGGTGCATGTCATCATGGCCTGGGCATAATTTGCGCTGCTCTTGAAACTGCATCCTTGATCCTCTTCAATACGCACAAAACCACCCAACAGCCTGATGTATTACCAACATGAAGTGCACGCTACAAATACCTCGATTGCTGCCCTGTTCACAGCTTGAACACGCCACTGGACCAGATCTGAATATCAACATGCGCAGGCCCTGTTCTCTGCATCTTCTTTCCTCTTTTCCTTCCCCCTATCCTCCTCAACCATGGCACTGGCCCAGCCATTTAGGCTTAAACGCTTAAGACAGCACTTCAAGCTTGTCGCACTTGCATAAGCCCTCAAGCCCACATACAAACGCACGCATGCAAGCCCACATACATACGCATGCAAGCCCACATACATACACACCCAAGCACACACACACACAGGTAAGCAGGCAGCGTTAAAATTTTGCTTGCACGCCCTTCTTGCGCTCGACAGCAATTGCCTCTCGTGGCAAGCGCACACGCTCGCACTTAGTGCGTTGAGCTTGTATGCGATGCTACTTGCCTGCATGCGCTGCCGCGCCAGACCGCGATCGCTGACGTGGCCATCCCTGCTGGTGGTCAGTGGGTGCAACTCAAGACTGAAGCGTTGGATGGTGCTGTTGAGCTCAGCATTTGCTTCTTGCAGCTCCTCCACCTGAAAGAGAGGGGGTCAAGGAGGCACAGAGGAGGAGGTGAAATTGTGGTGTATAGTTAACACCTTTAGGGATAGGGGCAGCATACATATTGTAGGTGTCCGCGTGCATGTGTTTGTGTGCATGTGTCCATGTCTATACTTGGAAGCCACGCATACACTTGCAACTTGGCATCAAGGTGCTAGGGAATGCCAGCAATGAAAAGTCCTGTTGCTGGAGCCTCCTTGAAGGTTTACTTTGTCCCTCTTGTTTTAATACAATGCTTACAAATGTAGATTGACAGTTGCCCTCAGATCCTACCTCAATGGGGCACCATGCACGGTGCCCACCCTTGTGCATTCCGCAAGAATGCCAAAGCATTGCAGCGATCTGATCCACCTCTAAAGGGCCAGCTGGACGTGACATGTTGATGGATGTGCCAGCTGGGCATGCAACGATTGAGCGTGCAGGTCCGTCGCAGTGCTCGAAAGGCATGTAAATGCCTTGCATGCAAAATCAAAGCATTTGCTCCCGCCACAGGCCATGCTCCCGCATCCCTCAACCCCCCCTGCTTGCCTGCCCCTGCGCACCTTTGCCTTGCAATCGTCGCGCTTCTTGCTGGCAGCAGTGGCCAGGAGCACTTGGCCATTCGCCTCGCTCTCTTCCTGGGTCAAGCTCAGCATCTGCACGGACCATGCAAGGGGCACTTAGCCAGTCAGGCAAGGCATAACCTCGCCTTGCATGTGTCTAACATCTGCAAGGGGGCACCCCTCCAATTGAAGAAGGAATCCCAGCAGCTCAAAGCAGACTGGCAATGGCAGGGGTTGGGTTGCCTGGTAGGTGAGCCTGTCCTTATATGCCTTATGCCTTGCCTGCACCCTCACAAATGACCCACTCTCTCCTCAGTGGTGTTTAACTAGGGAGATTAAGCAACAGGATGCGCACTTCCCAAACTAGTATGGCATCCAGTCCATGCGCTGGTCCCCTGGCAATGACAATGCCAGAGCGGCTTGCATAGCATGTGCTGTCCACAAAAGCCGTGCACCCTGCACACACAGGCCACACATGCTCTGCAGGAGCTGCTTGCACCTCGTCTGCTGCACACACACAGGCCACAGATGCTGTGGAGGAGCCGCTTGCACCTTGTATGCTGCACGCAAGCCGTGAACACGAGCCTGGCGATGAGGCTTGACCGCGCAGCAGTGGCTTGCTGCCGCTCAGGACCATGGAGAACGTCCAGGCATGGCTTTTCATAATTTAATGTTTCCTCAACCCAAGCCAGACATGCATGGCAGCATGGCAGTTTACTATATCTCTCTGTTTCCTCAACCGAAGCCAGACATGCATGGCAGCTTACATGGCAAGGAGGAGATAGAGATCACAGAGCACCGGGTGCACCTTTTTTAGAGCCATCTGCTGCGCCAGCACTCCCCCCACAGGAGTCTTGTGTGCCCTCAGAGCTATCTGCTGCACCTGCTAGATCAGAGCTATCTGCTCAGAGCTATCTGCTGCTCAGAGCTATCAGCTGCACCAGGAGTCCTATATGCCATCAGATCTTCTTTTGACTCCAGGAAAGCATGCACGGCCTCCTAAGCCAGGACTCTCATGTACGCGTGTACCTCTTCCTCAGTCTCCTCACCCCCGTGCAGCACCACCTTTCGCTCCCGCACGCACCTCCTCCTTCAGCCTCTCCTTCTTGCGCAGCACCGCATCTCGCTCCCGCTCCTTGGTATCCCGCTCCCGCTCCCGCTCCTCCAGCTCATCATCAATGTCCCCCAAGCTACGCATGTGCACTGACTGCGAGCTCAGACGCCCCTCCATACGTCCCACCTGCGGGGCGCACACGCATGTCGCACAAGGCAGCGCGCGCGCCGCTGAATGCATGCGCTAGCTATTTGCTCGGGCGCATGCGCCTCCGTGCAAGCCAGCTGCAGGGCCCTCACACGCAATGCCGCACAAGGCAGTGCACCTGGCAGTGAGCATAGCACTGCTCGGGCTATGAGCAGCTTATCCTGCTCTTAATCTGTGCAGGGTGTGACCTGCTTTCCTAGGTGTGACCTGCTTTCCTGGGTGTGACCTGCTTTCCTAGGTGTGACCTGCTTTCCTGGGTGTGACCTGCTTTCATGGGTGTCATAGAGCCTTTTCTGCACTCCTGGGTCACATTCAGCCTTTTCTGCCCCTGGTTTTGATGAGCATACCTTGAGTTCCACACGCTAAACAGAGCCACCCACTGCCCCTTTCTCTCATCTACTAGGACTGGATTTCATTGATCAGTTGCATGTTGCACAGTGGATGCATTCACGGCGGCTGATCTGTGATGAGAACCCAGAATTGACAATTACGGAAAGCAATGAAAAGCCAGGATTGACAATCACGGAAAGTGACAAGGTCGATTAGACCTTAACTGTTGTGAGACCCAAGAGCTGCAAAAAAATCTGACAAGACCAGGCTCCCCCCAACCCTAATTTTGCTCGAGCCGGTTCCTGTACCAGCCGTGCTCAATACTGCATCTGAGCCAAAAGCCATCTTCTTGCACAGCGGGCGTGGCAAACGGGGTGGACGCGTCTAAGGTGACCCAATCTCATTGCCTTGGCACACATGGGGTGGATGCGTCAAAGGGGACCCAATCTCATTGCCTTGGCACACATGGGGTGGACGCGTCAAAGGGGACCCAATCTCATTGCCTTGGCACACATGGGGTGGATGCGTCAAAGGGGACCCAATCTCATTGCCTTGGC
>LKMJ01004795.1_pt1 | contig 12742 bp, 20 predicted proteins | sample 643391 | NCBI WGS metagenome assembly LKMJ01 (sample SAMN04112250, study PRJNA286221) | soda lake metagenome | biome: soda lake; feature: Kulunda Steppe; material: water; isolation source: sample PL-Br10 brine of Picturesque Lake | place: Russia: Kulunda steppe | collected 2010-07
CCCCTCCTCCGATTGGACCCATACATATACCGATGGATAGATCTCGACGCCAGGATTCCGAATATCTAATTTTTATTTGGTTTGACACGTGGCGTCCAAAAGTTATGCTTTCTGCCCCCTCCTGACACAGCCCACATATCCTTGCCTTGTTGAAATATGACTATTAATTTTTACCACTCAATTAATGAGGTTAATGAGTTACAGGCTGTGACCAGTCTTACTTATACTATGACCTTACTTGACATGAACGGGCTGTGAGTGTGTGCACATTTGCAGGCATCTCGTGACAGACATGGACAGTGTCCTGGGCCAGTCGCAGCCACAGCAGCAGCAGCAGCAGCAGCAGCAGCAGCAGCAGCAGCAGCAGCAGGAGCACTTACCAAGTCCTGCAGCGGCAGTCAAGGAGCTGCTTGTGTCTATGGGCGCAGAGGAGCATGAACCCAGGTGCGCTGCGCCCAGCTTTCTTGTAGGAGGAGCTTGTTCCTTCTCAGTGGATGTTAAGATTTCAAATGGATCTCTGATGGAAAGACAGGAAGGGAACTTTGCGTCTAGGAGCCTAAAATTTGCACTCTTCTATCCCTAATCGTTTCAGGGTCGTCAATCAGCTCGTGGATTTCTTGTACCGGTATGTGAGCGAGACGCTGCAAGACGCCGAAACGTACAGCGAACACGCAGGTAGATCATTGAACTCGGAGGACGCGCATACACATACACGTACATACAAACACAAACACCATCACATACACACACACACACGTACACATACACACATACACACAAACACACACATGCACATGCACATGCACATGCACGCTCACACACGCACCCATGTACAACATGTACGCAGGCGCATGCGCAAATGCATGCAACCACCTCCCACGCACACGTACACGCACATGCAGGCAAGCCGCCCGGTGAGGTGGAGCTGGATGATGTAATGCTGGCCATCCAAGCACGCTCAGCGTTTAGCTTCGCCCAACCCCCGGACCAGACTGAAATTGCACAGCTGGCCATGGTGGCAAACGACAAGGAGATGCCACACTTCCCAATTCACAAGCACGGGCTGCTGATCCCAGAGGACAAGGACTCGCTGACGGCCCAGAACTACCAGCTTGGGTGATCATCCTTGGTCTTGGAAAGCAAGGACTGCTGGATGGCCTAGAAGCACAGCTTAAAACTACCAGCTTGGGTCGAATGATCCCTGATCCTTGAAGCTAAGGACTATCAGATGCCCCAGGATTAACTGCTCCATATGTGTGGGCCAAGGGCGAGCGCTGAAAGGATGGCCAGGGCTTGCAGCAGCTGCGAAGTGTACTGCATACAAATGTTCAGACTTGCTTGCTAGCTATCTTGCAGGAAGATGCATTGGTAGCTTTCCTTCTGTGCTGCCTGCGCTCTGAACATGAAGCACAGGTCATCATAGTGGGTGAGGGTCTAGGCAATTGTATTGCTATGTAACGCATTCCAAATGGGGGCACAGCTACGATTCCCTATTGGGTTTGGCCATTCTTAGTTGTATACACAATATGCATGTTTGCATGCTATGGCAAGGTTGCTGATGAGTGCAGTATGGGATGTCCGATATTTAGCGAAATTCATGTCCTGTCAGGAACATGCAGGAGGTGATCCCTGTGTATTAGTACTTTGAATTCGGTTTTGTCATGAACTGTGACATGAAGGAACGCTTTTTGCTTTGATTGCATGATTGGATTTTGCACCTTCATCTGACTTCTCCAGGCTGTATATTCAAAGCATATAGCGCTTTCAGTTAAAGGTCTGCATTGCTAGGCAAGGAGCTTCACATTACAGTTATTTAGGTCAGGGCTGTCATGCTGAGAGACTGCTGCAGATGAAACAGACTCGTAGCATGATCATAACAATGGTATTGGTGCAAAAGCGATGTGTGGCCTGGCTGCTTACAGTGACAGTCCTCACCGAGCAGGAAACAGGTTGCCTGATGTGGATTCAAACACCACCACCAGCAAGGCCACAAGGCACTAATTTGACTTCTTGGTTGTCCGCGATGAGACTGTCTCTGATACCCTTGTTTTTCCTTGTGGTTCAGCCTGACGGACAGGCTTGTTCAGCAGTGCTACGACATGCTCTTGACAAGAAAAGTTTAAGTCAACAATGGGTTTAGACCTTCAGCCAAGTGGGTTGACTGCTGAGCTTGCTGGGCACTGCCAGCCGGACAAGAAATTCCATAGTCTCAGTAAGATATAAAAGTGATTTGTACGCCTGCTTCAAGAGAAACAATGCAACCTCCGCAGCGCTGATGTTGTCAAAATAATAAGCTCCAGTATCTCTATTATAAATCATACAGCCTCAGTAAGATCAGCAAATTGTTTTGCAAATTTGCTTCTCAGATAGCATATTTTCAAGCAAGGACATAAAAAGGGCGTGTTTTTGTTCTGGGCATGATGCAAGTTAAAAGTTAAATAGGTCTAGACCTTCAGCCAGATGGGTTGACTGCTGGGCTTGCTGGGCACTGCCAGTGCCAGCCAGAAAAGAAAAGAAAAAAGAAAAATCCTGCTGCTCCAGACGAACACCTTAAAGGTCTCAAGTTGAGAGCAACTAGATTTTTCAAGAGCGCATCTAGTTGTTGTCAATTTGTGCCCATAGAGCACAGAGTGAGCATGTAATTTGAAAGCAGCCTTATGGGCTTTGTGCGTATCAAGGCCAAGCTCTTTAAGATGATTCAAAGTGTGTGAGGTGTGAATAGAGCCTCACACACCAAGAAGAAACGTGTGAAGAGTAATTTTCTTGGCCTTCAAGCGCTTACAAAGAACCTCATGTTGTTTTCTAGAGGCCTCTAATTGGTGTCAAAGCATGGAGAGCATAAATGTGTCGGTAATCAAGGGGAAGTTTTTCGAACTTCTTGACTCAGTCCTTGGGTGCCAGGCATTGAGAGCTGGGTCGTTACTGATTTTTTTGTGCTTCCAGTTCGCTTCTGGAATGTCACAGGCCAGGGAACTTACCCAGGTGGGATTGTGATTATTTAGACGCAGTCGTGCTGCTGTATTCCAAACAGCGATCATTTGCACACTCCAGATGTGGCAAAAGAGTAAAGTTTCTTTGCTGATTTAAAAAGAGGGGGTGGCATGGTCAAAGGTTGGATGAGGAAGAAGTCCCTAGAGTGCAAAATACATTGGGGTAGGCTTTGAGAAGCTTGGAATACGGGTTGGTATTCATCCATCCTCCCCAACATGGTAGGAACATGAATGTGGCTGTTTCAGTGATGTTTGCTATGGCAGAGTATATAGCATGTCTTAGGGCATGGTGCATGAGTTGATCATCATACACAGGATGGCAAACAGAGGAGCCAGACGATTTAGATGAGAAAGCGTTGGATTGGCTCCAAAGACTCTGTCGCGGGGGGCCTTGCTCCAGTGATTGAGGTATTTAGGTTTGTGGTCAAGAGGAGCGGCCATTTTTTCTTGGATAACGTGAGTGCAGAGTGAAAGCGGAAGGGAAGAGCACGCATATAGGAGTGTTTACCTTTGAATTCATGGGTGTCTTGTTGTCGTGTAAGGTAGAGCGGGAAAGGAGGCCTAAAAGTTCAGAGGCAAAGCTCTTAGGGGGAGGCACAATGGAATCACAAATTCTACCAAGTTTGGTGTCATGAAATGCATTATAAGGATGTTAAAAGGCTTTGGAGTGAGCATGCCTTTGCATTTTCCCGTCACATTATAGATGCATGCCACCTTTGACGTGTAAATTTAAGGTAGTATCAGAAGTGGTGGGGTTGTTGTAGGGAATGGTGGGTTTCTTTGGTGAGGGGGTCAGAGGGGATGGGTGTTTTAAAATGTTGGTTTGACCAGGTCGATGTCCATGACCCAGAATTCACAGCGGTCCGTTGCTTTAATGTTTGCTTGTGGCTTGATGGGATTGGTGTCAAGTTTGTAATTCCAGGTGCTATCTGTGACTTCTCTAGCGAAGCCTAGTCGCTCTAGGTTGCTCATATCATTATCAAGTTGTAGCATGGTAAGGTTAAGTTCATCGTAACTGCTTCAAAATCCAGAATGTTTTTATGGAACGTGGGCCATTTCTTATTTCTTCTGGTTCCCAGGTGGGCTTCCACACTACTTTTAATAAGCTTTTCGTCATCAAAGCCGGTTTTGTGCGCAGCTCCCTGCAAATGGACGCTTGCGCACTGGGTCTGAGTGAGAAGCATGCCTGCCACACACGCTTCTCGGATCGCGCACCATATAAATGCGGGGTCCGCGAGGAGAGGCGGTCTCGACCGTCCAGAGTAGCCTTAACCATGCTACAAAGGACCTAGACTCAACTAAGTACGCACTATCTGGACCTGCGCCGGGGCATATGCTGCTGCTGCCACCCATCCATATCCCATAGGCACCTCTGCCCCTCTGCTCTCGTCCTTACTCAGACCCAACCAGGCTCATGTTGCATGGGGATACCAGGCCCCTGGCTGGGCGGACAGCACCTTTGAGGAGTGCTGCAGGCTCCAGGGAGGAAGGTTACAATTAATCGAAGGGAGAGATCCAGTCACAACAACAAATATCAACCAACCAACTAATCGCAAATGGATAGTGACACTGATTTGGCAATGACACTAATTTGGCATGACAGATCATAGCAACAGTGAGGTTTGTTGTAGGAGGGAGGAGATTAAAGCTGCTAGTCTACTAAGTGCTACCTTGCGTTTTGCTGATAACTTAGGGTGTTTGGACTGGAGCTGTGCTACAGAAAGAGTCCGAGTTCCATTGCAGTTGGAAAGGTCATGGAGTCCATTTGCGCCAAGGCAAAAGAGGTTGAGTGATGCACATGATGAAGGTAAGGAGGGTGTGAGGCGGTGGCTCGCAGAGTGAAAGGGTTTCATTTATGGTCTTTTCTACTCAAGGTTAATGCTCTCTCCGCGTTTCATGAGGTGGAGGGTCTCTCTCTGCAGGACTTATACACCTCTGTTTCCTCCCACAGGTTTCCACAACGTGTCTGCTTTCTGAGAACAACAATAAGATAAGCAATGCATTTGTTTCATGCACTTATTGTTTTTTGTGAGCAGGCTCGCACGCCTTGATTTAGGGCCTTTTCTGGTAAACTCCTTGAAATCACCTTCGTTTACTGGGTCTTTGCTTGCAACATTGTCGTATGGCTTTCAATAGTTATGCTCATGGGCGTAGCCATTCCACTTGATAAGGAATTGCCAAGAAAAGCGTCTGCCATTCTTCACCTGCACCTGCTCCGATACCAAATTTCAATAAGACAGCTCCATCCTGGATACCGTACTTGCCAAATGTGTCACACCAAGTAAGTGCTGCAGCCAGAAGTGTGCTGCACTGCGTGTTCAGTCGGTTGGAGTTGGTTGGCTGAGTACTTGACCGGTTGGCAATACAGCTATCGCTGTATTCAGAGCATGCGGTGTTGTTGTGTGTGTACTGGCTGCGGACAGCGAGCAGTGTACACAACGCGCAAGCACGGTGGGCTTGCACACTGAGCAATCACGGAATGCAAGGTTATACCGTTGCACGGAACTTGTGACCCTGCTTGACTCTTTTCAGCGGCTGAATCTCAGTTTCTCAGGAACGTGTTCTACTCACTCGGTACTTGGACTACACACTTGGACTGTTGCACTGCCGTGCCGTGTTCCCCAAGGACCTGGAGTGGACTACTCCATGGGGGTCATTATAACAAGGTTGCTTCCAGACTCAACAAGGTATTACTGCGAGTTCGTCCTTCCTTCAGATGCGAAACTGGATGTATGAAGTGGTTATGTCTAGAGGCTATTCTGCATGCAGCAGACTCTCGGCCTGACAAATGGTAAGGATTTGTATTGCTATAAGTTTGTTGTAACAATGAAAGTTGCAAAGACTATCATAAATGTCTCGGGTAACAACCTTAGACTAGTCAGGCGTTAATTACCGTCTTGTGAATTCGTACGAATGAGCGTCACAGTCTGAGAGAAGTATCAGATGCTTACTAATTTGCCTTCGCAGAAGCCACTTCTCATAAGGACGTAAACGCTTTATTCGTACAAGGTAATCGAAAAAAACATTAACGAAAGAAAAAAGGTCACCATTGTTGTGCTTTGCTCTACCCAGTGCATTGCAGAACACAACATGAGGAAATTGCGCCCGAAGGATGCCTGAAAGAAGATCAACGGATGGTGATGCTAGACTCCACGAGGTTGTCAATGTAGCCTGCAAGCATGTGCATCCCAATAAGATGTTACTGCTGTGAAAAGCGTCTGCTTAAAGAGCTGGTGCAGCGATGATGAAGATGGACAGGGTAAAGAATTACAGAGGCCAAAGATGCAGCACCACACTCAGCGACATGTTCTGATGGTTGTTGCAATCATGAGGTCAGATAGAAGGATGCAATGCGGTGCAATTTTACAGCACGGGCATCATACATTTTTTTCCAATTTTTGGCGCAAAAAAACCAAATGCCTAGCATGTGCTTGCGTCTGAAAAGACAGACCCAGCCAGATAATTGGGCCACCCCCAGACCTGCCCCCACACACCTGTGTAGAAGGCGATGCCCAGGATGATGGCTGCAGGGCCCAAAAAGGCGAGCAATAGGCCTAGAAGGAGGGGGGCGTCGTTGCGCTTGCCCACCTCCCCAAGGTAGGCAGCCCTCCGCTTCTTCCGCTGTTGCACATCGCTCATGCCCTTTGTCTCCGCCTTGGCGACCTGGGTGGCTTCAAACTGCTTAGTCATGGCCTCCCCTAGTGGCAGGCAAGGTAAAAAAGACATCAAGTGAAAGGTACACAGAGGTGCGAGGTTGCAAGGCTGCAAGGTCGCAAGTTGCGAGTGAAGTGACAAAATCAGTGTTGTGCAAATACGGCGTCAATCAGAAATGGCACCGAAAATCACGGTGCGTAATTGACGTTGGCGTCACATTATCGTCATTTACGGTAAAATTCATACTGATGGCGGGAAATCGTAAGTAAATCGTAACGGTGCTGCCTCAGGAACTCTGTGGCTCAGAGGCCAGCGAGCTCAAGCTCAAGAGGCGCGCTCATCGCCCCAACTTCTCACGAACAAAATTTTTAAGCAGCGTGTCCTCCAGCAATCAAGCTAAGAGGGTCGTGTGGCCCTGGGTAAGTCAAGCTTGGCCTGGCCTGGCTAGCTGCTGCAAGTACCACCTCCCACAGGCCTGGTAGTGGGTGGGTAGAGGAGGAGGGCTGGCAGGAAGGTCAAGAGCAGCTGGGAAAAGGCAGAGGTTGAGAGGAGGGAGACGCAGCAGGATGGCAAGACAGCTGTGGAGTTCAGCTGCCTGCACTGTCAGAGTGGACGCTCATGAGTGATCACTGGGCTGAACGCAACGCGGTTCAAGAACCACCTGCTCAACCCTGGCGCGTGCAAGTTCCTGTACAGCCCCGCTGCACAATATTGTGCCCAAGTTGATCAAGATGACAGCGCCAGGAGTTTGCAGCATGATTGGAGACGTCTGTCAACAGGATGTTGCAGAGCCAGTTGCAGAGGGGGTTGCAGCAGTGCATATAGACGTGGAGCAGATGGAAGTGTATGAAGAGGGGGAATGAGCAGCAGGGGGATGAGCAGCAGGAGGGAGACGAGGAGGGGGAGGGGTGAGGAGTGGGAATGGAATTTGAATTTCAGAGGAGACCCTTGGAATCAGTTGGATGGAGCAAAGGAGACAAATTCTGTCTCTGATTTGCTGCTGGCCAGTGCTCTTGAATTGCCTGTCTGTAATTTCTGACGGTTTTGCACCGTAAATATCCGAAAACCCGACCATCTAAAGTCAAAAATTAAAACCACCGTAAATTATGCCTGCAACTCAATTTCTGGCAGTCAGAACCGTAAATTACGCCGTATCATCAAATGACGGTTGTCGGCATCAGTAGTAAAGTGCTCTGGACACAATAAGGGTTGTGCCAGGACGGTAGACGGTTTGCTGTACGATTAGGACGGGATGGCACCGTCCTTTGATTTACACCGCGTTTCCCAAATTTTGGACCTTCTAGACAATGAAACACGGTTTGGTATACGGTTAGGTCTAGAGAATACTGGCTGGGATGATATTTTAAAGCTGCTTTTAAACACAGCAGAAGATACAATAAAGGGTATTTTGAAGACATTAATTTAATGGAAGCACCCATTCCTCCCCCCCTTGCAAGCAACCCCCTCCACCCCTCCTGGGTCACTGCCTATCTCAACTGCTGCAGCTGCTCCATGGACCACCCCCCTGCTGCTGCTGCTGCTGCTGCTGTCTTCTTGCTGACTTAACTCTTTCTTCTGGGCAGGCCTATGCCGAGGCCTGATGTGGGGGGAGCCCTAAGGCTTGGGGGAGGGCCTGTCAAGCTACTGGGGGGGGAGGCAGGCTAGGCCCCGTCAAGGCATGCCGTGCCCGTTTCTATTATTCAGCATCAGCACGCTCTTTGTATAATAAGTATTTGAAGCAATTCAATGGGCGCCCCCCCCGGGATTGAAGCTGCAAGCCCGCGCAAGCCTGCTGGCAGAGCCAAGCTGGCAGATATTGCCACCAAACTGGTCAATTTGCCACTGTCTCCCTCTCCTGGCCGTGTTTTTATGGTACCATACCTGCTGTACCGTTTAACAGCCAGAATTCTCAAAGACTGCGTGTCCACATCCCGGACATAATGGTGTGCCTGTGCGGCTAAGATGATGCAACACCAGAAACCTGTATCCATGCCTGCACTGTAGGCACCGGCAGGAAGCAAAATAACTTTCCCTTGTGGCCGAGCAGAGATAGCGTGGCACTCAAGGCCTCGATTCATGAGAGCTACATGAGTGATACTTTATTTGCCCTTCATTTATGAGCTTGGTGCCTCAGCAAGCTTGGTAACAATGCTGTGGGCAGACTTACTTCATCAAGAGTTGGAAACAAGTACTTCCCAGTCGTCGCACCCTTGTTTGCTTTTTCACCATAAAGCTGCAGGTCACCGTACCCTCTCTGCTGCTACCTATGCACAGTTACCGTGCCCTTCCTGCTGCAGTCAACTTACTTTCTCCACCTCCCTACCGTCACCTCACTTTATCCACCTCCCTACAGTCACCATACTCTCTCCACCTACCTACTGTCACCATACTTTCTCCGCCTACCTACGATCATCATACTTTCTCCACCTACCTACGGTCACCGTGCCCTCCCTACTGCCCGTGTCGTCATCAGAAGCCGAGGTATCCCCTCCCAGCATGGTGTCCAGGGTTGATACCGCAGACTTGGCCGCTCCCTCAGTGCCTGCTCGAAGCACAGGGGGTCAAAACCGGTCACACACGCTGCGCTGCACTCATCCACAGACCTCGCAGGTTCCCGCGCACAACCAAATGCAACCGCATACGCTCAGCTTACTGCGAGCCCCGGTGGTGCGTGCCACCACCTGTGCTGGGCACACACATGACATGACAGCACGTGGGCTGGACGCGCAACCATACATGCCCAGGGCATGCGACCGCTCGTACTCTTGACACACAGCCACTCATAGCACCCGCATGATTGAGCTCTACATGACCATGCATGCTCTGCGCCTGCCCCCTGCCAAGGCCAAGCTTGCTGTGCTCGCTTTCCCTGACCGGCAACACCTGCTATGGTCGCTTTCCCTGACCAGCCACACCCGCTGTGCTCGCTTTCCCTGTCCAGTGGCACCTGCTGTGCTTGCTTCTACTTCCTGCCAAGGCTGCAACCCGGTGTGCCTGGTCATGCTCCCTGGCGCGGCAGCACATGCTGTGCTTGCCTCTGCATCTAGGCGCAGCAGGTATGCTGCGCAGCCTGACTCACTCAAGGGCAACATGCGCACGGCACCCATTGGTGTGCAAGCGCACATACCTTGCTCTGGTGCCTGTGGCTGCACCTGCTGGGGCTCCACGGGTGGGCTCACAGCTCCGCCCGCGGCCGCCTCGATGCGCCGCTGCAGTTCTTCATGCCACTGCAGGGGGGCAAGCACACAGGGTACAGGCCGGCTTGCCCTTGCACTGCCCACAGAGGCGCACTCATCCCACAACCCAGCCCACCCCATGGCACGGAGCAGCATTGGCTCCATTCCATGTACAGCGTGACTTGCGCAACACATGACCTGCTGTGCTCGCAGCGCTTGCATCACACAGTCCTCAACATAAGCCATGTTTTGCCACCCGGTGGTAACATGTTCCACAAACAACCACCAGCCCTCTTCAAAATATTCATGTGGCATGAATGGTACTCACGAACTCGCACCTGTATCTGTAGCTGCACTTGCCCACGCATGCGCATCTTTAGCACTTGCTTGACGAAGCGCATGGATGGGCGGGCGGTGATGGGCCAGATTTGCTGCAATGGCACAGGCAACGTGCACGCTTTCATCTCTGTCATGCAAGCAGCCCCATCAATGCATACTAGCATCTAACAGGAAACCTCCTTGTCTGAAGGGCAAGCATGAACCTCTCTGTAGCTTTGCTCGCAGCAGCTTCCAGATCAAAGTTTTGCGAGCACACGCTTGCAAGCACAGCTGTGCACAAGCGATTGGGGGCACGCTCATGATCTGGCGCCTATGAGGGCGGTGTTGACTAGCAACTGGCTACGGGCAACTAGAGCTACAGGCAATAGCTACAGGTGACAAGCTAAAGGCGACTAGCTAAAGGCAACTAGAGCTACAAGCTACGACCTACAGGCGACACGCAATAAGCAACAAGCTGTAGGCGACGAGGCACAGGCCGCTAGAGCTACAAGCGACGAGTTACAGGCAACTCATAGCTACAGGCGATGAGCTACATGCAACAAGCTGACACCTGAGAAGGCGGTGTTGCGACTTGCAGCCAGGATCGACTTGCCCCTCGGACGCCCCGCAAGTGGGCCACAACAATTTCCCTCCAGCAATATCATTCTGCAAGCAATGCCCCCTGCTACCGATGGTGGCATGCGGGGGTTCAGCGCATACTATGCTTGCATTTCCCTTTCCCCACTCTTCCCACACTGCTCTGCCTTCAACAACAGTCCTGGCACACAGGGCACAATTTAGACACTGACATGAAAACAGTTCAGGAACCTACAACACCATTTATTGGTCACACATCCTAAAACATGACATCGTATTGGGCGTGGTCTTGTGGGTAGTGCTGTTGCTTCTCAGAGGTCATGCCGTGAGACACGTTTGCTGAATGCTGCTGTGAGGCAGGGTCGGTTGGGGTCAGTAGGGCAGATGGCTGCTGAGAGCACCAATGTTCAACCAATGCAGTCGCAGTTGTAGCCAGTCCTCTGCCACCGCAGTGGCCAACTCAGCCAAAGACAACTCCCACACCAGCCACACTCTGATGTATAGACCAATATGCCCCCACAAATGCACCAGTGTCCCCTCTACACACGTTCGGCTGCTACCTTGCATTCTCAAATTGCTGGTCCCAGGCAGCATGGACAGCCTTAGAGGTGCCAACGTGGTGGCAGGGTGCCAGGACTCACATCATCACGAAGAGCATCGCTGATGCCCACAATTGCTTGGCCAGTGGCAAGGCCCGCCTGCAGGGCCAAGTGGATCAAACCGAGCAACACAGGTGAGTGAACACAGGGGGCCAAGGTGTGCCCAAACAAGAAAGAATGTGCACACCTTTCGAGGCAATTTACCTCATCTTGAGAGCGCACTTTAAAAATGCAACCATTATGGAGCATGGTTAGGACCTGACATGGGTGTGATCCTGTTAATTGCCAGTGCAGGCCAGTGGATTGAGGATTTGCAATGAATCAATGCCCTTAATGAGTGCAGTCAATCAATGCCCTTCCTCTGAGCACGTGTGCATCCGCCTTTCTTAAGATCTTAAGATCTTAACTCTAGAGTTCACCTTAGAATTTCAGCGTACACATCAGGAATGTACAGGCCAGCTTACCTCCTCTGCAACACTCCCTTTCTCCACATCAGTCACAGCAATCACCTGCAGAAGTGAGGCAGGCAGTGACAAAGTTAAGAGCCCCGAACAAAAAGCTGGAGGTCTTGTCCGGATAGGGCTGCAGATCTGAGGTGCGAACCCCAACTTCGCTTCTGATCCCTAACACATACCCTCAGACACTCAAAGTGCACGCCTACCTCGCCGTTGCCAAAAGGAAGAATTTCGATGCACACACTCTGCAGCAAAGAGCTTGAAGGGAGCCAGATGTTCTGGACTTCTCCTGATACCCTGCACAAGGTGTCTGAGTGTGCTCTTGGTGGATGTTGATGGAGTTGAAGTAAGAGGTTCAGTCCCTGTGGTTTTGTTCTGCCCCTTCAAGGCATCATTGCTAGCAAGCTTTTGTAATAGTAGGTGACATCATGAATAGGGTCGTTGGCACAATGTAGAATGGGCCTGCTTTGATTTTGTAGAGAAACTGTTCAATCAAGGTGGTAGCTTATCTCCTAAACCTAAACACACACCCTGCTTGTGCTGGATCTCTGCCGTCAACGCCAGCTCTGCAAGAAAAGTTAATGGGGCGTAACAATCTCGGCCTCGGGGATTGACCGCACTTGCTTGCTCTCACATACTTGGACCTGAGCTGGCACAACATGTCGACAATTTGCTTAAATTTATTTGTTATCAAATTATCTCTGACAAATTGTGCAAAATGCAGATGCAGATGTCTAGAGCTCGTGCGTGGTGTCCACAGCAAGCAATCGGGCAACATTCGAGACATCATGTTCAGTGCTTGAGTGCTGCAAAGTCAGTAGTATACCTTGCATCATGAGCTCGTCATGAAACGCTGTACTGATTTCTCAATGGGTTGGATCGCCATGATCACTGCCCCACACACCGGCGCGCACAGACACACACACACACGTGTGAGCACACAAATACACGCA
>LKMJ01004796.1_pt1 | contig 12742 bp, 2 predicted proteins | sample 643391 | NCBI WGS metagenome assembly LKMJ01 (sample SAMN04112250, study PRJNA286221) | soda lake metagenome | biome: soda lake; feature: Kulunda Steppe; material: water; isolation source: sample PL-Br10 brine of Picturesque Lake | place: Russia: Kulunda steppe | collected 2010-07
AACGTGAAGTTTTTTAGTGTTTGTGACATGTCAAAGTTTTTTCCTTCCTTTTAGGAAGGAAAAAATCTTTGAGATCTCACAAAGAAAATTTACTATAGTAAATTTTCTTTGTGACATGCTCAGCGGCTAAAGAACCAGCGTCAGGGAATAAATCAGGAGAAACGTTATGGTCAAAAAGAGATTTCCAGTTAATATTGGCTAAAGGTTTGGATTCAAAAGCTCTATGCGTGTTAAAAGATTTGTAGTAAGAAAGAACATGCATTCCAGGTAATTTGATTTTTTTAACATCTTCTTTAATAAAATTAACAGAATGTAGTTGTAAAGGACCACCATCCGTAACAGAAAGAATAATCTTTAGATTATTTAGGTAAAAGCCAGATATTACTACGAGTTTTACTAGTAATGTTTTCAGCAACAATAACATAAATTAAACCAAAAAATTTAGAAGTAATAACACCATAAAGGTTATTAACAAAATTATTTAAAATAAATTGTTTAGCGAAAGAAAAATTATATTTTTGATTTTTGCAAAAATTTTCTTTCGTAAATTATACGGTTTAACAAAAACGTTTAATGGAATTCCATAGCACCATACAAAGAGTATGAACGAGTACTATTGTACAGAATTAGTTTTAATAATAAAACAATAGAAACCTTTATATTATAAAAAACATTTGGTCAAATATTTGATACCATCAACGTGTGATCTTTTTATAAAGAAAAGAATAAGATGGAAAAAATAAGATGAAAAGAATATTTTTTGCTGCATAAAAAAATCTTCGAATTTGTCAAAAAAAAAATTGAATTAAACGTTGAAGTTTTAAAGATTTCTTAAGAACTTCTTTTTATAAAGAAAAAATCAAAGGAGATAAAAAAAAAGAAAAAATTCTATTATTTGTGCAAATCTTTTTTTATTTGTGCAAATCTTTTTTGTGCAAATCTTTTTGTTTGCATAAGCCGGTCGTTGAGTACGAGTAGGTTTGCCTCTACGAGGAAACCTACTCGTAGAGGCAAACCTACTCGTACTCAAATAAAGAAGGGAAGTAGCCTACTTAGTAGAACCCAACAGAAGAGAATTTTTAAATTTCTTCAACTTTAAAAAAACGTTGAAGAAGTTTTAAACGTTCAAATTCATGTAAGTGACAGTGAAGACCTTGTTTACAAATATGGAAAGCAAAATAGTCAAAAACTTCACGATTATGTTCATAAATATTGAACGCTTTAAGAAAAGAATCGTAAATGAAATGTGAATAGATTTCCGAAGAAAAGGAATTTTCAGAAAAAGTCAAAGAAGACATAGTATTAGAATTAGAACCTAAAGAGTTACTTACGGTTTGATGGTTTCCAACCCATCGACGATTACGAGGGTTATAATGTTGATCAGTATCTGGGAAATCTAGTAAAATATCACGAGCCTCACGTTCAACAAAAGTGTAACGCCAATCAATATCACTTAAAAAAGTAGTTTCAGCATTATGTTCTGGAAGTTGACCCGTCCACCACTGATTAGTTAAATAATGACTATGACGTGTAAAGATGCGATTTCGAAGAAACCAATTAGAATTTGAAATTTTCTGTAAACCAGACGGGCTCATACTACCAATCATTAAAGAAGCATTTGAAAAACTAGATAAACGATTTTCAAGAATTTCAGATATAAAAGACTCTTTAACAGGAATATTATATAATCTTTTAACTAATCTTTGTTGTTGATGTAGATTAATTTTTTCCATAATACCACTCCCAAAATTTTGATCGTGACTTTGATAATAAGAAACACTTCGTTTTAAATTTTCATAACGTTTAGCAGGTAATAAAAGACTTGAAAGAGGTGGAGAAGGTGGTTCAAGAAGAGAAGAATAATTAGTTAAATGAAATAAATTAGGAAGCATTAAATTGCTTTTATAAAGAAAACGTTTTTGGATAAAAGATAAAACTAAAGATGAAATGGATTCTGTAATAACAGGCATTAATGACGAACGACGTGTAGTACTTACCGAATTCCATTTTTGAAGAAAATTCGAGGATGTAGAATTAATAGGAGAAATTCTATTACCATAAGGAGAATTTTTTTCAAGTTGCGATTTTTTAGAAAAGAAGAAAAATTCACCTATTTTTCCAGAAATCAATAGAGAAATATTCTTTTTAAAAAATTGTGGGGAAGCATACATACTTAAATATGAAGAATTCGATAATAGACTTTCTAGAGAAAGGTCTGGAAGTTGTGTTAATGCATTATTCATGGATAAATCTAAATGACTTTCTTCTTTAACACTAGATGACGATTCGAAACCTTTAATACTTGAATTTAAATAAGCGGACGCTTTTGTAGCAACTTGTGAGAAAATTTTTGTTGTTTGAAGATAGTAATATGTATTGTTTGCATTGTTTGTATTGTTTGTATTGTTTGTATTGTTTGTATTGTTTGTATTGTTTGTATTGTTTGTATTGTTTGTATTGTTTGTTAAAGGATAGTCTGTAGATGGAAAAAAGTTGTCACGAGGTGTAGGAAAGAAGTTATTAAGATTATCGTTTTTAGCAAAAACATTGGTTTTAAGACGAGAATTAGGCTGGAAGAAATTTTCAGGGAAAAAATGGAAAAGAGATGAAGTTCGTTTTAAAGAATTCTGAGAAGAAGGAGTTGATAAAGGATAAGTTTGAAGAGCCTTTTGGCAAAGACGACTTAAAATAGTATTAGAATCAATACCAGTAGAAGTAAGACTAAAGTCTAATGAGCTACCACCCTTTCGACCAAGGGTCGCATAAGAATTAAAAAAAGGACTAGAAGAGAACATATTATGATTATGAGAACTAGAAAAAGGCGAAAAAATTGTTTTATTTTTGCCTGCATGGGGTTGAAGATGAACAGGACGTGGTACGTTAAGAATACTAAAATGAGAGATTTCCCAAGAATGACTTTTAGAAGAGAAACCAAAACTAATAGTTTCATCCAAACGTCCAGGTCTACGTAGAGCAGGATCCAATACAAAAGGTATATGAGTAGTAGCAAAAACAACGAAACCACGATTCCCTTTAACACTATCAATAATAACTAATAAGTCTGTAATCATGTCTAATTTAACCGATAATGAAGAAATAGCAATATCTGCTAATAAAGCAACTTTGGCACGGATGGAATAAGCAGGACCTGTTTTTTGAGAGTCTTGAGAACTAGTAGTTTCTCCTTGTGGAGTATTAAGAATTCGACCTGTCCAAGGTAAATCAGAAACTTTTTTATGTGTTTTAAATTTTTTCTCTTCTTTTAAAGTTAAAACGCTAAAAGGAGATGTAGCAGGTGGAGAGAATAATTCCGTAGAAGGACGTAATAAACGTGAAGGTAAAATACGTGGAGATTTTTGTTCTCCATCTGGATTTTCTTGATGACGCATTTTAGGAGAAACTGTATTTTGTCGAGAAAGAGAAGCTTTTCCAATTTTAGAATTACGGTGATTTCTTCCTTTAAAGAAATCGAAACAGAAATGATTTGTAGGAATTGAAAGAGAAAAATCACCTTTATAAGGTTTTTTATAATGAGAAATAACGTGTTTACTTAATTGATATAAAACTTGATTTTTTTCATGAATTTCCGTATTTTGTCCACCTTCAGGTGTATCATCCGATAATAAGAAAGGTCTTCTTTCACCAATAGCATGAATATCTTCAATTAAAAAGAAGCAAGGAGTTTGTAATGATAAAGAATCAAACACATCACGTAATAATTTAATACCAACCGCAACTCCTCTATATACTAACGCATATCTATAAGCATTATCCGTTATAATTTTTAACTCTGTTTCACCAGCAATAGCTTGTACTAATAAAGTTTTTTCTATAGAAGCACTAGCTTCATTGAATAAAGAAGAATCCTTTTTCTTACTTTGATTTGCTGACGTACGAGGTCCTTCAGGGCTTCGTACGTTTCCAACAATTAAAATATTTTTAGAAATTTGTTTATATAAAATACCAGCAAAAATTTGACAAATTAACGAACCCATTGGAGCAATTGCACGTAGTTGTTGTGAGGATTCTTTATTTTTTAATACACTTGATAATGCACGTGGTGGGTGTAAATCCATAAATAATTCTGTATCTTTTGATTTAATAGCATAACTTAAGAATTGTTGAGAACCCCATTGATGTAATCCACCATCTAAATTTTGTGCAGGTTGTTTAAGTGGTACACCTAAATAAGGAGTCGAAGGCATTCCTAAACTACCATTAATCGGTTTTAATGAAGGAATTATACCCGTTGTATAAGCTTGTGTGGATAAAGTGTCACGTCCATGGTTCGTTTTAGGATGAGAATAACGTAAATTCATTTTTTTACTTAATAAACTTTTAAAAGGTGTTACGGAAGATACTTTTGAAAAGATTTTTTCTTGTGGCGCAAAAATACTAGTTATTTTATCTGTTTTTACTTTATGTGTTTGTGCCTTCTTTGATGATGAATTCTCAAAAAGATTTTGTGAAGCGTTTTCTAAAAGTTTCATTTGTTCTTCTTTTAGTGAAGTTAATTCAGAAATATTAATATTTGAATCTTCTGCAGTTTGTGTTAAAAAATCACCCCAAATATCCCAAAAAACAATCCCTTTCTTTTGTCTAACTAGTAAATCCGTATCTGGTTGATAAAATTGAAGAACTAAAATTTCATATAGATGATAAATTCGTCGTTTTAAGAACGTACTAGCTAAGCTAATAAATGTTGTTTTAGGCGTTAATCCTGGAATACCTACTCCATTCGTTAAATCATCATCTACAACACCTTTTAAATTCAAATTTAAATTCCAATTATACATCACAGATTGTGAAAGAGGTAAAAATGGAGAAATATTATAAATTGTACGTGTTAATTTGTTAAAAGGAGAGCCTACTAATTGTGTATCTATTTTTTCTGGTAATGTATTGGTTATATCTGACGCCCATTCAACTAAAAATAAATAAGCCACCCAATCTACAATTAAAATTCCAGGTTTTTCAAAGAAAGTATAAACTGTACGGAAAGCACTTTCTAATTTAGTTCGTTGACCTAATAAATTTGAGGCATTTTTAGAAATTCGTGTAAAACTATTAAAACCAAATCTAATCAATAATAAACTATATAAAATTGATCCATTTTTTAGTTGAGATACCCTATTCCAATTTTCGTCTTTTTTAACCGAAGTCACCTTTTTTGAAATGTCAACTTGTGTATTGTTGTTTTTTGAAATGTCAACTTGTGTTTTGTTGTTTGATGTACTTTTAACTTCGTTTTTATTTTTAAAATCATTTCTTGAGTTTTCCGTTGGGTAGATACTAAAACCTTTATAATAAAGATAAATAGGTTTTTTCACTAAATAATTTAATAAAGTATATAGACCTGTTAGTGATAATAAAGAAAATAAGATACCTGCATTTTCTCTTTGTAAAAAGAATTTATTTACCGTCGGTTTAATAAACAGATTCTTTGAATCTTTTATAACTTTGCTTTGAGTTTCAATAGTAAGACGAGAATAAAAAGAAGATAAATTTTGGTTTCCTTCATTAACAAAATTCGAAGATTTTAAATTTTCTTTAGGTAAATTTTCTTTAGGTAAATTTTCTTTAGGTAAAATTTCTTTAGGTAAATTTTCTTTAGGTAAAATTTCTTTAGGTAAATTTTCTTTAGGTAAATTTTCTTTAGGTAAATTTTCTTTAGGTAAATTTTCTTTAGGTAAATTTTCTGTATGAGATTTTCTATCTTTACTATTATTAACATAAAAAGCATACATAAATGAGTTATTTTGTTTTTCAAAATCAAATACCCATTTGAAAAACTCTTTGTTATAAGATTTTTTCAGATCCGAAGATTTTGTTTCAAAATCTTCAGATTGGTGGTCTTTCTTTTTAAAGAAAGTAGCTGAAGCATTTGTCCATTTAAAAACACTTTCGGTATTTTTAGAATTCATAAATCTATTTGATTCCGAACTTCCTTTAGGGAAGTTCGGAACTTCACCATTTGAAAAGGATATTTCTTCAAAGGACCTAGTTGAAATTTTTTTCTTCGTCTGACGATTTAGAAAAGATGGTTGGCCAAATTTTTGATTTTCTGTAGTGTGTAATCCATTTAAATCAAAGTTCATGTTTTTATTTGACCGTAAATCTGTTGGATTTTTTTCAAAATCCTTTTCCGCATGAACGCTGTAACCAAATTTACCTTTATTACTTTCAGCAGTTTCCTTTGTTAAAGGGCTACTAAAGAAATTGGAAGGAATAAAACGTTCTAAAAGAGAGTATATTTTATTAACTCCAATAAGAGAAAATTTTAAAAGACCACGTATTTGAGAAATACTTAAAAGTGTAATTAAACTACAAAAATGAAAAAGTATGGTATTAATTTGTAAAGAAGATAAAGGCCATTCCATACCCATACTTGATGGAGTAGATTTTATAGAAGGACTCGCCCAACCTTTTTTCATTTGAGAATTAAAAATCGAATCTTGAAAAATCGAATCTTGTCTATAAGGACCGTAAACTTGTTTTAAGTTAGTGCCAGAATTCATAGGAGTTGAAAGGAAAGAATTTACTCCATTAAAAGGCGTTTGAGTACTATAAGTCCACCAATAATTTGTTTTTCCACTAATAAAAGGTTGAACTTTAGCCGTATGTTTAAAAGAATTGGTTAAACGTTGTTTACGAAGATTAAATTGACGTAGTGAAGGGGATTTTGTTTTTTGCCAAGGATGAGAAGAAAATTTACTATTAAGGTTCTTATTTTTGATGTTTACATAGGCTAAATTTTGTAATTTTTCTTCTTGTAGTCTTAATTTTTTCATAATTTTTAAAATTAAAGTATTCCATAATGGAATATTGCTTTCTGTAGAAATATAAGGTGTTTCGTTTACTAAAAATTGAAGTTTTGTTTTAATATTATTTAATCCTTTTTTGGTTTTATTTTCTTTTGTTTGTTGACGAAACTTTTCTTTTATCCAAATTTGTTTACGTTTATTATAATTATTACCATTTATAGTCTCGGCACCTGGTAATAAACTCGTTGGCCCTAACCCAGCTAAATTTGTAGTACCTTTTGAGAAAGCCCAATATAAACGTAAACGTGACATAGCATTATATCTTAAACTCGGACGTTTTAAAAAATTAATACTATTTTTATTTTTTCCTTTTGATCCAAAATTCATTGTAATACGAGAGGGTTTTACTTTAGTATTTCCATTTAATGTTAAATTTTCACGTATTTGTGAAACAAATTGTTGTATACGTTGTGAAGATATTTCATTGTATTCGGCTAAATAATTTGCCGTTTTGTAATAGGATTCAATATCGTTTTTGTCTAAAGATACCTGTGAAGAACGTCTATGGAACGAATTTGAGAAATCTTCGATTTTTGAATTTTCCTTCATAGTTGAAGCATTAGTATTTAAGTCTAAAAAAGAAAGAAGAAAATGTCTAACTTTTTTTAAGAGAAAAATACCTTCCGTTTTTTTCGAATCTATTAATATCTTTGATTTTAAACTTCTCTTAGGTAAGTTTTGACTTTCTACTTTGGTAGAATATTGTGGTGTTTCTTTAATATCCTTTAATGATGTTTTTATATTATTTAAATAAGGTTTTAAATTTGAACGTAACCAATATGATTTCCAAAAAGCTGTTTTAAATTCTCCGATTATAGAAGGAGAAATCTTTATTTTTGAAGGACCTGCACTGTAAGGGAAGGTTTGTGAAGGTAGAGTAGACATAAAATCACGTTTAGTTGTTATGGAAGTCCCTAAACTTTTAGGATTTTTAACTAGTTTTTCATAACTATACAATTTAGGTAAATTAAAATTTAAAGGTTTAAAATGGATTTTACTTAGATATTTACGTGGAAGATCTTTATTAAAATTTTTTTCTAAATTACTGTTTTGCTCATGTCGTCTATTTTTTAAAAATTGTGCATAAAATCTGTAACGTAACCACATAGGTCTTGGATAGAAACGCATACGTTTTTTTCGTCTTCTTGTTTCTTTTTTTAATTTTGTAATACGGCGTTTTTTCTGTATACTTTTACGTTTTCTAAGAACTTCTTCATTTATGTTTTTCTTTTCTTCATAAACCGAAAAATTTGGAGTAAATCTCGAAGGCATCTTAAACTGTATTAAGTTTTGGACATCAGGTAAACGTTGAACAGATGTTTTTAATTTTTTGTTTTTTTGATTCTTTACGTTCATAAATAATCTATTATTTATTAATAGACGAGGTGAAATGGAAAAATTTTTAATTTCAGTTTCATTTTTTCCTTTTTGTAAAAAATAAGAGTGGGTTAATTGACTTTTATCTCCACGTTTATTAGAAACGTGTAAACATTGATCCGATAAAAAATTTAATCCTTTTTTTTCTTTAAATGGTTTGTGTAACTCAATTTCAGTAGGTAAACTATATTCTTGTTGTAAAGAAGAATAATTGTGTGGTGTTTTCTCTGATGGTTGTAAATAAGATTTTGATAATAATTTAAAAATTATTTTTTGTTTAAGACGATTAGATGAAGTTGGTATATTGTATTGAACAACTCCGTATATTTTCTTGTTTGACGATTTTTTTAGAGAAAAGTAAGCACGTAATAATTTAGCCGTTTTATCATTCTGACGAATTTTACGCGTTTTTAAAGGTATTTCTTTTGTAAGCATGAAATTTTCATTAGGAGAGTCAATCTTTGTTTTTAAGAAGTTTTCTTTTCTTTCCTTATTTAAAACATAAGGATCTTTTATTAAAACCTTTTTTGTCGAATTCTTAGTATCTAATATATCTAAAGATCTAATCTCTGTTTTAAAAGCCGGAGTCGATTTTTTTAGGGAATTTCCTTGTGCAATAGGTTTAAAATAGGTTGAAATTTTATTTAATATTAGAAAATCTTTAAGTGCGTAACTAGTATAGTTATTTAAAGCATTTTTGAAGAGAAAAGATTTATAACTTAAATTTGATGGTTTGTTTTTAACACCATTTCTTGTATCAGATATTCTTAATTTATTATTAGTATCTAAAACATTGTTTACCTTTGTAAAGGTATCCTTTTTAAAATTCTTTCTTATACTTAAGGAGAATTTCTTTGCCGTTTTTTTAAGATTTATAAAAGAAAACTTTTCTTTTAAGTATAAATTCTCTAAAGGTCTTTTTTCTTTTAAAACAGGGGATACTTTTTGTAACATTGATGGATAATTCTTTTTTAAATCTTCTAATTTTCTGTTTTTTTCCGAATATTTATCTTCATTTTTAGGCAATATTAATGGATAGGCGGATTTATTTGACATTAAAATAGGATGTTTAAATTTTATAGGAAGATTTTCGTTAAACGCGTATGTTTCAAAAGCTTTATTTCTTTTCGTCGTCTCTCCATCCTCAGAGTAATTTTTAAATTGTGTCGGAAATTTCGTCGTCTCTCCATCCTCAGAGTAATTTTTAAATTGTGTCGGAAATAATGTATCGTTATTTTCTACGGTTGGCGCAAAGGCTTGTTCAGGAGTCACTTTTACAACACTATTCGTGAAATTTGATTTAGATGTAACTGTTTTATTTTCTATTTCTGGGAATTGGTGCGTTTTATTTAATGTATCTTTTAACGTAGACAATACAATTTTATAAAGTTTTTCTTTCGAGACTTTATTGGAAATTTTCGGATTTGATTTCTTTTCCACTGAAATTTGCTGTTTACCTAACCTGTCTGCGTGGCGTCCTTTTGTCTGGTCTAAAAAACCTAATTTTTGAAAAATTTTTGTTGTACGTAAACCGGTTGAACCTCCCATAAAAGACGATAAATTTTGTACAGAAACGTCCGTATTTTCTTTTTGTGTTAAATATCGATGATCAAATGTCGAAGTTTTAAAGAACCGTGAAGGTTCTTTAAAATCTTCGACATTTCTCCATTCTAAAAATACCGAAGGTATTTTTAAATTGACAAATGATAAACCTAAAGAAGGTTCATAAATTGATTCTTTAGAAAAATAAGAATAAAATTTATCCACTAATTCCGGGTTTACACTTACAGTTTGTGTTAAATAGTCTTTTTTGTTTGTTGAAGATAGAGTTTTCCCAAGGTCTTGTAATATGGGTTTATAAACCATATATTTATCTAATAAAATTGAAGCTCGCAGATATGAATTAACAGGATTATTTTTGTTTCTATTCTTTGTTTTTTTTTGGTATCCTTTTGTAATAGTATTTTCTTTTCTCAAAGAAAACCCTTTTTCGTCCACTATATCTAATATTTTTTTTCCCTTATTTGCTGGAAGAAAAAATATATTAGATGTTTTCTTTTTTCTAGAATTTTTACTATTTTGGACGGTGCTAAGTTCGGGTGTTATTAATACGTTTGGAACATTAAAGTTTATTTTTAAGGGTTTACTAAGAAAATTCTCAAGTTTTTTCTTTGATAATAAAACTCTATTAAAAAATGATGTTGGATATAAAGGTGATGAAAAATATAAAGATTTTTCATCGGTGGAATTCATTCTATAATTTTCCTCTAAACTTGAAAAATTTAAACCCAATTTCTCCACTGAGCGCGCGTGCTCACTAACAGATATGTTTTTATCTATTCCATTATTAAAGTTGTTTTTATGTAGAAAATTTGTTAATAATAGATTTGAAAAAGGATTATCTTGAAAACCTGATTTGACAAGACTCGAACATTCTAAAGCTCCCTTTGAGATTTTTAATACTTCTTCTTTTTCTAATAAATTTAAATCATTTTCTAAACAATCTAAATATAACATGCAATATTTAAAACTCTTCGAAGTTGGATTTAAACCTAAATTCCCATTAAATATATTATCTTCCGTTTTTAATCCATATGAAAGAGTATTATCCGCAGAGAAACTTGCGTTTTCACGCTTTCTCTTTTGAAAATAAGAAAAATCAAAAGATTTTTCTTCTTTTGCGTTTTTTAAGAACAAAGTTGGTCTATTTTTACTTGGACTTGTCGCAATATTTTTCTTTATTTGATTTAAAGGATTATACTCTTTAGATACATTTGTCAATTTAAAAATACCAGAGGTATTTTTAGAATGGAGAAATCTCGAAGATTCTCTCCTTCCGTAAAGGAAGGAGAGAACTTCGACATTTTCTGGCTCTGGTATAAACTCAGTTATATCTCTTAAACTTTTATAAGAGTCTTTTAAATAATCTTCTCCTTTTTGTTGTTTTTTATAATCCGATGTTTGCAAATTAGTTGGTAAATATAAATCCGATTCGTGTGTGAACTGTTTATTTGCTAATAAAGTTGCTGAAGATACAAAACCAACAAAAGGTAAAAGCCAATAACAAAGAAAGGATTTACGATAAGGAAAAAAACCGCCTTGGTTAAATTCGGCAAAACTTGTTTCATTTCCTGGTTTGACATAACTTTTATGAGTAAATCCAAAGGATTTACTCATTGGATTAGTTCCTTTTTTGTTTTTATGTGGAAAAAAATTTTCCTTTTTTTCCGAAACTTGTGTTTTATAAATATTTGATGGTTTCTTTGAATCTTTTAATAGTTTTGTAAAATTGGTTATACCAACCCCTTGCGTATAAAAACTTACTTGCTGTTTTAATTTACCAGATCCTAATATTTTCTTTTTTTTACCTTCAATTTCTCCTTTTGACGAAAGAAAGAAATTCCATTGTCTACGACAAAGAATATAATAATAATATGATGAATTTTTTGTTTCTTTTTTTTGTAAATTATATTTTTCTCCTCTTTTTGACAAACTTTGTTTATACATTAGTCTATCTTCATACAAACATACCCTTTTTTTTTTAGAATATTTTCTAAAATATCCAACGTAGTTTTTCTTTTTACTTGTTAATATTAACATATTGGAAATTTTTTTTGCTAGCTTTTGCTAACTTTTCTTTAAAGTTAGCTTTCATAATTTTGGGATATCTTTTTGCAAGAATTTTTCTTTCCTAAAAAAAAAACTTTAACAAAACAAAAAATTATATAACATCCAAATTTATTTAAGGTGTTTATAACCCTTTTTTTCCGTTTATAAAATTCTTTTTATCCCATTCAGAGTACTTCTTAAAAATATAAAACTTTTTTTTTCTTACTACTCTAAGTAATTTTTTTCTTTTTTTTGAGATCTAAACGTTTATTTTCTCTATAAAATACTATGAAAGCTAAAACCCAAACTTCTTTTAAAAGTTTAGTTTAGGCTTTACTACTATAAAAATAGTTCTTTTCAAATTTTACAAAACAATTTGTCAATTCTAAAAATACCGAGTCCGTAGGACGAGGGAACCAGAGGTATTTTTATAATGTGGACTCCGCTTGGCCCTCGGCCGAGCGAAGGCCGAGCGAAGTCCAGACTCCGTCGTCAGACGGGGCTGACGACTTCGTGCAGAAATCTCGAAGATTTTAAAGAACCTTTACGGTTCTTTAAAACTTCGACATTTCTGAAAAAAACAGTTTTTTTTTTTTTAGATCGTACAAAATAGTTAGTAAATAAAGGAAGAATCCAATTAGATTGGATTCTTCCTTTATTTAACTGTAATATATCTTTCTTTAAAGATATATAATTCAATGTTTGGTATACTAGAAATTCATCTCTGCAAGCTGAACTTTCTCGAATTGTTTTTTCTTAAGTACTAATAATACTTGTGCTAATAAAACAAAAACAAAGAAAACTAATAATCCTTGAATACGTGCAGGGTTTTGAAGAACAATTTCTGCATCTTTTTGTCCAAAACCACCAACGTTAGGGTTTGTAGTTAATGGTTGGTCAGCAACCAAAACTTGTCCTTCTTTAACAATTAA